>JAEEGJ010022254.1_pt1 | contig 13482 bp, 16 predicted proteins | sample 8958761 | NCBI WGS metagenome assembly JAEEGJ01 (sample SAMN16246546, study PRJNA631951) | gut metagenome | biome: gut microbiome; feature: rumen; material: RS-attached | host: Bos | place: Iran: Karaj | collected 2018-10
GCAGATGCCCATGAGGTAGAACACCGTGTTGAGCAGCAGGTCGTGTGCGTTCCGCATGATCGTGTTGAGCATATTCGATGCGCCCATTTTCATGCCCATGTAGGTGAATAGGGCGACCACCACGGCGAGGCAGATGAAAGCCGACTTGTAAGTGCCTGATTTCTTGGGTTTCATCACTTAAGGTAATCGATTTTGAAATCGTAATCCCATTGGGTGAAATAGAGGGTGCCCCCTTCCCATTCGACTTCACCTCTCTGGAAGTCTACCGTTTCGCTGCGGGGATACTTCTTGGCGGGGGAGAACTCCCTCCCGAAGTCACTGTTCACTATCAGCCTGTAAGGCTCGATGCCACCGAGGAAGAAATAGCCTCCGTAGGGTGTTATCCCGAAACTCTGGTCCACAGGTACCCATCCATAGCCTTCGAAGTAGATCTCGGCCCAGTCGTGGAGGTTCTTGGACCCCGGATGCATCATCAGGCCGCTCTGCCACCGGATCGGTATGCCCTTGTAGCGGCAGAGTGTCATAAGCAGCAGGGTCTTCATTCCGCAGTCGCCGTGACCGTTGGCAAGGACGTATTCTGGGATGTTCTCCATTGTGGAATACTCCCTCGCAGATGCCCAGGGGATGTTCCCGTCGATCCAGGTGTAGAAAGCCTTTGCCTGGAGATAGGGATTGTCGATTCCGGCGGAAAGGGAATCGGCCAGCGCTTTGATCCTGTCAGTGAAGATTATGTGCTTCTCGCGCTCGGAAGTATACTCCTTGTATTCGGCGGTCGTAGTGTCATATGCCAGCACGAGGTCGGGGTCGACCGGATGCCATTCTCCATAGGAAGTGTACTCGAAGACCTCATAGAAAGTGACGTCCCTGTAGCGGTTGGTCTTGGCCTCCATGTAGAGGCTGCTGTGCGGGCATTCAGGCTCCGAGAATATGATCCTGTCCATCGGATAGGCGGTGCTGTCCACTCCGGCTTCTATGAACTTGATGTCGGTCTGCCTGGGAACGTCCGCCCTGGGATATGGCAGCCAGCAGCGCAGTGTCTTGCCTGGGCGGAGGGTGTTGACCGGAACGGTGAGGGAGAAACGCACCCTCATCCGCTTCGGCAGGGCGAGGTAATCTTCCGAAGACCTGTCCCCTTCAAGGTTCTCCGTCACGGCCGATTCTATGGCCGGGATTGTCACGGCGTCGATCGCCTGATGGCCGTCCAGCCCTGTGCCGACATTGTCCACGGAGTCCTTGATGGCCTTAAGCTCCGGTATGATACGGAACAGGTTGGGGGCGGCATTGCGGAAATACATGGTCCGTTTCCCGATGACCATCGACTCCAACTTTCCCGATTCAGTCCAGGCAGCTATCTGCTGCTCCGTGACATCAGGGACGTACTTCTGGATGTATTCCTTCATCTCCTCCCTAGTCCTGCAGAAATCCACTGCCAGCCTCTGGCTCAGGTCCCGGTCCCAGGAATATCTCTGCCTCATATGTCTGGGGAGCCAGATATTGGCGGCAAGGGCTATGCCCACCAGGATCCATAGGATCAATTCGCTTCTCTTCATCTTTGCCATGGCTTACAGCAGTTTTATTCCTATTCCGGGCCTGTCCGGAAGGGTTATCTTTCCATTCACTACGGTCATGCCCTCGAACCTGTCATTGCTGATCAGCAGATTCCCGTCGAGGTCGGCGAAGTCAACCACGGGAGACAGCTGGGCAGCTGCAGAAACAGCGCAGGAGGTCTCGGTCATGCAACCTACCATCACCCTCATCCCTTCGGCGCGGGCGTAATTCGCTATCTTCCAGGCTTCTCGCATTCCGGTGCACTTCATCAGCTTGATGTTTATTCCGGAGTATGCGCCCTTGATGGACGGGATATCCTCGAGCCTCTGGATCGCCTCGTCCGCGAAAACCGGCAGGGGGCTGTTCTCAGTCAGCCAGGCATTCTCATCGAGCATTTCCTTGGGCATCGGCTGTTCGACCATCACCACGCCGTGTTCGGCCAGCCAGCCGATCATGTCGAGTGCAAGGTGCTTGTCTTTCCAGCCCTGGTTGGCGTCCACGGCTATTGGGAGTTCGGTGATCTCCCGTATGGTTTCGATCATCTCCTTGTCGTTGTCGAGCCCGACCTTGACCTTCAGGATATTGAACTTGTCGGCGCACTCTCTGGTCTTTTCCCGGACCACGTCGGGAGTGTCGATACCTATCGTGAAGGTGGTGTCGGGAGCCTTTCCTGGATCGAGGCCCCATATCCTGAACCAGGGCTGTCCCATCATCTTCCCAACCAGGTCGTGAAGGGCGATATCAACGGCGGCTTTTGCTGCGGTATCCCCTTCGTTGATGCCGTCGACATAGGTCAGGATGTCATCGATCCGGAAAGGATCCCTGAACTGATCCAGGTTTACCTTCTTCAGGAAGGTGGTGACGCTTTCCACGCTCTGGCCCAGATAAGGCGGCATGGAAGCTTCGCCGTAGCCTGTGAATCCGTCGTACTCGATCTTGACCTGCACGTCCGGGGTAGTGGTCCTGGAATATGAAGCCACGGTGAAGGTATGCCTGAGTTTCAGCTCATAGGGTTCGAAGCTCAGTTTCATCCTGGCAGGACCGTTCTTGTTGACGTGATAGGACTGGACGGAATTGCCGAGGGCTTTTTTCTTGGCCTCCTCGATCGGAATGGTGACTGCCGCGCCGACCGCAGCTCCCATTATCGCGGATCCTGCGGTCTTGATGAATTCCCTGCGTTTGATTGCCATTACGGTAAGGTTCTATAAGGTGTCCAGCCAGGCTTTCATCTGGGGAACCTTGGCCATGGCCGAGCGGAAAAGAGCCATCTGGTTGCGTGTCCGCACCAGGTTGTGCTCGGGATATTTGATTTTGTAATAAGTGTCTCCGTTGATGTAGTCGGCGAAGAAACGGACGGCCTGCATGAACGGGAAAAGGCAGGCTGCGTAGGGTAGATTCTCCTTTTCAATTGGTGTGAGGAAGGACTTCGTGCCCCTTATGTAACCTCTTGAGAAGGCCTTGAATATCTCCATGTCGAAGTCGACTTTATCAACTTCCGGAGAGTCTTCCGCAACCGGATTGGCGGCAGTACGGAGGAAGTCTCCGAAGTCGGAGAACACATAGCTTGGCATCAGGGTGTCAAGGTCGATGACGCAAAGCACGTTGCCCTTGTCGTCGAACATCATGTTGTTCACCTTGGTGTCGCAGTGGCAGATCCGCTTCGGCAATTTGCCCTCGCGGTGGAGCTGCTCTGCCTTGCACATCTCCACTCCGTGGATGTCGATTTCTTCCAGTATCCTGTGAAGCTCCCCGTCCTTGCCTTCCGCGGCCAGCCTCCCGGCCTTGTCGTCGTGGACGGCTTCGACGAGCTGGCGGAGCCTGAGTTCCATATTGTGGAAGTCGGGGATCGTCTCTCCCAGCTTGTCCGGAATGTCAGCCAGCATTGCCTCGAAATGCCCGAAAGCTTCGCCGGCATATTCGGAATACTCGGGATTGACCAGTTCGTAAGTCTTCGCCCCATCGATGAAGACGGAGATCCTCCAGAACTTTCCGTCAACCTCGCAATAGGTCTTCGGACTGTCCTTCAGGGGGACGAACCTGAGGACCTTGCGGTCGATGTCTTCCTCGCCGGCAGCTTCCAGCTTGCGGCGGATGTGCCTTGTCGCTGCCTCTATGTTGTTCTGCAGAAGCTCGACATCCGTGAATATGGCGTTGTTTATGCGTTGAAGGACGTAGTCCGGGGCTGAGCCTTCGGTCGTTACCTTGTAGGTGTCGTTGATGAGTCCGTTGCCGAGCGGGGCAATCTCCTTGACCTCGCCCTCGATGGCAAAGAGGTTCACAATCCTTTTGAGATCTTCCATTGTATTACGATGTTTTAGTGTTCTATCCTTTAATCTTTCAAAAATAACAATTATTCGCGAAATTAGCAGCGACGATGGGAAAGAAAAGATATGTCATACTTGATGCCTTGAGATGTTTCGCCATCATGGGGATTTGCCTCGCGAATTTCCCGGAGTTTTCGTTATGGACATTCTCGGACCCTTCTGGATGGACCGTCACCGACAAAGTGACCAGGGCTGTCCAGACCTTCCTTGTCGACGGAAAGTTCTACACTCTGTTCTCCCTTCTTTTCGGAATGGCTTTCAGCATACAGCTCGAGAATGCAGGGCAGAAGACTCGGATATTCTACCGCAGGATGACTGTACTGTTCTTCATCGGACTTATCCATCAGCTTTTCATCTGGAGCGGGGACATCCTGATGCTCTACGCCCTGATGGGAATGCTGCTGCCTCTATTCAAGAAACTCCCCACAAGGAAGGTTTTTTATGCCGGAGGCTTCTTCCTTGTGCTTCCGGTCCTTTGCGAGGCGGTCTTCGGCACCAGGCTGTCTGATCCGCTGCTCAGGGAGCAGTGGCGTATCTGCGGTTTGTACGGCATAACCGAAGCCAATTTCGGCACATGGCTGGCCGGTATCGACAGTTTTAAGGGAATGCTCCAATTCCTTCATCAAGGGACAGTCGAGAGGATGTGGGAATTCGTCGTGAGCTACAGATTCTTCAAGGTGCTGGGACTCTTCCTGACCGGATATGCCCTGGGGCGCGGGAAGGTATTCGCAGATATCGAAGGCAACAAGGGATTTTTGAAGAAGGTTTTGGCGTACAGCCTTATGCTCGGCATCCCGGTCGGACTGCTTTACACGTGGCACTCCATGTCCGGAGAGCCTCTTGGGCCTGTCGTCCAGAGTGTTTTCTATCTCCTCAGCGTTTATCCGATGGGTTTCGCCTATGCCGCCGGTTTCAGCCTTCTGTTCGCCCGTTCCCCCGAGGGAAGGGGATGGATGCCGCTGGCCAGGACGGGCAGGATGGCCTGCACCAATTATCTGGGACAGTCCGTCCTGGGTGTACTGCTGTTCTATGGAATAGGATTAGGTCTGGGAGCGAAGGTCAGTCTTCTGGCTACGGAGGCAATGGCACTCGGGGTCTTTGCCTTCCAGATAGCTGTCAGCACTATATGGCTCAAGTATTTCCGTTACGGTCCGGTGGAGTGGGTCTGGCGTATGCTCACCCACGGGCAGATACTCCCGATGAGGAACTGATCATCTGGCCGACCGGGTCTTTATCCGTTTCCCGTCCCTGTCCCACGTGTAGATCCAGGAATCCTTTTTGGCAGTGAACGTGTCGCCTGCGACTCCGATGACATCCCCTACGGTTGAGTAACTCATTGTCTTATAGCGCCTTCCTTCTGAATCAAAGAGGTAGATCCAGCTTCCGTTCCGCGAGACGAAAAAGGTGGAACCGTAGCCCTTGATTTCACCTACGGTATTGGTGCTAAGAGTCTTGTAACGGTTCCCGTTCTGATCGTACATGTAGACCCAGCTGCCATGGGTCTCGACACTGGAAATCTTGTGCGGATTGGCCGGAACGGGCATGAGTGCGAATGCAAGCAATGCGGATATGATAAGGTTGTTCATGGCGGTATTTCCTATACGGCTTGACTACCGCAAATACACTGCCATTCTCACAGAAGCTTGATGGCGATGTGGGCGCAGGCTTCTGCATCGGCAAGGGCATGGTGGTGATTGGTGAGATCGTATCCGCAGGCGGCGGAGACTGTCTCCAGCCTGTGGTTGGGAAGATATGGCCCGTAGTACCTGCGCGAGGCTGCAAGGGTGTCATGGAATACGTATTCAGGATAGTCCATGCAATATACCCGGAATACAGCCTTCAGGCAACCTTCGTCGAACCGGGAGTTGTGGGCGACGAGCGGAAGTCCATCGATCAGAGGCTCGATCTTCTCCCACACATAGGGGAAAACTGGAGCATCCTCAGTATCCTCGGCGCAGAGCCCGTGCACCCTCATGCAGAACCACTGGTAGTATTCCGGTTCAGGGTGGATGAGACTGTAGAACCGGTCTGTGATCAAGCCGCCCCTTACTACCACTATTCCCACGCTGCACACGCTGGAAGGGCATTCGTTGGCGGTCTCGAAATCTATTGCCGCGAAGTCCGTCATCGGCTGATCTTTCTTTTCTGCAAAGATAATGTGTATATTTGTATTATGACAAACATAGACTCAATCCTACAGTACAACAAGGCTTTCGTCGAAAGCAAGTCATACGAACCGTTCGTCACCGACAAGTTCCCGGCTAAGAAGCTTGCCGTCCTGACCTGCATGGATACCCGCCTCACGGAATTGCTTCCCAAGGCCCTGGGCCTCAGGAACGGCGATGCAAAAATCATAAAGAACGCCGGCGGGCTGGTCCTGTCGGAGATGGATTCGGCCATCCGCTCACTCCTCGTCGCCATCTACGAGCTCGGGGTTGAGGAAGTGATGGTGGTCCATCACTCCACCTGCGGTGCATGTCACATGAGCTACGAAGAGTTCAAACCCCATATGTTGGAGCGTGGCGTTTCACGTCAGACACTTTCTGAATGGGAGGCCAAGGGGATTGACGGATGGCTGGAGGGATTCCATGACACCGAAGCGTCTGTGAGAAGGACCGTGGAGGCAGTCAAGGGTCATCCACTGGTCCCGGGCGATGTCATCGTCAGGGGTTTTGTCATAGATTCCGTGACAGGAGAACTTAAAGAGATAAGATGAACCATGCTTAAGATCGGAGACAGGATGCCGTCCTTCGAGGTGCTTGACCAGGACGGGAATACGGTGAGGTCGGTAGACTTCATCGGCAATGGCAGGAAAACCATAATCTACTTCTATCCAAAGGACAATACGTCCGGCTGCACTGCGGAGGCTTGCTCCTTCCGCGACAACTATGCCGAGCTGACGGCCGCGGGATACAATGTCGTGGGAGTCAGCAAGGACAGTTCCAAGTCACACACCGGCTTCAGGGCGAAGTACGGGTTACCGTTCCGCCTCCTGGCGGACACGTCTACCGTCATGCTGCAGGATTTCGGCGCGTGGGGAGAGAAGAAGATGTACGGAAAGACCACTATGGGTACGCTGCGCCGCACATTCATTTTCGACGAGGATGGTATCCTGGAGAGGGTCATCGAGAAGGTTGACACCAGGAACGCGGCAGGTCAGATCCTGGAAGGCTGAACATAATCCGGAACAGTACAGCCATGTTCAAGGTCAGTGAACCGGTCAGCACTCCTCCCCGGGAGTTCAGTACGGAGCTTCAGCGTAAGGTGTACGAGTCTTTCGCAGCCATGGATATCCCTTTCGAGAGGGTTGATACCGATCCGGGGATCACCATGGAGGATTGCCGGAATATAGATGCAAGGATCGGGGTCAGGATAGTAAAGACCATATTCCTTTGCAACCGCCAGCAGACGGAGTTCTACCTGTATGTCACGACAGATGACAAACCATTCGTCACAAGGGATTTCTGCGGGGCTCTCGGTATCCCGAGGGTGTCATTCGCTTCGGCGGAGAAACTCTGGGAACTGACCGGCGTGGAAGTAGGGGCCACGACCATCCTGAGTGCGGTCCTTCCCCAGGCTTCCGGAGTCCATCTGGTGATGGACCGGGAAGTGTCTGAAAACGAGTATTTAGCCTGCACGGACGGAACCGCCACATGCTTTGTCAAGGTCAAGACAGGCGACTTGCTTGGGAAGTATCTCTCAGGCAGGAAGTTATGTATAATATGATTTATTTTTCCTTGACCCTTTTGCCGGTCATGTGCTCGATGGTGAATTCCAGGACGGCTGCCCTCCGGGCGTTTTTGAGCATATCGTAGTCGATATCGTATCCCTCGGGGAAGTATTTCTGCCCCAGTCTCCGGAGAATCGCATCGTGACGTTCCACGTCAGTTACCTCGTGGATTCGGCCGAAACAGATTACGCTGTTGACATTGTACCACCATTCTCCGGGCTCCTTGACCGGCTCTGAAAGTACTGAGAAACAGGCTTTGTCGCAGGATCTTATGGCGTCCATCTTATGCCCTTCGAGGGCGCAGTGGAAAAACAGGCTGCCATCGTTGTACAGGAAGTTGATCGGGAAGGCATACGGATAGCCGCCGTCGCCGGTTACCGAGAGGAATCCCCTGATGGCCTTGTCGAGAATCTCCCGACACTCCTTCTTGGAAAGTTCCTGCTTGAACCGACGCATTTCCCGGAATGTCGTCTTTTCATCCATAATATACAAATATACGTTTTCCGGCTGAATATTCTTACATTTGCAGGAACCGCTTGAATAATTATCATCATGTTCGAAGTTACCCTGCTTGAAGACCGCATCGAGAATGGCGTGAGGAAGGCATCCTTCCAGACATGCGGCATAGTCTGTTCCACCCGTATCGACATTGAGCTCGACGGCGATACCATTACCCGCGTGAAATACACGAACGGATGCAACGGGAATACCCAGGGGGTAGCCGCGCTGATAGCCGGGATGAAGGTCGACGAGGCCATCCGCAGGCTTGACGGTATCAACTGCAAGGGAAGAGGGACCAGCTGCCCGGACCAGCTTGCCAGGGCACTGAAGGCGATGGCCGGTTCCTGATTATCTTGAAGGAAGCGGTTTGCCTTCGCAGATAGCCTTGATATAGCGCTTTACCACACTGTGGGCGGGTGATGGCATCGAACCGTGGTCGTAGCCGTCGAATTCATACAGGAATACATTCTCGTTGCCCACAAGTTTCATCATGCGCCAGAAATAGGCCTGCTCCTCATAGCGGCCGTACATTTCCATTTCGCGGTCGCCGGAAAGCACCAGCATCGGCATTGGGAGTTCCCTTACATGGAACAGGGGAGCCGTCTCGTCTACGATCGGCTGCAAGGGACCTATCCCCATCTCCTTCCTGACATTGAAGTGGGTGACCTTCTGGGCGCTGTAGGGGAATGCCCCGGCTATACGGTCGGCATCGACGCCGTAGGCTGCAAGCCATTTCTTGTCCAGGACAATCATGTCTGTCAGATAACCGCCGGCGGAATGGCCGGCAACGAATACCCTGTCCGGACAGCCACCACGGGAAGCCACTTCCCTGAATGCCCATGCCACGGCCGCTGCCGCATCGTCTGTGATTTCCTTGACATCTGCCTTGGGCAAAAGCCTGTAGTTCACCCCGATGATCCCTATACCGGATTCCTTCAGGCCCGAAGGGATTTCCTTATGTCCTCCGGTAAGTCCGCCGCCGTGGAACCATACCACGGTAGGGAAGTCCTTCACTCCTTCCGGATAATAGAAATCCAGGACGCATTGTTCTGCAGCATATGCCCCGGCATCCGGATGATAGGGGATATCCTTCTCGATCTTGTAAGTCACCTGGGCGGACAGTGCCTGTACCAGCGACAGGAACACCAGTATGTTGACGATCCTTTTCATGATTCTAATATGAATGAATTGTTCAATATGGCTTCGCATCCTTCCAGTATGTCCTGGAAGGCTTCTTCGAAATCACCTGTGTACCAGGGGTCTGCGACGTCACGCCCGACTCCGGTGTACGACATCAGGAGATGGATCTTGCCCTCGGAATCCGAAGGGATTATCCGCCGGATAAAGCGCAGGTTTGAAGAATCCATGCAGATTATCCTGTCGAACCGGTCATAGTCGGCCCCTGTTATCTGCCGTGCCCTCTTGGAATTGTCGAAAGGGACACCGTGCTGGGTTAGGCAGCGCTTTGCCGGAGGATAGATGGGATTGCCGGTTTCCTCGTCGGAAACCGCTGCTGACTCGATGAAGTATCGGTCTTCAAGCCCCCGAACCTTCACGAGAGCCTTCAAGATGAATTCCGCCATTGGGGAGCGGCAGATATTTCCGTGGCAGACAAACAGGATTCTCATATCAAATCCCAAATTACTGAAATTTTAACGAGAATTAAAAGTTTCGTTATCTTTGCCCACCGATAATTTACTTTAACTATTTCGTATCATGAGAAAATTTATCCTGGCACTGATAGCCATTTCTTTCGCAGCAATCGCCAACGCACAGATTTATGGTGGAGGTTCATTGGCCCTTCAGACAAATTCGGACGCAGAGTCCACCCAGATCAGCATAGTTCCCGAAATCGGGTATGTCCTGAACGATAAGGTCTCCATCGGAGCTGCACTCGGGCTTTATACTTTCAGCTATGAAGGCTATGGCAGTTCCAGTACCATTTCCATCAAACCTTATCTAAGGTATACATTGCTGACGGCCGGCCCTGTGAGTCTCTTCACAGACGCTGCTTTCATATATTCGAAGCCGAAGAATTACGATGGTTCCTGGGAGATAGGCCTTTATCCGGGTATCTCTGCCCCGATCAGCGGCAATCTCTCCGCAGTCGCACATATCGGCGCCCTTTCCTACAATTCGGATACTACATTCAGCCTCGGTTTGAGCAATGTCGCCTCGGCCGGTCTCTTCTACAATTTCTAGTATCGGGACTGGTTTTGTCTTAAGGGGAAAATTGTGTAAATTTGCCCGCTTTTGCAAAAACATTTTAATATATATCATGAAATTGAAAATCGTTGTCCTGGCCAAGCAGGTACCTGATACCAGGAACGTGGGCAAAGATGCGATGACTGCAGAAGGCACTGTGAACCGTGCCGCCCTGCCCGCCATCTTCAATCCGGACGATCTCCTAGCCCTTGAACAGGCCCTTCGCCTTAAGGAACAGAATCCGGGCTCTTCAGTTGGAATTCTTACCATGGGTCCTCCCCGTGCAGGGGAAATTATCCGTCAGGGCCTCTACAGGGGCGCTGATACAGGATGGCTGCTCACCGACAGGCTCTTTGCCGGAGCGGACACACTTGCGACCTCATATGCCCTTGCCACCGCGATCAAGAAGATCGGAGATGTCGATCTCGTGATCGGAGGACGCCAGGCGATCGACGGCGATACCGCCCAGGTGGGGCCCCAGGTTGCCCAGAAGCTTGGACTGAACCAGGTGACATATGCCGAGGACATCAAGGTCGAAGAAGGTGTTGCCACTGTGCGCCGCCATATTGACGGAGGAGCCGAGACCGTGAAGGTCCCGCTTCCCGCCCTTATCACAGTGAACGGAAGCGCGGCACCCTGCCGTCCGCAGAATACCAAGCTTGTCATGAAATACAAGAGGGCTACCTGCCCTATGGAACGTCCCGCAGAAGTGCCTTATGCCAGTCTTTACGAGGAGCGTCCCTACCTGACTCTCAACCAGTGGAGCGTGGCGGACGTGGACGGAGATCCCGGGCAGTGCGGCCTTGCCGGCTCACCGACCAAGGTGAAGAGCGTCATGAACATCGTGTTCCAGGCCAAGGAGTGCAAGCATCTCACAGCCTCCGACGCCGACATCGAGGGAATGGTCAAGGAATTGTTGGACGAAAAGATAATCGGATAGAGCCATGAACAACGTATTTGTATATTGCGAGATAGAGGGAACGACCATTGCAGAGGTCTCCCAGGAATTGCTCACCAAGGGCCGCAAGCTCGCCGATGAACTCGGAGTACAGCTCCACGCCGTCGTTGCCGGAACCGGCATCAAGGGCAAGGTCGAGGACCAGATCCTCCCTTACGGAGTCGACAAGCTTTTCGTATTTGACGGAGAGGGACTTTTCCCGTACACTTCCGCTCCCCATACCGACATCCTTGTCGGACTGTTCAAGGAGGAGAAACCTCAGATCTGCCTTATGGGTGCGACCGTCATCGGCCGTGACCTCGGCCCCAGGGTCTCTTCATCCCTGACCAGCGGACTGACCGCGGATTGCACACAGCTTGAGATCGGTCCCTATACCGATGCCAAGACCGGCAAGACCTACGAGAACCTGCTCTACCAGATCCGTCCCGCCTTCGGCGGCAACATCGTGGCCACCATCGTCAATCCGGACCACCGCCCGCAGATGGCTACCGTCCGTTCAGGCGTTATGAAGAAGGCTCTGTACGAGGGCAAGGCTGCCGGGGAGGTGGTTTATCCGGAGGTTTCCAAATATGTCTCGCCCGAGGCTTATGTCGTCCAGGTACTCGACCACCACGTAGAAAAGGCGAAGCACAACCTCAAGGGTGCATCAATCGTGGTCTCAGGTGGTTATGGAATGGGAAGCAAGGAAGGATTCGACATGCTCTTCGAGCTTGCGAAGGTGCTTCATGCGGAGGTTGGCGCCAGCAGGGCCGCCGTGGATGCGGGATTCTGCGACCACGACCGCCAGATCGGCCAGACCGGAGTCACCGTACATCCTAAGGTCTATATCGCCTGCGGAATAAGCGGACAGATCCAGCACATCGCAGGAATGCAGGACAGCGGCATCATCATCAGCATCAACACCGATCCTGATGCCCCCATCAACCGCATCGCCGACTATGTGATCACGGGTTCCGTCGAGGAAGTGATCCCCAAGCTCATCAAGTACTACAAGCAGAACAGCAAATAAGGAGGACAAGCAATGGCTAACTACTATAAAGACCATCCGGAGATAGATTTCCATCTGAACCATCCGCTCATGCGCAGGATCGCCGAGCTCAAGGAGCGCGGCTATACCGAGAAGGATCGCTATGAGGAAGCTCCCGTCGATTTTGAGGACTGCATCGAGAACTACCGTCGCTTGCTCGAGATTGCCGGTGACATCGCCGCCAATACCATCGCTCCCAATTCCGAGGATGTCGACCTCGAGGGACCGCATCTCGAGAACGGCCGCATGAAATATGCTTCGAAGACTGTCGAGAACATGGAGGCTGTCCGCCTTTCCGGACTCTGGGGTGTAACTATGCCGCGCCGTTACGGTGGACTGAACGCTCCCGAGACAATATTCAGCATGTGCAGCGAGGTCATTTCAGCCGCAGATTCCAGCTTCCAGAACATCTGGAGCCTCCAGAGCTGCGCCGAAACCCTTTACGAGTTCGGCAGCGAGGAGCAGAGGCAGAAGTTCATTCCCCGTATCTGCGCCGGCGAGACGATGTCCATGGACCTCACCGAGCCCGATGCCGGCTCCGACCTGCAGAGCGTCATGCTCAAGGCCACCTGGAGCGAAGAGCAGGGCTGCTGGCTCCTGAACGGAGTGAAGAGGTTCATCACCAACGGTGATTCTGACATCCATCTAGTCCTTGCCCGTTCCGAGGAAGGCACCCGCGATGGCCGCGGTCTTTCGATGTTCATCTACGACAAGAGGCAGGGCGGAGTGAATGTCCGTCACATCGAGCATAAGCTTGGTATCCACGGTTCTCCGACCTGTGAGCTGACCTACAAGGATGCCCGTGCGGAACTTTGCGGTGAGAGGCGACTTGGCCTCATCAAGTATGTCATGGCCCTGATGAACGGTGCCCGTCTCGGAATCGGCGCCCAGAGTGTCGGTCTAAGCCAGGAGGCCTGCAACGAGGCGGTCGCCTATGCGGCCGAGCGTGCCCAGTTCGGACAGAAGATCAACCGTTTCCCGGGAGTCTATGACATGCTGAGCCGCATGAAGGCAAAGCTGGACGCCAGCCGTTCGCTGCTTTACCAGACCTCGAGGTACGTCGATGTCTACAAGGCATTGGAGGATATCCAAAGGGAGCGCAAGCTCGAACCCGAAGAGAGGGCGGAGATGAAGACCTACAGCCGCCTGGCCGACGCCTTCACCCCTCTTTGCAAGGGTATGGCTTCCG
>JAEEGJ010022257.1_pt1 | contig 13481 bp, 13 predicted proteins | sample 8958761 | NCBI WGS metagenome assembly JAEEGJ01 (sample SAMN16246546, study PRJNA631951) | gut metagenome | biome: gut microbiome; feature: rumen; material: RS-attached | host: Bos | place: Iran: Karaj | collected 2018-10
GCGTGTCGTCTTCAATGATATGTCCGGAAAAATCATGGAAGAACACATCGGATTCCTCCTCGTATACATCAAGGCACGCGGCGCCTACCTGCCGTTCCTTGATCCCGTCAAGAAGCGCTTCCGAATCGATGAGTGCACCTCTTGATGTATTGACTATGACCACGCCCTTCTTCATCTTTGCGATCGAGTCGCGGTTTACCATATGCTTCGTCTCATCGGTAAGAGGACAGTGGAACGATATGATGTCCGCTCTCTCCCATATCTCATCAAGAGAAACGTAATCGATCCCCGAGTCCTTTGCGGGGAATTTATCGTATGCGATCACATTCATACCGAAGCCTTTACATATATCGATAAAGATCCTTCCGATCTTACCGGTACCGACCACTCCGACCGTCTTGCCGTGAAGGTCAAATCCGGTCAGACCGCTCAGACTGAAGTTATGATCGCGCGTGCGGATGAAAGCCTTATGGATCCTCCTGATACTCGTCAGCAAAAGCGCCATCGCATGCTCTGCAACGGCATAAGGAGAGTAAGCCGGAACCCTTACAACATGGATCTTGCCGTATGCATGTTCAATATCAACATTATTATATCCGGCACATCGAAGCGCGATAAGCCTAACCCCGCTCTCCGAAAGCGCATCTATGACAGCGGCGTCAACCGCATCGTTTACGAATACGCATACAGCATCATAACCCGATGCCAGATTCACCGTATCACCGGACAGCTTCGTCTCGTAAAACTTGATCTCAAACTCTTCGCTTGCATTGGCTTTTTCAAAAGATGCGATATCGTAATCTTTTGCATCAAAAAAAGCGATCTTTGTCTTCATACAAACACCTCTATCTAAGCTCGTTCATTTCCATTTCAAGATCATTCTGGAATTCTTCCTCGTCTTCTTTGCTGCCGTAATAATTCCCGTTATTGCATCCGATCTTCAGTCCCTTTTTGATCGGTGCAAGGAAAAAGCCCATAAGAAGCCCGCAAAGAAGAAAGAACAGCGAAAAAATAATGACGTCTTTTAACCCGAAGATATGATTTTTCCAATTCTGCATAGCAAACCCTCCAATATCGGTAAAATATGATAATGATTATACCATATCGAAGGCAGCTTTGCGATGCTCACGCGCGCTTTGAAAGAAGATAGGCACACACATGCATAGCCTGCGGAAAATCACCGCTTTTGATCATCTCCTCCAGTTCTGAAACGGAGTGTCTCTGCACGTTCAGAAATTCCGTCTCGTCAAGATCCTGACCGGAGACTTTTCGGCAGTTTCGTGCAACAAAAAGATATGCATAATTATCCGCGATCGTCGCATTTGACGGAAGGTTTTGAAGATGAGTCCATTCATCGGATTCATATCCGGTCTCTTCACGCAGCTCACGCTTTGCGGCTTCAAGAGCGTCCTCGGCAGACATGTCCCTTGCTCCGTACTGCTTACCGTCAGTCCTCTCGATCCCGCCGGCCGGAAACTCGGTCGTGACTCTCCCTATCCCCTGTCTAAACTGTCTGACACAGAGATAGTTTCCTTCCGTATCTGTCGCCACTATAACAACATAATCCCTGCGACTGTATGTATAAAAAGGTTCGAAAATGCTGCCGTCCGGAAAACGGTATGCGCACCTTCGAAACTGTATCCATTCGTCGTTAACTATATTCTCGCTTTTGATGAGTTCCCACTCAAGCGGATCCCTCTTATCCATCACATAGCTCCTTCGTCACCGCACACTACCATCCACGCGGTCTTTAATATCAGTCTTATATCCATCGAAAGCGTCCATTCGGTTATGTATTTCGTATCCAGTCTTACGACCTCTTCGAAATCGGTTATGCGTGACCTTCCCGATGTCTGCCACAACCCGGTCAGACCCGGCTTGCATGCAAGCCTTGCACGATGATGGAACTTGTACTTCTCCCATTCATCGACTGTAGGCGGACGCGTTCCTACAAGAGACATCTGCCCGAGAAGCACGTTGAAAAACTGGGGAAATTCGTCGAGACTCTTTCTTCTGATCAGATCGCCTATGCCGGTATGTACATTGCCTTCATCATCCACGGTATTCCCGATTATCCTCGGATCGTGATCGAGTTTGAACATGAAACCGTCCTTGTTCCGGTTCTGTTCCATAAGCTCCGACTTGATCTCATCCGCATTCATGTGCATCGATCTTATCTTGTACATCTTAAACTTCTTACCGTTACGCCCGATCCGCTCCTGCGAATAGATCACGGGACCCGGTGACTGTTTCTTTATTATCGGACCTACGATAACAATTATTATGCAGGCAAGAATGCTTCCTACGATCCCTCCGATTATATCGATCGCACGCTTCAGGGCATGCTCAAGAGGCGTAGCATATCTTGCGGCTGATGTCAGCACGGTTATTCCCGCTATCCTGTTTCCGAACGAAGCGGGACTCATATGTATCGCTGACGGCGCGGCAAAATGTACGGTTACGGTCATCTGACGACAGTCTTCCATAAACCTGTCAATCTTACGCGTAACTTTCTGACATTCAACATAAACGCAGTCGATCCACTCCCTGCACACGAATTCCGATGCGTGCTCTATGTCGGACACAACAGGCACCCCGCACACTTCCGTGCGATCATCGTTACCCGTGAACACAAGACCGGCAACCGTATAAGTGTCACCCTTATTGTCCGTAAGTTTGGAAAGCGTGGACTGAGCAATACCGGGATCCAAAACGGCAAGCATCGAGTATTTCTTGCCGTCATTGATATGCGTATATTTGAGTATTATCTTCCACAAAATCCTTGTGGCATACGAAAGAACGGTATGAAAGATCAGCGTCAGGAACAGGAGTATTCTGGAGTAATCGGAGCTGACCTTGAACGCATACATATAGACTACCGCAAGTGCGAACACCGCGATGGTCGTCTTGAGCGTCTGTGTCAATTCCGTAAAGTATCCGCGCTTTAACACGTTATGCATGGAATTGAGAGACATTACGACGACAAAGTCGATCATAAAAAGAACAAGTGCAAGTTCCTTGTACATCTCCTCGGAATACTGAAGGCTTCCGAATCTTACGAGCATCGCAAACAGATATGCAAGCTGAAGGCTGATCTCTTCTATAATTATAAAATCAAGGTGTTTGGTCCACTCCTGACGATATCTTTTGTACATACTTATTTCCCGTAATAATTCCCGTAGTACTTGCCGTAGTATCTTCCGTAATACTTACCGTAGTACTTGCCGCCGATCTCAACCTTGTTAAGCACGACACCGAGGATGTTGCACTCGGCTTTTCTGAGCTGATCGATGACCCTTTCCGCAAAGTTTCTGCCGATCGTTCTGGCTTGAACAACAAGGGCTACACCGTCACACTGCTTGGCTACGATCGCACTGTCGATAACACTGCCGAGAGGAGGGGTATCGATTATGATATAGTCGAACTGCTCCCTAAGTGTTTCGATCGCATGCTTAAAGCGGTTGACACCGAGAAGTTCCGCAGGGTTCGGCGGAACGGCACCTGTGGGTATCAGGAACAGTCTCGGGATATTTGTCATGAATATACATTCTTCAAGAGGTTTTCTTCCCGCAAGAAAATGCGCCAGGCCTCCGGATGTTTTCGACATCTGATATCTTCCGTTGAGCACCGATTTACGCATGTCGGCGTCAATGAACAATACCCTCTTTCCGGCCTCGATCATCGATATCGCAAGATTAAACGACACGGATGATTTTCCCTCTCCGGGGGCGCAACTCGTGAATGCGATCACCTTGACATCGTCACCGCAGAAGTCAATGTTCGTACGAAGCGTTTTATAAGCCTCGCTTAAGCGAAAATCAAGCGTGATCTTCTTATTTATGGTTATCAGATTTCTTCCGTCGTTAGGCTCGTTACTCACTTCTTCTCACCCCTCTTCTGTTATGGTCCACATCGCTGTTTGCCGCCCTAAATACTTCATCCGCAAGATCTTTTTCGACCTCCTGAGGCTCCTTCGGTTCAGCAAACTCCGTAGCTTTCGCCTCCCTCATCAGTTTTGAAGCATCGGACAGAGTCTCGGTCATGACGATGTGCGAATGGGTCGGAACTTTTTTCTTCTTCTTTCCCTTGCCTGAACTGCTGATGAGTTCCTCATCAAGAACGGGTATGGTTCCGAGTACCGAAAGATTCAGGTATTTTTCGACATCATCGGGGTTCTTGATCGTATCGTCCATGATGTAGATTATGACAATGAACACAATGGCGATGAAAGCGCCGAGGACAGCACCGATAACGGTGTTTCTGATGATCTTCGGGCTGTATATCTCCGTCGGGAGATTGGCCTCCTCAACGACATTGACCGCTTCCGTGTTCATTACGTTCGCGATATGCTCCGCCGCCGAATTCCTGACACTGTCGGCAATCGCGCGCGCCATGTAAGGATCCGTGTCTTCGGCGGTTATGGAAACGATTCGCGTATCAGTCGGAACGGATACGGTTATCGTCTTCTTGAACTTGTCGTTTTCTATGTTCAGTCCGAGCTCCGCCTTAACCTCTTCAAGCACGGGGCGACTTGTAACAAGCTCCTGGTAATCTTTCGTCAGCTGAGTTCCTGTCTGAAGATCGGAATAAGTCAGCGAATCCGAATTCTGCCTGTTGATAACATAGATCTTTGTTGTTGATCTGTACTTGGGAATGATCAGGAATGAACAGACAAGATACGTGGCCGCGCCAAGAAGAAGCGCACTTAATATGACCACCCATATCTTCTGTAAGACTGCTCCGAACAGTTCGAGAATATCAATCTCGATGACGTCCCCATCGTCATTTACCGGTCGATGATTTTGATCCATATGATACCCCTTATTACTTAATCACATATCCTCGCAGGATTCTCGATAAAGATCCTCCTGCACACTTCCTCCCCGAAATGTTTATGTACATATCGCGCCGCTTTTTTCAGTCTCGGTCTGCGCCCCTTTGTGTCATGGGCGTCTGTGGCAACGAAATGAACAAGGTCTTCTTTAAACAGTTTTCGAACGAACTTCTTCGCTCCGAATCCCCGTCCGACAGCCTCGGAATTGACCTGAATGTAAGCACCGTATTCGATCAGTTCTCTTATATTGGCTGTTTTGAAGCCGAGTCCCTCATAACGCTCGACGTGCGCCAGTATCGGAATGTAGCCGGCTCTGACAACACTTGATACCCCTTCGACGATCGCACGTTTTTCCATGGTATATCCGAACTCCAGAAGTACATAATCGGATCCCGCCATGGATGACACCCTGCCTTCCTCGAGCCACTCCACCGCACTCGGATAATAGTAAAGTTCACATCCGAGGTGAAGCTTTATTTTTGATGCCTTGTCGTCTTCCTTTGCCCTGTATGACAATTCATCAAATCGGCTCTTAACGGTAGCTATGTCTTTTTGCATGTGGCCGCGATGATAATGAGGGGTCAGGATCGCCTCCGTGACCCCCTCATCATACATGATACGAAGCATATCTATCGCTTCCTCCGTATCACGCGCACCGTCATCCACGCCCGGAAGGACGTGGCTGTGAATATCTATCATCTTTCTAGTGAAGCTTGGCGGGAGCAGCCGTTGCTGCCGCATTTGTTGCATTTGCCGCCGACTGTGTTGCCGGTGAGAGCTGAACGATTGCAACAGAGCCGAGTGCGGGTGCTACAAATCCGATGTATCCGTTGCGAACCGTACAGGGGACGATTATGATCTTACCCTTGGGTCCGATTATATACGCGAATACATTCGTTGCGCCGTTGGGAAGTCCTGCCGCCGCAAATACTACCGGCACGTCTCCTCCCTTATAGTCTGCGGGAGCAACGATCTCGATCGTACCCTTGACGCTCGCCGACATTCCGGATGCAGCCGCATTTGCCGAGATAAAGTCCCCGAGCGTTTTAATATCCTTCTCGGAGGGAACCTTGATCTGTGCCGCTGACGAAGAGCCTCTTCCCGGGATCGTTACCGTAACGGAACCTGCCCTGGGGCTTGGTGCAGCCATTGCGACAGTGGAGAACATCATTGCAAATACCGCGCAAAGTGCTACCAGTGTTTTGATCTTTTTCATAGTTTTTCTCCTTCTTGAAATAACCCTTATGATCCTTATATCATTCTTCCATAGGAACGTAATATCTGTCTATGATCAACTGCTTGAGAGCGTCCTCATCAACGATGAATCCCATCTCATATTCGTAACCTTCTATCTCGCCCTCTTCTATCCGCTTCATCTCGCCAGGAACCGATGCGATCTTGTTCTCGTCAAGATCAAGATCGAGAAGCAGTTTTGCAAGATACGTCATCTCGTCTATCGTCAGGTTCGTCGCGACCTTGTCAGCCTCGGCATTGTAAAGTGTGATCGGGTACGTGATGTTTCTCGCCGTCTCCGCCTTGAATGCCGGGAACAGCTTTTTCATGTACTGAACCTGCCGTTTCATTCTTCCCATCGCGGAATCGTCAATATCGGTATCCCGTCTTGCGACGAAAATCACTGCGTCCTCGCCTTTTAACAGATAGTCCTTCTCGCCTTCCTTCATGCGAAGGTTCCACTTCGTCAGATCCTCTGTTATATCTACCGTGATACCTCCGAGAGAATCATTTATGTCGGGTATGGCCGAAATATCTAACGCAACATATCTGTAGATCGGAACGTTGTACAGAAGTTCGCTCACGGTCTCGGCAACCGCCTCATTCGTCTTCTCACCCTGAGATCCGAAACTGTGCTGTATCGCGATAGGACCCTTTCTTGTTGTCGCAACTCTGTCATTAAGATCGAGCACCTTGATGTTTGTAACGGTGTCTCTCGGAATTGCGAGAAAGCTGACCGTCTTCTTCACCGCATCTATAGTCCCGACTATGATCGTATCCGCCTGGTACGGATTCGGGTCGTTCTCAACGATGTCCTTGTACCTGTAATCGTCGACACCGATAACGAGTATGTTTATCAGATTGTCGTTGTATTTATACTTCTGTCCGTTGAAGGTTATCGTTGCATTCTCGTCATAACCTTTGCGGACCTTCTTCTCCTTTGACTCGTCGAGCCTGTTTATCTTCTGGACGGGTATTGCGTTGCTTTCATTAGCCTTGAACATGTCGGCCGTAAGATAGTCCGCCCGCTGCCATTTCCTGTACGCTATCGCGCATATCAGGAGAAGTATTCCGATTATCACGGACAAAGTGATAAGTATCGCCTTTGCCCATCCGGGCATTCCATTTTTGCCCTCGGTATCCCTTGTCATTTATACTTTACCTCTTCGAGTGTCGCAAAAACGAACAACCTCTTACTCTCATCCCCGCAGTGTGTAACAAGTGCTATCACATGATCTCCGAGGACGGGTTTCGCGCTCTCGCGGATGTTCATGGACAGATCCCTTATCTCCCCAACGGAATCGAAAAAGCTCATGAACCCGATCGGATCTTTAAAATCATTGCCGAGAAGTATGTGATCGCTCGATCCGATATAGCAGGCATATATCTCATACACAAGCTCGGCATCATCAAGATAAATATCGATCTTGTCGTGATCGTTAAAAAAGTCGGTATCCCTGAACCTATGAAGCTGCGAAAACAGCGTTCCGTCATCGGGATCCTGTCCGTATATTAGCGTGAGCGGATCCGAAAAGTCTCCCGCATTCATGGAATCGGTGATGATCATTCCCTTTTCGCTCGGATTGCCGTCTATATCGTGAGTGAAGTAGAACGGGTCCGTTGCATCCTCACAATAAGCTATCGGCTCGTCTATGTCCGTTCCGGGAATATCGATCAATGCATATACATCCGGACACCTGTCCGTATATGTTCCCAGATCCGTCTTCCTGTCGGGTATACCGCTGCTTGCGAACGATCCGTACCAACCTTCCGGACGAGCGTCCTCTTCTTCGGCCGCTCCCGCCTCCTCGATCGTTTGGATCAGTGCGGCATCGGCTTCATCCGTCACGTCAGTCTGCGTCATCAGGGTGTTATCCTCTGCGGCCCCTTTTTCGCTGCTTACCAGAAAAAAAACAATAGCCGCAACAAGTGCGATGATCACTGCAACAGCTGCCACGATTACAGCTATTATGCCTTTTGAGGACTTCTGTTTATCCATCACTCCCCATTTTATCACACTTATTCGGCTTTTTGAATAGAAAAATAGCGATTTTTCAATATTTTTTGAGATCATCCATAGTCAGAGTCGGGATTTTTCACTACTTTGATGATACTCGGAGTGTGATCAGCCTCGCTTTCTTCGTAATTGTCACGCTTTATCTCCCTGACCATATGCACTATTTTGGCGTTTTCGGAGACCTTTCTCTTTTCTTCCTTGGACAGGTCGGCCCACTGCCTTACCGTATATCCGACATTCACCATATCGGAGCCGCAATCCGTGCAGTAATACCTGTCATGAGATCTGTCGTGTCCGGCTATGCTGTTGCACTTGTAGCATACGTATACGTATTCCTCATCATCGGACAGGGGCTCGGTTTCTGTCTCGGACTCAGACCCGGCTTCGGATTCCGGCTGCTGTACAGAAAGAACCGCCTGTACCGGTTCTGGTTCGGGCTCCGGCTCCGGCTCTGCGGCTTCCTGCTTTATCGACTCGGCCAGCTGTTCGGGAATCGGTGCAAGTTCTATCTCGGGAACATCGGCAATATCCTCTTCCGCCTCCTCCACGGCCTCCTCGACATCCCATGTATCCGATGTCTCATCCTCGGTCTTCTTTACAACTTCCTCAATGACCCAAGGTTCCTCGGCATCCCTGATGCCTTCCTCTTCATTTGTCTGATCGCTCTCTTCGGGTTCGGGTGCTGCACTAACCCTCGGCCCCCACAGATCCTCATGCGTGGGAAATTTCTCGCGGATCTTCTCATCCCGTTCTTCTTCCGACATCTCATTCCACTCGTTGCTAGAGATGCCCATCGGAGTAAGAGAATTGCCGCATCTCGGACATCCGTATGCCATATTCTCTATGAGATCGATATATCTGCAGTTTTCGCAAAATCCGATATGCATGTAAAAACCTCTTTCTTTTCAACATAATAGTTTATCACGATTCGGGACTATATGAAACCCTGTTTTAGGACCTTTATGACGTTTTTTCTTGACATGAAAACAGGCGTCGGATATATTCAGGATATGCTTTAAATCTGATTACGATTCTTGTATTCTTTTGCACCTTTTCGGTGCACGGATTCACTTGATCATTTTATGGATCAATTCTTAAAAACACTTTGTTTTTGTTCTTTTTTTGTACCCAAAAAGGAGGATAACCATATATGTTTTGTTCCGTATTATCGGGAGGCATCCACGGTATAAAAAGCTTCCCGGTTCATGTTGAGACAGATATATCAAACGGCATGCCGTGTTTTGACATCGTAGGCTATGTCGGAAGCGAAGTAAAAGAGGCCAAGGACAGGGTCAGGACGGCGTTGAAAAATGCCGGTTACACACTTCCGGTTGCCAGGATCACCGTTAATCTCTCACCCGGGGATATAAGAAAATCCGGGACATGCTTTGATCTTCCCGTCGCTCTTTCCATCCTTGCGTGCATGGAAGTCATCAACCGCGAAGATCTCAGCGACACTTTTATTGCCGGAGAACTCTCGCTTTCGGGATCGGTCTGTGCGACAAAAGGGATCCTTCCGATGATGCTGATGGCCAAAGAACGCGGCATTAAGCGGTGCATCATTCCTTTATCCAACTCCGGCGAAGGCTCCGTTGTCGAAGATATAAGTGTTTACGCCGTCTCCTCCCTTACCGAGGTTGTGGAGTTCATAAACGGCAGGGAAAACCTTACACCCGTAAAAAGTCACTTGCGTAAGGATCTTCTTTCCGAGCACGAATACGAACATGATTTTGCACGCATAAAAGGTCAGAAAATGGCAAAACGCGGAGCGGAGATCGCGGTTGCGGGTTTACATAACTTTATAATGATGGGACCTCCCGGAGCCGGAAAGACTCTGATAGCAAAATGTATCCCGTCAATAATGCCGCCGCTCTCGGAAGATGAGTGTCTGGACGTATCGGCGATATACAGCGTCAGAGGTGCTCTGTCACAGGGCGAACCGCTGATCACGACACGTCCGTTCGTTGCAGCGCACAGTTCCTCAACGGATATCTCTTTGGTCGGGGGCGGGAGCATCCCGAGGCCGGGTGCCGTAAGCCTGGCTCACAAAGGAGTTCTGTTCCTTGACGAGATACCCGAGTTTTCCAGAAAGGCACTTGAAGCGCTCAGGCAGCCGCTCGAGGACGGCCTTGTCCATATAACAAGAAACAGGGACGTATGCACATTCCCCGCGGATTTCATGCTCGTTGCGGCAATGAATCCTTGCCCTTGCGGTAACTATCCCGATATGAACAGGTGCACATGCGACGAGGGAAGAAGAACAAGGTACCTGTCGAAAATATCAGGTCCGTTTCTCGACAGAATGGACATTTGCATCGTTGCCGAAAAGGTGTCCCCATTTGACATCCAGTCATCAAAAGGATCCGAAAGTTCAAAAACGATCAGGGACCGGGTAATGAAAGCACACCGGATACAGAAAGAGCGCTTTGCAGGACTTGGGATCGCCTTTAATTCCCAGATGAAAAATCGCGAGATAGAGAAATTCTGCCTGCTCGGACCCGAACAGTCATCCCTTATGAAAACACTCGCCTCAAAGTACGAAATGAGCGCAAGGACATACTACAGAGTTTTGAAAGTCGCTCGGACCATTGCTGACCTCTCCGGTCAAAACAGCATATCGTCGGAAGCTCTCATGGAAGCCGTCAGGCTCAAGGTCAGCTTCGCGTGAAAAACAATTCAAAGCATAATACCACAGGAGAATTATATGGAAAACAGAATATATGATTACTGGGCAGCCACGCTTCAGGACGGATATATCGGCAATCTTGTCGAAATAGTCAACCGGGCCGGGGGCGCCCGCTCACTTTATGAGATGTCGGAGAAACAGCTTCGGCTCCTACCCGATATCACGGATAAGCTGGCAGATTACATTATTGAGCGCAGGATTGATCCCGGTCTTATCGAAAGAAACTATATGAAGATGAGCATGAACGGGATATGTTATGTCAACCATGGCGATGATGATTTTCCGCGTAAGCTTCTGAGTATCCCAAGCACGCCGTACGGTCTCTTCGTGAAAGGCTCCCTTCCCGATCCCGGAAGACGGACGGTCGCGATAGTCGGCGCAAGGGAATGCAGCGAGTACGGCAGACTTATGGCCGAATATCTCGGAAGTCGTCTTGCGAAAGAGGGGATAGATATAATAAGCGGAATGGCTTGGGGGATCGACGGTATCGCACAGTCCGCCGCGATAGAAGCCGGAGGAAGATCATACGCTGTTCTCGGATGCGGTGCGGACATTCCTTACCCGGCAAAGAACAGATCGCTATACCACAGCCTGTGTATACCGGACAACGGGATCATAAGCGAGTACGCGCCGGGTACAAAGGCGATAGCGCGTCTGTTTCCTCCGAGAAACCGTATAATATCCGGTCTGTGCGATGTACTTATAGTCGTGGAGGCAAGAAAGAGAAGCGGCACCCTGATAACGGCCGATCTTGCCGTCGATCAGGGAAAAAGCATAATGATCGTCCCCGGAAGGCTGACCGATAATCTGAGTACCGGGTGTCTTAATCTTCTGTCCCAGGGTGCTATCCCGGTAACCGGGATCGAATCGGTGCTCGAACAACTGGCTGTCAACGAGCAGCTTGCCCTGCCCGTTGCGATGCCGAATAAAAAACGGGTCCATACCGGACCCGTTCGGTCAATATCGCTTGTAACAAATGAAATCCCCGGGGAATTGCAGCGGATCGCATCAGTGCTGACGCTCGAGCCTCAAAGTGTCGAGGCAATAGCCGGCAAAGCCGGGGTGGAAGTCGACGCCGCGATGATAATGCTCACAAAACTGGAACTTGAAGGATCGGCCCGAGAGATCTGGCCCGGATACTTCGTAGAAAATGCATCCGTCTCTTAGGAAGCGTTCTCCGGATTCTCAGGCACTTCCTGCTTGACTTCTCCGTCTTCCGGTTTCAGCTTATATCTGTCATCGTACGTCCTCATTATATCGACGATCTCTATATCGTTGTACAACGCCGTCATTGACAGATCAATGATAGTATTGGTTGAAAAGCACAGTACGACCGGCCGGAAGATGTTGGAGGGATTTGCGGCCGTAACAAGAGCCTTCTCTCCCGTCGACAGTTCGACGCATACGCCTTCGCCAAGAAGATTGATGCTGTCAAGAAGTGCCTTTACCGCAGCCGGATCAAAGTACTCCGGATTGTCCATCATTATCTTCATCTGAACGAATTCCGACTGTGGTTCTCCGGCGCTGTTTATTGCCGTCATACGGTCGTATTCTTCGGCAACGCACAGTGCTCTCGCACCGGTGACCATCTTTACGTTCCTGTCAATCTCTTCGCCCTTGTAGTACGCATCAAGCCTCTTATATGTCTGCATGACCACACGCTTGATGTTCGGTACCGAAGCAAACGCGGCCTCAATAAGACCGAGACCCTCAAATTCGGCACGTTTGAGTTCGTTCTCCTCGTCCTCCGTGATGTCATCCTTAACAAGAAGCTGCGGATCGGCTCTGAGTTTACCGATATCGTGAACAATGGCACATACAACGGCCTCCGTCATTTCTTCCTTGCGGACGTTCATCTTGTGGCAGATCATGGCCGTAAGGATCGCAACGTTCAGCGAATGCTTATATACAAAATCTTCTTTGCTTCTGAGATTCTGCAGGAAATTGATCTTATGATCGAGACGACCGTAATTGCGGATTATCGTCTCGGCAAGATTGTATATCCTGTTGTTCTTGCCGCGCTCGATTATCGCGGTAAGCTCTTCCTGCACCGAGAATACGGTGACCATCTGGAACTTCTCGAACTCCACATCTTCTTCGGACTGCGGAGGAAGGGGTTCTGCCGGCTCCAGAACATATATACCGATCAGTTTGAAATTGCGAACGGACTCTATACCCTGCTGAGTGAGTTTTGAATTACGGTCATACAGCAGGACACCCTTGTTGTTATAGATCGGCTTTGCAAGCCTCATCCCTATCTTAAGGTCGTCGGTCTTAACAAACTTCATCTGTTCTTCTCCATGAACCTTTCGAATTCATCCGGCGGTATCGGCCTCGAATAATAGTATCCCTGAACGATATCGCAATTGATGGTCTTGAGAAAATCAAGCTGCTCCTGTGTCTCTACACCTTCAGCGATAACCGCGAGTCCAAGCTGCTTTGCCATTCTGACGCTGGCTTCGACTATTATCTTACCCCTGTCGGTGGACATTATCTCATCAAGGAAGAACCTGTCTATCTTAAGTGTATCAACCGGAGCGTTTCTGAGCATGTTAAGCGAAGAATAACCGGATCCGAAATCGTCCATCATAATGTTGAATCCGCACTTCTTAAGTGACGCCATTTCATTGAACAGCTCGTCGACATCCTCCATGAACAGATTCTCGGTTATCTCAAGTTCAAGATATTTCGGAGCGATATTATATTTTCTT
>JAEEGJ010022262.1_pt1 | contig 13479 bp, 17 predicted proteins | sample 8958761 | NCBI WGS metagenome assembly JAEEGJ01 (sample SAMN16246546, study PRJNA631951) | gut metagenome | biome: gut microbiome; feature: rumen; material: RS-attached | host: Bos | place: Iran: Karaj | collected 2018-10
CAGAACATATTTTCGAGTGTGTACTAATATTGGGACAGGTTCAAAAAGGTTCAAAAAGGTTCAAAAGGGTTCAAGCAAAGAAAACCCCGGCATGCTGTGGACCGGGGTTTACATAAGGTGATAGTTGGTTGGAGACAACTTATGTCATTTACTATTATTGCACCAAAAGAGATAACGTGCAACTATCTCGCCTACTTCGTTATCTGAATAGAATACTTTGTTTGCAACATAAAACCAATATAGCTTGCGGACGGCCTTATTTATTGGCTTTGCAAGCTTACCGCAATAGTTCACTCTGGTATTTGATTCAGCAGTAAATACAATATCTTCATCTTCATACTTGATCGGTGTGGTCTTAGGGTGAACAAAGGTAAAGGCTTCACCATCACGCTGCACAATGTCTGCCTGAAGCAGCTGATCGTCATACTGAATGAAGTAAGAAAAGATAATATCCTTCTTTTCTATGCGGTCCTGTATGTGCGGATATATATCAAGTTCAAATGCACCCGATGTTATCATCTTCAGCTTCTGATTATCAAATGCAAAGTATACATCTGATGGCTTACCGTCTTTGTTAGGTGAATCAGAATATTCTACTGCCACACGCAGGCCGCTGGTGCCGTACTCGTAAACGTCAATGTCACCCTTCTGCATTTCCTTGACATGCTTTAGGCCCATTTCCTTAAAGTAAGGGCACCCGATCATGTCAACGGTATTAGCACACATGAATACTGTTACATTGTCTCTATGTCTTATGATCGTACTGAGGGTGTTCATGAATAATACAAACTCATCAGGCACGTACATGCCGCGGCTCATGAACTCATCAAAAAGAACTGTTTGCACTAAGGGATAGCTGTTACCTTTCTCATGCTCCATTTCCGTGAGTGCAAACGCATAAGCAAACGGCTCAGGACTGTTTACATACTTCTCCAGTTCTTCATCAAAGTATGCAAAATACCATTTACCTGAAAGATATGTAACATGATCGTACTTGCCGCCTGATAATTCCTTAACCTTGTTTACTTCTTCACCATTGCAAACGAGGTTATCAAAATATGCAGCTCCACGCTTACCTTTGAAGTCTTCTCTCCATCTTCTGATAACGGCTATCTGCTTGCCTGATTTAAAATACTCTTTAACACCATATTCCAGTACGCTGTATGTCTTACCGTTTGATCGTTCACCGAATACGATGTTATACCGGGCTTTTTTCTTCAGAATGTTATTAAGACTGTAATACTTCATTTTGTATAAAATACTCCTTTCAAAAAGTCTATGTAGTCTTTCGATATATCGAAACAATATGTAGCCTTCTCAAGATAAACCCCGGACGGTGCATAGTAGTGGATCGTCTTGCCCTGATAGTCCGTTATCTCTCCCTCATAAGGCTTATCTATATAATAATGTATGAGCTTTCCTGTTGCATCTTCCGGCACTATGAGGCCTTCTTCAAATGCTTCAAATGCTCCATCAATGCCGAGCTTCTCTACAAGCCAAGGAATAGCAACTGTTTTGTTCACGCCTGAAACTGTAATAGACAGTTCTCCGTCTATCTCCGTCATGTACCTTTTAGCACCAAGTGTCTTGAAGCGGTCAATATGCGGCTCATAGTCAAATACGCCTATAGGCTTAGGCACTCCCTTGATCGTCTTTGGCACTAACTCAGTATCATAATCAATACCATAGTGCTCGCACATTATACGCAGCTTCTTTTCACATAATGCGTTATATCTGTTTATAAAGTCTTCGTGTGCCTGAGCATTAGTATAAAAAATAGAATCAGTATCAGCGTAAATATAATCCCCGGCACATTCCAAAATTCCATAAAATAAGTTACGTCTGGCGTACGCAGTGCACCAAACTCCCCAAGGATAGAATAAAAACCTTCTGCGTGACTTGTTATACTTATCAAGGTCATGTTGTGCATCTGCTTTCTCTTCGCTCCATTGTCCGTTATCGTATATGATCTCATCTCTTACTATGTCAGTTACCATCATGCCATATACTGAATTGAGCAGGCCTTTAGACACAAGATATTCATTCTCTTTACCCTTTACGCCCTTCAGTGTTGTTTTGTCCTGATAAAGCTTGATAATAGATCTGATTACTTCAATAGGAAGATAGCCTTTTTCATATATCTTCATATTGCTTACTTCGATAGAATCAAACGTATACAGTGCATTTATTATCTTCAGGTCCGTTTCAGTTATGGTAGTGCCGATATAATCAGCACTGTATACCTTGCCATTGTTTTCTATCACGCCTACTTTAAGCCAGCACTTATAAACGCTTATGTAAGATTCAAATTCAAACTTAGGCTTGAGATTATGAAATCTGCAGTCAAATAAGCAACAATAGTGCTTCAGATAGTTCTCAAACTGCTCTTTGGTGATCTTACTTGCATCTATCTCTTTTGCAGTGCTCATAGGAAACTGCTCAGAAAGAAGCACATAAGGATATGAAGACGTAAAGTCTACATGGTCTACGTTCCTGATAGTCAGATTAGACCATGCCATGCCGGCATGAGTGAAGCCGCCCTGAAAAGCACGCTTCAGCTGCTCATATTCTGATAATGAAGTGATCTGCAGGCCCTTCATGAAGTTATGGTAATTCCTAAACTGTCTACGCCAGTTCTTGAAGACAGGACCATATAAACAATTTTTACGCACAAACCTTCTGCAATAGCCGGTACATGTAAGCGGTATTTTATGAATATATTTTTCCTTTTCTATCTGCTCTTTAATGTATGCGGATATTACGAGCACGTCATTGATACAATACTGCAGCTCAGTGTCACTCAATTCCGTCTCAGAATGACGTATAAGCGAGTAGTCAAGGTCGCCTACTAATTTACTCACTTTATACTTTGTGAGCTGTCCTGCGAGCTTCTCAAGCGAATAATTGGTAAGTATATAAGAACATCTGAACTCAATACCTGTTTCAGTAATTCCATATATAGGCTTACGCTTATCAATTGCGAATACCTTATGCCAGTTAAAGAAGGTACGGATAAACTGAAATTCAAAAGCGAAGTTATGAATGAAGATCAGTATGCGTGTGTACTTTGAAAGTTCAAGCGTAACTGTGATCTTATTCATCACCATGATGAACTCGGACCATGTGCGGCCTATTATGACACGTCCATTAATTGCAAGCTGCCAAACGTACATAACAGACCGCTTCTCATTCTGGTCCTGCTTTGTAGGCTTATCAGTGAATGAAGTTGTTTCAATATCAAACGCAAAAACGATATTCCAATAAGTAATATTGTTCTTATTAGTCTGTGTTCCGTTCTCCATTGCTTCATCAAGTATGCTGTCAAGCTCTTCTATACTGTGAGGGTTAGGATCCAACTTAAACATTGAAATTTCCGAAGTCTGTAAAATCGTCACCAACAAGGTCTTCATATTGTGCCTGCTGTTCTTCGTATTGCCGCTGCATTTCTTCAGCGGCATATCTAACAGCTTCATCTTCTGACATGCCGTACACTATAGCAGAAGCCAATATTTGTATTACTTGCATTGAGTCCTCGTAATGAGCGTGAGGATCCTGTCCTTTCAGCTCTCTATACTTATGGTAAGCACCCCAAACAAAACTATACATTTGCTGAAAGTTCTTATATGTTCTTTGTTTTTCCCTTTTGCTCTGACCTCTTGAAGCCTGTTCTCTGGTCTTACCGAATATGTTTTTTTCACGTGCCTTACGGACGTTCACGGCCCCGGTTACTGTACTGGTCTTCATGTTCATGAACTGCCGAATTTTGCCGATCTGAGCGATCATTTGATTACGTGTCTCTGATCTCTTAACACCGAACTTGGGTTTTGTGGTGCCGTCAGACGTTACCCAGTTCAAAGCATCTGTTGCAATGGCTTTTTTTGCTTTTGGGTTCTGTTCGTAGCCGTGTTTTGTTTTTGTTGCATACTGAAGCAGTTTGTCTATACGCTTATTAGCCGCAAGTGAAACTGTACGCAGTGCCCTTGAAATCTCTCTTTTGTTCAGTTTAGCCATTTCTGCAGGATCCATTGAAAGTATCTGATCTACAGTCAGGCCGTCAACATAAAACGGTTTACTCATACTTATTCCTTTCTATGTATTCTTTGCATACACCGCAATTACAAACAATGTCATGCTGCTTAGAGCAAAGAGCATAAACACCGTCTTCCTTCTTCTCCAAGGCCGTAGGCCACACGCAGGACTCGCACAGTGCCGGGCCGCCATAACTGGTATTACTTACGAACATCATTTATTATTACCTCCATTATCCATTACCCAATAAGCCCAAGCAGGAACGTCTTTAATAGGTGTGTCAGCATAATGAGTAAAAACATAGATTCTTAATCCAATACAAGCAAATGCAATAAGTAAAATAATGCCTATCATAATAAGTCCGAAATTATCTGCTATTTTTTCTTTCATATTATTGTTTCCTTATAAAAAGGCCCCTGTATTTCAAGGGGCCTGAGCATCATATTATATGATGCTGTTATGACAATTTATCTTCTATCTGCTTCTTAATGTCTTCGATCATGGAGTTAGAAGTAGGGAACCAAACACGGTCATAATACTTGCCGTCTGTGCCCTTCACCTGAGGGAGATTCAGCACATAGCACACATCACCCTTCTTATGCTTGTCTCCGTCCTTCTTGCAGATGATCTCTTTAAAGATGCAGCTGTAGATCTTAACACCGTTTACCTCAATGTCTACCATTACGATAGAATCGTTCTTTGTCTGACGTGCGTTGATAACGCTTACTTCGTAGTTCTTCTTTTCTTTCTTTTCTGACTTAAACATAATTCAGTGTCCTTTCATAAATCTAAAATGTCGTTAATGTCTGCACCGGTATTATCGGCATTACCCCCCTTTCCCGGAAAGTCTATATATTCACCGCTTAAAGCATAATGCAGTGCTCTGATGTCTCTGTCATTCCTTGCAATTTCCGCTTTGAGTCTTGCTATCTCATTGTTCTTGTGTGTGATAGTCCAGTTGAGTGAGTCAATGACTGCCTTCATTGTCTCGTATTCTTTACGTGAGATAATCATTCCGCACCGCCTTTCCGCATATCTGCTCCACAGTTAGGGCAAAAGTTTGTATTTACAATTTGAGGTTCATCATCACAATACGGGCACTTGCACCCTATTGGAGTTCCGTCATTTTCGTATAATGCTATCCACTCGCCTTGCGGTCTTTGTGCTAATTTAGCACCCAAAATAAGAGCATCTTCTCGCACCGTTTGTATATCCTCTATGGTATAAGTATCAACTGTCGGGGCATTGTCGATTATGAATTTTCCTAATTCAAAAACGCCCGATACATTTGGGTTAGCCTTGATATAATCGTCAAATGTCTTTTTCAAAGCCTCACGGCTGATTAAATCGTTGTTCATGAGATCACCCCCTGCAGCATAACTTCAAGGGCCGCCATGAGTTCATCACGTGTGTCATAAGTCCACTGAAACACACCGTCAACAAACAGATTATACTGCGTTATAGCGGTGCCTGAGGCTGTCACATAAGTGACTTTGTGAATTTCAAATTTAGGGATAAATGTTTCTGTTTTAAGCATGTTAAGCTCCTTTCGATTATGTGTTTGGCTTCCGACCACTTACAAGATAACAGAAATGAGAGCCTATTTCAATACATAAATTATTACAAAAAGAAGACGTGCACCCGAATCTGCAAAGGTGCACGTCATGTCGGAAATCCCTAAGTATGTAGGAGCTTATCAGCAATTACATTATACAGTATCAGTGTAGCGAGGTCTACCATAGGCATAAATTTTCTCACTGGTCTTCAGAATTTTATGCTTCTTTACTTCACCATTGCCGCCGCCTTCATTGCCTGCAACATAGTAAACATATTTATTATCTACTTTATAAACCATGCCTGTATGACAGCACATGCCGGCCTTGGTATTTAAAAATATCTGATCGCCATAGTGCGGTATGCTGGTATTACGATGCTTTGACTTATAGTAATTATAAGACCACTTACACCCGGCACCGCAGCTGCGTGACGGCTGGCATAAAATATATTCAGCATCTTTTGCGTTCTTGGTGTTCCATAAAACGCAGAAGTCAACAAATACATCACACCAGTTGGCACCGTTCTTCCTGCCGTTGTAGAATGTCGGAAAGTGTGAATCTATCCATGCGGCATATTTATTCTTCTTGCCCTTCTCAGCCTTATATCCTACTTGGCTGTATGCGGTCCTTACCGCTTCACGTGATGTGATCTTCATTTATCATCACCTAACTTTTCACAAAGCCTGTCAACTGCTTTTGTGCATGCTTCAATGGCCTCACGATTTTCCTCACTGCTTTTTTCATACATTGCAAACATCTTATCCGTATTTTTCTGCTGCATTTCCAAAAGGTATTTACAGCCAAAAAATAATGCAACTGCAGATATTATCGGAAAACCGAGTGTGGATATTAACTGTGCCCATTCATTCATGTTTTTTATCCTCCTTAGCCAACAACTACAAGTGCAATGTGCGGATCGTCTACAAAATATCCGCCATTCTTAAAATCATTCTTAGTCAGTATCTTTGTCTTTACATCTGTCTTTATCGTGTTATCGTCAAAGAATAAGTTATAACGGCTCGCAGACCGGCCTACGATGCCTGCATTTTTAGTCCTTATCTCCGTTTCATAAGTAGACAGCACGTCAACATGTCCGTGTATAGTTACAAGTCCGTAACTGTCTGATGTGATCTCGGTAATAAAATACTTACGTCCAAATGCAGGAATATCAAAATAGTTCCTTGCCGCTATTGTCTGAGCACTGGCTTGTATCTCAATAGACGGGTTAAGTATGTCTGACGGATCCCTAAGCGTGCCGGTCAGTTCGATCTTATCAGTGAGCACTTTAGACAGTGCCGTTTTTTCTGATTTAGTCAGATAGATATTCAATGCTATTCCTGCCATTAGAAATGTACCCCCGATTTAAGAAGTGACTCAATTTCATTGAGTTCCGTTACAGTTGCCGGTATGTCTACAAGATTAACTGCTTCAATTACAGTATAACCGCTTAACTTACTGAAAGGATAGTATGTGCCGCACGGATAACCTTTTGTATCAGCGAAGCCTGCAAAAGACTGATAGTCAGGACGTTCAACGATGAGATATGGCTTTTTAACTGAAAACAGTGAAGTGGTACCCGATACAGTTCCTGAGCGTGTTATAGTAGGCTTTGAAAGGCTGTTAATTGAGTTTCCGATATTAGGGCCACTAATTCCGGCTCCCTCCATTGCTCCACCTATGGTTGATGATAAAATTTTGGATCCACTTTCACCTGATGTCATAGCGGCTGCACCCTGAGCAACACCGCCGCCGATGGCACCTGCCGCCATTGTTGCAGCTGCAATGTAAACATTGCCCCAATTCTCTTGAGTGAGAGGAAATGAAGCCGCAACGGAACCGCTGAAAGTGTATCTTACAGAAGCCTTTGCTTCTGTCTTACCTATCGCAACAAATGCCATGAACTGGCCTGTGCAGTTATCGCAATGGTAAACTACCCATATACGCTGCCCCATAACATCATCAGTGTTGAGTTCACGAATACCGATGCCCGGAAGGTAAATGCTTACTTTGGTGTAAGGTGCAAAGTCCAGATATGTGTTTGAGTCTACTGCAAGATCGTAGTGCCCGAAGTGGATAGTCTGAAACTGCTCTGCAGGCTGCATTGTAATACCTGTTGGAGTGCCTAATATTTTAAGTTCTTCTGCAGATCCTTTATGTCTAATAGCATAAGGGAGATAATGCAGCGAGATAATGGCCTGCATAGGATTAGACCACCATTTCATGACTGAAACAGCAGGATCATGTGAATGAAGATATTCAAAGAGCTGCTTAACCTGTGCAGCAGACACTGTATATATTCTTAATGAACCTGTTGATGTCATGTCACTGCCCGGAAGTGAAGGAATTATTACAGGATCGTTTATATCGTCACCGGGACCATAACCGCCCTTGTTCTTATCATCACCGTCTTCAGGAACAGGGTTTGACATATCCAATATCTTCCCTGTAGCCTTGCCGTCAAGATTATCGATAATAGGATTAAGATTTTTATCATACCCCTTAACGTATATCTCAAAATTATATTTGCCTGTGTTTACGTCCTGCCAAAGATTAAATACTACTCTTCCGCCACGTCCGTAACCGGCTGCAGGAGTTAAAGGCTCACTGAAAGCAGCTGAAGCATAAACGCCTGAGCTGATGAAACGCTCAGGGTAAATATCAAACTCATACCAAAAATGAGGATTACCGCCTGCATTGTCAAACCAAAGATTATCCCAGCCTATGTCAGGAGTACGTTCAGCAGCAAACAGGCCCTGAGTCATACGCTCACCGCCGCCGAAGTTATTATCACCTAAAGCCCATGAGTTCTGATCGTTATATATCTGATAGTAAACGGACCAGTTCGACTTCTGCACAACTTCATTGCTGTCAAAACCGAACATGCTTAATATAGGTGATGCCCAGTCGTTGGCAAGCACTGACGGCTGCATCAACCAGTCAGACTTCATGTTGAATATATTGAACTGGTTAGGATCAAATGTGCGGTATTGTACGAGAATTTCACCAATGTCATCGAGTGAATCATATCCGTCCGGATCTGCCTGTCTGATGTAGTAATAACTGCCATCATCAGGTATGCAGCTGTAGAGATAATCATCACATTTGATAGTTACTTTATACGGTTCCTGCACCCATGCCGGATAACCTTCGTAACAGTCAAGAAAACACCACTTCATGGATTATTCCCCTTTCTAATTTACTAATCATATACGTAAGTAGTATATGAAAACTACTTACGTATATTGTTAATGAATCAGATTACTCGCCCGCAGCTTCACCGATGAAGAAGACACACGCATTTTCATTCAGATCGATCCAGTCACGGCATGTCTGGTGGTAGAAGTAGTTTGTGAACAAGCCGGCGGCGTTTACATGGCTGCTTACTGTTCTCTCTTCACAGTCAATGCCTGCAGCATCGTAGTCAAAGAGTACACCAAGAATACCGCCCCATTCAACCTCAATAGTCTTTGTAGGATCAGCAGGGTCCTTAATGTCTACGTGAATCTTTGAAATGTTATCAAAGCCGTAATCAGTGCCGCTGCCCTGCCAGTATGCTACAGACTCAGAAAGAGGAAGTGCTGTGTATTCCTCGTTGAATGTGTCGCTCTGCAGATATACGTCCGCACACTTTTTAAAACGGCTCAAGAGCAGAAGCTGCTGCTTATCCTTAGGGGTAAAGCGGACAAGTTTACCGCAGTTAAAGAGTGTAGATGCCTTTTTAAGCTTGTCAATGTACTCGGAAATAGTGAGCACTGCAAACTTGATAAAAGCAGGAGTGTAAAGAGCATCTGCAGCCTTGAGGGGGTTATTTCCGCCCGGATCAAACTGATCGTTGTAGAGCTTCAGGAGGTTAACGGCCTTAATACCTGTCTTTGAAGGATCAAGATCATTAATATCGTCATAAATGACATTTCCTGCAAGTGTTGCGATGATAGACTCTGAAAGTCCTTCCATGCGGATAGCAAGTGCCGTGTCTACGCTGTTAAACAGGAGAGAGACGAAGCTGTTCAGCTGATCTGCAGAAGCAAATGCTGAACGTGCCTGCTTTTCCGCAACTGAAATGTCAATGCGGAAATTGTTCATGTGCTGATAGAACTTAGCCGCTGCAGAAGGCTGCTTGAATGTGTCCTGCGGATAGTTTGTGTTGTCTACGAGCTGGTAAGCATCATCGTCAACAGCAACAGGAAGTTCTGTGAGATAGATCTTCTCCTTAATGCCGTACTCCCACTGCTCCCTCTTGAGCTTTGCGAGTGCACCAACATACTTTCTGTCTACGAAAATTACACGAGTGATCCTATCGATTAAGGCACCAGTGAACTTATCATAGCTCATGTTGTTAAAAATTGCGTTACCTACGTCAACCACGTTACTGAGGTCAGTTTCGAGCAGTGCTGACGCACCAACTTTCTCAGAAAATACCGAGTTAACTAATGTTGCAACCTGTGTTACGTCCATGTTTATTTACCTTCCTTTTTTAGAATATTGATAATGCAATCATTTTGCATACATCACTGCATAAAATGTCAAAGAACTTGTTTTCAGCTCTAAGACGAAGTTCCTCAGATACCATAGTGGCATTTGTTGTTACCCCTATGTTACCATGCTTTCTGATCTCATGCTGGTCCTGCCCTGAGCTGTTCGCACTTACCGTTGACTTCACAGGGTTCTGTGAATCATAAGTTGTTGTGCTCTTTGACTCCGGCACTGCAGAAGAAGAGTTAAAACCATATGTGTCATTCTCGTTTGTAACTTTTCCTGTCTGCGTTGTGGATCCGCCTGAGGTGCCTGAAACACTTCCTTTGTAAGTCTCAATATAATCCGTATTCTCTATAGGATTATATTCTGCCGTCAATGCCTCATACTGTCTCTTCCACGATTCAATGTTTGCGTTATGCAGCACTCTGGCAAGGTTTTTCAGCTTATCCCCGGTGATATGTCCGTCTGCATCAGTGAACATGTCGCACACTTTTGAAGCCAGCTTTTCACCATGATTAAGCATGAAATATGTATCAAGGTTAGCCGGACTGATGCCGCCAAACCAGCTTATCGCTGATATGGCGGTAAAAATGCCGTTACCTTCATAACCGTTAGGAAAATAATCTTTGAGTTCTTTCATATAACACCTCACTGATTATCAATATAATGCTGAATAGAATCGTAAGCACTTACACTTACGTCTCCTGCATCTGCAAATATGTTGTTTACACCGTTTAATGTTGTAATAGTATCAATGTCTGCAACAGGGTATGTATTGCCATTATATTCGTGATATGCCGTGTCGCTTGCCGGACGATTTATACTTATATCGTCACCATATGTTGTTATTTCATCTGCTGAAACTGTGCAAAAAACAATGTATTCGCAGTTGTTTGGTATGTTTACAATACCCCTTGAAGACTGAATAACGGTTGAAATAAATTCTTTGTTGGCATTTAAACAACGAATAATCAAACCCGATGTATATGTATTTGAAAAATACATATAGATAGTTGAATTTGGAACAACTTTAATATAATTTGCACAACGAATCGAACGGGGTTCAACATACTTTTCACCCGTGTTTGTCCAAATACCACTTTCCCATTCCTCGTCCCAAAGATTAAGACCACATCTAACAACCTGTGTAGCAAGAGGATCAACCGTAATAGTCTTTAATACTCTCTCTAAACCCACGTTAATTGTAGCAATTGCACCTGAATCAGATACAATAGGTAAGATGTTATCAATTGCAGCTGCGATCATGCCGGCAATGTCAGGCTTATTCTTGATATAATCAAGCTTCGTATTATCGGCCTGAGCATAGTCTGACTGGATCTGAGCTGCAGGAATTGTCGGCTTATTAAGGAGATCATCATAATCGCCTGTTGTCGCAACTGTTGCAAGGTCACTGCTGTTTGCTTTTAATGCCAGTGCGTTATTAACTTCTGTCTTTGTATAAGTTGTTGCAGCATCTGCCTTGCCGTTAAGCAGTGTATCAACTTCAGTCTTATTGTAGTAATCATCACCAATTACTTCAGGAACAATAGCGGCTATCTGACTTTCAAGATTATCAATAGCCGTCTCAGAATCAACACCGCCTGCGAGTGGATCCGGCTGTACTTCAAGAATAAAGTTAAGTGTAGCAACCAGCTGATCTTCTGCTGAATAAATCTTAATCTGTCCTATGTTCTTACCGATACAGGTAACAGCCTGCTGAGGTAACACAACTGAAACAACATTACCTTCTATTGAAACATCGTCACTCATAATGATGATGTTACCGTCTACTTTTCTAATGTCTATCTCAGCCCAGCTGTCATCTCCCGGTGCAAATTCAGTATCACCCCAAAAGAGATCAGCAATGAAGGGCCTTGCCGTTTCATACTGTGAAGCATGAAATACAGGCAATTCGCCTGAAGGCACCATATTAACCGTGATTCTTTCAAAATCAATATCAGGCATTATTCTTCACCTTCCTTCTCTACACTCTCTTCAGAAGAGCCGTCTTCACTTATCTCTTCTGCTATCTGCTCAACTGCATCTGTAAGGTCTTCAAGCACTTCAACAATATCAGGCTGCTCTTCTGTCTGGTCTTCAGCTGCAGCTTCTTCTGCCGGTGCTACTTCTGTTATCTCTTCTGTCTCTTCAGAAGGTGCAGGGGCTTCTTCTGTTGTGATCTCTTCTGAAGTCTCTTCTTCAGCAGGAGCTTCAGCAGCTTCTTCTGTCATTGCAGCCTGAGCTTCAATTGACTCTAAAGCAGCTTCATTCTCAAGTTCGTTATCGGCCCACGCTGAATCAAATTCAACTGAAATGTTTGTACCAAACATGTCATTGACTTCTTCAATAAACTCTTTGCGGCACTTGAGCATTTCATCAATAAGAGGGTGAAGCATATCATCATTGAGCTGTGACTCGTTTGAGTTGATCGCTTCACGCTTCATATTGTAATTACCATTAAGGCCAAGATCATTATAAAGACTTGCCTTGATATACTGTCTCTCTTCGATGAGATCAGTCAAGGTACCTGCAACCTGAGCAAAAGGCACTGCACTGATGTTTGCATTATCATTGCCTGCAAAGTTAGGTTTGCTCAGTATTGCACCAAGTTCACCCCTTTCAAGCTTCTTCAGCCACAAGTCAATGCTTTCCTTATCCTGCCCTGTCAATGCTACAAGGTTAAGCATTGCACGTGTAAGGATAGTAGACATATTCATTGATACATAGTTTTCAGTAAGCAGTCTGGTCTTCTCCTGAATCAGCGGCAGCAGGCCACGTGCATAAGTATCATTCCTTGCAAGTACGCAGTCTTCACCTATGGTGTAAGTCCTGCGTGTCTCTTCCTTAACATAAGGATTAGATACTATATACTGAGTAGGGATATAATAACGGTCCGGTAGGCCGCCCCAACCTCCAGTTGTGCAGATGAGTTCATCACCGTCCATGACAAAAGCACATGATCCATTTACAAGCAGATAGTGCTCAAGCCATTTGGCCGGGACTGAATCAGGCAGGCCGTCATACTTGAACATGGACTGCAGCCTGAGAAGATAGTAAAGATCATACGAGTGCATCAATGCACCCTTCGGAATAGGTTTATCAAAACTAAACTTTTCGTTTAGTTCAGGGTACCAAAATAATGCCATAATGCACCTTCCTTTCATTGATACCTAAATCATACACAAACTCATTCACAAAAACAATAGTTTGTCAAGACCAATATTAGTACACACTCGAAAATATGTTCTGTTCTACGTGGAACATTGGCCACCATCATCTCGATGAGGCCTCCAGATCAACACTGAAGTGTTGAGTGGTTGAAAACCTATTTCACCGATAGGCGAATAGGTCATTTTGATGTACCAATAATGGGACACTAAATTTAAGTCGGTCTGGAGGGGTAGGGTAGTAGTCCAGG
>JAEEGJ010022263.1_pt1 | contig 13479 bp, 7 predicted proteins | sample 8958761 | NCBI WGS metagenome assembly JAEEGJ01 (sample SAMN16246546, study PRJNA631951) | gut metagenome | biome: gut microbiome; feature: rumen; material: RS-attached | host: Bos | place: Iran: Karaj | collected 2018-10
ATGAATCATTATCGAAAAGCAAAGATTCGGTTACGGATTATTACCTACCGCAGACAGCGTTGGTTTTCTCGGAAACTTTCCATACCTTTGCATTCCCACCGCGGAATTAGCTCAGTTGGTAGAGCGTTGGCTTCCCAAGCCGAAGGTCGCGAGTTCGAACCTCGTATTCCGCTCAAATTCAATGAAAGACCGGGATTTCTCCCGGCCTTTTTTCATTTCAGGACATAATCCGACACGCCTTTGAGGCCCGTGGTGCCGAAGTAGGATTGGACGATGCTTCCCTTCAGGTAGACGCGGGTGCCGATGAGGTCGGGATGGTCCACGAGGTTGAGCGCGTCGCGGATGCTGCCCTTGGGGAGTTCGACGGCGACGCAGGAGGCCTTGGCCGTCACCGATGAGCGGGTGGCAATGGCCAGATGGGTGTTCTTCGTGATCTTGGAGGTCTTGACCGTCGCTCCGGCCGTAGAGAGGTCGCCGCCGACGATATAGCCGAATACCCAGACGCCGTCTTCGCCCACGTGTGAGGACGCCTGCGAGACGGAGTAGGCATTGTCGATCTCGTCCCCTCTGTCGTCGTCATCGTCGCCGAAGCCGCTTCCTCCGGAACTGCCGGACCCTCCGCCGCCGATGGCGTAGGACTCGCTGTTCCAGACCTTTGCCGTATCGACAGCCACGCTGATGGAACTGGAGGCCGCCGTCCCTTCGGGGCCGTGCGGGGCCGAGATGTTCAGGGTGAGGATGCTCCTGGCATTCAGGGTGCGGGAAAGCAGGATCTCGTCGTGCCCCAGGTTATACAGGATCAGGGTGACCTGGCCGGGGTTGAAGTAGGCGATACGCTTTTCCGAGTACCCGTACATCAGACGCGTATCTCCCGCTTTCAGATACAGCACCCCGTCGGGATAGGATGTCAGGAAGTCCGATGCCAGCTTGATCCTGACACCCGCATTCTGAAGCACGCAGTTCAGCCGGACCGTCACGCAGGCTCCCGCCTTTACGACGACCACCTGCTCGTCCCCGTAGAGCGGCCGCGAAAAGCCGGGCGTCGTGAATTCGATGGACCGGACGGAGACCGTGTAGCTGCCCGCATCGACAAGAAGGGATTCCGGCGAATCCCCGTACGCACCCTCGTAAAGGACTTTCCCATGTGCGTCGGAGACCTTCAGGAGGAAGTCGTTCGTGTCCGGAATCTCCGCCGATGCCCGGGTCGACGGCCCCTCTCCTTCGAGAATCCACCGGAGTTCTCCCTGTCCCGCGGGCTTCCCCCCGAAATCTTCACACGCGCCCACGGCCGCCACCAGCGGCAGAAGCGCCCACATTGTTTTTTTGAATCGCATGGCTATGAACGTTTAGCGGCCGGGCACCGTGCCCGACCGCCGACGAAATTATGCGACTCTTTTCCTTTCCGGGATTAAAATCATAAAAATGTGGCGAAATCTTTCGTGTTGTTTCAAACAAACACGATATGGTCGATCTCCGCCAGCTCCTCTTCCGAGAAGCGGATGTTCTCCAGGGCCTTGAAATCGTCCTCCAGCTGGGAGACCCTGCTGGCGCCGACGATGACGGAAGTCACCCGGTCGTCCTTGAGGCACCAGGCGAGCGCCATCTCGGCCAGGGTCTGGCCTCTGCGCTTGGCGACTTCGTTCAACTTCACGAGGGCGGTGAACATCTGCGGCGTGAGGGTGGACGACTTGAGGAAATGCTCCTTCGCCATCCGTGAATCCGCCGGGATGCCGTCCAGGTATCGACCGGACAGAAGACCCTGCGCGAGCGGAGAGAAGGCGATGAATCCGACGCCGTTCTCCTTGGCCTGGTCCAGGATGCCCTCGGCCTCCGGCTCCCGGTTCAGGATGTTGTACCGGCCCTGGTAGATGAGGCAGGGGACGTCCCGCGCCTTGAGATACTCATACGCGAACGCCGCCGCCTTCTTCGGATAGTTGGAAATGCCCACGTACAGCGCCTTCCCGGCCCGGACGATGTCCACGAGGGCCTGCATCGTCTCTTCCAGCGGTGTCTGAGGATCGAACCGATGGGAGTAGAAGAGGTCCACGTAATCGAGGTTCATCCGCCTGAGACTCTGGTCCAGGCTGTTCATCAGGTACTTGCGGGACCCCCATTCCCCATAGGGACCGGGCCACATGTCGTAGCCCGCCTTGGTGGAAATGAAGAGCTCGTGCCGATAGGGGGCGAGCGATTTCTTCATGATGACGCCGAGGGTCTCCTCCGCGGATCCGTAGGAGGGGCCGTAGTTGTTGGCGAGGTCGAAGTGGACGATGCCGTGGTCGAAGGCGTAATGGGCCATCTCCAGGGAATTCGCCAGCGGGTTTACGTCCCCGAAGTTATGCCAGAAGCCCAGCGAAATCTCGGGAAGCCGGATGCCGCTCCGTCCGCATCGGCGGAACCGGATACCGCTCTCGTAGCGGTCGGCGGCGGGAGAGTAGACGGGGTTGATCATGCGGTGAATCGTATATGTATGAGACAAATATACGATTATTTCCTTTTCGGGACAAAGTTCACGAGGCCGACGCCGGTGAAGACCAGCACGGTGGCCGCCACCTTCAGGGCGTTGAGCGTGTCCAGGCCCATGGCAAGCGCGATGATCATCGCGATGACGGGCTGGACATACGTGTACATGCACACCACCACCGGACGGAGCCGTTTCTGGCCGATGGGAATGAGGAAATAGGCGATGAAGGTAGCGGCGACCACAACAAAGAGGACCTGCCAGGCCACTGCCATCGACACGGCCCCCAGATTGGATGCCTTGAACGCGCCGAAGGCGAAGGGAAGCGCCATCAGGGACGAGAACAGGAACATCCATTTCATGAAGGTCACCACGGAATACTTCTGGATCACCGGCTTGAAGATGCCCACGTACGATGCGAAACAGAGATTGTTGACCACCATTCCCAGAATGCCCCAGATGGACGTGGAATCCGCGCCCGACCGGATGGACACGCAGTTGAAAATCAGGATCAGAACGCCGATGAGGCTGAGAATAATCCCCAGGATGCCGCTCCAGGTAATCCTTTCCTTGATGACGATAGCCGATATGACCAGCGTCATGATCGGACTCATCGTGCACATGATGGACGCGTCGATGGCCGTCGTCTTGGTGATGGCGAACAGGAACGACAGCTGCGTCATGAACAGTCCGAGAAAGGACGCGACTGCAACTTTCCAGATATCTTTCTTCTCAATCTGCTCCCGCGGCGCGGTAAACATCGACCAAATCCAAAACAAAACCGTTGCCCCGAACGACCGCAGGCAAAAGAGCGCCATCGGCGTGATATTCCCGTCCAGCGCGATATTCTTACAACTGATTATATTGAAGCCGAAAATCCCGTACGCCACCAGGCACGCCAGATTTCCGACGAGGGTTCCGTTTTTTTCCATTACGACTGAAAAGTCTGATTGAAGGAGTTATTCTCTTTCAGGAGTTCGATGAACTTCTGGGCGGCCATTTTGTGGTAGGCGCCTTTGAGGAAGTGATAGCAGCCGTCCATGCGGCCGTCGGGATGGTCGATGGGAACGGCCTCGAAGCCCTGTACCTGATGGATTGCTTCTTCGGACACGATCGTCACCAGCGGGCTGTTTCCCACCAGGTCCAGGAGGGAACGGACGCTGTTCATTTCCAGACGGATGTCCAGTTCGATGTTCTGGGCGAAGAGGACGGTTTCCAGGGTGTCTCGCGCCTGAAGGCCTTTGGAGGGCAAAGCCAGCGGGAAGCGGACGAGATCCTGGACGGAAACTTCCTTGCCGACTCCCTTCAGTTCGCCGATGCGCCCGATCAGGCTGAGTCGGCTCTGGAAGAGCAGGTGAGACTCGATCCGCTCGTCACCGAGCGGTGACCTGTACGTGAGGGCGAGGTCCAGCTCCCTGTCCAGCAGCCGTTTCCAGAGGTCTTCCTTGGAGGTGATCACCAAATCCAGCCGGATGTGCGGGTACTGCTTGAAAAAGTCCAGCACGGTCTGCTTGAGCAGCGGGCCGAAGGAATAGGTGGCTCCGATGCTGAGCGCTCCGACTTTCAGCTCCTTCACGTCCCGGATGCGGTCCACGCCGGCCCGGGCCTCCTCCAGGACCTGGACGGCGCAGGGATAGAACTGCTCGCCGTAATCGCTGAGGGCGACGTGCCGGGTGTCACGGGTCAGGAGTTCCACGCCCAGTTCCTCTTCCAGTTTCTGAATCTGCTGGGAGATGGTGCTTTGCGTGATGAAGAGGGCCTTGGAAGCCAGGGAAAAACTCCCCAGACGGCCGACTTCCACGAAATATTTCAACTGCCGTAATTCCATAATTGATGAAATTTTAGCCGCGAAGATAAGCATATTTATCGGTTTTTTCTATGGATTTTATCGAAATAAACCGCATTCGTCAATAAAAATGAATTGTCTCAGCAGGTAACTTTGCCCTCTTGATTGAACTCAACGATATGAAGAAACTGACTCTTGTTTGTTCGGCACTCGCCCTGGTCGCTGTTTCCTGCGTCCAGGAGCCTGTCGAGGTGGACCGACTCGTGGAAAATTACGCCCTGGTGACGATTCCCGCTCCGGATCTGACCGGCATCACCGACAATGGGAAAGAAGTCCTGAAACTGTATCGGATGGCGGCCGACGAAGTGGATAAGATCTACTGGCAGCAGTATTTCGGCAGTGGGAATGCCTTCCTGGGCCCCATCATGGATCCTTCCGAAAAGCTGTATGCCCAAATCAATTATGGTCCTTGGGACCGGATTGACGGGAAACCTTTCATGCACGGTTATGGAAACAGGCCGGCCGGCGCCCGCTTCTATCCGTCGGACATGACCGCCAATGAGTACGCCGCTTTTGCCGATCCCGACAAGCAGAGTCCCTATACCTTGATCGTCCGTGTCGGAGATTCCCTCAAGACGGTCTGGTATCACGACGCGTATGCGCAGTCCATCAGCAAGATCGAGGAGTATCTGCGCCGGGCCGCCGACGTCACGATCAAGGAAAGCGTCCGGAACTATCTCCTCAAGATGATCGACGGTCTCAAGACGGACGATTATTATGAGAGCGAGAAGGCCTGGCTGGAGATGAATGACAGCAAGATGGACCTTGTCATCGGCCCTATCGAGGCCGTGGACGACGCCCTCTACGGGACGAAGGCTTCCTACGGAGCCTATGTCCTCCTGAAGAACCTCCAGCGCACCGAGGAGCTGAATGCCATCTCGGCCCGCATGCCGGAGCTGCAGAAAATGCTCCCGGGCGACCCGGCGGACCACAATTTCGTTCCGGGCTCGGAGTCCGATATCTTCTCCTGCAACGTGCTCTATTGCAGCGGTTATACCAACGCCGGATACAAGGTTATCGGCATCAACTTCCCGTATGACGCGCGGGTGCAGGAAGAGCTGGGTACCCGCACCATCATCTTCGACAACATCATCCGCGAGAAATTCAACCGTACCGTCCATCCGGTGGGCAGCGCCCTGCTGGAGGAGGTCTATCAGCCTCACGTGGACGCCAGCGCTTTCTACTGGATCATCGTGTTCCGGGAGATCGCGAAGGGACTGGGCGTGAAGGAGACCGTGAACGGAAAGGGCACGGTGGCCGAGGCGCTGGGCAACGAAGCCCTGGTCCTGGAGAAGGCAAAGTCGAACGTGCTGGGCACCTTGCTCTGCGCCCAGGAGGCCGAGGCCTACAGAATTTCCGCCCTCTTCCAGAAGGAGGACGTGCTCACCACCTTTGTCACGAATACCATCCGTTCCACCCGTTTCGGCGCGGCGGATCCTACCGGTATCGCCAATATTCTCGTGTATAATTATTTATTGGAAAGCAGAGCCATCGTCTGGAATCCTTCCGGCCGCTACAGCATCGACTATGACAAGACCTGGTCGGCGCTGGAGACGCTCGGAGCGGAAATCCTGCGCATTCAGGCCCATGGCGACATCGACGCCGCCCGCAAGGCGCTCGCCAAGTACGGCGTGGCCGGCCCCGAGAGCCTGTCCGACAAACGGGTGCTGGAGAAAGCCGGAATTCCGGTGGACATCCGCTTCAACTACGAGTAATCCATACACGCAATCCCCACAACTGACATGTTCAAAAACTTCACAGGATTCAATCTGGTTGAACAGATGCACAAGCTCGGGCAGAGCAATCGGTTCAACCCCGGCATACTAAAGAAAAAAAGCATCGGCCTCATCTTCGTTTCCATCATCGTCCTGATCCTCTGGTTCCTGCCGACGGAAAGCTTCGGCATGGACGGCCTGACTTCGGTCCAGCAGCGGATCATCGCCATCTTCGTCTATGCGACGCTGATGTGGGTGATGGAACTGGTTCCCGCCTGGGCGACCTCGGTGTCCATCATGGTCCTCCTGCTGCTGTTCACGTCCGATTCCGGAATCAAGTGGATCTGCAATCCCGAATCGACGGGCCAGCTTCTCAGCTACAAGCAGGTGATGGCCAGCTTCGCCGATCCGGTCATAATGTTGTTCATCGGCGGTTTTGTCCTGGCGATCGCCACCACGAAGATCGGCCTGGACGTGCATCTGGCCAAAGTGCTGCTGACTCCTTTCGGAAAGAAGAGCGAGAACATCCTGCTCGGCTTCATGCTGGTGACGGCCCTGTTCTCCATGTTCATCAGCAACACCGCCACGACGGCGATGATGCTCACCTTCCTCACGCCTGTGTTCAAGCAGCTCCCCGAAAGCGGGAAGGGGCGTATCTCCATGGCGCTCAGCGTCCCCATCGCCGCCAACCTGGGTGGAATGGGAACCCCCATCGGCACGCCTCCGAACACCATCGCGCTCAAGTACCTGAACGACCCTGAAGGCCTGAACCTGGGCATCGGTTTCGGTCAATGGATGCTTTTCATGGTTCCGCTGGTGATTGTCCTGATCCTGGTTTCCTGGATGCTGCTCAAGCGGATCTTCCCGTTCTCCCAGAAGACGATTGAACTGAAGATAGAAGGGGAGATGAAGAAGGACCGCAAGTCCACCCTGGTCATCATCACGATGATCATTACGATCCTCCTGTGGATGATGGACGCGCTGACCGGCATCAACACCTATACGGTGGCCTTGATTCCCTTCGCCGTCTTCGCCATGGCCGGCATCGTCACCAAATACGACCTGGAAGAGATCAACTGGTCGGTCCTCTGGATGGTCGCCGGCGGTTTCGCGCTGGGCTATGCCATGAACGGCTCCGGTCTCGCGGCGCTCGTGGTCCGAGCCATTCCTTTCGGCAATTTCTCTCCGCTCCTGATCGTCGTCCTTTCCGGTCTGCTGTGCTATGGCCTGTCCAACCTGATTTCCCACTCCGCCACGGCGGCATTGCTCATGCCCATCCTGGTGGTGGTCTGTACGGCCATGGGTGACAAACTGACTGCCATCGGCGGAACTTCCACCGTGCTGATCGGCGTCGCCATCGCCGCCAGCAGCGCCATGGTCCTGCCCATCTCCACTCCTCCGAATGCATTGGCCTATGCCACCGGACTCGTCCAGCAGAAGGACATGGCGCGGATGGGCGTCATCGTGGGCGTCATCAGTATCGTGCTGGGTTATCTGGTGCTGTTCGCGGCAGGCTCGCTGAACATCGTCTAGGAACTCTTGTTCTTCCTGTACAGATCGGAAGGAGTGGCGTTGAACTCCTTGGTGAAGCAGCGGGTGAAATACTTCGGGTCGTTGAAACCGACCTCGTAGGCTATTTCCGAGATGTTCATGTCGTTGTTCGTGGCGTTGCTGATCATTTCCTTCGCAACGTTCAGACGATACGTACGGATGAACTGAGCAATCGAGAGCCCGAGCATGTTCTGAATCTTGTCGTTCAGCAGGCTGCGGCTCATGCCCATGGCGTCGGCCAGCGCATAGACGTCCAGGTCCGGATCCTTATACGTCTTCTGGATGGCCTCCAGCAGCTTGGTGGAGAATTCGGATTCCCGGTTGGACAGTGTGCTGGCCAACATCGTGTTATGGCTGGCGATCATTTCATTCTGCCTCTGCAGCAGCGCATTCTGTTCGGAGAGCTCGTTCGCCTTCCTCTCCAGCTCCTCTTTCTGCTCCTTCAGCTCTTTTGTCTGCCGGTCCACTTCCTGCTGCAGCAGGTCCTTTTTCCGGTTGATGGATCTGGTGTACCACAGCATGATCCAGTACGTGGCCAGGGCAAAGAGCAGCAAGGCCAGCAGGCGGAACCAGAACCGCTTGTACAGGACGGGCCTGACATCCAGGAGCTTCTCATCCTCGGACAGGACGTTTCCCCGCTTGTCCACCGCACGGATCTGGATCCGGTATTTTCCTCCCGGAATATGTCCGAACTTGACATGCGTGTCGTTCTCGAAGACCGGGGACCAGTCCTTTTCCATCGGCCAGATCCTGCTTTCGTAGGTGACGGCCGTTCCCGTTCCGTAGGAAAGGTCCGAGAACTTCAGCGTGAAATCGGTGTCCTTTTCGTCCTTGGTGACGGTGTCGGAATACGATAGACTGTGGAACTGGTCCTTGGAGTAGTATCCCGAGATGACGACATCGGGTTTGTTTCCGTATTCGTTCGGGACAAAACTGGACCGGAGGATGCTGAGGCCGCCGCCTTTCAGCCCGAGATAGATCGACCCGTCGCTCCCTTTCGCGATGCTGTTCTCGCAGAATGACATGGACTTGAGTCCGTCGTTCATGCCGTAGCTGGTCAGTTCTCCGGTCTGCGTGTCGAGGCGGGAGAGGCCGTTCTCCGTCGTGATCCAGAGATAGAATCCGTCCAGGATCAATCCGTTAATCTGGTTGTCCGCCAGCCCGTCTTTTTCGGAATAGACCGTCATGACCGGTTTTTCGGACATCCAGTCGTCCACCTTGTACACGCCTTCCCCGTAGGAACCGAGCCAAAGGGTGTTTCCGTCCGGGATGAGCGACATGCACACCGGAAATCCCTCTTTTTTCTCGGCCTTCAACGTTTTCAGGTCGATGACGTACAGGCCGTCGAGGCTGCTCACCAGCATCTTGCCCGAATCGATGAAGGCACTCAGGCAGCCGGATATCTTCACGTTGGAATACTCGGAAAACGCGGAACGGCCCAGGTCATAGTAATACAGCCCGCTGCGGGCCATGAGCCAGATGCAGTCGTTGACATCGTCATACACCATTCCGAGGACGACGTCGATGTTCCTGGCTATGTCCGACTTGTATCCTTCCGGGACGCGGACGACGTCGGGGCTGGACATATCGACATAATTCAGGTGTCCGTCCACGGTGCCGATCCAGATCCGTCCGTGCCCGTCCTCGCAGAAAGCCGTGATCGTGTTGCTCAGAAGGGCGGAATTGTCCGTGTTGTAATTCCGGAACACCCGGTTCCCGACCTGCCTGCAGAGGCCGAATTCCGTGGTGGCGAGCCACAGGTTGTCGTTACTGTCGATGTGAATCGCCCTGACGGGTGTCGACGGGATAGGGGAGGACGTGGTCTCGATGCGGGACAGATTGTCGATCTGGAGGGTCTTCCTCTGGAGGATGACAAGTCCTTCCGCTTCCAGCCCGACCCAGATCTGCCGGCCCCGGGTGGCGATGCTCCGCACGATTTCGCCCGGAAGAATCTGATTTCCACGGGATCCGTAGGTGTCGAACGTGTGGCTGACCGGATTGTAGATGCCGACTCCTCCCAAGGTTCCGATGACGATTTCGTTCTCCGGCGTGGAGCACAGGCCGGTGATCTCGTTGTTCGGGATGGAGTGGCTGTCCGCATCGGAATGACGGTAGCAGACATAGTTGCCGGAGACGATGTCGATCTTGTACAGGCCGTCCATGGTTCCGACCCAGACGTCGTTTCCGGAACGTAGATAGGCCGTGGCCCTGTTGTCTTCCCCGATGTTGATGTCGGGCAGTATTTCATTCAGCAGCAGGCCCCTGCCCTCGATCTGCCGGACCTTGAAGAAGTGCCCGCCCAGGGTGATCCAGACGGAACCGTCATTCTCCACGTCGCCGGTCTTGGGCATGAGATTGTAGTTCGAGACAAAGCATTTCAGGGAATCGACGACGAATCTGTTCCCATCGTCAGCGAAGGCGACCCTGTACAGCATGTCATTGGACGTGAACCAGATGCATCCTTGGGAATCTTTTCTCAAGGCGGCAGGGGAGAGCGAGTTGCGCCAGGTCCTGGACATTCCCGGGAAATCGCCCAGGAGGGTAAAGGATTTCATGTCCAGGATGTGCAGCCCTCCCGCTTCGGGGACCCACAGTCTTCCGTACCGGTCTTCGCGGCACTGGCTGACAATTCCTCCGATGGATTCCGTATCCGTATTCTCCGAAAATCTGATGAATGAATCACCGTCGTATCTGACCAGTCCTCCTCCGAAAGTGCTGATCCATGCATACCCTCTTTCGTCGAAATAGATGCCGTTGATATCCTGATCCGGGAGCCCGCTGTCCCTGGACAGTCTTTCGATGACCAGATAGTCTTCTGAGCCCCCCTGAGCGTGAGTTTTTTCAGGGAAAAGCGCCAGAAGAAGAAAAAATGCCAGAAATAAATCCACCTTTCTTGCTATACTGTCCACCTTTTACGCAATAATATCCACATAATGACATGTAAAGATATGTAGTTTTGTGAAACTGACCAAAACAATCACTATTTCTAATAATTTTTTATGAAACTATTCCACTCTTTTCGCTGCCTTTTCCTTACTGTGATGCTGGCAGTTTCTGCGACGGGTGCTTTCGCGCAGAACATCACGGTGAAAGGAAAAGTGACTGATTCACGTGGTGAACCGGTCATCGGCGCCACTGTCATGCTTAGCAGTAATCAAACTGTCGGAGCGCTCACTGACGTGGACGGTGCCTATTCGATCACCGTTCCGTCCAATTCTTCCCTCAACTTCTCCTGCGTCGGCTTTGCGTCGCAGACTGTCAATGTGGACGGACGCGCCGTCATCGACGTCGTCCTCTCTGAAGACGCAGAATTCCTCGAGGAGACCGTCGTCATCGGTTACGGTACCCAGAAGAAGAAACTCCTGACCGGTGCCACGATCAACATTTCCGGAGAGGATATCCAGCGGCAGAACACCACCAACGCGCTGGGCGCCCTCTACAGCTCCGTCCCGGGTGTCAACATCACCCAGAACAACGGTCTGCCGGGTTCCGGTTACACCATCACCGTCCGCGGTCTGGGAACGACCGGTTCCGCCAGCCCGCTCATCGTCATCGACGGTGTGGCCGGCGGTCACCTGGATGAGCTCAACCCCGCCGACATCGAGTCCATCGACATCCTCAAGGACGCCGCCTCCGCCGCCATCTACGGTGCGCGCGCCGCCAACGGTGTCGTCCTCGTCACCACCAGGCAGGGAAAGCAGGGAGAGAAGAAAGCTACCGTTACCTTTGACGCGTACACGGGTTTCCAGCAGCCTAACACCAACGGTGTCCGCCCTGTCTCCGCCTCGGAATACCTGGATTTGATCGACCGCGAATTCATCGCCAAGGGAACCCTCAAGGAGGGACAGCATTACTATGACATCGACAAGCTGATGCCGGTGCAGAAAAAGTGGATGGAACAGGGCCTGTGGAACGGAACCGACTGGTTCGAGGCTTCCGTCAATCATAATGCCCCTACCAACAACATGGCGCTGGGCATCAACGGCGGCGGTGAATCGGTCAGATACTCTTTCAGCTTCACCAAGTCCTATCAGGAAGGAACCCTGGGCATGACCAAGCCCAACTATTATGACAGAACCACCGTCCGTGCCAATACGGATTTCACCATCCTGAAGAAGAACAACCGGGATGTCATCAAGCTCGGTGAGAACGTGACTGTCTCCGTCACGGATTCCCGTGGATCCAGCAGCAACAGCATTTTCGGCAACGATGTCAAGAATGCGCTGATTAAGACCCCGCTCCTCCCGGCGTACGACCTGGATGGAACGCTTTATACCTATGAAAAGCAGCTGCGGGACGACTGGCTCGTCAAGGATGAGGAAGTCAACTCGCTGCAGGAAGCCGACCTGGGTGAAAAACAAGGTAAGGACGTGCGAGTCCAGGGTAATGTCTATCTGGAGGTCAGCCCGATCAAGGATCTCAAGCTCCGTTCCGCCTTCGGTTTCCGTGCCTATACCGCCTATGCGCGCGAGTATAAGCCTGCGTATCAGCTCGCTGCCACGAATTACAAGGACTATGACACCGTGAAACAGAGTGCGGAAGTGTCAACGCACTGGACCTGGGAAACGACGGCTAACTACAAGAAAACCTTTGCCAAAGCCCACACCGTCGAGGCGCTCCTCGGTACTTCCGTCGAGCAGAGGGGCTGGGGCATGAAGCTCAATGGAACCCGTTCCCGCACGCTGCGCGGATTCTGGGAAGCTGCCAACCTCGGTCAGATCGATGGTGCGCTGAACGCGGACGAGGAGGCGGAAATGGGCGGTGAAAACACGGTCCCTTACAGAGAACTCCTCTCCTTCTTCGGCCGTGTCAATTACAACTTCAAGGATAAGTATCTGTTTACGGCGATTGTCCGTACGGACGGTTCCTGCAACTTCGCCGGACATGATGGCGACATCTACTACAGATGGGGCGTGTTCCCGTCCGTTTCCGCCGGTTGGATCGTCACTTCCGAGCCTTGGATGGCTCCTTACAGAGACTGGGTCAACTACTTCAAGATCCGTGGAAGCTGGGGACAGAACGGTAACTGCAGCATCGACAATTTCCAGTATGCCTCTACGATTTCGCTGAGCGGTACCTATGATTTCACCTATGATCAGACGAACCCTTCCGTCGCGGCATATCCTGACAGAACCCCGAACCCCGAGCTCACCTGGGAGACCTCCGAGCAGCTCGCCATCGGCTTTGATTCCCGCTTCTTCCAGAGCCGTCTGGGCGTTATCTTCGACTGGTACCGCAAGGACACCAAGGACTGGCTGGTCAGGCCTAAGCAGATGGCTATCCTGGGTGCCGATGCTTCCAACAAGAACGGCGGCGCTGTCCGCAACTCCGGTATCGAACTCAGCTTTACCTGGAACGACCACGTGGGAGATCTCCAATACAATTTGGGTATCAACGGTTCTTTCAACAGAAATACCGTCCTCTACGTCAATAACGCCGATAAGTACATCAAGGGTGAGGCCAAGATCCTCTCCGAGAACGTGCGTAACCTGGAAGGCTTCCGCGCCGAACCCGGAAAACCGATCGGTTACTTCCTGGGTATCGCCAGCGAGGGTATCTTCCAGAATCAGGCCCAGATTGACGAGTACCACGCCAACGGCTATGCCTTCATGAACGGTTACGAACTGGCCCAGCCGGGCGACGTGATCTGGATCGACCAGAACGGAGACGGCAAGTATGACCAGGATGACTGTGTCGAGATCGGTAACCCGCACCCGGACTTCCTCCTGGGCTTCAACATCAGCCTGCAGTGGAAGGGATTCGACTTCAGCATCAACGGTTCGGGCGCTTTCGGTCAGCAGGTCATGCAGAGCTACCGTCAGTTCGCCCTGCAGGATCTGGAGGGCTTCACCAATAACCTTGTCAACCGTTATTGGACCGGTGAAGGTTCCACCAACAAGTTCCCG
>JAEEGJ010022264.1_pt1 | contig 13478 bp, 13 predicted proteins | sample 8958761 | NCBI WGS metagenome assembly JAEEGJ01 (sample SAMN16246546, study PRJNA631951) | gut metagenome | biome: gut microbiome; feature: rumen; material: RS-attached | host: Bos | place: Iran: Karaj | collected 2018-10
ATGCAAAACAAGGCGGCAATCGAGCTTTTTGAGCCAATCTAGCGTCGATTCATCTTTATTGCTCAGGTAATGCACTAGCTGGTTACGATCATAAAATACATAGAAATAGCCATCCGTTGCCTTAATGGCATCGATAAGAATATCTAAGTGGTCGGCCGCAAAATCTTGTGCTTCATCAATGATGATGTGACGAAATTCGAAATTGTCCATATATTCATCAAGCAAGAAGTCCGTAATTTGCTCTTCGGTTGCAATTTCGGTTCCCTTGGACTTGGCATAGAGGCGATTGAGGCTAGTAAAGGTAACATTAGGCATTTCCGAGGCATAGTTTTCAATCAAATAGTTGAGCAGTAGCCTATTAAAACAAAGAAATAGAATATTTTCGTCGGCGGGCAATTTACGCGCGCACTCTAGCGCGATCATAGTCTTACCGCTACCGCTAGGCCCGTGAATGCCGGCTATTTTTTGCTCGCCGAGGTAATCTAACAGGGTGGCCTGCTCGCGCGTGAGCTGATTAAAAAGAAAATTCCGTTCCCGAATCTCCGACGACAAACTTGGTACGAGCTTAAAGGCAGGGGCAAAAACATCTACCGTCTCTTTAATAATAGTTTTAGATATGGTCTGGTCGATTTTAGTGACATTATTGCGGCTAAAAGCTCGGTTTATTGCTGCTTCAACCAAGTCAAGATCTGCTTCAGAAAAAGTATTAGCTAATTGATATTCCGACGGCAGAGTGTTTGACAATTCATAGGACGTCAAGCTAGGGAGCCAAACCGTAGGTATGACGGGATATTTTCGGATAATATCGTTCGGCGAGCTAGCTAGCATGTCTTGGAATCTAGTAACATTGCGCCACGCCTGATCGAGTGGCGAATACATAAGCTGGTGCTCTTTGCCGTTTCGGTCAATCACAAACCATCGCCCATCTTCGGCGCGCTTGATTCCGCCAGTCTTAACCTCAATAACCAGGAACCCGCGAGATGGATCGAATACTAGAAAATCCGCTTCCCCTTTGCGATATTTTCGATCAAACCCCTCTTCGCCCCATTTTACAGAATAAAAAACAATGTAGTCGTCTGGCAGTTTTTTGAAGGCTTCGTATACCATCATCTCGCCCTCGCTGCCATGGTAGTCACCAGTTTGTCCTACAGGTATAAATGTTGCCATAGTGCTTATGTTTATTATACAAAAATATACTCCGTTTTCACGGAGTATATTTCTTTGAGAGACCATTTAGCGTATTTCGATTCATAGTTCCAATTTGTCTGGCGTTCACCTTACGTAATGTGTGACTATGACTATGTTTTGATTGTAGCACAGAATGATATTTTTGTCAATAGCATAAGCATATTTTATTGGCTTTTCATACTAGAGCACCACCTTTATAAGGTATACTATTTAAAATTAAACAACTATAAACACTTTACTTTTTTGCGTTTTTGTGCTATAATATGTATACTAATCGTTTTGGGAATTAGCATGGATAAGGTTATAAGACATCTTTGCCATTACAGCATCGATATTAATACTAGCAAAAAGCAGATTCTTAGCCGCGACGAGATGCGCGCAAAGGCAATTTTTATGATTAAGAACACCCATAATAGCAACAACTCACGCTTAACGATGGCAGACAACGCCGCCTGGTGGGAGTTTATTAAACTTTGCATGCCGCTCAATTGTGAACGCGCGCATATTCATAAAAATATTAAAAGCGATGCAAACATCGGCGATTTAGACGGCATTGAAAGATTAAACATAAATGATTATTTTGAGCTATATTGTCTTCCCCGCGTTACGGCAGAAAGAGGAATCGTATCCGTAAATGGCATCCCAAAAATCCGTTACGCGAACCGTGCGGGCTATTATAAGAATCAGGGAATATTCGTAATTGCGCATAGCGATAAACGTTTTTATGTCTGGAAACGAGTACAACTGGAAAAATGTCAGAACGGTCGTTGCGCTTGGTGTGGCGAAAAGATATCAATGAATGGTTCGCACGTAGATCACGTGCAGCCATTGGTTTTCTTTGGAAAAAACGAACCATGGAATATGGTAGTGACTTGCGAAGAATGCAACAAAGCAAAATCTTCTGAGGTAAACGGCTGGAACGAATTCGGCGATAAGTTGGTTCGCAATAAGAAACCAAGCTGGATAAAGAAAAACAAATGTGATTTTTTAATGCGGAAAGTCATGGCCGATGCAGAAAAGAAATATGACGAAGATGAGGAAAAGGACAACTTAAGAACCATGACATTTGTTGCGCACGAGACTACGACGCAATTCTGAATGGTTATTTTTCGCAATAACAAATAGTCCGCCGAAACGAGCTTTTTTGTTTTTCTGTAAAAATAGTTCTAGCGCGTGAAGCATCTCGAATTATGAGCACTCATCGTTTTTTTGAACGCCGTCTTGATACTGCATGCAGTGAGAGGGAAATGCGCTTGATAGAAAAGAAGACACTGGAAGGGAATAATGGATAAATCCGTAAGTCAAGAGTCTCGAGATAATACTTCCTTAAAATATTTAGCTAGATTCTTATCAGTACAATAAATATAGCACCCTTTCATACCGCGGGTCATAAGCGTACGGTATGTATTTTTAATAATTCTACCCGAAACGTCTAATGCCTCGTATGGGTCATTATTGTATAGTTTTTGGATGCCAAATAATGACTTATCTGTTTTAGCGCGCTTTGTAAAGTCGGTTATAACGCGCCCGTCTTCATATCTTAAATCGTCACCTATAATTACGCCCACATAATCAAACTCTAATCCTTGGCAAGTATGGATACATCCAGCTTGCTCTATCGAGTTTGGATCAATTGCCCACGTTGCCGTATTGCCAAGATTCCAGCTCATACCGAAGTTATATTCCGGAATGACGATATCTTTCACTTCGTCACTATTCTTCCCTTCGCTAATCCAATTCCAGCAATAGCCCGCTACGATGCGCGATTTATTGTTTTCTAGATTCTTCTGTTTTATCGCCTCACGCATATCATTTGGATTATCAAATACTCTAAAATCATAATCAAAATCCATCATATCGAAGTTCGCGGTCTGACGAATGTCGAGCATATTATCCAGCCAAGCCAGATAACCATCAGAGCCATTACATCTAAATTGGCTTTCTAATTCAACGTGCTTGACCGTAGCTCCCAGTTGCGCCGAGAATTCTTCTATCATATCCACGGAGCCGACGTCCTTCATTGTGACTTTCTGATCTTCATCAATGAAAAATATCGAAAAATGAGATGCGTTGATGATTTCCTTAACCTGGTTTTCGCCTAGATTCGAGAACATCCCTGACTTTTCATTCAGACGATGAGCCTCATCCACTACAAGACAATCTATATCGTTGGATGGTTTTCCGATAAAACTGCCTGAGCCTTGGAATAAATTATCTATATAGCTTTTCTTAAAATTCCCTTTTAGCTTATCACGGAATACATTACGCGGAGCCGCATTCTTTGTAACGTAGAAGCAGGTTAGATTATTCTTTGTTAGTTCTACTAATAAATTGATAGCTAATACCGATTTGCCAGTCCCAGGCCCGCCCTCAACAATGAGCACTTGTTTAGAATCATTTTCAACAGCTCTCTTCGCTAGCACGATTGCATCTTCGTAAATAACTTTTTGCTCATCAATCATAGTAAATTCATGATTGCCGTTGAGCATTCTTACGAGAGAATCCTGAAGACGCTTAGAAGGGCGAATTTTGCCGTTTTCTATTTCATAAAGGATTTCTTTATCATCGCCGTAAAAAATGTACTTTTTAATAAAGTCTCGAAGCTTAGCAAAATCATTGCTTCCAAACATTGGGGCCTGTTTTATATATTCATCATATAAGTCGCTATTAATTGGATCATCATCGGTAATCCTATAGTTATGCAAAAACGCGCAAGGATATAAGCCAATATTTTTATGACGAACATCTTCATTAAAGTCACGAATTAAATTTGCATAGCTCATAGCCTGATATGACGGATGCGCCACATCTCTAACGGCACCGCCGACGTAAGTAGACACAATCCCGTCTTTGTTCTCTACTGCGGCGCACGACTCCCATTGTTTTAATTCAACAATTACCGCAGAGTCTTTCATATCGCGATCTCGGCCAGAAAGAATAAAATCTATTCGTTTCGATGTAGTTGGAATATTGAATTCAATGGCGACGCCGGCATTATCGGGAATTTCGCCATCATCAAGAATACTTCGCATGTACTGCATAGAATTTTGCCAAGAATTTAACTGGGATTTAGTAGTGCGACCAAAATACTTTTGATACTTTTCATATATTTTATTAACGATTAAATTTAGATTTACATCGTCAATAAATGATCTTTTTATTCCCTCATAGACTAGCATAATTACAACTTCGTATATTTAGTACTTTTGCCCCTAGCCTTTTCGATAGGATATTTTTTTCGTGTTTTTTCAAGTTTTTCGAGAATAATATCTTCTAGCCGTACGTCGAGCTTGTCGGCAAGTAAAATACAATAATTAACCACATCGGCGAGTTCCTCGCACACTTCCTTTTTGTCATAATTATTATTCCATTGGAAACATTCGAGCAGTTCACCGGCTTCAATTGAGATAGATTTAGCAAGATTCTCTGGGCTATGAAATTGATCCCAGTCCCGCTCAGAATTGAAGTCGACAACTCTCTTCTTCACCTCATCCATAAGACAATTGTAGCACTGGTAGACTCAGCTGTCTTCTCGTTCAGAAAATCATTTTTTAAATTCTTCGAATTCTTTTTGATTATAAATAATGCGCGAATAACTTGTTTCGTAGCCAGCGTTGCGCATCTCATCTATATAGTCGTCGATGGCTAGTATAATCTTTTCACCTAATAGTTTTTTGTGTTTTTCGTAGTCTTTTAGAATGCTCATTTTTTAATCATATAATTTAGAATAATAAAATAAAGCACCACCTCATTACTTTTCGATCATGTTTAAAAGAATACTCTTATGTCTGAGGTGCTTATTCTAAGCATATAATTACAATATACACGAAATATTGCGTAAATATAGATTATTTGATACAAATGAATCATATGAAAGCAACTAAAAGCCAGAAATTTAAGAGGCTTGCCGAACTGCGAGGAAATCGCATCATTAAAGACCTTCGTTTATTAAGCAATCTCTCCAATAAGAGTAATTACGCTTATAATGAAGAAGAAGTAAGAGTTATTTTTAGCGCCATCGATGATGAGCTAAAAATGACAAAGCAAAGTTTTAGAAAAGGAACTAAAAGGAAGATTAGTTTATGAGTATGATTTGGCATTTCCCTTCAACTGATGGCGGACCTGATGAGGGTATTAACGATTCTGGCGTATGGCAGTTTGAAGGCAATCGTGAAAGTTCAGTAGCTAGGGAGTGTATCCAGAACTCATTAGACGCACGTGTAGATGAAAACAAACCTGTACGTGTCGTTTTTTCTAAGATAGCAGTAGATAATTATCAAATCCCATTTATTGATGGACTTAACTCGATCATTAAAAAAGCACGAGACTACGCATCTGGTCAAGAAAAAGCAATGAAATTTTACGAGGATGCGATTACCTGTCTCGGACAATCTAAAGTAGATGTTCTAAGAATCAGCGACTATAATACGACTGGTCTCGATGAAGATAGATGGTATCACCTAGTTTGTTCTACTGGCTCCAGTCCAAGTAGGAGTGGCAGCGGTGGCTCATTTGGTATTGGTAAAAGTGCGCCATTCGCCGCATCTGCTATTAGGACAGTTTTCTACTCAACTATGCTAGCCGATGGATCTGTGGCATTTCAGGGCAATACAAGAATATCGAGCTTCAAGGATGATGATAACGATATACATCGTGGGGTTGGTTCCTATGGAGTAAAGAACGAGGAGAGACCTGGAGTTATTGCCATACGCAATCGTTTCGATATTCCAGATGTGTTTGAAAGAAACGAAAGAGGTACAGATGTTATCGTTATGGGATACAGGCACTCCGATGATTGGGAAAAAAGAATAATCGGCGCAGTTGCCGAGAGTTTCTATGTTGCTATTATCGAAAATCAACTAGAAGTTATTATTGGGGACGAAGATAAACAGCCAATAATCATAAACCGTGATACTCTAGCCGAAATAATCGATAGGTATGTCGATGACGAAGATACTATTTTGTACTACAAGACCGCAATAAATCCAAGTCGTGTATTTCATGATGATATTCCTGGGATTGGTGCCGTAGATATGTACGTATTAATTGGCGAAGGCAAGAAACATGTCCAAGGCATGCGAAAAACCTTAATGAAAATCCATGATTTTAGTCGCCTACGTACGCTTGACGGCGAGTATGCCGGTGTTGTCATAGTTCGTGGCGATGATGGTAACCGTGAATTAAGAAGCCTAGAACCGCCTGCACATGATGAATGGAAATTAGATCTCGGCGAAGATAATGCAAAGGAAATGCTTAAAAGACTGCGTTGGTGGGTAGTCGAGAATCTTAGGAGCATCGCAAATGAAAGAGAGGCTACCGTAGAAGAAATACCAGAGTTGAGTAAATATCTTCCACAAGACACTGCAAATGATGACAGAGACCCGATTTTTTCCAACAATGGCGAGCAAACGGATGGCGACAATGAGACAGAGACCGCAAACGAGCGTGGCGTCACCGATAACCAAAATGGAAAAATAAATATCAGCGTTAAAGACCGTGTTGCGAACATAACAAAGCCAGGGACGACGGGTGGCAAAAGCAAAAGAGTTACAGTCCATCCAGGAACTGGAGGTGGTGGTAATAGTGGCGAAGGGGCTGGCGAGCCAGAAGGCAATACAACTTACGCCGATGTTAGCGATATGCTCGCAAGAACCAAAGAGTTACTCGTTAATGGTAAGAAGCTATACCAAATAACTATCACTCCCACAAAAGACGATACGGGCGATATACGCATAGTAGGCATAGGAGATGGAGCAAACTTCCCATTAGACCTGCTAAGTGCTTACGATGAGTCTGGAAATCAACTCGAAATTAAAGGCGAAACAATTAAGAATCTATCATTTGTCGCAAATCAAACTAAGGTACTAACCGTTGAACTTATGAGTTCAAGGCGTTATGTAGTAGGAGTAGCATAATGAATAATTACATACCGTATCCATATCCAGTTTTGGGAAACGATGACGATATTAGTGGCCATTTTGCCCCAAGCATGACATATAGTCTTGACCCAATTAGCGTATCCCTTAATATTAAGTTTGACCTAGAAAATGACTATATCAGAAGCCTGATCGCTGACGGCCGCGCATCATTTTTGGTCGACATAGCCTGCAATCGCACCTATTTTCGTAGGTCAATAAAAACCAACGATTATTCACTCACTTTTACCGAACCGGCGCAGAATTTGCGCGGAAAAGTCGAGGTGTCGTTCTATATATGCACCAATGAAACAATAGGACAATATACTCCGTCCGAAGAGTCGTATTTTGTTGAAGGCGGAGACATTATCGCCGTCGGTGGTAATACTTCTTTTGATGCATTAAAAGAATACGATCCATTAAAAGCACCGATAAAATCAATCATTAAGATTACATGTTTAGATAAGGCGCAGGATGAATTTACTGTCTTATATAATGACGATGATTTTATTACTATTGGTATTCCGAAAGATATGTATAGCCTATATACAAGCGCATGTAGTGGTTCGGCCGCAGAAATGCTCCACTCGAGTATTGTATTGCCAGCATTAATGGATGCCATAGACGCCATAAAAGATGGCAAAAGTGACGTAGTAAATACGTCTTGGGCTCAGAAGTTGACCGAATTATGCGCAAGTCGAGGCATAACATTAGACGAAGATAGCAAATCGCTTGCAATCGCTCAAAGACTATTGCACAATCCCGCAAAAAGAGCTCTTGATTGGTACAACAAAAATAATGAGGCGGAGGACGAATAATGGCTGAGTTAAATGTTTTCAAAAAGCAATATCTGGTCAATTTAGAAAACTCGATTGAGGATAATCTAGACCATTACAAGGTTGCCGATAGTCAATTCTTTTATGGTGACGGGCAAGGCATTCTAAAATCATCATATACTGTACCAGAGGAAGCCCCTAGCCTCGATCCAAATGTTAAAAACGAAGCAGACAATGCAATTCATGTTTTTGAATACTTATCGAAAATAGACAATACGGCAGCTTCGGACCCACGCTTATGGGCATACTTGGCGCATGTGACATTTTGCGATTATGCTACTGAGCGTTGGAACATAAAGGACGGCAATGATGGTCTTAAGGATAAAATCGAGCAACGCTTTTTCATGAATGGCAATGCACGCTCTCTCAGGCGCCATGCTATTTCGAGATTATGGTGGGCCGCAAAACTTACAGTGGCTCCGTGGGAAAGTAACGCATTGTTTGAGCCGCTCAAGAAGGAAGATAGGTATTACTATACGAGAGTATTAATGGAAGATGAAAGTATCTCTTCCGATTTAGTAGAACGTGTTCAATTGAGCGCTTCTCCAGAACTACTAATAGCTATCCTCGAATTTCTTGATAATCATCCAGAATTCCGCAAGCGTGAGCTTTGGCGTGAATTCATGAAAGAAATAATTCTGACTTTAGGATATAGAAAAATAATGTCCCTCAATTTAAACTCATTACAATCGGAATTGAGCGACATCGCATTTGAAATTAATAGAAGGCAGAGGCTTGCATAAGGAGGAAGTAAACCATGTCATTTTATAAAAACGACACAACGCAAGAGGAAAAACAACGCTATACCAATATGCTAGTCACTATTGGTTCTTTCTCTAAACTTTTCTCCGAGAATGAGCGTCCATATTTAGCCTCACGTGTTACGGAAAACGTTTTTTGTAGATATCTAAATGCCGAAAACCTATCTAGGTCTGACATTACAGCCGATGCGAAAAAAGACAAGGTTGGGATCGGTATTAAAACATGGATTGGCTCCAACCTGCAGAAGATTGCTGAATTTAATGCCCAGAAGCCATCGTATGAGCGTCTTAGTGACGAAGACATGATATTGCGCATAGCTGAGCTTAGAAACGAGCGTATCGCCTTCACAATGCGTAATTATGCCCTTGATGAAATGGTTTATCATTGCACGGTTCGTGAACCCGGAAAAATATTGATTAAGGAATGCCCTCTCTTGCCTGTAGATATTAATTCTATTAAGCAAATCAATAGGAACCGAAACATTATTACTTTTTCTGACGATTTCGGCTCTTATTCGTTTAATACTTCAAAAAGTACACTTTATAAGGATTTTTCTTCCATGTCCACAATGGAGGAATTGGATGTAAAAATAATTAGTAACCCATTTGAATTATTGGAGAAACTAGAAATGCAATACACTGAATCTAGCGCCCCAAAAATAGATCAAAATAAAGAAGATAATACCGTTTATTTGCCATTATACTCAATCAAGAATGGAGAGCGTATAGTGCATGAAAAATCGGGCTTAAATATCCGGTTCGCCGCAGGACGACCTAGAGATCCATACGAGGTATACATTCCAATTCCTAGTAGCTTTAATGCAAAACATAGAGCTTTCTTCCCAAAAAGAGATGAAAATTTTACGCTCAAGCTACCTAACGGTAAAGATTTATCCGCAAAGATTTGCCAAGATGGCGACAAGGCTTTAATGTCCAATCCAAACAAAGCGCTCGGACATTGGTTCTTTGATGAAGTATTTAAAATTGCGCCAACCGAACGAATCACATACGCAACACTAGAAAAATATGGCATTGATTCTATTCGCATTGAAAAAGAAAAGTCAGGCGTCTATTCTATAAGCTTCGCCACTGCTGGTAGTTACGAACGTTTTATGAGTCCGGACAAAGACGAATCGGACGATAATTAGTCCGCATTCGCAGCATCAAAAGCTTCGACAATTTTTTCCGCAATTCTATTAATAACTCTAACACATACCGAATTACCGGCTTGTTTATAAAGCCTTGATTCTGCTTGGTTTTTAGGTAGCTTAAAGTTCTTGTCAAAACCTTGCGTGTTAAAGCATTCGTGCGGTGTCATTTTTCTGATGCCGTATTTCGTCTTAACGAGACAAACATTATGGCCGCCTTCGCCTTGGTTTGCGGTCAATGTTGGAACGACGCCACTTTTATTTTTTCTTACATAGTGACGGCGCCATTGGTAAACAGCTCTATCATCATCCATTGCTTCAACGAGTTTCTCATAGATATCACCTTTATACTTTCCATCAGTATAGTAATATTTCTCGTCAAACTGTTTCTCGAAATCAATTACATCATCTAATTTTCTCGTGAGTTTAACTGGATGCGGGAATTCGAAGTTTTTATATACTTCTTTGTCAAGGAAGCCAACAATATAGATCCTCTCTCTATTCTGAGGAGTATTTCCAAACTCCATAGCATTCAATACCTGATATTTGACATTATAGCCAAGCTTTTCGAGTTCGTTTAAAATTACACGGAACGTATTCCCATTGTCGTGACTTACGAGATTTTTGACATTCTCTAAAAATACGATCTGTGGCTTTTTTACTTTCATTATTCTTACCATTTCAAAGAATAATGTGCCACGACCCTTTTCATCGTCGAATCCTTTACGATATCCGGCTATAGAAAAAGCTTGGCACGGAAAACCACCCATCATTACATCGAAATCCGGGATTTCTTCCGGTTTTACATCGTGAATATCACGGCAATCGGCAGTTATTTTAAAATTGAGATTAAATGTTTCGCACGGATATTTATCAAACTCATTGGCATATATAGTCTCAAAACGCTTAGTTTTTTCGAAACCTTTATCGATTCCGCCCACACCAGCAAAGAAGCTTGCGCATTTTAGTATTTTTGGCATACTCTTATTCCTTTCCTCTTAAAATTTTACAAATAATTGCGGCGTGCTGCAATAGTTTTAGCCATTACCGGTATTAATTTCAATTTGTTACAATTGATAATAGTAATTCTAAACGTCCTCCTAAAACTACGAAATCGTAAGCTCAATACTTTTTAAACGCAATCGCGTGATTATGTTATTGTTTATCTCGCCATGCAAGAAAATATCATCTGATAATAGTGCTATAATCGCTCTATATGCTCATCTTCTCCTATTTCATCGTCGTCCTAATGATTGCGCCTACGGGTAACGATAAGATTTTTCGCATCGTTATTACCGATGACGAAAAAGATAACGTCACGACTTGGTTTCGTGGCAAGAAATATAAACATATGCTAGCGCCGAAGGATATTAAACATATAATTAAAATCATCAAAGCGGCGCCAGGACTTTTTGATATTCCGAAAGAGCTTGAGTCAAACGATTCTCTCGGCGGTGGCACAATATACGGCTTCACTTTCTGCGACGGCGAGCGCACGAATAGTTTCTACGGGAAAGATATTCTAGATTACGGTCGCCGGCCACGCAAAAATGCCACGCTCGCACTACGTACCGCGCGCAAAATCAAAGAAAAAGTATTAAGCCCAAATCATATTCGTTCGATGATTTCGGGCCGACTACAGCATTGGCCAAAATACCGAAAAGAGTCTGATTTTATACCAGTATGTGGATGCCCGAAATTGCCTAAATAATTAATTGCTTGTGCTTTTTCTATATTAGTCCGTATTTTATGCTTTTATGTACGGGAGTTTAGGTTTCTCCCGTTACGCAAGTAGTTGAGTTCGCCTCGCGGGGGCTTAATGAACAGTATACTAGGCTCTGCTAGAGCTTTCCGAGAAAGGAGTAATAGTGAGCATCCGCATGAAAGTGTGGCATGTGGTAGTTACGCTGGACTTTAGATTAGCAAAGCGTAAAAAATCAACCCGCCGATAAGGCGGGATGATTAAACCCAAAGAGCGTAATCCTAGATAGTCGCTCTATGTAGTATATTATAGCAAAAAGCTATTTGACTTCCGTGAACTTCTCCACCCGCATACGCAGATGGTATTTCTCGCGCAAAGCAGCGATCTCTGCCATCATGGACGTTTTATGATGCACATCAAGTGCGGCCTGGTCCGTCCAGCGATCAATTAGCATCACGGTTTGCGAGTCGTCCATTGGAAAGAAATATTCATAGCGTTCATTGCCCTCCTCTGCACGGACACGGTCCACAATGCCGCTTGATACCATTTCTTCGGCAAACTTTTTGGCGTTATCTCCTTCGCCGGTATAGTAAATATTTACGATGAGACTCATATGAGTATTATGCATTACATTGAACTCGTGCTTTTTCTTGTCTGTGTAGATTATTGTGCTCATTATATAGGGCGATGGAAGACGAAGCGTAAAAAGAATCACCGCTAAGGCGGTGATTCACAACCAATCGGGCATAATCCTAGATAACTGCCCTATATAGATATTATAGCAAACTATCGGTCCAAGTCTTGATTTCTGCGTCAGTAGCATCTTGTGAGAAGCGATGACCTGGTTGCCAATTACCGCCAGTGGCTTTGGCTTTGAGATCGGTATCGCTCGTGCCGAGACCGGAAGAATGTGAAGTACAGAACGGAATGACGGTTTTATCGCCAAAATCTACTTTCTTGACAAAAGAATCTACTACCCAGGACGAACCACCCCACCAAATTGGATAGCCGATATAGACCGTTTTATATTCATCCCAGTTTGGTACGGTAGTGCTTTTGAGTTCGATGATTTGTAAGGATTCATCATTGTGCTCACGCGAGACACGCGATTCAGAATCGGTCCAGCTTAGATCATCTTCGGTATAGGCTTGAACTGGTTCGATTTCAAAAATATCCGCGCCAACATTAGCCGCGATTTTGGCGGCAACATTTCTCGTGTGATTTTGTGCTGAGAAATATACCACAATTGCTTTGTCGTCTTTGTTCATAGTTGATTCTCCTTGTTGTTTCGTTGCGTCTTCTTTCTTAGTGTCGCTGTCTTTATTGAAAATTAAAAAGACCCCTGCAGCAATAGCGAGGAGCCCAACGACGACTAAGATTATGGCGATAATCTTTTTACGCATATGAGTATTATATAATATATTGGACTTAAGCTTTTCTCCGCCTTATTCGATATTATATGCTCTACGTGCAGGGAGCAGGTTTCTCCCATTACGCAAGTAATCGAACTCGCCTCGCGGGGGCTTGATGAACGGTATGCTAGGCTCTACTAGAGTCTCTGAGAAAGGAGTATCTGATGCGCGTCAGCTTTATAGTATGGCGTGTGGAGATTACGTTAGGACTTCGATGGAAGACGAAGCGTAAAAAGAATCACCGCTAAGGCGGTGATCCACAACCCATCGGGCATAATCCTAGATAATTGCCCTATATGAATATTATAGCAAATATGGTCATTTGTAGGTTAAAATAAAAATATAATATCTTTGAAGGAGCGTCGCATGGCATTAAAACTCGTTAAGGAGTGGGATAAAGTTTTTCCAAAAAGTGACAAAGTTGAACATAAAAAAGTAACATTCAAAAACCATTTCGGCATCGAGTTGGCGGCCGATATGTATGTTCCAAAAGCTGCGAGTGGTAAATTGCCGGCG
>JAEEGJ010022265.1_pt1 | contig 13477 bp, 6 predicted proteins | sample 8958761 | NCBI WGS metagenome assembly JAEEGJ01 (sample SAMN16246546, study PRJNA631951) | gut metagenome | biome: gut microbiome; feature: rumen; material: RS-attached | host: Bos | place: Iran: Karaj | collected 2018-10
AGCATTGCCATCTGTTGTTGTATTGCCGGCTGTTCTGTAGCGTACATTGTAGGATTCTGCCTCGCCCTCCCAGTTCAAGGTGGCAGAGGTGGAGGTGATGTTGCCAGCAGTGAGGTTAGAGGGTGCAACACAGGAGAAGTTGGCTTCCAAGGTGCGTGCAGCCGTCACGGTGAAGGTGTAGGCAGCACTGGTGCTGACCACGCTGTTGTTCTCATACCAGCCGTCGAAGGTATAGCCGGTGTTGGCTGTGGCGGTGAGGGTGCAGCTTTCGCTGTAATTGTAGGTGCCTGCACCGGTAATTGTACCACCAGCGGTCGGGTTGGCGGTGGCGGCGATGGCGTAGCTGTTGCGCTGGAAGTTGGCCGTGAGGCTGACATCGTCGCTTACCATGAAGCCGTAGGCAGCATTGGTTGACAGCACATTGTCGTGGTCGTCCGTCCAGTTGACAAAGGTGTAGCCTGTGTTGGGTGTGGCTACGAGGTTGCAGCTGGCATTGTAGTTAAAGGTGCCTGCACCGGTAATAGTACCACCATCCGTCGGGTTGGCGGTGGCGTTCACGGTGTAGGTGTTCACTGAAAACTCAGCCGTATATGCCGCAGGGGCGGTGACGGTGACGGTGCGCACGTTAGAAGTGTTGGTGGGGTCATCGCTCCAATGCGAGAAGGTGTGGCCTTGGTAGGTCGTAGCGGTAAGGGTGACCGTTTCGCCGTAGTGGTAAGGACCGGCGTGGTCGGCTGTTACCTGTCCGCCGTTGCTCGGGTTAGCCCAAAGGGTGATGAAATACTCATCCTGTGTGAAGTTGGCCGTTACCGTATGATCGCCATCCATGGTGATGCTGGTGGGGTTGCCCGACACCGTGCTGCCATCAACGGTCCAGTTCTGGAAGGTGTAGCCTGCGGCTGCTGTGGCTGTAAGCGAAACGCTGGTGCCATGGTTGTAGGTCACGTTGCCGCTGATGTTGCCGTTGCCGTCGCTAATCGTACCGCTGTTGGCCGGGTTGACGGAGGCGCTGAGCGTATGCGTGCTCTGTGTGGTGAAGGTAGTGGAAGCCACGCTGCTCTCGCAGGTGCCGTTGCCGACGGCCTTCACTTGGAAGGTGTAGGTACCGCCCGGGGTGAGACCCGTGAGGCTCACCGAGGTGTTGCTGGTGGTGTACCAGGCGCTGCCGTCGATTCTCCACTTGTAGCTGCTGGCACTGCCCGACCACGACGCCGTGGCCGTGATGAGGCCGATGTTGGTCACCTGCAGGTTGGTGGGTGTAGCGGGCGCTACTGTTACATTTACGTTCTCAGACTTGGTGAAGCCATTGTAGGTGGCACTTACCGTATAGGTTGAATTTTGCGTGGGTGATACAGTATAGGTGTCGCCTATAGCCATGCCTTCACTGCCAGTGTATGCCCATGCATAGGAGATGGGAGGAGTGAAACGATACACCGTCCCGTTTGTAGGTGCCGCTGATGCCGTCCCCACCGAAATGGTAGTAGGGGAACCCGTGGTATTGGTCTGCACTACAGGATATACATAGGAAGAGGCTATCTGGGTAAGGCGACCATCAGCGCTAATATAGGTGTAAGTCTGTGTGCTGGTATAGTTATAGGTAAAACTGCCGTAGCATAACTCCACTATATTGCTGCCTTCATAAAGTTTCACCTGATAGTTGGTCCAGTTGTAGGCGGAATAATATGATCTCATGTTCTTCCATTCCATGGTAAGCACACGGCTTCCTTCCGCCCCCGTCACCTTGTAATACATGTAACTTTCGCCATTGTTCAAGTTTTGGTCGTAGCCCAATGCAGAAATCACGTCATGAATAGTACCAGGACTTGACGGGGTGTTGGTGTTCCATGCAGAACCGAAGGTGACAAAGCCATCGCAGCGCATGGTAAGGGAGGTTCCAGAAGTAAAATCTTTACCTGCCAAGTTGAAGGCAAAGTCTAGAGGAACGGTTAGCGTTGTCCCATCACCACCAGTGGTTGTGTAACCATCATAATCAGATGCTATACTATTGAAAGTTGCTGAGGTTGCAGAAAACAAATATTCATTAGGAACATCCACACTTGCCGTGATACTTACTTCGGTGCCTTGTTCAATGCATTCGGTGGAAGAGGGTGTAGTGACGACATCAATGCTCCATGCCGTGAAATTAGCTGTAACGGTGGCATCGCCAAGTCCCATGGTGAAGGTGGTAGGGTTGGTGGTGGTGCTTGAAAGGGTTGAACCGTTGCCTTCTATTGTCCAGCCAGTGAAGAAATAGCCATCGGAAGGTATGGCGCTAAGCTCACAGGTCTCACCTTGTCCGTAATTGCCGGAGTTTCCGCTCACCGTGCCACCTGCCGAGGGTTCGCTGTTGGTGATAAGGTCGAATCTCGGACAATCCACGGTCACAGTGTAATTGGAGGGGTAATCATCACAGTTATCTACAATTAGATAATAGGTGGTGCCAGCCGTGAGTGAGACTGTTTTATTGCCTTGGCTCCAATTGCTTGTAAGAGTTGTGAGAGTTTGTCCTGTGGCAATAGAAGTAGTAAGGAAGAAGTCAGGGTCACCATCTTCTGTGGCTCTGAAAGTATAGTTGCCATCTACTGGCGGAGTATAGGCATAAATATGTTCCTCGCCAGACTCAGTCCAACTGCAACCGGTATATGATGTCCATGTATTATATGAATTGCCCACCGTTCCCTGATAGGTTTGGCCACATGTCATAGTGGTCATCGGCGCAGAGGTGGGGGCTACACACGTTCTTGAAATGGTGAACGTTCCTGTAGTGGTACCAGTGCTGGAATAGTGTGCTACGTAAACATAGTAGGTCACCCCTACCTGCGTAGTGAAAGTGTATGTGTCGTTTGAGGTTGTGCTACTTCCACTGTCATTATAACCGATCCAAGTGAAATTACCGCATGAACCACTGACAATATCAATCTCGGTGTCATAGCCTGAGGCAGAAACAGATATAGTCGTTGAACCACCAGTTCCAGTAAAGGTGTACCAAACGCCATAATTAGAAACATTGGCAGAACTCGGTAAACCGTGCGGGTCACCAGGCGTGCCCACTGTTGTGCCTGACAAATTGCTGGTGCCGCAAGGCAGCGAAGTGGCAGTGGCACAGGTGTAGTTCACGGGACATGCGATGAAGTTGGCCGTTACCGTGGCATTGGCCGAACCCATGGTGAAGGTGGTGGGGTTGGTGGCGGCGCTTGAGAGTGTTGCTCCTGTACCCGATATTGTCCAGCCGGTGAATCTGTAGCCGCTGGCAGGGTTTGCTGTAAGCGTGCAGGTCTCTCCCTCTTCGTAGGGACCATTGTTGCCACTTATTGAGCCGCCAGCCGAAGGACTACTGTTGGTGGTAAGAGCAAATTTCGGGCAGGAAACAGCCACCGTGTAAGATGCTGTATTGCTACTGCTGTAATTATCTGCAAAAAGATAATAGGTATGCCCTGCTGTAAGTGTATAAGATGCGGTCCCCTCACTCCAACATCCGAGGCTATTGCCTGTATTGCTGTATGACTCCATAAGGAAGAAGTCAGCATCACCTGATGAACTATTACCTGTGAAAGTGTAGCTACCAGAAACAGGCGGAGTGTAGGCATAGATTTTTTCTTCTCCTGGTTCAGTCCAACTGCCATTTGTATAGTTGCTAATTAAACCGGAAGTCCCGAGAGTCCCTGTGTAGTTAGTGCCACAAGTCATAACAATGGGCGAAGGAAGAGAGGCAAAGTTGGCAGTGTAGTTGAGATTGCCCGAATTGCTGGAGGTGATAGTCACCGTGGTTTGCGGTGTGCTGCCGTTGCTGCCCGTCCAGCCAGTGAAGATACAGCCAGACTTGGTGGGGTTGTTCAGCGTGGCAGGAAGTTCTCCGCTCTTGAATTCCGGGTTGTAGGAGGTGGGGTTGGCCGACGACACAGTACCGCCATTAAGGGTATAGCTGATCGTGTTGTCCGTGACGATGTAATACGTACTACTGCCGTATGAAGGATTCGATAAACTGTTGGCGCTATTGTAGGCAAAGGCACGGAAATAATATTTCGTGCCTGCTGTCAATCCCGTGAAGGTCTTTGTGTAACCGCCGGTGCCAGTATAAGAACTCTCTTGATGTGTATTGCTGGTAGTTGGGGGATTAGTGGTGCCCAAGCAGATACCTGCGGTGACGGAACTTGCACCACCCATGTTGGTGATAGTACCCCCAAGGGTTACAGATGTCGTAGAGAGGTTTGAGTAACTGCCTGTCGTTACCGTTGGGGTGGTTATGACAACCACCGTCAGCTTATAGTCCTTTGCCTCGCCATTAGAACCCGAACAAGGATTGCTGGGAGCAGTATTACTCCAATCTACCATTACCCTCATTCTATAGTCTCCAGCTTCTATACCAGATGGAATTGAAAAACTTCCTGATGGATTGTCCACGTAGCCAGAAGACACATATACCCTTTCACCAGAATCTGTGAAGTCGCCATCCTTGTTGAAATCAATCCAGATTGCACAACCGTATGTGCCAGTTCCAACTGTTGTAGCTGTAAAAGAAACAGTTGAATTTGCAACAGCTGTTAATGAAACAGAATTATAAAGGTTTGTATAAGAACTTGAAGGAGCACTATTATACGACTGGTTAATGTTTGATGCCCCTCCCGTTGTCGTAAAATTTGTCATATAGTATGAAGAGTATCCGCTTAATGATGGGGTACAGGTAGAAGCTGTAATATTCACTGTGTAATCTTCGCCCTCACCCCATGAGGCAGATGCACAGGGATCAATGTTTGTCGCTTCAACACTATATTGATACACCACCCTCAGACGATGGCTTCCAGTAGCAGCATTGCTAGGTATAGACAAGCTTATATTCACAGTCGCGCTTGCTCCGATGCTGCCTTGTGTCCCCACTCTTTCGGAAGATTCAAAAGTGCCGTTGTCATTAAAGTCAATCCATACGGCCGCTGCATGGGTTCCAGAACCAGAAGAACTAGTCAGTGAAGCTGATATACTAGCTCCTTGTGATAAATTTGTTGATTGACTTGTGAAGTTGCCGTAACCGCCAGTTGAAAAACCCGAGTTAGCATTGTTTATATTACCCAGAGAAAAACTTGCGATGTAGTCTGTTGTATTAGAAAAAGATGGTGTGCAAGAAGATGAAGATCCTCCTGCTGTGTAGGTGAAAGTGGTCTTGGGGATAAAGGATTGCAAGCTGCCGGAAGAGGAAGAGCTACCATAAACATAGTAACCCTGGGAGGTGCTTTGTGATACTCCGTACCAAGAACTAGACTTATATGTACCGCCACTCGCAGCAGATATCTGCACGATAAGGCTTCCTCCCGTATATGTGAAAGCATCACCATTGAACGTAAAGGTGTGTGAAGATGCTGAATTGGCACTATATGAAGAGTTGGTGTAAACTGTTGTGCCGGAACTGCCTAGTAATCCGGATGATGAGTAGTATGTCGTTGTGGTGTTGGTGAGTTTTATAGTCAGGCTCTTGGCTACCCATGCAGCACCTGAATTTTGGTACAATGTAATGGCGGTGATTGCACTGCCACTTGGTAGATTTGACAATTGTGACTGCGGGATAATGTATTCACTCGTAAAACTATAATCACAATAGTACGTGTACATGGGTACGTAAGAGTTTGTTGCCGTCCCGTCGCACACGGTCACGGTCTGTCCTCTCATCATTGACGGAGCCAGTAGCATCAGCACCATGGCGAGGAACAGTGCGGTTAGCGATTTCGTTTTCGATTGTGAAAGAGTAAAAGCTGCTTTCATGTTGTTTTGGTTTTGATTTGTATTTTGTTGATTTGTTGATTTGTTGCTTCGTTGATTTGTTTTAGGGGAGGGGTGAAAGTTGAGAGTTAAAAGTTAAAAGTGAAGAGTAAAGATCCTCAGTTTTCAATTTTCCGTTTTCAATTTTCAATTTATCAACGGGTTATTGTTGATAGTTTTGTTGTTTGGAGATTGTTGTAATGCCTTGTTAATCTGTACGATACGCTATGATAAAATATAATAATATACAATACGCAAATTAATGTGCAAAGTTACTAAATTTGTGCCAATGATATTTTGCTTTAGGCGAAATGTGCTGATTTTTCAGCGAAATTCAACGGGTGACGGGCATACTGAGAAGTTGAAATTTTATCAACAATTTACTAACAGGTTTTCAACAACAGAAAATGCTCGTTTCTTGCACTTTTCCCATCAAAAAGTTCAAATTTTGAGGATGAATCTTTCAAGATAATAACCCTTTCTATGCCAAAAAGTTGCAGAGTAGTTTTGTATTGGAATTTGCAGTATCTTTGCGGCGTATTATTAACCTAAAAAAACTTCCAGAACTATGAAAAAGTACAAAGACATCTTCCAGATTCCCACCACGGATTTCACCTTCAAGAGAATCTTCGGTACAGAACGAAACAAAAGGTTCCTTATCCATTTTCTCAACTGCTTCGTCTCGAAATATACGGGCGAGATTGTGGATATAACCTACTTGCCCACAAATACTACGGGGATGATGATTCGCAGCGGAGGGTGGTGTTCGACATCCTGTGTGTGGATAGCGAAGGTCGCCAGTTCATCATCGAGATGCAGCGCGCCAAGCAGACCGAGTATGCCGACCGTTCGGTGTTCTACCTGTCGCGGGCTATCAGCGAAAGCGTGCGTAAAGGCGGTTCCAGTTACCGCATTCTTCCGACCTATTCGGTCAATCTGCTGGATTTTGAACTGACGGAGTATGCCCAATCAGGCGAATGTTATCAGGTCATACGGCTGGTGGATCAAAAAAATCGCATTTTAACGGACAAAGTGGCGATATTTTACATAAATTTGCGTAATTTTGCGGCGCAACAGACGGAGATGACGGATGAGATGCGGACGTGGCTCAAGTTGCTGAAGGAGATGCCGTATATGGATGACAGCGACTATGCCGGACAGCCCGAGTTCTTCCAAGAGCTGATGGATGAATGCAGAATATCAAAATTGGATACCATGGAAAAAGCAAATTACGAAAAAAGCGTATTGGAGTACGAGGACGTGCAGGATGCCATGTTGTGTGCCCGTGCTGAGGGTAGGGAAGAAGGAAGAGCAGAAGGAAGAGAGGAACTTCTCAAGGCTGCCCGCAAATTCTTGGAATTGGGTGTTTCAATTGCTGACGTGTCGTTAGCTACTGGGCTGACAGAGGAGCAGGTAGCGGCATTAATGGATGAATCATAACTTTCACCCCCTCCGCTGATGAAAAAACTACTGCTCTGTTTCGTGTTAGGATGCTGCACCGCACTGCTGCCCGCCCAGTCGCCCGCCCTCTCGGGAATGTGGAAAGGTTGTCTGCACCTCGGCAGTGACTCGCTGGCTGTGGTGCTGGTGCTTGATAATCACGATGATACGATAACGGCCGTGCTCGACAGTCCCGACCAGTACGTCACCGACATACCGGTTACAGAATTCTCCCTTCGGGGCGATACCCTCACCTTCGCCGTTGCCTCAGTGGGCGCTTCGTTCCGCGGCGTATGGCGCGGTGACAGCATCACAGGCAAGTTCCGCCAGAACGGCCGTCGCTTCCCGCTCGTGCTGCGACCTACCACCCACCGCCAACTCTTTCCCCGTCCGCAAGAACCGCAAGAGCCCTTTCCTTATACGCAGCAAGAGCTCACCTTCCCCTATAACGAGCGGATCGACATTAGCGGCACGCTCACCCTGCCTTACTGGGGCAAGCCCAAGGCTGTTGTCGTGCTCATCTCCGGCTCCGGTTGGCAGGACCGCGACGAGACGGTCATGGCCCACAAGCCCTTCAAACTGCTCGCCGACTACCTCACCCGCCTCGGCTACGCCGTGTTCCGCTACGACGACGCCCCGCCCGCGGCTTTCCAAAAGATGAACACCCTCGACTTTGCCGAACAGGTGAAGGTGATCGTGGATACGCTTCGCCAAGAGACTGTCCTGCAGGGCTGTCCGATCGGACTCTTAGGCCATAGCGAGGGCGGAATGGTGGCATGGATGGTGGCCGCCGAACGGCACGATCTCGACTTCGTCATCTCGATGGCCGGCATGGGCACCACCTTGCGCGAAGTGCTGCTGTACCAGGCGGCGGAGAATGCGATCCAAAACCATTTTTCAGCGGAGATGTTGCGGGCTTCCCTCATGATTTCCGATGAAACGTACGCCTTGGTGGAGCGTGCAAAGGATGCTTCCACTGCAGCCCGTAAGGTGAGCGAATCCCTGCATGCCCGCGCCGCCCAATTGACGGATGAGGAACGTATCGCGTTGAATCTCACTGATGAAGGAATTTTGATTTCGACGCAGACCCTCGCCAGCAACTGGTTTTTCACCCTCATGCACCTCAAGCCTGCCCAGTACCTGAAGAAGATCACCTGTCCGGTGCTGGCGCTCAACGGCGAGTTGGACAAACAGGTGGATGCGGTGGAGAATGTGTATGCCATCCGCGACGGACTGAAACACTGTCCCGACTTCACCCCCTGCATCCTGCCTGGCCTCAACCACCTGTTCCAAGAGTGTGAAACCGGCTATGTGGACGAGTACGGATTGATCGAGCAAACTCTTTCGCCCGCCTTTTTGGAGCAGGTAGGCAAGTGGTTGGATGAAAGAATGAAATAGGGGAGCGGTTAGTTGTTGGGCCGCAGTTTCTTGTACTTTTTCTGACGCATCTGCCAACGCTCGCGGGCGTATTGCTGCATGTCGGACACCTCGTCGCTTTCGTCAATGATTTCCAATCCGAAGATGGTCTCAATGATGTCTTCCATGGTGAGAATACCTTGGAAACAGCCGTATTCGTCGATGATGAGGGCGATCTGAGATTTCTGTTTCAGCAGCGCGTCCCAGATGTCGCTGATGGACTTCTCTTCGCTGAAGTAGGGGAGGTCGCGCTTGATGTGGCCGAGGGTGAGCGAGAACTTGTCTTCGGCAAGGTTCTCCAACGCGTCGTCGCGCAGCACGTAGCCGGTGATATACTCCGGCGACTCGGCATAGACGGGGATGCGGGAGAAGTGGTCGAAGCGGTCGTCGTCGTAATACTCCTTCAGCGTCATGCTCTCGGGAGCGATGGCGGCCACCACGCGCGGGGTCATCACATCCGCCGCTTTCACGTTATCTAACTTGATGATATTCTGTATGATCTTGTTCTCATCTTCTTCCAAAACACCCTCTTCCTCGCCAGCATTGGCCATGGCCGACACCTCCTCGCGGCTCACCACCGACTCGGGTTGCTTGCGGTTTACCATCCGTCCCACCACCTTCACCAACATCACCAACGGATACATCAGCACAATCAGCACGCGGATGGTGCGCACCGTGAAGCCCAACAGCTGTTTCCAGTGCGTGGAGCCGATGGTTTTCGGAATAATTTCCGAAAAAATGAGAATCAATAGGGTGGTAACGCCTGACACTACACCGAACCACGCCTCGCCAAATACCACGTTGGTCTGTAAGCCTACGCCTGCCGCACCAATGGTGTTGGCAATCGTGTTCAACGAAAGGATGGCCGCCAGCGGCTTCTCCGGTTCGGTCTTGTATTTCCTTATCAGTGAGGCATTTTTGTCACCCTCCTCTTCCTTCGCGATGATGTAGGAGTAGGAGGTGGACATTAACGAAGACTCCAAAAGTGAACATAAAAACGAGATTCCTAATGCGCCGAAAAGGAATGCTAAAAGCAGTGTCATTACAGGTTATCAAAATTTTTGCAAAAATACAAAAAAATATCCGAATATTTTGGCTACCTTTGCAGGTCAATTATTAAAAATAAATTGTGAAAAAATCGCTCCTCTTTTTGACCGGCCTGTTGCTGTTGGCGCAGGCAGCCGTGGCGCAGGTGAAACCTGTTGAATTCGCCAAAAAAGCCAACCATTTCCTATATGAAGTGTATGATTATGGAGAAACCATCGATACTTCCCAATTGTGGGTGGCCTTGTATCATGATGAGTATCAGATTGCTGCGAAGGAAAGCCATGAGCCTCATGTGCCCGGCTACGCCCGTGAGGTCACCATCGTTAATCTGAAGTTAGACAGCACTTATCTGTTGACGAAATTTACGGGAGAAGAGCCGTCGGAGTGCTACGAGGTGGCCTCCGCCTTCAGCCGCACCGACATCGCCTACGACACCGCTCGTGTGGACGGACTCACCCGTTACACCTGCCACATCAACAGCAACAAGTTGGAGTTTTTTGTGCAGGATTTCCCGTCCGATATCAACCCGCTGCCTTATTACGGACGTTTCAAAGGGATTGTCGTCTGCTTCAAACGTAACGACCAGACTTATTTGCAATTAGCCCAAACCGAATTTTGGAAACAGTCGGGAATAGTGCCTTTCCGCGATGGCTATCGGAATTGCCAGCGCGTGACCGGCCGCGAGCTTTCCAACCTCAAAAAACAGAAGCTCGTCATCACCACCCGCATCTTCGATGATGTGCAGCTGAGCTGGGGGCAGAAGAACGACCACATTGAAGGAGACTATCGCGCCAATATGCCCTTCGACAGCGTGTTGCACTTCGCTGGAGGCACTCTTGCACTGAAACGGGTGCGCCTGCCCCAGCTGCCCCGTCACTATCAGACCTTTATCGAGCTGCACCAGCGCAGCAACGGCGATGCCTACGACCGCACCGGCAGCGTGTTCGTGATACCGGATGCCGACAATGATTTGTGTCCCAACTTTTTTGACGGCATCAACAACCATCCCGACTCTCTGCCTGTTTTCGTTGGGAAAGACGGCCAGAAGTATCAGGGCTTTGCGTCGGCGGTTAGCCGTTTGAAAGAGTATTGGATCTCCTCCTTCGTGTACAGACCGCCGGTGGAGCTGCTGCGCTTCTTCACCCCCTTCGGGGTGGGCCATTTCAACGACCGCGTGCAGATCGACGGGCTGGAGTGGGCCGACGAGACCTACTACAAGCAAGAGGTGACCGACCTGTCGTCGGTGCTGCAGGGCGAGGTGTGGATCGGCGTGTGGATCGGTAACTACGACGGCGGCGGCCACAAGGTAACGCTCGACATCAAATCCTATCCGGGAAGCGAAAAGTGGGACGATGGAGAGAAGCGCCGCGTCTCTGTGATATCTCTGTTCAACACCTGCAACGTGCTGGAGATGGCGGGACAGAACTACGGCAAGGTTTTCGGTACCGACAGTCTGAAAGCAAGGTTTTATGTGCTAGGCAAGAAGGAGAAGATACGCCTGCGCTACATCAGCACGGGGCATGGCGGCTGGGACGGCGGCGACGAGTTCACGCCCAAGCCCAACACTATCCTGATTGACGGGAAGCCCGCGTTCACCTACACGCCGTGGCGCGAGGATTGCGGCTGCTACCGCCGGTTCAACCCCGTGAGCGGCAACTTCTGGAACGGCTTGTCCAGCAGCGATTATTCGCGCAGCGGCTGGTGCCCCGGCACCGCCACACAGCCGGTCTATTTCGACCTGCCCCCGCTGGGAAAAGGGAACCACACCATCACCATCGCCATTCCGCAGGGCGAACCATTGGGCGGCAGTTTCAGCCATTGGTCGGTCAGCGCCGTGCTGATAAAAGAGACTGTAAAGAGATAGGGGATGGGTTAGTACTTTTTTGTTTCAAAAAAGCTCAACTATTTCTTGCTAATATCCAATGTGTTAGACATATAAAGAGTGGGGCGGACAGGCGGTGATGCCGCACAGATACAGCGCCTCCACCGCAAAGCCGTCGCACGTGCGGAACAACGGCCCTACATTGTACATGCTTCGCACATTATTCAAAACCACTACCAGCGGAGTCTTCTCCTGCTCCTTGAACTCCTCCGTGCTCACCCGCGCGAGTTCGTCCATGCACAATTTCTTCATCTTTGATGGATTAAGATTTCAGATGCGAAAATAGTGAAAAATCAATTATGCATTTTGGGTTTACAAAAATACGTAAAATTCCAAATCCTCATAATTTTTTTGTCGGGAAAATTCCAAATCCTCACTTTTTGGGGGCAACAGCGCAGAAAAGTTTGCGGAAGTTAGCGGGTTCTGTGGGAGAACAAGTTATCCGAAATACTCTATCAGACCCATGACTGTGGGTGGGATGAAGAAGAACTGGAAGGCGTATTGTAGGGCAGTGACCACACGGTTGCCTGCCAATTCGGTGGCGCTTTCACCCAAAACCAGCGTGGAGGCACTGTCTCTCCCCAGCCGAAAATGCCGATAAGCAGTCCAATAAAGGCACTCACACCACCAAGGATGAGTGATAATGTGTCGCCGCATTCCACAAGGTAGAAGCCACCGACAAACAGACAAAGTGGCGACAGCCATTGCCAAATCCAAAGAAATATTGCCATATTAATTTTGTTTTTCAGATATCTTCTTCCGTTCGTCAATCTTCTTTTCCAACTCATCCAGCTTCTTCATCACATCGTCGTTGTTGTCGCTCACCATGGCATCAACGAAGATGGAGTTGATGAACGACATGCCGATGATGCCGCCGAGGATAAGAAGGAACACGAAGTACAGCCGCACGAGCCCGCCGATAAGCGGTGAGGTGCCCGCGGCGATGGTGTCGGGGATGTCGTACCAGCCCTCCACGGTGCAGATGCGGAAAACGGAGTAGATGGATTCGAGTGGGGTGGAGAAATACTGTGGGGCGATATCTTTGAAAAGACTGCAGTTGAGGAGCCCGAAAATGACGATGATGACAAAAAAGCAGAGGAGGATGGCATACGACTCGCGCATGGCCATTTTAAAGGCCTTCACAATCTGCGTGAAATTGGGGAAGAAGTGCAGTACGCGGAAAAACCGAAGCACTCTCAACATTCTGAAAATCAGCAGTATCGACAAATCCATCATGCCCGTAGGCAGAAACGCCTCCACCAGCGATGGCACCGACACGATGACCAAGATGCCGTCAAGCCGGTTCCAGCCGGAGCGCCAGTACTCCTTCGCCCCCAGCTTGATGTGCTTGACAATCATCTCAATAAGGAAAATCAAGGTGCAGGCGATGTCCAGCCCCGTCAGTAGCGGTGTGCTTATACCGCTAATTTGCAGGTAGATGACCACCGCATTCAGCAGAATGACGGCCAGGATGATTTTTTCGTTCAGGAAGATTTTTTCAATAATGTTTTTCATAAAAAGGGATGGATATGTGTTTTTGAATCGGCAAGATTTTGCGAACTCAAAATACGATTTATTGGTATTTTCAGTTTACAAAGATACGTAAATTCCCAAATCCTCATGTTTTATTTTTTTTGCCTACTTTCTTCAGGTCTTTCGGCTGGCTCCATTGTTGCGTGTCTCCAACACGCATGTGATGCCGTGAGTTCTCCATTCCCCACACTCTGCACTTCGTTGGAGTGGGGTTACTGGAATTTCGTGCCCTTGGCACGAGGAAGAATTTGTTCAGTTTCTTTTACTTCTTCTTGGCGCGCTCCCTTTCGCGGGCAAGGTTGGCTTTGGCACTCTCAATCTCGCGTTTCAGGCTTTCGATGCGGCGGTCGTGACTGGCCGCGTGGTCAATTTTCGACTTGCGGTAGCTGGCCTTGCGGCTCCGTGTGGAGG
>JAEEGJ010022270.1_pt1 | contig 13475 bp, 11 predicted proteins | sample 8958761 | NCBI WGS metagenome assembly JAEEGJ01 (sample SAMN16246546, study PRJNA631951) | gut metagenome | biome: gut microbiome; feature: rumen; material: RS-attached | host: Bos | place: Iran: Karaj | collected 2018-10
TTACCGTTGATTAAGTAAACTCCGTGTTTGATTAATTCTACCATGATAAAATTTTGAAAATGTTAATTGATATAGGGTTATTAATTCAATATCGAGTGAATAAAAATTGTGAGCGCAACCATGTCAGCACTGCCGCCGGGAGAGACGTTGCGGGCGATGTAGTCGCTATTCAGCGCTTCCATGCCCTCAATGCTGTAGCTGTTGAGCAAAGCCTTAGCCTCTTGCTTGACCTGCTGAGCCTGGTCATAGCCCACGCGGTGGATGACGTTAGTATCATCCAACTGGCTCATGATGAGCAACAGCAGGCGATGACGGGCATTATCGGCATCATCAGCAAGGTAGCCGCGATAAGCGGGCAGCCAGTTGTTGAACAGCTGCTGGTAACCTGCCTTGGCAAGGTCCAGGGCGCCCATCACACGGTGCGCATTCACGGCATCATTGCCGTGGGTGCCCGCCGTGGGAGCAAATCCTCCTGCTACCTGCATGATAAGGTCACGCAGCTGTTGTTCCTCAATTCTGCCCTCATGCTCCATGCACCATGATGCCGCCAGCGTCGTCAGTCCCATCGAGAACAATGCGCCGCGATGCGTGTTCACGCCACATGTGGCATTGAGCATAGCTTGCTCGGCGTCAAGGCCGATTTGGCGTATCTCGTTGGTCTCGGGCTCCATGTCATTTTCAGCACAGTTGTGACCGACCATCGCCAGTTTAATGAAGAACGGCTGCAGCGCATCAATGCTCTTGCTCATCAGTACCAAATCCATATCCTTGTGTGCCCCGTTGTCGTGACGGTCCACCAGTCCAGGCTTGGGAGTGGTATTCAGTTCGGCACTCAGGGCATCAGTTGCCAGATGGGCGATGAGGTGGGGAACAGTGGACTTGGGCACTAGAGCCTTGGCTTGGCTGAGCAAGCCGTCGGCTAGCGCTTGACGCACGCGAGAAGCACTCACGGGCTGTTCGTCCTGCATGAGTCGCTCCACGGTCTTGACTGTGATACCGTGTTGTGGCAACAGTTCCTGCATCAGCTCATTGTAGCGTGCTGTCAATGCATCGATAGGCTCGCTGCCCACAAAGCGTGTTGTCACGCCCAGGGCGGGAGCAATGTGCTGTGCAAACAGGTCGAGGTCCAGGGTGATGTGGGTGTCGGTGGCATCGGTCACCAGCTTGAGGAAGTAGGTGGGGAAGGTCAGCTCACTAATGGCATAGTCACTGCCCTCGACCACGACGACGTTGTCCAATCCTTTACAGCCCGCCTGAATCATCGCGAGTCGCTCAGCATAACTGAAAGTTGAACGGTCCTCGCGTACGACGATGACATACAGCGTTGAAGCCTCTTTAGCAGCCTGCTCTACAAGGTAGCGGTGCCCACGGGTAAACGGGTTGGCATTCATCACGATGACGGCGGCGCCGTCGGGGCGGTCACCGCGCGTGCGACGGAGGTAGTCCATATAGGTCGTGATGCCCCTCAAGCCGTTTTCCATGAGAATGGCGTGGGGTGAGGATGCAAGGACTTTGAATCCCATGCTCTGGAACACCGTGCGGTTGTCGGGCTTGGTATAGACCTTTACCGATTCGGCGCCATGCTGGGTGGCCATGCCGATGAGATGTGAAATCAGCTTGTTGCTCAAGCCAGTCTCGCGAGCTGCTTCACCGACAGCGATGCACTTGATAACGTTGCCCTGCAATCCCCCGCCGGCAATGATGTTGCAGTCGTCATCGGTGACGGCAGCATAGTAGTCCACGTCTTCAAGACGCAGGCCACTGTCGGCAAGGAAACGCTCCACTCGTGTCCTGTTGGACTTGAGAGAGAGCGGCATGTCGCAGATTTCAAAGTTATCGTACATAGTCGCTGATCAGTTTCTCGATGTGGGCCATCAGTTCCTCCTGAGAGTGGCTGTGGTTGCGCATGCACCAGCGGGCCTCATGCTCACACAGCAGGCAACGTCGGGGCTCTCCACCCACCGTCTGACGGCTGATGGGAGTACCGTCGGCACCCATGACATCAATGTCGAACAGCCGCCCTAACGGGTGGCTGTCTTCAATGTCACAAGTCACACGTTTCACCTCAATCGCCGGCAAGTCGGAAATGAGATAGGCCTCATAGCCGGTTGTCAAATCACGAGCGCGGGTCGCGTTCACGTGTTCTCCCAGGCAATCGAGTAGCGCGGTCAAAGCTGCTTGTGCAACCACCAGTGAGTAGAGATTACGCTTGACGCTTCCTGGCATCACCACGGTCAGGCACACGAGGGTGCCGCCGGGATGTTGCTGGAGCAATTGCTGTTGCAGCATGTGACGGTTGTCACGACTTTGCAATAAGGCGTCGAGCGTAATCTCCATCGCTGATGTTATAGGGTCAGACTAAATTGCGGGATTTAGCCTACGATGTTCTTAATCACATCCTGTACCGAGCCGTCGCGGTTGAGCACGACACCCACAACCTTGTCGCCGAAGGGCAGGGGAGCGGGATCGCCAATGATCTTGCGGGCTTTGGCAGCCAGATCGTGGATGTCCACAATCTTCAGGCCGGCAGCCTCAAGACGCTCTTTCACTTCAGGCCGGTTGGGGTTAACGGCGATACCGTACTCGGTAACGACAACGTCAACATTCGAACCCGGAGTGATCAAGGTGGTCACCTCGTCAACGACGCAGGGGATGCGGCCACGCAGCAGCGGGCAAACGATAACCGACAGTGCCGAGTCGGCAGCGGTGTCAGGGTGACCGCCGATAGCGCCACGGATGATGCCGTCGCTACCAACGAGCACGTTCACGTTGAAGTTCACGTCAACCTCCAGGGCCGACAGGATAACGACATCCAGGAAGTGGGTTGCTGAACCCGGCTCGAGCATGGCGGCATACTCATTGGCCGACACGCTCTTGTGCTTCGGGTCATTCATCAGTGACTCAGCAGCCACCTTGTCGAACGACTGAACGTCGATGATGCGGTCAATCAGGCCTTCCTGATGCAGTTTCACCATGTGGCTGGTGATACCACCCAGTGCGTAGCTGGCCTTGATGCCCTTGTCGATCATGCCTTGACGCAGGTACTTGGTCACTGCAAGTGCAGCACCACCCGAGCCGGTCTGCATCGAGAAACCGTCCTCGAAGTAACCACTGTTCATTACCACCTTGGCAGCCTGCTTAGCGAGCAGGATGTCGCGCGGGTTCTTGGTGTCACGGATGGCACCTGAGGAAATCTTGCTCGAGTCACCCACCGAGTCAACGACAACAACGTAGTCAACGTCGGCCTCGCTGATGGCACTGTGCTGGTTGGGATAGTCTACCAGGTCATCGGTCAGGATGATGGTCTTGTCGGCATACTTGGCATCGGGCAGGGCATAACCCAGTGAACCGCAGATGCTCTTGGCGTTCTCGCTGGTCGAGTAACCGGCAGCGTTGCCCAGGGGGTCAGACGATGAGGCGCCCAGGAAGGCAACGTCGATGTGCAACTCACCGCTCTTGATGGCGTAGCCGCGCGAACCGTGTGAACGGAACACGACGGGCTCCTTCATCAGGCCGTGCGATACCTCGGTAGCGAGGGCACCGCGCAGACCGCTGGTCGAGATCTTGGTGATCACGCCGTTCTTGATGTGCTCAATCAGGGGCTCATGCACGTCGATCAGGCTTGACGAAGCCAGGTGCAGGTCCTTGAAACCCATTTCGGCGAGCTTGGCCACAACCATGTTGATGACCTTGTCACCGCTGCGGAAGTGGTGGTGGAACGAGATGGTCATGCCGTCCTTGAGGCCACTCTTCTTGATGGCATCCTCGAGGGTTGTCAGCTTGCCGTTGGTGCGCTGCAACTCGTGGCGCGGCGTGATGTTCTTCTTCATGTGGGAGTCGTTATAGACTTCCTTGTTCATCTTCTTTGCAGCCTCAGCAATCAGGGCTGCTCTATCTTTGATACTGTTCATGCTAAGTCCTCCTTTGTCAAGATGCCCGACGCGATGGCCAGGTCGATGGTACGTTGTGCTCTGATAACCACGGGGCGGTCAACCATTTTGCCGTTAACGGCAATAACGCCACTGCCGCGCTTCTCGGCTTCCTTGATAGCGGCGATGATGGTCTTGGCCTTCTCGATTTCCTTCTCCTTGGGAGCGAAGATCTCGTTGACAACCTCGATTTGACGGGGATTGATGATCGACTTGCCGTCGAAGCCCATAGCCTTGATCATCTCAACCTCACGACGGAAGGTGTCCATGTCGTTCAGGTTGCTGAACACGGTGTCCAGGGCGTCGATGCCGGCAGCACGGGCAGCCGTCACGATGCACTGACGAGCAAACTGCAGTTCCATGCCGAAGTTGGGCGAGTCACCAGTCGTGCGCTGTGCCTTCAGGTTAGCGCAGTAGTCCTCAGCGCCCAGGGCGATACCCATCATGCGCTTGCTGGCGGTAGCGATGGAATAGGCGTTGAGTGCGCCCAGCGTGCTCTCGATGGCAGCCATGATCTGAGTGCGGCCTACGCAGCCCAGCTCGGTCTCCACCTTGATGATTTCCTCTTCGAGTTCCTTCACCTCCTCGGCGGTCTCGGTCTTGGGCATGCGGATGACGTGAACGCCAGCCTTTACCACGGCCTCAACATCCTTCTTGCCATAAGGGGTGCTCAGCGGGTTGATACGTACCACCATCTCGGTCTTGCCGTAGTCGATGGTCTTGAGTGCATTATGAACAAGCAGACGCGCTGCGTCCTTTTCGGCCATCGATACAGAGTCCTCGAGGTCGAGCATGATTGAATCGGGACCGTAAATGTGAGCGTCGGCCATCATTCCCGGGTTGTTACCAGGGACAAACATCATTGTTCTTCTGAGTCGTTGCATAACAATTTTCTCGTTTTTAGATGGTTTTTCGGTGTTAATTAGTCGGCCCACACGTCCTTGCCGGTGGCGCGAACGGCAGCTGCCGTAACGCGGGCGCGGATGGTGCAGTCAAGGGCTCCCTTGTCCGTGGCTTTCACCTCGGCTTGGTCGATGCCCAGGCCCTGCAGGGTCTCGGTGATAACTTTCTTGATTTGGTCGCCAAACTGGTAGGCTACCGTACTGTCAAGATCAATGTGCAGTCCAGCGTTGTCGTTGGGCGCAATCTGGATGAAGATGTCGCCGGATTCAAGCGTTCCGGCCATTGCAGTTTTGATCTCCATTGTTTAGATTGAAAACGTTTTTTAAATATTAATAAAAGTTCGTTAATGTGTAAGTCAATTAGTTGATCGCTTAAAACTTGTGCAAGCCCAAAAATCACAAAGCTCGCTTTCTGATGGTTGAGGCATAGCGGGTTTGTTTAAAAGCGCTCAAAATTAGGTATTATTTTATTATTGGCAAAATATTTTTGGGATGTTTTATCGACACCGTTTTGAGCATTTGTCGGGGGAGTTTTGATGCTGGCTCAAAACCCGAAGATTTCATGTCGGCAAATGTCGAAAATAGTGTTTTTCGCATGGTTTTGCTTTCAGTTTGTTGTTTTGATGTTGATTTGGTCCCGTTTAATTTTTGGCGGTGAAATCGGGGCGTATTGTGGTGTTTTGCAGCCTATCGGCGGGACAGCCGTCGGGCCAGTGGCTTGACATAGTAGCGGTGGGTGATCCAGGCGGCGAGAACCAGACACGTCATCTGCACCACGAAGTAGGGCAGCAGGTGCTCGTGCAGGCCGCATCGCTTGCTCAGGTACTCGACAAAGAAATAAACGCAGAACTGCATCAGGTAAACCTCGAAGCTCACCGTGGACAGCCAGGCAACGGGCCTGATGCAGAGCAGGCGCGATAGCCATCCCGGGCACGAGCTGGTCATGACAAAGGTGGACAACAGCACGATGATGGCTGGTGCCGATGCGCAATAGGCGCGGTAGCAGTGCAGGTGTATCACGTCCTTGCCCAGGCGGTACAACAGCAGGAACAGCAGAGTCGCCACCACCTCGGCGACAGTGGCTGCAGTGGGCGTGAGGCGGTCCTTGAGCCGTTGCCACGTCGCGGTGCAGGTGACATGGTACAGGACCACGCCCGATGCAAAGTCCAGCAGACGGATGGGCGGGAATTGGTAAAGTGTGAAGTGGTTGAGTATCAGTCCGGTGGATTCGGCGTCGGGACGGTAGCCGCCCAGGAATTCCAGTACCAGCAGCACCGCCACGATGAGCACCTGCCAGATGGTGGAAAAACGCCTGAGCACCCTGATCACGACAGGGGCCATCAGATAGAGGAAAAACAGGTCGCACACAAACCACGCCACGGGGTTAGCGCCAAAGTAATAGGCCGGATTGGGAATCCACGAGCTGGTCAATGTGGCATGGGCAAGGAGCACTTTCAGCCCCACACCGCCGCCCCACGACAGCAGGCCCACAAGCAGGCCCAGCACCACGGCCAGCATGTGCAACGGGTAGAGTTTGGCCAGCTTGTTCAGCATGAAAGTGGCATGGCTGCGCAGCCCGTAATCCTTGCCGAACGGGTGGCGCATCGCGGTGAAGAAACCGCTATAGACAAAGCAGAAACTCACGCCCACGCTGTTCAGGAACACCGAGTCGTCCAGCCAAAAGTGACCCAGCACCACGGCAATCACCGCCAGGAGTTGCTGTGACCCCAGGGATTGCAGGAATGTGCCGTTGTTGTTCGATGCCATGGTTCTCGGTGCTTGATGTGGAGGGCAAAGGTAGTGCATTTTTTGTAGAGACGCAAAATATGGCGTCTCAAGGTTGATGGCTTTCGCTCTCGGCGGCGATGGCCGGGCTCTCGTCCAGGTCGGGGTAGGGCGCAGGGGCACCGTTGCGCTGCAGCACGATGCGGCTCAGCGCCAGGTCCAGTTCGTGCAGCGTCTCCAGCCGGCGTTTGGGTGCCAACTGGCATTCCCACACCACAATCACGTGCCACCCCGCAGCCTGCAGCAGTGCCTGGTTGCGTGTGTCCCGCTCGCGGTTGCGTTCAATCTTTTCTTGCCAGAATTGGGCATTGGTCGCCGGGCGGTGTTTTTGGCACTCGTGGCCATGCCAGAAACAGCCGTTCACAAAGATTGCCGTCCGCCACTTGCGCATCACGATATCCGGCCGTCCGGGCAACGACTTGACATACAGCCTGTAACGGAAGCCCTGGTGCCACAGCCACCGCCGCACCACCAGCTCCGGCTTAGTGTCGCGCCCCCTGATGCGGCTCATACAACGATGCCGCTGCTCCGGTGTCATCCTATCCCCCATGCTCCTGCAAAGTTACCACAATTCGATTGTTGCACAAAGGTGGACATCATTTTTTTGAGAGAAAATCGTTGCCAACCGATGCGGTTAGGAGAAAAAGCAGTATCTTTACACTTCAAAATTAGCATTTAGCTATTAGCACCTAACAACTAAAAACTAAGGACTAGGGACTAGAAACTAGAAACTAAAAACTAAAATATACATGAAATTCAGCGAAGTTTTAGGTAACGAGCAGGCGATAGGGCAGATCAGGCAGATGATTGATGCTGACCGTTTGCCACACGCGTTGTTGCTCTATGGTGAGCCTGGCGTGCCCAAGTTGAGGCTGGCGATGGCGGCAGCGCAGTATCTGCATTGTCGCAACCACGTGGACGGCGACTCGTGCGGCGTGTGCCCGATGTGCCGTCAGCATCAGTCGTTCAACCAGGTGGACACGCACTACAGCTATCCGTTCACCAACCGCAAGGGCGACAGCAACAGTCCCTGCGATGCCAACGACTATATCGACGAGTGGCGTGAGTTTGTCACCCAGTATCCCGTCGAGGACTACCAGGCATGGCTGGGCTTGTTGAAGAATGACAATGCACAGCCGCAAATATTTGTGCGTGAGGCCGATAGCATCATGCGCAAAATGACCCTAAGCGCCTATACCGCCAAGTATAAAGTGCTGATCATGTGGTTGCCCGAGAAACTCAAGGACGAGGCCGCCAACAAACTGCTGAAGCTCATCGAGGAGCCCTATGACGACTGCAAGTTCATCCTGGTGAGCGACAACGAGAAGGGCATTTTGGGCACCATCCTGTCGCGTTGCCAGCGCATCGAGCTGCGCAAGCCCTCTACACCCATGGTGGCCCAGTATCTGGTCGACCGCTACGGCATGGACATGCAGGATGCACTGGCCCTGGCCGCTCCTGCCGACGGCAACGTCACGATGGCCGAGCGCATGGTGCAGACGGGCAGCGAGTTCCACGAGTTTCGCGAGCGTTTCATCGAGCTGATGCGCCTGTCCTATCAGCATGACCTGCCCCAACTCAAAGCCTGGAGCGAAGCCATTGCCGACATGAAGCGCGAGAAGGAGCGCCGTTTCCTGGACTATGCCGTGCGGCAGGTGCGCGAGAACTTCATCTACAATCTGCACAATCCGGCCCTGAACTATCTCACCCGCGAGGAAGAAGCCTTCTCGACCCGTTTCTCGCCGTTTATCAACGAGCGCAACGTCGAGGGCATCGTCGCTGAATTTGAGCGCGCCAGTGCCGACATCGCAGGTAACGCCAACGGCAAACTGGTGCTTTTTGACCTGACCATCCGCCTGTCGATCCTTATCAGGAAGTAGGCTTTAGGCATTAGGCTTTAGGCATTAGGTTTTAGGCATTAGGCTTTAGGAGGCGACTAAGAACTAAAAACTAAAAACTAACAACTAAAAACTAAGGACTAACAACTAACAACTAAGAACTAAAAACTAAAAACGAACAACTAAATAATGCTTCCTTTTCTCCAGCAAGTGGCACGATATTACCTTGAGGCGCAGGGCCTTGAGGACTATTGCTTTGTCTTTCCTAACCGCCGCAGCGGCCAGTTCTTTACCCATTACCTGAAACAGGAACTCACCGCTGCCGACCCCAGGCCGCACCTGTTGCCGCGAGTAACGACCATCAATGACCTGGTCGTGGAATTGACCCACACCGCAGTCGCCACCGACATCGAAATGATGTTTGCCCTCTATGATGCCTACTGCGAGGCGATGGGCGACAAGGCCCAGCAATTCGACAAGTTCATCTATTGGGCGCAGCTCATCATCAGTGACTTCAACGACATCGACCGCTCGATGGCCGATGCGGGAGAAATCTACCGCAATCTGGACAGCCTGAACAGCCTGGGCAGCAACTACTTGTCGCCCGAGGTGCAAGAGGCCGTCGAGAAGGTGTTCGGACCGAGCCTGTTTACCGCGTTTTTCGACACCAGTGCCGATGCTGACCTGTGGCAGCACCGTGGCCAAGACAAGCACACCGATGGCGCTGTCAAGCAGGAGTTTATGAGCCTGTGGAATGCCCTGCATGCCATATATCTGGCTTATCACAAGGCCCTCGATGCCAAGGGCGTTGTCTCGCCCGGCAGACAGTTGCGCCTGGCCGCAGAATGCGACATCGACATGAACCGTCACACCCGCCTGGTGTTTGTGGGCTTTGGTGTGCTGTCGGTTGCCGAGGTCAAGCTGTTTGACCGTTTCAAGAGTGCCGGCAAGGCCGACTTCTGGTGGGATAACGCCGGGGTGCAGACCTTGCTCGACAAGGCATCGCACGACCCGGGTGCCATGCTCATCGATGGCTATTGCAAACGCTTCGGCGCCAAGGAGTTGCAGCCGCTCGAGGGCGCAGGTTCCAAAATAACCGTGGTGTCGGTCGCTTCTAACGTGGGACAGGCCAAACAGGCCTTCGACCTCGTGCATGCCATGCAGAGCGAAAAAGATGTCGCCGCCGACATTGAGACGGCTATTGTCCTGCCCGACGAGAATCTGCTGGTGCCCCTGCTGCACTCGGTGCACGATGCGGGCCAGTTGAACGTCACGCTGGGCTACCCGTTGCGCAGTTCGGGCATCGTGTCGCTCATGCATCTGGTTGCGCGCATGCATCTGGTTGCGCGCATGCATCACCAGGCCCAAAAGGAGGAGGGCGCCATGACCTATTACCGCGAGGATGTGAACGACATCCTGTCGCATCCGCTCATCAAGACTCACTTCACCCGTGATGCCCTCACGATGACCGCGCAGCTGGCCCGTACCAACCGCTTCAGGGTGCCTGCTGCCGAGTTTGAGCATTTGCCGTTCCACGACCTGTTCACGCCCGCTATGGACAGCGAGGACCCGTTGGGAGCGCAGGAGTCACGGTCGCAGTATCTTGACCGCCTGTTGGCCTTCTGCAACCTGCTGATGGAGCACATGACGGCAGCCGCCGAACAAGGGGCAGATGGGATGGCCGAAAATGATGAGGACGACGCTCGCAATAGCGTGGAACTGCCTCTGCAGCAGGCTTTCCTGGTCATGTATATCGATGTGCTCAATCAGCTCAAGCAATCTCTGGCCGCGTGCCGCCAGCCCTTGGAGGCCAGCACCGTCTTTTTCCTGATTGACCGTCTGACGTCGTCGGCCGTTGTCTCGTTCACTGGTGAGCCCTTGCATGGCCTGCAGATCATGGGCCTGCTCGAGACGCGCAGCCTCGATTTCAAGCACCTGCTCATCCTGTCGATGAACGAGCGCGTATTCCCGCGCCGTCGCAGCATCAACTCGTTCATTCCCAACTACATCCGCCGCGCCCATGGCATGTCTACCATCGAGCAGCAAGAGGCGATTGTGGCCTTCAATTTCTACCGTCTGCTCAACCGTGCTACCCAGGTGACCCTCGTCTATGACTCCAGCGCCCAGAAGCTGGGTTCGGCCGAGCCCTCGCGCTATATCGCGCAGCTTGAGAAAGTCTACGGCAAGAAGCTGCAGCGCGTTGAGATGACCCCCGATGTCAAGACCTCGTCGCCCATCACCATCGAGGTGCCCAATGGCGGCTATGACGACTTGCGCCGCCGCTACCTGAGCCATCGCCCCTATGCCAGCGAGTGGGTCCTGTCGGCCAGTGCCCTCAACAAGTTCATCAACTGCCCGTTGTCGTTCTATATGCACTATATGCAGGGCTTGAGCAACGACAACGACGTGAGCGACTTCATGGACGCCGGCACATTCGGCACCATTATCCACGATACGCTGAAGGACTGCTACGATTGTGAGCAGTCCCGTGCCCGCGGGGGACTCATCGACCGCCCCCACATCGAGTGGTTCAAGAAGAAGAGGCTCGACGACGTTGTCACGCACAATATCAAGAAGACCTATCTGCACATGAGCGAGCAGGACCTGGCCACCGACACAAAGCCCTTGCGCGGCGAGCCCCTCATGCTCGTGGATACCATCAAGAGCTACGTCAACTTTGTGCTCAACCACGACCTCGGCATCATCGACAAAGAGGGTCCCTTCACGATTCTGGAGTGCGAGCAATGCCATGACTTGCCCGGCATGAAGATTGGAAAAGCGACCATCAACTTTACCTATACGCCCGACCGTGTCGACCGCCTTGCCAACGGCACCGTGCGCATCATTGACTACAAGACGGGCGCCGACCCCACCTCGTTCACGTCGCTGGATGACCTGTTCGACAGGAAAAAGAACAAATACTATGGCGAGAATGGGCGGTGCAAGGCCATCTTGCAGCTCTTCCTTTACTGCTATGCCTATCTGCTCGAGCATCCCGATGTGAAAGCCGTGACGCCCGTTATCTACAAAATCAGCTCGATGAAGGACAGCGGCGTGCTGCTCAAGACACCCAGGAGTTCCCAGCCGCCCAAGCAATACGAGTTCTCGATGAAAGAACCGATGGCTGTGGACTTTATCGCCCGGATGGCCGGGACCATCGCCGAACTCTTCAATGACAGCTTCGGTCAGGCCGATGAGAATTCGACAGTCTGCTCGCATTGCCGTTTCATCGACTTCTGCCGCCGCATGCCTCCCAAAAAGTCGTTCTAGCCCCTCCACAAAGACATAAACAACGGGCAGTGCCATGTGACACTGTCCGTTGTTTTGATTGGCCTAGCGGCCGAGAAATCAAACAAAATTTTGTATAAAATTCAATTAAAACAATTATTTATTCTGATTTTATTAATGATTTTGTTTAATTTTTCGAGCGAAGCTCGATTAAACCTTTCAGGCGTGAGTCTAGCAACAGCCTCTTATTGTAGCGGCAAATGCCCGTTAGGGCAACAGGTTACTTGTTGCTGTTGCGGCGGGCGATTTCCTCGTTCAGACGCTCCTCGTCGTCCTCGGTCCACAGGGGATTTTCCTCCTCGTCCCAGTCGAACGCATCGTCGAGCGGTGACGGATCGTCAAAGCCGAAGAAGGCGTCGTCGGTGAAGTCCTGCAGCTCGCGGCCCTCCTTTTTGGTGGGACGGCCCATGCCGCGCTGGCGATTCACAAAGCCGTCGATCTTGACCATCTCGAGCAGACGCAGCTGGTCTTCGCTGGTGACATTCTTGAGGTACTGCGGCACCAGTTTGGCGCCCACGCGGTTGTTGAGCAGGGCGATGACCTCAAACGAGTAGGTCACCGGCGGCTTGCGCACATCGATACGGTCGCCCACCTTGATGCCGTGGGACGGCTTCACCGTCATGCCGCCGATGGTCACGCGACCCAGCTTGCATGCCGTGGTGGCAATCGTGCGGGTCTTGAACACACGGGTGGCCCACAGCCACTTGTCGATTCTCACTTCCTTCATGCCAATAATGTTACAGATTGTCTATAACCCCCTAAACTCTAAACTTTAAACTTTAAACTCTAGACCCTAGACCCTAGACCCTAGACTACTTATTATTGTAATTGTTCATCGCAAAGGTCACGCCCGACAAGCAGAAGGCCTTGATGGCGTCGATGGCCACCTTGGCACGCTCGGGCAGGATAGCGAGCTCCTCGGGGGTGGGGTAGCCCAGCACATAATCGACTTGAGCACCCGGCGGGAAATCGTTGCCCACGCCAAAGCGTAACCGTGCCCATTGCTGGCTGCCCAGTTGCTGGTTGATGCTCTTGAGCCCGTTGTGACCTCCGTCGGCACCCTTGGGACGGATGCGTATCTGGCCAAAGGGCAGCGCGATGTCATCGACGATGACCAGCAGGTGGTCCAGGTCGATTTTCTCCTTGTTCATCCAGTAGCGTACCGCATCGCCGCTCAAGTTCATGTAGGTCGAGGGCTTGAGCAGCAGGAGTTGCTGGTTTTTAACACGCAACTCGGCCACGGCGCCATAGCGCCCGGTCGTGAAAACAATATTGGATGCCTCGGCGAGAGCATCCAATATTGTAAAACCTATGTTGTGGCGGGTCCCCTGGTACTCGGCACCAATGTTCCCCAAACCCACAATGAGATACTTCATAGGGTTGTTGTCGTTTGCGGTACTGCGTTGAAACAGTCGTAGTAAACGCATTACTCGGCAGCGGGAGCGGCTTCTTCAGCAGCGCCTTCCTCACCTTCCTCGGTAGCGGCAGCGGCAGCAGCATTGCGGGTGGTGCGTACGCCAGCGATAACGAGATCCTTAGCGTTAACCAGCTCGTAGTTCTCAAACTCGCAGTCGCGAACCTTGATGGTCTTGCCAATCTCCAGCTTGTCCACGTTGAGCAGGATGGTCTCGGGAATGTCCTTGTACAGACCTTTAACCTTCACCTTCTTCATGCTCAGGTAGAGCTTACCACCGGCCTTAACACCGACAGCGTGACCCTCGAGGTGCACGGGA
>JAEEGJ010022271.1_pt1 | contig 13475 bp, 13 predicted proteins | sample 8958761 | NCBI WGS metagenome assembly JAEEGJ01 (sample SAMN16246546, study PRJNA631951) | gut metagenome | biome: gut microbiome; feature: rumen; material: RS-attached | host: Bos | place: Iran: Karaj | collected 2018-10
CTGAGTTCAAAGATTCTCCCCCACAACTTCTGCGACATCTGCGATGCTGCCATCCACTATTTGCATGGCGAGGAGTTCCACCTGTATCCCGACTTCCAGACCGGTGGTTCCATTGATGTGTCCAAATATAACGACGGACAACGCGGCGGCGTACTCAAGGTACGTGCCAAGATTGAGAAGATTGACCAGAAGACACTGGTCATCCGCGAACTGCCTTTCACCAAGACCGTGTCAACGCTTTGCGAAAGCATCACCAAAGCCATTGAGAAGGGTAAGATCAAGGCACGTCGTGTGGACGACCTGACATCGGCAGAAGTGGAGATATTGGTACATCTGGCTCCTGGTGTCAGCAGCGACAAGACCATCGATGCCCTGTATGCCTTCACCGACTGCGAGATTAACATCTCGCCCAACTGCTGTGTCATCAAAGACGACAAGCCTCAGTTCCTGACGGTGAGCGATGTGCTTATCCACAGCGTAGAGCGCACCAAGGACCTGATTCGTCAGGAACTGGAGATTCGCAAGAACGAACTGCTGGAGCAGTATCATTTCTGCTCCCTGGAAAAGATATTCATCGAAGAACGTATCTATAAGGACAAGAAATTCGAGGAGGCGCCCAACGTAGACAAGGTTTGTGAGCATATCGACAACCGACTCACGCCTTTCTATCCACAGCTGGTACGTGAGGTAACTAAGGACGATATCCTGCGCCTGCTAGAAATCAAGATGCAGCGCATCCTGAAGTTCAACAAGGAGAAGGCCGACGAACTGATGGCACGCCTGAAGGCGGAGATTGAGGAGATTGAGCGCGATTTGGCCAACCTCACGGAAGTGACGGCCAACTGGTTCCAGTTCCTCAAAGACAAGTATGGCAAGGATCACCCACGCCTTACGGAGATTCGCAACTTCGACACCATCGACTCTGCTAAGGTGGCCGAAGCCAACCAGAAGCTCTATATCAATCGCACTGACGGTTTCATTGGCACAGGCTTGAAGAAAGACGAGTTCGTGTGCAACTGCTCTGACCTCGACGACGTCATCATCTTCTACAGAGACGGAAAATACAAGGTCATCCGTGTGGCAGAGAAGGTGTTCGTGGGCAAGAACGTGCTCTATCTCAATGTGTTCAAGAAAAACGACACTCGTACCATTTATAATGTTGTCTATCGCGACGGCAAGAAGGGCTTCAGCTTCATTAAGCGTTTCAACATGACCACGATGATTCGCGATCGAGAGTACGACGTCACTCAAGGCACGCCAGGCTCGAAGATACTCTATTTCTCGGCCAACCCCAATGGCGAAGCTGAGGTCATCAAAGTGACGCTCGACCCCAATCCGAAAATCAAGAAGATCTTCCTCGACAAGGACTTCTCAGAAATCATGATCAAGGGACGCACCTCGAAAGGCAACCTGCTTACAAAATTCTCTGTTCATCGCATAGGCCTGAAGAGCCACGGCCACTCTACGCTGGGTGGTCGGAAAGTGTGGTACGATCCCGACGTGAACCGTCTGAACTACGATGACCACGGCCGCCTGCTGGGCGAATTCTTCGACGAAGACCAGATCCTCGTCATCCTGAAGAACGGCGACTACTACCTGTCGAACTTCGACATCAACAACCACTACGAGGAGAACATCCTGCGCATCGAGAAATACGATGCAGACAAGGTGTGGACAGCCATCCTCTACGACGCAGACAATCAGGGATATCCCTACATGAAGCGCTTCCTGATGGATGCCAGGAAGAACAAGCAGAACTGGCTCAGCGAGAATCCTGCGTCACAACTCATCCTGCTCACAGATACACCTTATCCGCGCATTCAGATCACCTATGGCGGGGCTGACGAATTCAGAGGTTCTGAGGAATTCGACGCAGAACAGTTCATTGCCGTCAAAGGCTACAAGGCAAAAGGCAAACGCCTCACAACCTACCAGATAGAGAACATCGTAGAGCTCGAACCTACCCGTTTCCCTGAAGTACCTGAAAGTCAGGATACACCAGACACGCCAGACGAGGAAGAAGAGACCCCCGATTCTGATACGGGCAAGGTTGCGACTGAGCAAGAACAGAACGAGCCAATTCATGCCGACGAGCACGAGCAAGCTCGGACAAAGGTTAAAAGCGAACAGCAGATTCGCGACGAAATGATAGGTCAATTACGTTTATTCGATGACGAAGAATAAGATTGTGTTGATGCTGCTACTGGCTGTTGCTCTCGCAACGAGAGCACAGACGGTTACCCAGATGCTGGGCATTGGCCCATCTCGCATCCTCGACACCTATCTCACTCAGGAACACTTTTCCGGTACTGGCTTCACCTATTTATATATAAAGGAGCAACAAAAGCCGGAAACACCCTGGAGCACCATCATCGAACACGAGTTCGACTTCTCCACCACAGAGGACCGAAGCGGCAATGCCTCGATGCTCGAAGGCAACTACAATATCTATTGGGGCAGATTCCATCAGTGGCTCATCGGCGACAAACTTCGCCTTCAGGCGGGAGGCGTGGCTAATGCCGACCTTGGGTTTGTCTATAACATGATCAGTTCAAACAATCCTGCTCAGGCCAGAGCATCAGTCAATATCATGCCCTCAGGCATTGCCAACTACGGTTTCCATCTTTGGCAACAGCAGTTCAACCTGCGCTACGAGTTGGCCCTGCCATTGGTAGGCATCATGTTCAGTCCTAACTACGGACAGTCGTACTACGAGATATTCTCGCGGGGCAACTACGACCACAACATCATCCCTACCACATTCATCAGCGCCCCCACCTTCCGCCAACTCCTCACCATCGAATGGCATACGGGGAAGAAGTGGAACATACGTATGGGCTATCTGGGCAACTACCAGCAAGCCCAAGTCAATAATCTCAAGCAGCACATCTATACCCACCGTGTCATGCTTGGCATATCCCGCAGCCTATGAAGAAACTGTTGCTATACTTCACGTTGACACTGACGCTCGCGTCCTGCGTCGACACCGAGGAGTTCGAGAACACCCCCTCTGGCAACCTGGAGGCATTGTGGAGAATCATCGACGAGCACTACTGCTTCTTCGACTACAAGCAGCAGGAATACGGGCTCGACTGGCAGCATATATATAATATATATAATGTACGCGCGGAAAACAACCTTAACGACGAGCAGTTATTCGAGGTTCTCACGTCTATGCTCGCTGAATTGCGCGATGGTCACGTCAACCTCGGAACAGCCTTCGACTACGGACGCTACTGGAACTGGCACGAGGATTACCCCACCAATTTCAGCGATACCATCCAACGGCGATATCTGGGTACAGACTATCGCATAGCCAGCGGACTGGAATACCGCCTGCTCGACGACAATATAGGCTATGTATACTATGGTAGCTTTGCAAGTCCTATTGGCGAGAGCAATCTCGACGAAGTCTTCCAGTATCTGGCCTTCGCCAACGGACTCATCATCGATATCCGAGGAAACGGCGGTGGCGAACTTACCAATGCAGAGAAACTGGCTGCCCGCTTCTGTAACGAAAAGACACTCGTGGGCTACATGCAGCACAAGAAAGGCAAGGGGCACAACGATTTCTCGAAAATGGAGGCCCAGTATATCGAGCCTTCCTCACGCCTGCGATGGCAGAAGAATGTCGTTGTGCTGACCAACCGTGAGGTGTTTAGTGCAGCCAACGAATTCGTGAAATATATGAAATGCTTCCCACAAGTCAAGATTGTTGGTGATCGGACAGGAGGCGGAGCAGGACTACCCTTCTCCTCTACCCTGCCTAACGGATGGACCGTCCGCTTCTCAGCCTGCCCCATGTACGACCGTCAGCAACAGCAAACGGAATTCGGCATCGATCCAGACTACAATATCGGACTCAAACAGTCAGATTTTGTTAAAGGCGTCGATACGCTGATAGAATTTGCACGCAAACTTTTGGTGGAATGAAAAATTTATATTACCTTTGCACCCGGTTTTTACGGAAAATTGAATTGACTTTGTCGATTCACGCGCCTGTGGCGGAATTGGTAGACGCGTCAGACTTAGGATCTGGTGTCGCAGGACGTGCAGGTTCGAGTCCTGTCAGGCGCACCTGAAACGAACTAACGGAAACAATAAGTAAGGTATGATAAATAAAGGGAAAAACTGCCCAAAAGGCAGCAGAATGGCAGAAAATGAAGATATTTTCGAAAAAAAATTAATTTTTTCTTGCACATTTGGAAATAATTACCTACTTTTGTCACCGATTTATATAAATTAATGCATAGATATATCATATTTTAATTGTTTAATTATAATTTTTAAGTTCAAATGAAAAAGAAAATTATTAATGGTATTCTGATGACTGCAATGCTCTTTGCAGGCACAACATCATTTGTTTCTTGTAAGGACAACGTGGACGACATCGCTTCACAGATTTACAAGGACATCGACAAAGTTAAGGCTGAGTTGGAGACCAAGATTGCAGGTCTTGACGCTCGTCTCAATTCATTGGAGGGTAAGGTTACAGCTCTTGAGGGCAAGGTAGCTTCTCTCGAGGGTGAGGTAGCTAAGATTCAGAACGACCTCGCTGCTCTTGATACCCGCGTATCAAACGCAGAAAAAGAGATTGCTGACCTGAAGGCTCGCACAGAGGCTGTTGAGGCTGCTGTAAAGGCTCTTGAGGAGCAGATGAACAACCTCATCACCGACGTTAACGTTGAGGAGACTCTCGACGCTGTTCTCGGCACCATCAACCTGCCTGGTTTCAATCCTGGAACTCTCGCATCTTACTATGGCATCAACCACACTGGCATCGACCTCTTCCCATACGTAGGTGAGGATTGCAACGTTGATATCGACGCTCATAGTCTGACAAAGGACGATATTAAGGGTGTTACTCCTGTTTCTATCGTTGACGACGGTCTGATTTCAGGCTTCGAGGGCAACGTAGGTAAGGTTTACTTCACCGTTAACCCCAACACTGTTGACGCTTCTAAGGTTAACTTCTCATTCGTAAACAGCCTGGGTCAGGACGCTGGTCTGACACTGAGCGATGTTCAGGAGTCTAACCACCTGATCACATGGGCTCTTGGCAAGCACGGTAACGGTATCGTTGCTACTCGCGGTGAGAATGGCGCAAACCTCTATGAGGCTACCGTAACTCGTTACGTTCAGGACCTCGTAAAGGCTAAGACTTGGAACCTCGTTGACATCCAGAACTTCCTGAGCCTCCAGGATCTCAAGGACGATGCTAAGGCAGCTATTGAGAAGGCTAAGGATAAGGATAGCAAGAAGACTGGTGCTAAGAGCTTGGTAAAGGAGGCTCTCCAGATTATCCAGAACTACTACAACAAGATCGACGCAGAGGGTAAGAACATTCCTCTCTATGGTCTGAAGGCTTCTTGGACTGGCGCTGACGGCGTTGAGAAGAGCTTCGTTAAGGACTTCAGCATCACTAGCGTAGCTATCGAGCCTCTGTCATACAACACTTTCTGGACACTCGACAAGAGTGGCAAGGCTGCTGCTAAGAACCTGCTCGGCGTTGACGATTTTGATGCTATCAAGGGTATTGTTTACACTATCGCTAAGGCTACTGATTCAAAGAAGACTATGGACCGCGTAAAGAACTATCTGGACAAGGAGTCTGATAAGCTGGCTACCTTCAGAGAGGGTCACGAGTTCTTCGATGCAGTTGCTCCTATCATACTGTTCATCGGTACAGATGGTGTTAACCGCTTGGTTCCTGAGATGACTCTTAAGTCAGCAGAGAGCGAGATCACATTCATCTTGACTTCACCTACAGAGGAGTACCTCGTACCTGCAGCCTTCAAGTACGTTGCTGTTAAGCAGGGTGGCAAGGTTGTTGAGTCACACCTCGAGGCTGGTAACAACAAGATCATCAAGCTGACTCTCCCAATGGGCGCTTCTGAGATTGTATACAGCACAGTTGACTACGCTGGTTACACAGTTACTAAGAGATATCCTATTACCCGCGTTGAGTAATAGTATAAGGTTGAAGTGAGTAATTAACATTGTGAATTAAAAAAAACAAAGTAATAGATATGAAAATGAAGAAAGCAATATTGTCTTGCCTGATGCTGATGGCTGGTCTGTCAGTATCTGCTCAGGAGCAGAAAGGTACGACAGAATACGTCTTCGAGCCGCACTGGTACGTACAGCTTCAGGCTGGTGGCCAGTACACCACAGGTGAGGCTAAATTCGGCGACCTCATTTCTCCCAACGTACAGGTAGGTGTTGGCTACCAGTTCTCTAAGGCACTGGGTGCTCGCTTTGCTGTAAACGCTTGGCAGGGTAAGGCTGGCTATTCAAAGGAAGCTACAGATAAGCTGGGATTCGGCGACCTGAACTACAAGTTCAACTACTTCGCTCCCTCTATCGACCTGACTTTCGATCTGTCTAACATCATCGCAGGTTTCAACCCCAACCGTGTAGTTAGCTTCGGTGCTTTCATCGGTGGTGGTGTTAACTTCCGTTCAACAAGTGATGAGGCTGAGCAGACACGTAATCTGATCAAGTTCACATCTACCGATTGGACTCCTATGTTCGAGAATAAGTCAGCTGTTCTGCCTTTCGCACAGGCTGGTCTGACTGTTGACTTCGAGGTTAGCGACGCTGTTAAGCTCGGTGCTGAGTTGAATGGTAACATCCTGGGTGACAAGTTCAACTTCAAGGATGCTGGCAACCCTGACTCTTACATCAACCTCCTCGTTGGCGCAAAGATTGCTCTTGGCAAGACCTACTCTACCAAGTTCATCCCCGCTCCAGAGCCCGAGATTAAGTATGTTGAGAAGATCGTTGAGAAGATTGTTGAGGTACCCGCTGCTGCTCCCGCAGCTGCTGAGCCCCTCCGTCGCGATATCTTCTTCCAGATCAACAAGACTATCATCCGTGAGTCTGAGGCCCAGAAGGTTCAGGACATCGTAGCTTACATGAACCAGAATCCTACCTCTAAGGTTATGATCACTGGTTACGCTGACGCTGGTACTGGTAACGATAAGATCAACGATCGTCTGGCCGCTGGTCGTGCTGACGCAGTTGTTAAGGCCCTGAAGGCCGCTGGTATCGCTGAGAGCCGCATTAGCTATGACAGCAAGGGTGCTCGCGTTCAGCCTTTCGAGGACAACGACAGCAACCGTGTATCTATCTGCATCGCTGAGTAATCTCAATAACAGATAAGACTATAAAGCCCGGTCCCAAAATGGGGCTGGGCTTTTTCTTTAACATTAAACAAAAGTATATATGAAAAAAATATCTACTCTAATTCTTTTTGCAGCCTTTGCTCTCGGTGCCTACGCTCAGAGTGATGGTTACTACCATATCAAAAATACCGTCACAGAGCGTTATATGGTAATGGCCGACAACCAGTATGATTTCAGCGCTGGTACAGGTACAGCTGATGTCGCAGCCATCATCACCATCAAGTCACTCAGTGAAGTTAACACCCATCCTGGTGCGGTAGCCTATCTGAAAAAAGTAAAGGGCACCGAAGATCAGTATGATATTTCTGCACAAGGCACAAGTATAGGCAAGGGATCAAACGGCAAACTCTATCCCCACTTTACAGCTGTAAGTGGTGGCTACCAGATTTGGGGCAGCTATAGCGGTGCTACAGAGTATCTGAACGACACACCTCAGGACAGTGGGTCGGAAACAGGCAAACTGACCATTAAGGGAACTAAGGCACGTACATGGAAACTCTACCCTATTGGTAAGGGTGATCACTACATTGGCATCAAACCAATGGTACATACCAACGATGGCTACTGGGCAACCATCTATTGCAGTTTCCCCTTCAAACTCGGCAGTGGTATGACAGCCTACTATGTCAACAAGGTAAATAAAGGTGGTTTCCAGTTGAAGAAGGTTACCGACAATGTTATTGCAGCAACCTTTCCTGTACTGGTTAAATTGGCTGGTTCAAGCGCCTCTGACAATAAGATCACACCTATGACAAGCGGTGGCAGCGAGCCAAGCGATAACCATCTGTATGGTCGCTATTTCGACAGCAGTGCTTCAAAACACGTGAACCGTCTGGCATATAACTCCAGATCCATGCGTGTGCTCGGTAAAGACGAGAATGGTAAGCTTGCTTTCGTCGTTGCATCAGCAAGCGATCTGACTGACGGAGCCTATATTCCTCATAACAGACCATACCTCGAAGTTTCTTCTGGTTCTGCAGACATAATGACAGAAGATGGCTACACAGGCATAGAGAGCATTGAAGCAGAAGAGAAAGCAGACAACAAGATCTACACTCTCGCTGGTCAGGAGCTGCCTGCCAACGTTACGCCTAAAGCTGGCATCTACATCAAGAACGGTAAAAAGATCGTAATTAAGTAAGAAGTATACAGCTAACAAATAATAAAAAATCCCCGTCACTGGCGGGGATTTTTTATTATTTGTATTAGAAAATTCTCTTGGTGAATTTCACATTCAATACTGGATAAACCTTAAAGGTCTTAGCCAGATCAACATAGTCACCAACCTGTCCGCTGATATTTCTAACATCCTTCGTCAGGTTGATACCGTCATGCATATAAAGATCAGGCGAACCACCCCAGAACCAAACGCCGGCATCGAAAGAAACCTTCCAATCGTCACGGTTCTTCATCAGACGTCCACCATATCCAAAGCCCAAGTAAGGTTTGAATGCATTTGATTTAGCCTTTACAACAACCATTCCTTTTGAATTTGGAACCATTACATAAGGATCTCCCTCCCTATGAATCAATTCTCCATAAGAGTCATAGATGTCATGTGTAAATTCACCCAGTTTAAAGCCCATTCGTCCTGCATCCCGGAACATCTTCTCCTGATGAGGATTCAAATAAGATTCATAAGGCTCGCTGGGGTTCTGAGGATTAGGTAATGTTATAACCGGATCACCATTCATGACATTGTCATACATTCGGTTATACATACCAATAGAGAGCAGAGTAACCATAGCCTCTGTAGTATTAACAGCCTCTGCAAACTTTGAAGCCCCCCAATAGAATCCTGCCGTGAAATGAATATTCTTAGACCAATTATCATTTGCCTTAAATGGGAAGACATCAACCAACAACTTAAAGTTGTTCATGGTTGGCTTACCTGCCATATCGATATGATCATCTGCATCAAAGCCAGAGAAAGAATAGAGCATCTCAGACATACGGTCAAAACGTGTTTCAACACGATTTCCATTAGCATCATATCGACGAGCCGGCTCATCACCAACAATAACATCAAACTGCATATTCTTCGTGAAATGAGGCGTGAAATCATAGCCTGCACGGAGCTGCACATACTCACCGATTGGCGAAGAAAGCTCCAAACCAAGACCTGTAGTACCTGCTGTGAGCGATACATCCATATGCTGGAGGATATCATGTTCCTTCCAATACTGAAGAACAGGAATATACTCCGACTGCTTGTCATTAAGTACGGGCAGTTTCTTTTGGCTTTCAGTCTGCGCCATAGTAGTCACCCCAAAGCTGGCCATAGCCAGCAGAATCATCACTTTTTTCATTTAGTTATCCTTTAATATTATTGATTATATCATATTTATCTCATTCGCCAACTTCCTGCCTGCTCCACCATAGGCACCACAATCTCTTCATTCGTAGAGTCTCCATAGCAAAGCACCAGGAATACATTTACAGAGTTCAATACAGTATCACGCATAGCCCTGGAGATACGTACCTCACGAATACCATGATGTAAGGCCTCCTGCTGCGCCATAAACTGACGGTATGTAACCTGCAACTGCTCACTATAGTCCGCAGGCAGACTGTCTGCGCCGCTCTTACCTTCCAGAAACAGATTATATTCCTCTCTGACCAGGTGATCGTAATAGCCCTTGGCCGCCAAAGAAGCTAACTCCTCTGGCGTCGGCCCAGAACAAGCACACGCTGCGATTAAGACCAGCCAAGTCCAAAACAGATATTTCATTTACTTCTGACGTACAAAGACATTAATCGGCGAACCTGTAAGCGTCCAGTTCTCTCGGATTTTATTCTCCAGAAAGCGCTTGTAAGGCTCCTTGATGTATTGTGGAAGGTTGGCATAGAACACAAAAGTAGGAATCTGTGTATCAGGTACCTGTGCCACATACTTAATCTTAATATACTTACCTTTTACTGAGGGAGGCGGGAAAGCCTCTATCAACGGCAACATCACCTCGTTAAGTTTCGAAGTACCGATCTTCGCCTTGCGGTTCAGATAGACCTCCTTAGCTGTCTCCAACACCTTGAAAATACGCTGTTTAGTAAGCGCCGAGGCAAAGATGATGGGGAAATCGACAAATGGTGCCATACGCTGACGAATAGCATTCGTAAACGTATCAATAACCACCTGAGACTTTTCTTCTACAAGATCCCATTTATTAACGACTACGACCAGTGATTTATTGTTCTTCTGGATCAATTGGAAGATATTCATATCTTGCGCCTCAATACCACGCGTGGCGTCGATCATCAGAATACAGACATCACTGTTCTCGATAGCTCGGATGGAGCGCATTACCGAATAGAACTCCAAATCCTCCGTCACCTTATTTTTACGACGGATACCTGCCGTATCAACAAGATAGAAGTCGAAACCAAACTTATCATAGCGAGTATATATACTGTCACGTGTTGTTCCGGCAATCTCCGTCACAATATTACGTTCCTCACCAATAAAAGCATTGATAATACTCGACTTACCGGCATTAGGACGACCAACAACGGCAAAACGGGGGATGCCATCCTCCAAATCATCCTTTGCTTTCTCTGGTAACAGTTCGAGCACCTTATCAAGTAAGTCGCCTGTACCACTACCTGTAGCAGCGCTGATGGGATACGGATCGCCCAATCCGAGTTTATAGAACTCGTACTGATCATAAAGATCCTTACCATCGTCGGCCTTATTAGCCACAAGTATTACAGGCAGTTTTGCACGACGCAGAATCTGAGCCACATCCATGTCCCAGCCTGTTACACCATTATTAATGTCACAAAGGAAAAGCACCAGATCTGCTTCCTCTGTGGCAATAATCACCTGTTTACGGATTTCCTCCTCGAATATATCATCTGAGTTTACGACCCAGCCGCCTGTATCTACTACAGAAAATTCGCGACCATTCCACTCACATTTGCCATATTGGCGATCACGGGTAGTGCCTGCCTCATTGCTGACGATTGCCTGACGAGACTTCGTCAAGCGGTTGAATAGGGTTGATTTCCCCACATTCGGGCGTCCTACGATTGCTACTAAATTTCCCATATAACTCTCTTTTTCTGCAACAGACAGCAGGACTTAAGGACTATTACAATCAAAAAGTCATGTTCTGTTGCTAAATTCTTACTCAGGGTTGTATCCGAAATGATTGAGTTCACGCTCTGACGAGCGCCAATCTTTGTCGACCTTCACAAAGATCTCCAGGAAGATCGGTTTGTCGAAGAATTTCTCTAACGACTTGCGAGCCTCAGTACTAACCTTTTTCAAGGCTACGCCCTGATGGCCTATAATAATGCCTTTCTGGCTATCACGCTCCACATAGATGACGGCATTGATATGAATATGCTTCTCGTCTTCTTTGAAGCGCTCTACGCTGACCTCTACAGAGTAAGGGATCTCCTTATCGTAGTACAGCAAAATCTTTTCACGGATAATCTCCGACACGAAGAAACGGGCTGGTTTATCCGTCAGTTGGTCTTTGTCAAAAAAGGCCGGACTCTCAGGAAGCAACTCCTGAATGCGGCGAAGAAGCATGTCCACACCAAACTTATTCTTAGCAGAAATCGGCAAGATTTCAGCATTCGGCAGCAAGCGATGCCAATGTTCAACAATCTCACCCAATCTGGCTTCACCGCCTGCCAATTCATCAATCTTATTAACCAACAGCAGCACAGGGATATCCATCTTCTGCACTTTCTCAAGGAAATCCATGTTCTTTTCTGGATTCTCTACAACATCAGTCACATAGAGCAAAATGTCTGCATCCTGCAAGGCCGACTCTGAAAAAGCGAGCATCGACTCCTGAAGTTTGTAGTTTGGCTTCAACACACCTGGTGTATCAGAAAAGACGATTTGCATTTCTGGTGTATTAACAATCCCCATAATACGGTGACGGGTTGTCTGCGCCTTGAAAGTAGCAATGGAAATACGCTCACCAACCAATTGGTTCATGAGCGTACTTTTACCTACGTTGGGGTTACCAACGATATTTACGAATCCTGCTTTATGACTATTTACTGCCATCGTAAGCCCATTTGTAGTAAGATGCGCCATGTACGAATCCTGCACCGAAGGCGGTGAAAATCATGTTGTCACCTTTCTTTAGCTTACTTTCGTTGTCCCAGATGGCCAATGGAATGGTTGCAGCACTAGTATTACCATAGTGTTCGATGTTAACCATCACCTGATCCATCGGAAGTTCCAAACGTTTGGCTACCGCCTCGATGATACGCATATTTGCCTGATGAGGAACAACCCACTGGATATTATCCTTATTCAGGCCGTTACGTTCAGCAATCAATGCGCAGTCATTGCTCATGTTCGTCACAGCATAGCGGAACACCGTACGTCCCTCCTGATAAAGGTAGTGCAGACGATGATCAACTGTGAAGTGCGATGGCGGGCAGACAGACCCTCCAGCCTTCATATGAAGGAACGGCAGGCCTTTACCATCTGTACGGAGATAAGAATCCATTACACCGATGTTCTGTTCCTCGGTAGCTTCTAAGAGCACGGCAGCGGCACCATCTCCGAAGAGAGGGCATGTCTGACGATCCTTATAGTCTGTTACCGACGACATTTTATCAGCGCCGATGACGATGATTTTCTTGTAGCGACCGCTCTGAATCATCGTTGCTGCCACGTCGAGCGTATAGAGGAAGCCACAGCAGGCACCCCAGAAATCAAACGCGAAAGCGTTTTTCAGACCAAGTTTGCCTAACACGATAGATGCTGTGGAAGGAAACTTATAATCCGCCGTTGAAGTGGTAACAATCAGCGCATCAATCGTATCAGGGTCAACGCCGGTCTTCTGTAACAACTGTTTGGCTGCCTTACGCGCCATATAGCTGGTACCGAGACCTTCCTCTGTGAGGATGCGGCGTTCCTTGATACCGACACGCGTCATAATCCACTCATCGTTGGTGTCAACCATCCTCGACAACTCCTCGTTGGTGAGAATGTAGTCGGGGACGTAGCCACCGATGCCGGTGATTATAGCGTTGATTCTATCCATTACTCAGCTACTTCGTCCTCTTTCTTGATAGCAACCTTACCACGATAGTAACCGCAAGTGGGGCATACGGTGTGATAAACATAATATGCGCCACAGTTAGGGCATACTGCGAGTGTAGGAGCTACTGCCTTGTCGTGAGTACGACGCTTGAGTGTACGAGTCTTTGACTGTCTTCTTTTAGGATGTGCCATAATTATTCTAAATTTTAATCTTTAATGTTTAATGCTTTCAATTTCTCCCATCGGGGGTCTATCGGCTGGGTGGACTCCTCATC
>JAEEGJ010022276.1_pt1 | contig 13473 bp, 12 predicted proteins | sample 8958761 | NCBI WGS metagenome assembly JAEEGJ01 (sample SAMN16246546, study PRJNA631951) | gut metagenome | biome: gut microbiome; feature: rumen; material: RS-attached | host: Bos | place: Iran: Karaj | collected 2018-10
GGAAGAGGTGATTTCCGCTTGTTGTTACGAAAACACTCAAATTTGCACCAAATAGAAATAGAATAAACCCAATAACACAATGAAAAAACTTAGCCTAATCCTCTTCGCTCTGATGGTCAGCTTCTTCGCTTCGGCACAGACCATCGAGAAGACCTACTATTTCGGTCAACCAAGCATTAGCCAAATCCAAGGCTACGAGCAGGTTCAATTCACGGACTGCATGCAGAGCGCCCTTGCGGGTCAGCCGTCGCTACCTTGGCAGAGCGTCAGTCTTATGTTGCCCCAAGGCACAGAAGCCGTCAGCATCGATGTGGAGCTTTCCGATTTCCAGACCATAGAAGGCAGCCACAACCTCTTCCCTTACCAGTCGGCTCTTACCTACTCCGACCCCGTGCGCAAGCAGTTTGAAAAGGACGAGGCCCTCTATGCCTCGAAGAGCGTCTACCCTGCCCAAGCCTACGGCAAGCTCAGCACACAATACCTAAACGGCATTGGATTCGCCTTCTCGGCCTTCACGCCTGTTCAGTATGTGCCCAGCACGGGTGAAGTGCGTTATGCCACCAAGGCCATTGTTCGCATCACGACGACTGCTTCCAAGGCCGACCAAAGCCACAAACTATGGCTCAACGGCGGCAACGCCGAGCGTGCCAAGCGCCTCGCCCAGAACCCCGAGATGCTGCAGACTTACAACGACAGAGGTCGCACCGTGGGTGGCTATGACCTCTTGGTCGTTACAACACAGCAGTATGTCACCGCCTTCAACCAATATGTCAACTTCTACCAAGCCCGTGGTCTCCGCACTCGTGTCGTTGCCCTTGAGACCATTCTCAGCACGATGGAAGGCCGTGACAATGCCGAAAAGCTACGCAATTACATCATCCAAGAATATGAAGAGAACGGCATCATGATGGTGAACCTAGGTGGCGACGTGCCCGACATCCCCTATCGTGGTTTATACTGCTATGTAACCAGCGGAGGTGGAGATAAAGAAGACTACGACATTCCGGCCGACCTCTATTACGCTGCCCTCGATGGTACATGGAACGATGACAACGACAACCGCTGGGGCGAGATTGGCGAAGACGACCTGCTGCCAGAAATCGGCATTGGTCGTATGTGCTTCAGCAACCAAAGCGAACTCGACAATATGTTCCACAAGTCCATGACCTATCAGACCGATCCCGTCCTGGGCGAGTTCCATGATGTCATCATGGCAGGCGAACATCTCTACGACAACCCGATGAGCAATGGCAGCCAATACCTCGAGCTGCTCATTGGCATACATAATGATAATGGCTACACCACTACAGGCATTCCCGAGGATTACAACTTTACACGCCTTTATGAGGAAGAAGGTAACTGGAGCGGCTCATTGCTTCGCAATGCCGTCAACCAAGGCACCCAGTATGTCCACCACGACGGTCACGCCAACACCTCCTATGTGGCTGGCTGGACCAATGGCGACATCACCAACAACAACTTTAGCAGCGTGAATGGCGTGGATCACAACTACACCTTCTTCCACACCTCGGGCTGCATCTGCGGCGACTTCGCCTCCGACTGCATCCTTGAGCGCATGACCAAGATCGCCAACTTCGCCGTGGCCACCTTCGGCAACTCGCGTTACGGCTGGTTCAACGAAGGCCAGACCGAAGGTCCTGCCATTCACCTCGCCCGTGAGACGGAAGATGCCTACTACAACGATCGCATCCCTTACGGGGGAATGGCATTGAGAGAAAGTAAAATTGAGACAGCACCATGGGTCAATGCCCCTGGACAATGGGAAGAAGGTGCGCTTCGCTGGAACTTCTACGACCTCAATTTGATGGGTGACGTGGCCGTCAGCCCTTGGCATGACGAGCCTTTCACTCCCGAGATCAGCTATGCCACTGAAATCCTTGTAGGCACGACCTCAATGGATGTCACGGTCAGCGATGCCTACGGCAACGGACTGAAGAACTTCCGTTGCGCCCTTTTCCATGTCGAAGACATGATTGGTGTAGGTTACACCGACGAAAATGGAGCCGTTACCATCGAGCTTTCCGAGCCTATCGACTTCGTTGACGAGATGAACCTCATCGTAACCGGCTGTGATGCATGGCCACAGAATTTGCCTATCCTCAGCCTTCCCAGCAACTGTGCTTATGTCATATACAACAGCCATGTGATTAGCAACGGTGCACAACCAGACTTCGACCAAACCATAGCACTTGACCTGCAAGTCAAGAATGTGGGTAACGTTACTGCACACAATGTCTCGGTTTACCTCGACACCGAGTGCCCTTACATCACGCCCTCCAATTCTTTCGAAGTCATTCCCACTATCGAAGGCGGTGCCACAGTCACCCTCAACAACGCTTTCCCCATGTATATCGCCGACAATGTGCCCAATATGACCAAGGCTGACTTTACCCTTACATGCTCCGACGGCACCGACACTTGGGAGAGCCATTTCATCATCATTCTCCAAGCCCCTGAGTTCGCCGTAGTTGGAACCGTCATTGAAGACAGCGACAATAACGGCCGTATCGACCCGGGCGAAACCGTTACGGCCCACATCACGGTGAAGAACGCTGGTATGGCCGCTGCACCCAACACCCGTCTTAACGTCATCTGTGACCTGCCCGAAATCAGCTTTGAGCAGAACGTGTTCCAGCAAGGCACTGTGAATGCCGAAGGAGAGTTTACCGTCGATTTCGTCTTCACCCCCTCCGAAGCGGTAGAGTTGGGCACGGCCTACGAAATCGGCTTCAATGTCACTTCTGGCAACTATAGCACTGACGGCAGTTTCACTTTCGCTGTCGGCAATGTCGTGGAAGACTGGGAAACTGGGGACTTCTGCAAATTTGAGTGGGAAAACGACCCGAGCAAGCCTTGGACTATCGTCACAGAAAACGCTTACGAAGGCAGCTATTGTGCCAAGTCGGGAAGCATCGGCAACAACCAAAGTTCCGTTTTGAAAATCACCCTTAATGTGCAAAGTGAAGGCGAAATTAGTTTCTACAGAAAAGTTTCGTCGGAAAACGGCTATGACGCTTTGTATTTCACCATCGATACGGAATTGCAAGGGGATTGGTCAGGCGAAGTGCCATGGGGTCAAGTATCGTTCGAATTACCCGCTGGAGAGCATGAACTCTATTGGGCATATAACAAGGACGGATATGTCAGTAGCGGCAACGACTGTGCATGGTTGGACAACATCGTTTTCCCGCCTGCGGAGACCATTACTGTCACGCAAGAGATTGTCATGAACGTACTAAGCATCTATCCCAATCCAAATAAGGGGCTGTTTACCATCAATCTGCCGGAGGCAGATTGCGACATTGTGGTGTTCAATAGCTTGGGACAGCAAGTTTACAGTCAGAAAGCCAACGGTATGACTACACTCAATCTTGGAGGCTTGAACGATGGTATGTACTTCGTCACGGTGAAGTCGGAAAGTGCTGTTAGTACTTTGAAGTTTGTGAAAGAGTAAGGAACATCTTTAAAATGAACACTTTTTGACAAAGTTTATTTATCTTTGCATCGCAAAACAATAAAACCAATACAAATGACAAAAAAGGAAGAGGCTCAGAAAGCCAAAGAAATGAAAGCATTATACCTTGAGCTTATTGCACTAATGCTCAAGAGGGCAGGACTGAAAGAAGAAGACATTTACAAAGCAGCCATAAAGTCCTGGGCATCAAAGAACCTTGACTTGCTCACGCCTGCTGAGATGAAAAAATACCATGAAATCATCGCATGATGGACAGCAACCGAATCTTTGTCGATACCAATGTCCTTGTTGGTGCATGGGCAGGCTGCGAAAAGGATGAGCTTTGTTTGCAATACCTCTTCTCGTTGAAGGGGAAACGGCTTTATATTTCCACGCTGAGCATTGCGCAGTTTGTTTCCGTCTTCCAAAAGAAACGAACCAACGATGAGATCCGTAGACAAGTGAAATACCTACTCTCCAAGTTTAACTTGGTTACATTTGCAGAAAAGGACGTCGAAGTAGCCATTGATGAAGTTTCACACGATATTGAAGACAATATCCAATATGTGTTGTGCCGAAAGATGAATTGCGGACATTTCATCACCAATAACATCAAGGACTACTCTGGCTATTTTTTGCTCAATGTATTGAAACCTAGTCAAAGCAGGCAAATCAACCAATAAGCATTAGTTGCTCCAAGGACATAATAAAAACATTCGAAAGTGCCTCGGAATTGTGTCTCGTGGCGCTTTTGTTGTGTATCGTTACTACGTCAGTCCTTTCCATGCAGATAGCACTTCTAAGTCCCATCCGATTTTTCCACGTTGTTTATCAGAATGCTGTCCGTTAGAAAATCGAACAACAAACGAACAACGAACGAACAACAAATGGACAAGAACTGTAATCTTCCCCTATCTGGCAGGGAAATGCTCCCTCCTATTGGTCACGAACCGATGTGCAAAATAGAGGATTTTGGCGAAACGGACTATGTTAAGAAAGCGTAATATGACTCAGCGCATGGTTTTTGATCAATTTTGACGGGATTTGACGGATTTTATGAAATTCTGCTTTGTTATGAGAAAAAATTCCTTATATTTGCGGCACTAATTAACGGAATGATTTAACCATAAAAACACTACAAAAACAACAAAAGTATTTACACCTTAACAAATTAGCATTTAGCATAGAGACGAATTTCATCTGTTCTAAAATTTGGCGATTTTAACGGATAGTAATCTTTGAGATTTAGTCAATGTGCTCACGCATAGCGTGAGCTGGACTATTTCATCGGGATTACGGGTTACGCCAAATACCTTGAACAGCAGGAAACAGTCTGGTTTTACGCTTTTTTTGTATAAATAATAGAGGCGGGCTATGGTAAACAACGAAGTTCATATTGGACAAATCATAAAAACCGTATTCGACGAAAGTGGTATGACCGTAAGTGAATTGGCACGACAGCTTCGTTGCGAACGCACCAACGTTTATACCATCTTCCGCCGTCGTACCGTTGATGTGGAATTGTTGGCTCGCCTCTCCGAAATTCTCAGCCACAATTTTTTGGACGATGCCATACGGCAATATGGACTTGACACAACACTCACACAGCAATTAAATCTCAGCATAACATTCTCTAACCTTCCAACCGAAAAAATCATGCTCTTGGCTCAGTTTCTGGAAATGTTGGAAAAGAAACCGTGATTATTATTCACAAAAACTGTAATTATTATTCACGTATAATAAAATAAACGTTTTTGCTTAAACTATATTTTTGCAAAAGTTAAAACACTACAATAGACATTAAATAACCTCAAAAAATTTCATATTATGGAAGGAGAAAACAAAAAATCAAACGCGCTGAAAATCATTTTCTGGATAGCAACTTTAGGTTGCTTCATTTTCGGCTATTACAACACCCATTTGGGACTGCTTACGTTCGATGCTTTTGGCAGTAAGGCGGGAAGTTGGTTCATTGCAATTATCCCTTTAGTGATGGTTTTGGGAGGTTATGTGGCTGCGGTGCAAGGAAAGAAAGGAATGCTGGCTTTATATTTAATCAGGTGAAATCATTTTCTTTATTTTCAACTTCTCGTATTTATATCCGAATTACCTCGGAAGAACTCTCATCCAAGAAGAGACAAGAGAGTTGAAAGACTCGCTTAATGTTTATCAAAACAGAATTGACGGAAAAGTAAACATTTCTGATGAGGGAATGAATGCTTATAATGCATTGAAAGTAGCAAAAAAGAATCTTCGCACAGAGATTGTAGATAGAAATGGATTTGGGGATTATGCCAAGGAACAATTAAAAAGAATTACTGAGATAACTGGTTTGGACATCACTCCAGATAGAACTTTAGGAGGCAGTCAAGCAGAAAGAGAAAAAAGGTGGAATGAGTATTGGGAGCCGACCGTTGACGAAGCAATCAATGCTTTTATTACAAGTCATCTTAGCGTAAACAACGCAACCATATGGATAGAAGCAAGGGCGTATATTGATTCTATTGCTCCTACCTACAATGAAAAATTAGGGATTATTCTTAATGACAAATCTGATGTTGATATTGATCACGAGGCCATAGCCAATAATGTTCACATTAATCTATTGGACGAATTGACGGTAAAACTAGATGATGAAATTGCGAATAAAATCAATTCTGTTGCACCAAACACTTTCACTCGCTTTAATGACAACAAGGCAACCATTACTTTCCCAAAAACAAAAAAACTTGGATATTTTGAACATGCTCTGATTTCCGCGAAAGAAAGAATTGGTAAATTGGACACTTGGGGTGTCATCATTCTTTGCTTCTTATTTGACCTCCTTGGTCCTTTCCTTTTCTATTTCTATTTGAGAAAAGATGATAACAGTGAAGGATTTGGCGATGATGGGGCTTGGGACAAACCTTGGTGGAAACGAATTCTCGGGTTGGATTGATTTTTCATAAACAAAGATACATTGACAAACCATTAAAACTAATTTGTTATGCCAATTATAGACGACAACAATCTTCCTGTCGAAGAAAAAAAAGACGACATTGTTAATCCGAACTTATCCAATCGTAGGTATAAATATGTCGGAAAGAATAACTTTACAAAAATCACGGACGAAGAAATTTTAAAAGATATTTCCGTGAGGATTGAAGACGGACGAAGGCTTATTATCCCCATCGGTCTTCCCAATTCAGGAAAGTCAATGTTCATTGCCTCTTTAATCGCATACGCATTCAAGCGTGATGCTAAAGAAGACAATTCATGTAACTTCACTCATGTCGTTCCTAGGGAAGATTCTGGAGTAAAAGACATCACTGATGCTTTGGATAACAGAACCGTCTTACCGAGCACAGCCTCAAACGAATTCACCATCATCGACATAAATATGAAGTCGAGGTATCGTGATAAAACAATCAAAATCTCATTGTTGGATTTTGCAGGCGAAGACATAAAGCGCATTACTGGCAGTAATCCTAACGACCCTGAAGGAACAGCAAAAAAGATTTTGAACATTCTTGCTGCTTGCATTGCCCACAAAGCCATTTTTGCAGTATTGACTCCTGTGGATGTCAATATGAGCGAGGTTGGACAAGTTTCTTCTTTTGACAGAGATGAAGATGCAGAAATGAAGGCTTTCATTGATAAAATCAAGACAGACAATCCACGGTTATATCGTCAGACAAAAATATTGATGGTTGTAACCAAATGGGATACTGTTCCCGAAAAGGTTAGTTCATTATCTTTCTTGAAGAAACAACGCAACCAACTCTATAACGAGTATTCAAGTAACTCAAAATCATACGGTTTGCTCCCATATTCCGTGGGAAATGTGGTTGGAAAAACCATCATCAACATCTCATTACGTTCACCAAAGAATTTCTGGTACACGCTTTATCGTTGGTGCACCGGCATGCATGTCCTTCCTTGGTGGAAACGCATTTTCTCTTAATCCATAACGAAAAGAGAAGGGGCGTGATATGATTGATATTGTTGTATTTGGCAAGCCTAGGTCTTTTGAATCATATGAGTTTGAATTTGACGGACACAAGGAACAATCTCTTACTAACACCCATCTAGAGCCCATCATCAAACCCGTTGATTATAACATTCCCGTCTTCCATTATTACAAAAAAGATAGTATTGCTGGATGGGAAGTCTATAGGCGTTGTCGTGGATTTGATTCTAGCCGAGACGGTATTGTTTTTGGTGTCGGAGTAAAATCTGACAAAGACTTTGATTTGATAGGCTCACTGACTCGTTATTTGATACCATTTTGGGAAGACTTTGCAGATGCATTTCTTGACAGCAATAAAACCTTCAAAATCGACAGTATCATAGATCGATTAAAAAGCACCAAATGGAGTTCCGATGAGAAGGAGAAAGTTTCAAGCAGCATTAAAGAAGAATCAATACCAGATACAATCAATAATGACATCACTTTACTTTTGGTTGCACCAGATTTTTCGGAAATACAAAAGGTTGAAAATGTCATCAAGACCTATTCGGATGTTTACATTGCTGGCGATGCTACGCTTTTCCAGATGCCTATTAATAAGACCGTATTGGCAAAACAAGCCAATGACGAAATACACATCATCAACAAAGGAAAGATAGAAAAATTATCTCTTAAAAAGCCAGAAGAAGAGACTTCAGATAACAAACCCAAAAAGCGAACATGGAATTGGATTTGGAGCAACGATGAAAATTCTTCTTCACAGCAGAATAGCTCAGACAATGACGGTAAAAAGAAAAAGAAAAAAACGCCGTCAAGACTCATTGCTGCAATACTCGTTTTGTGTCTCCTTGTCGCCGCAATCTATTTCATTTTCTTGTCAAAACCATCTGCGGATAGAATCGAATTAGCCCGACCCGAAAACGGATATATCATTGACAGTTTCAATCTACAACCCGAGTTATTTCATGGTGAATCCAAGAGAACTTCGACAGGACTGGAAGATATAGAGTGGAAAGTGGAAGGTAATGGCCGCCAGTATGTTGAATGGAACCCCCAAGAAACGTATATTAAAATCAACAAAAACTATTATCAAAACAAACCTCGCCAAGAAACACAAGTCACAGTTACAGCGAGACTTGGAGGAAAAGACTTAGGAAAACAAACTTATAAGATTAGAGAATACCAAAGACACAAAGCCAATACAATCACTTGGATTGATTATCTAGAGCCTATAAAGAACTCCTTAAATCTTAAATCGGAGCTTTCATTTAATGGGGAAACGGATGTCACAACCAGTTTAAAAGATATTGTTTTTGAAGTATCACCATCCGGATTTGCCACTGTTCAAAATAACACCTTGATAGTTAATCCAAATCGTCCAGAAACTTCAAACCACCAAATTGTAACAGTAACAGCCAAACTAGATGGTGAGATAATCGGTAGTAAGACTTACTCTATTGCAAAAAAAGAGCCTCAGTCTACCGAAGAATCTCCAAAAGGTGTTATATATTACAAGATAGGCTTAAATGATGATTATATTCAACTATCGCAATCAACCACAATCACTTCAAGAAATCTAAGCACAGCCTATTTCATAGCAATGGAAAATGGGAAAGCTTGTGAAGGGGGCAAATGGTCATTTTCTCAAAATATTTATGTGACAAGCATAAATAATAATCCGATTAGAATTGATGAAATCCGAGCCACAGGGAAGGCTTCTTTACATTACAAAAAAGCGGGGAAAACAGTCGCGACAATCCAGTTCAACGTAAAAATAGAAAACTAAATAATATGAAAAACACATTACACTTTATCTCTTTAATCGTTGTATTGATAATCTTTTCTGGATGCAATATAAACAAGAATAGTGCTTCAAAAAAAACAAATAATCAACTGGTTTCACAAAATGAAACATTGAGAAACGAAAATAAGCAGTTAAAACAACAACTCAAAGATAAAACTGAAGAACTGAACCACCTCAAAACAGAAATGCAAAACCCGAAAACGAAAGGAAACTACCCAAGCGAAATTGATGAATTACTGAATATCGAAGATACTACTATCTTCACGAGTAATTTCAAGCAATACGAATTAAACTCTGTTCATCCAAGAAGTCGAAAGATGTACCAATGGGTCAGCAGTATTCATGGACTTGGGGAACAATTGAAACTGATTGAGAAAGACCATCAAACCATTGAAATTTATAATAAAGACATAACCGATTTGCCCCCGCAAACGGTTGAGCAATTAAAGTCGCTTAATACAGCTATTAAAGACAATATACGCTTGGCGGATAAATTGCGTCAGGACATTGAGGTATCATATAGCGAAATGAAAATCGCTTTCACTTCTGCTCAAATGGCATACTACAATCATTTAGTTGACAAGTTAAACAACTTCATCAACATCTATTTCGAATAGCATGAAGAGTAATCTCTTTGCCGTTTTCATATTCGTAGTTCTCTTGCAATCGTGTTCGGCTGATTGTAAAGAGGAAACCATCCAAAAACCTATATGGAAAACCCGATACGAGGAGTACTGGGTAAAAAAAGATACTGTCAAAGAAAAAACAGTAACTATCGACACATTAGTGTCTTACAAGGTGTCCAAATATCAGACAAAAAAGAACTATTACAAAAACTCGCATGACGAAATATATGCTACGACCGTCACACATTATGTCACTATTCAGAACGACAATGACAAGTATTCCAATTCTTTTGCAATTCGCATGACAGGAAAAGAATACAATGAATCATCAAAAAAATGGGTCGATTTTGACAGAAAGACTGAGTATTCGACAATTTACCCCAATAGCAGTTACACATTTTCATTAAACCATTCTGATTGGTGGCGTAATGACCAATCAAGTCTTTCGGAAGGGAATGTACAAATATACATTTTACAAAGACCTTCTACAGTTAGCGTAACAAAACAAATTGTCTCAAAATACGACAAAAAATGTATTCGTCGTATTGATGAATTGACTTTCGCAGACACTATCGTCAACAATTGTGAATGTGACGTTGACGCATTAAAATCGGAATACAAAGCCATTCAAAAAACATACGAGAAACTGCTAAACGAAAGGCTGATTAAAGAATAAGACCATGAAGCACTGTGTACAAACAATCTTTTTTCTGTTTTCAATCATACTATTAACCAACTGCAAAAACACAAACGAAAACAGGGACATCTATTTTGATGGAGAATTTCCTCCCATTGAAACCATCACCATAACCGAAAACGGAAAGGATTATGCCATTCCTGCCATATCTGGACATTGCATTGTCTTTTTCAAAGATGAAGTTACGCAGCCGCAAGCAAAGACCATAATTGAAAGGAACGGAGGCAAAATCATAGAGCAAATGCCCGATTTCAATTACTATCTTGCCTTGGTCAAAACAGGAAAAGAAAACACATTCATTAGCCGAATGCGGGAAGAAAACCTTGTGGAATATGTGTTTCTAAACAGCATAAACAAAGGTAATTCTGAAGTATACGTATTAGACAATTTTAAGGATGTTGAACCAAAGCTATTAACCACCCACGGAAATGCTGTCGTAGCGATTTTTTCAAAGTACAGCGGAGCACTCAGTCACGTTCATGGTGTCAATCGAGAGATCATGAATGATGTTCAAGCAGAGTCAAAGATTGGACAGTATTGGGAAGCTATAAAAGTCATTGCTACAGCAAATTCATTATGTACAGATTTGATGAATTCTGTTTCAAATACGAAAAATGGCGACATTACAATGATTAATATGTCTTTTGGTGTTGGTTTATCAGATAAAGAAGAAAGGTTGTTATTTGAAGATGCCTCAAAAGAAGAACAAGATAATTATATATTGAACTATGCAAAGAGTTTAGAGAACCTGTCCGTTTGTTTTGAAAAAATGAGAAAAAAGGGGTATTCTAATTTTATCGTTTCCAAATCATCTGGCAATGAAGGGATGTATCAAATGGAATTGATATTGAATGAATTGGATGGAAACACTTTGCAGTCCTTACGAAATCATCTTATCCTTGTCAATGCATATGATGCAAAGGAAAATACCTTATACTCAAATAACGTAAAGAAAAAGAACACTGTATCCACAACTATTGATGTTACACCGGAGCTTTGGTCAGGTACTTCGTTTGCTGCTCCAAAACTATTAGGCTTTGTGGATAGAGTTATTTCCAAATACAAATCCTTAAAGGCTCAAGATATAATAGCAGCCATTCGCAATGCGACACCATCCGACACAAAACAGCCCATGACATATGAGATGTTGGAAAAAGAAGCTGCAAAACTAGCTGAAACAAGAAAGCAATGCAAACAATACACATTTACCCTCAACATGACATCCGACTACAAAGGAGAATGGGACTTGTCTGATGGGAAAGGTCAAGAAATAGTAAAATATCACGTTCACGATACATATAGCTATGAGTACTTGTCTGGTAACAAGATGGCTATAGACATCGATAATACGACCAATTATGATTTGGAAATTCTTTTGGAAGTTCTTGATCCCGACAAAGAAGTACGGTCATTAAGATATATGCTCGAAAAGGGGCAAAAAGAATCATTTTATGCTCAGCGATTGGATTTGTTTGGCGATTCAGACCATATAAGCGTAAGAGAAACACAAGTAACAATTACAACCTGGTAATATGAGAAGCGAAGAAACTGGAAGTATTCCTTATGAAAAATCAAACAATGTTGAAACAAGTTTGTTTCTAAAACAAGGCCGTATTACTCGCAAGGCTTTTTTCTTCCGATTTTTTATTTGCGTGATTATTTGGCTAATCATTCACATTGGATATATTTATTGGGCGAAGGCAGAATACGACAAATTCAAAGAAAGAGGAGGTGGTAAAATACAAGAAGGTGCCGCCATGGTTGAGACTCGTTATAATATTTATAGAATTGTCGATTTTTACGCTGTTCCATCACTTTTAACAATCTTCGTACTTATACAAGCAATGAAAAGAGCGCATGATTCCAATAAAAGTGGTTGGTTAATGTTGGTGCCTTTTTACAACATATATCTATTGTTTGCCGAAGGCACTAATGAAGATAACGACTATGGCTTGCTTCCTCATTCAGATAAGAAGAGTCCATCTTATGTTTATCAGGAAAATGGAGAATAATGATCATGAGTGGTCATTAAATTAGATGTTGAAGCAAATACACGCTATCTTTCAATCATTGTTACATACCCAAAAAGCTTCAGGATGGTCGTTCCGAGGCTTTTTTCTTACCTGAAAAAAAAGTGAAAAATCCTATTGCATAGTTTTTCGCAAATTTCTATTTTTGCAACTTCATTTTTGGACTTGGAATTTTTTGTTAAATTACTAATAATCAATTAAAACAATGACAAAGTACGTTTACACCTTTGGCGGAAAGACCGCTGAAGGCAATGCTTCGATGAAGAACGAGCTGGGCGGCAAGGGCGCTAACCTCGCTGAAATGTGCTTGCTCAAGCTGCCTGTACCTGCTGGCTTGACCATCACCACGGAATGCTGCACAGCCTATTACCAAAACAATTGCCAACTTCCCGCTGGCCTGATGGACGAAGTCCACGCCGGCATGAAGAACATGGAGAACATCATGGGCATGAAATATGGCGACCCCGAGAACCCGCTGCTCGTCAGCTGCCGTTCCGGCGCGCGCAAGTCGATGCCCGGCATGATGGACACCGTGTTGAATATCGGTCTCTGCTCCAAGACCATCCCTGGCCTGATCAAGAAGACCAACAACCCCCGTTTCGTGTATGACTCCTACCGCCGCCTCATCATGATGTACGCCGACGTCGTCATGGAAAAGGCCGAGGGCGTCGAACCCGCCGACGGCAAGAGCATCCGCAAGCAACTCGACGACATGCTCGACGCCTACAAGGAGAAGATGGGCTACAAGAGCGACACCGAACTGAAAGCCGAAGAGCTCCAGCAACTGGCCGAAGACTTCAAGGTCCGTATCAAGGAAGTGCTGGGCACTGAGTTCCCGGACGACGCCGAGGCCCAACTCGAAGGCGGCATCAAGGCCGTGTTCAAGAGCTGG
>JAEEGJ010022277.1_pt1 | contig 13473 bp, 14 predicted proteins | sample 8958761 | NCBI WGS metagenome assembly JAEEGJ01 (sample SAMN16246546, study PRJNA631951) | gut metagenome | biome: gut microbiome; feature: rumen; material: RS-attached | host: Bos | place: Iran: Karaj | collected 2018-10
TAGTACGGCGGCGTACCACGAACTCCTTGTTCTGGTCGGCGAAGTAGTTGAAGGCCATCTCGCCGAAGAAGAACTGCTGGCACTTGTATTGGATCTCCATCGCCAGACGGCAGAGCCGCTTGTCGGTGTCATCCATTGTCAGCGTCTTCGACTCCTGCCACTCATCCCAATGGCGCATCAGAATGAACGGAAGCGACACGCCAATACCATAATAAGGTATGCGTTTCAGCAACGTTCTATCTGCCTTATCGCCGTTGAACTCCGCAATCTCTAAGTGGGAAGACTGCCAGTCGAAAGTCTAGTCATTCAAGGGCTCGATGGGAAGCTCACCCTCCACCCTATCCAGACGATACGCCCAGGTTCGCAAAGTCTCATTGGCATTGGGATCCACCTCCTGATGTCGATTTGCCATGCCCTTATCAGGCAAAGGAATCACGGCGAGTCGAGTGCTCATACCTGTACCGAAGTTTCGCTGATTTACCTTGCGATGCAGGGCATACGGCGTGCCGGTGTAGATGAAGTTCCAGAACACGTTGAACATGCCTGTGATGCTCTCCTGATTAGCGTACATCTGACCATCCTGCTCGTTGTGGAAGGCTTTCAGTTCCATGATCTCACGGTCTTTCCAGTCGCCACCTTTATTATTCTTTGTGACGTTATCCAGCTCCGAGTCGAAACTGAACATGTGGAGGTTCATGGGAGTACCCTGCACGTTTTCAACCGCTGCCAACATGTGACGGATGAACTCACCAGTAGCCGTGCGGGCAGGGTGAACACGGATTCCCACAACAGGCTTTTTCAGGGCATCACCCTTCTGGGCCTTGGTAGAGGTAGTCCTTTCCGTTCTGCCATCCTTGTAGCGGTTTACCGCATCAATCAAGCATTGATCAGCCTGAATCATCGGGTCAGCAATTTTGAAGTAAAACTTCTCAATCACATTCTTTCCCGCTCCTGGGTCACCGATAATGAAAATGCAATAGTTCAAGCGACGCACAATCTCCGGCTCATACCAAAAATGATAATAAGCCCTTGTCATCAGAGTCCCGAACAACGCCGCACTCGAAAACAGTATCGCCGGCATCTTATGCGGATGGGCATTCAGAAACAGCTCCTTCATACACGGATAAACCTCCGCCATCTCCTTCAACTCCTCCGCCCACTTATCCAGCGGCAACTGTCCATAGATATCCTCAGCGTCACTCGGGGTCTGGCTCATCTGTGATGTCGCTCGCGATGTCACAGAAGTGCCTGACCCCTGTGTGACGCCAGCCTTAACCAGAGCCTCCTTCATCCGCTTGGGAATACCCTTCAGGAACTCATAACCCCGTGCACTTTTTACGGTGGTAGCCACATCCTCACCTCGCTCATCGACAATCTCCATCACGAAAGGCGTCTGACGCAGGATCTTCTCAATCAGCACGGGGTCGTTGTCCGTGATGTAGCGCAGATGGTCGGCCAGCACCAGACTCGTACGGTGCCTGTCGCCAGGCTCCACTTTCTTGTCGCCAAGCCACGCCGCCACAATCTTCTGGTACGGCACACCGTGATAGGTCACCACCTCCTGAGCATCCACCTGCCCGACAGTCCCAGACCTCTGTTCAATTGCCTTACGGGCCACAGCAGCAGTCTTAGTAGCACCACTATTACCAGCCCGATACTCAGCATCGTATTTTTCAGCAAATTCTTTGTTTTCATACGCAAACAGTTTTTCTTCGTTAATACTAATGATATCTTCCGCTGTGGTCATAAAGGCACCGCGACTGGCATCCTTGCATGACTCGTCGAGCTGCAAGCCCAGCTTTGCCGAGAAGTCCAGCTGGTTGTCGATGAGGTTGCCGACGTTGACGTCCGCCATAAACACCACCTTCAGGCCCTGACCAGACGGGGTGACATAGACCAGCACAATGCGGGCCTTATCCTCGTCTGAGAGTTTTTCAAAAGCCGTGGCCCAGATCTCTCTGACGTCGCCTTCCAAGTGGTCATAGTCGGCCACCACCAGTCCGTTCAGATGCACATGACTTTGGACACGCCAGCAGCCCTTTACCGTCCGTTTCTCACCTGTCTTCTTGTTCTCCACCTCCTTCTCCGACTCCTCGAAGGTACCGATGAAGACCATCAGTGGCAGCAGTTTCTTTTTCCGGTCGTAGAGGGCTTTGTCGCCTTTGGCCAAGGCTGCCCGCGCCTCGCTGACCAGCTTAACAGTCCGGGGCGCCCTGACCAGCGCCCGGAACTGTTCTGAAGTGATTACCCTTGTGGGCAAATCGAATCTTGATTGATTACAAAACATTTGTCAATCTCGCTTGTTAGACTGTACAGCTCTCTCCTTACTTCCAACAATCCTTTAGCCTCGAAGGTCATATAGGCCATGACCCTCTTTTCGTCTTTAACGAAACAGACCTTGAGTCTGTCACCGTTGATCAGATACTCGCCTTTCGGCAAGGTAGGTTCCTCGATCTGAATGTCCTTCGTCAGCTTAGCCAGTTCCTGATGGAAATAGGCCGCCTTGTCAGCCACATCATCCGGACATTTCAGTTCAATACAAGTCAAGGGGTTCTTGCCTGTCGTAGCATATCGCTTCGACCTGCCAACCTTCTTCACATCCTTCTGAGAGGGTTCCCCCTTCTCTTGTGGAGCAATCTCAATCGAACCGTCATCGTAACGACGGGTATTCGACTTGTAGCTCTCCACCAACTTCCTTCGAGCGGTAGCAAATTTTTCACTATTCACTCTTACCTTTTCACTTTTCAACTCTTCCATAATTTCAAGATATTCTAACGTCATTGCTTTTCTTTTGTCCTTCGGACTGATCTGAAACAAACATCAGACCTTTAGGTCTTACATCATATTAATTCGATCCACGTAGATGGTTGTGGCCTGCATGGCCTCACCGGTCTGTTGCGAATTCCACTCCCTGACCACCATCGAACACTGCACCTTGTAGATGTACTGCGGGTCGTACTTCGGACAATTGACAGCCCTTTCCCCTGTGATTTCACCCAGGAAGGTGTCAATGCCGTCGGTCAATCTCAGGGTCACAGAATTGATAACCTTCTGATCACCTGTCTTACGGTCCATATACTGGCGTGTCACCAATGGACTCTGCTGCAAAATTCTTACTGTTGCTTCCATAAAACAATTAGTTTAATTCGTGAAATTCGTGGTCCTTTTCCTTATATCTTATTTCTTGAGCATAAACAATAGATAGTCTTTCGTCTCTGCCAGCACCTCGATGCCAATCAGGAAATACTCCTTTTCAGGGTTGAGATCCAGAAGTTCTATCAGGTGGCTGGCCAATTCCGAGTTATTGAACTGAAGACTGCTTGACCCCGGTTTGAACTTCACCTCGATGCCCCTCGTCCGGTTGAACATCAGCACCACGTCGGTAGTCTGTCGGCTGCGGGTCAGCAGCATGTGAGTCGAAAGCTTCTTGGCCACCATCTTCGAATGCTCCAGATTGAGTGTGAAGCGTTTGCCGCCCTTCAGACTCAAGGAACAGGTGTTCTTCGGCAGACCCAGACAGTTGGTCTTCGGCTTGATGTCGATTATCTCCAAGTCCAGGCTGTTGAGTTGTTCCGCCTCGTTACAGTCTGCTCGGATCTCCGACAGGTGCTGGTTCCATTCTTCATGAACTGCCAGCCAGAAGTCCTTGCCATAGATCGTCTTGGGATAGACGAAAGCCAGGGGAATCACTGTTTCCGCCTTGGCCTTCTCCAGATAAGCCTCCAGTGTAGGCGGGTTCGAAGTCAGGTGGTTCTGACGGTAATATTGTGAGAACATTCCGAAAAGTTCTCTAACGTGAAGGAATCTTTTGAATTCCTGTATCTCTGTTCTTGTCATAAGCAAAATGAATTTTACGTCGCCCCCTTTCAGGCGACCTTTATAATAATAAATAATGTGGAAAATTACACAGTAGGGTCGGTTCCTATTGTGTACTATTGTGTAAAAATGTGTCAGCATGTCAATGAGCACTTGCAACTTCCTGGGATCCTTCAGGCTTGCAAGTGCAAAGTTAGGCACTATGATTGAAAGGTAGATGGATTTGAAAATGGCCGTCTCTAAAATTCTCTAACTTTCTCTGAAATTCTCTGTTTTTCTCTTTTTTTCTCAGCTTTTCTCTCCGCCAAGACACAAAAAAGCACCAGAACCGCGTTGATTCTGATGCTTACTGCGATGCTGTGATGCTCTCTGTAACCCTATTTCTTGTAGTATTTCATAAACGTTTTGAGACTGAATCCCTCACCGTCGGGCATCCCCATGCGTACCAATTCCGTATAGGCAGATTCAGCACTCAGTGGCAGATAGATCTTTTCTTCTGATTCCAGTTTCGTCAGATACTTACAAATCTCCTGTATGCCCTGCCGGGTCACAAGTTTCTTCACCTGTTCATGGATCTTCCGCTCTTCTTCGCCCGTTATCGCCGGGTGGATGAATTTGAAAAGTTCCTCTTTTATCTCCTGTCTGTCAACAAGCGGTTTCTCAATAGCAGTTTGCTTATCCTCACCTGATGTCTGGGTGTGCACCTCAGCCTTGTCTACCGATAGATACACATTCTCATTGTCATGGACATCGATGTACGAGCCCTTTACATATATCTTGTTACCTGGCATCTTCGCAAATAATTTACAGATTTACATTCGTGTTGTCGTGGACATCGTTCCAGTCTCCCTCCACGTCAATGTCGCCGTTTGCCGTCAGATTGATGGAAGGCAGATTAGGCAGCGGCACCAATTCGGCTATCCGACGGCTCTCTTCGGCAGAGGCTTTCCGGTGAAGGGCCTTCTGCAGCACCAGTGCGATGACGGCAAGGATATGCAGGTTGTGGATCTTGGCTAATATCGCTTTCAGCAATTCTACCGACAACACGATGACTCCACCGGAGTTCGACTGTTCTCTTTCCATTGCTGAATCCATTACCATATCAACATTCAGAGTCTCCTCAGTCTTCAGTACTTCCTCTGCTTTCAGGGCACGCACCATCCACTGGTTGCGCTCCTCTTCCCGCTGCGCAACCTGTTCCTTCAGCTTGGCGATTTCAATCTCCTTGGCACTTGCGGCCTGCTGAAGTTTTATAAATTCTTCTGTAGAAATAGTGATATCCATGCCCGAATCTCTGCCTACCGACAACGATCGGCAAAATTACAAAAAAATCCGCTCATCTGATCAATGAACGGAAACTATTTTTGTTAATGATTCTAAAGGAAACGGCAACTATCTGAAAGACAGGTTGCAATAGTTACATCAGGTCAGGATACTTCGTGACAGTCACAGATTTTCTGCAATGCCGTTCTTGGTCAGCATGTCGACAAAGGTATTCACCTCGGTTTCGGCCTCCTGCGGTGTCACGTCGTATTCTGCCAGCAACTGGCTGACGATGGCGACGGTGTCGGCACCGTCTATCAGGGCGCGCAAGATGATGACGCCCGTCTCGTTCATGGTGAACACCTTTTCCACCTCTTCCGTCTCGCCGTTCTTAGCCACAGCCACAAACTTGTTGGCCACCTCTTGGATGGCAATGTCATATTTCAGTTTCATCTTCTTTTTCTTTTTCTTTTTCGTTCTTACTCAGATAGCACTCGTATTCATGTTTCATTATCTTCATCATGTTGCGCAAACTCTCTTTCCGTGTTTCAGGTGAACATTTATGATGGCACATCACGAGGAAGGAACACTGGGGATAGTAGAAGCAGGTGGCGCAGGCTTCGATATCGGAACGACGCTCCTTGAACTTACGGAGGATGGCCTCGTCGCGCTCCTCGCTGTCAATATGACCGAAGAACTCGCTATCGATAATGTGCTGGCATTTGCCGAGGTGGCCATCAGGGGAAATCAACACGCCAAAGTCGGTGTTGGCCATGCAACCATGCTCTTGGATATCCCTCTGCAGTCTCAAAAGCTGTTGGTCTCCGTAGCCACACGCTTCTATCTGCTGCTGTAGTTCCATCCGCTGAGCAAAGAGTTCGGCGTTGTCTTCCGGCGTGCGTTCACCATGAAGCTCATGCGAATAGATGACGAGATGCTGGTTGTTGCCGAAGCACTGATGTAGCAGTTCTACCAATTCAGCCATCTCCTTGATGTTATATTTATCGACGTTCAGGCGAATTCTCACTTGGATACCAGCAGCGGTCAGCAGGCCGATGTTCTCCAGCACGCGCTCGAAGGTATTCACACCCTGATAGACGTAGTCCTTCACGCGGTTGTAGGTCTGCTCTGTGCCGTCAAGGGTTATTTGCACCCACTCTAACTGCCACAAATCCTTGGCACGCTGTACCATGTCCACATCGAACAGGTAGCCGTTGGAAACCATATCTGAGTAGAACGGCACACCCTGCCTGCTGAGTTCCATGCATATCTGGTCGATGACCTTGGTGTTGACCAACGGCTCGCCGCCGAACCACCTTAACCCGACTTTTTCGTCACCACGATGATCCATGATGTAGCGCACCACCTTGCTGGCCGTCTCGGCGGTCATGGTGACAGGCTTCGTGCCCTTCTCATAACAATAGAAGCAACGGGCGTTGCAGCCGGTGGTGGGGAGGATGACATAGTTAGTGACTGCCTTGACGACGGGCTTGAGGAGCGCAGCCATCTGGCGAATTTGGCGGCAGAGTTCCCGGTCGTCGTGCTCCTGCGGCACCATGAACCAGCGGTCTATCAGTTCCTGCTGCGTCATGATGTCGGCGGCCTCGTCGGGTGTTAGCAGCAACAGCGAGCAAGTCAGGGTATTGTATAGCAACAGGCCGTCGGCGACAGGCTGCTGCACTACGTAGGTCATCAGTCGGTAGCACTGACTGTCAGCACGTTTCTGCCGGCCTACAATCTGATTGAACTTTGATGCTGTCGGGATAATGATTTTCATTTCTCAAATAGCGATCGTATTCATCTTTCATACCCTCCTTCGTTGTGTGAAGATGCTCCTGCTGTTTTTCAGGTGTACACTTGTTATCCTCACACATTTTGAGGCGGTGGCACTGGGGATAGTAGGGGCAGGTGGCGCAGGCCTCGATGTCGGCAGGTCGCTCTTTGAACTTGCGGAAGATTGCCTCGTCGCGCTCCTCGCTGTCAATATGGCCGAAGAACTCGCTGTCGATGTAGTGCTCGCATTTGCCAAGATGACCATCAGGAGCAATCACCACACTCCCGTCGTCGTCAGCCATGCAACGATTCATTTTAATGTCCTTCTGCAATTTCTGTTTACGGCTGTAACCACACGCTGCTATCTGTTGATTCAACTGCATCCGCTGAGCAGAGACTGTTGCGTCATCTTCTGGTGTGCGCTCACCAAACAGCTCATGGGGATAGATGGAGAGATGCTCGTTGGTGCCGAAGTGCTGGTGCAGCAGTTCTACCAATTCAGCCATATCCTCGATGTTGTATTGATCAAAGTTCAGGCGAATTCTCACTTGTATACCAGCAGCGGTTAGCAGGTCGATGTTCTCCAGCACGCGCTCAAAGGCATTCACGTCCCGATAGACGTAGTCCTTCACGCGGTTGTAGGTCTGCTCCGTGCCGTCGAGGGATATCTGTACGTGTTGCAATTGCCACAGGTCCATGGCACGCTGCACAATATCTGCATCGAACAGGTAGCCGTTGGAAACCATATCCGAGTAGAACGGCACACCTTGCCTGCTGAGTTCCGTGCATATCTGGTCAATGACCTTTACATTGACCAACGGCTCGCCGCCGAACCAAAGTATCATGACTTTTTCATCGCCACGATGATCCACGATGTAGCGCACTACCTTGCTGGCTGTCTCGGCGGTCATGGTGACAGGTTTCGTACCTTTCTCATAACAATAGAAGCAACGGGCGTTGCAGGCGGTAGTGGTGAGGATGGTGTAGCCCGTGACGGTTTTAGCGGCAGGCTTGAGGAGGGCTGCCATCTGGAGAATCTGTCGGCATAGCTTCTGGTCGTCGTGCTCCTGTGGCACTAAGAACCAGCGGTCTATCAGTTCCTGTTGCGCCGTGATGTCAGCGGACTCGTCGGATGTCAACAGCACCATCGAGCACGTCAGGGTGTTGTAAAGCAGCAGGCCGTCGGCGACAGGCTGCTGCACCACGTAGGTCATCAGTCGATAGCGCTGACCGTCAGCGCACTTCTGCTGACCTACAATTTGTTCAACCAATGATGTTGTCGGGATAATGATTTGCATCGTTCTTCTTGTTCATCAGTCTTTATAGCCACCGAAGGAGTCGAACCTCCGGTGACTAATGCTAAGTTTTCGCCTCAACGCATGGGAAACAAACCGATGCACTAGGCTAAGCACATGTCATTGTTGGGTACTGATGAAAGTTACAATTAATCATGAGCCGAACCACACGAGGGTCCACCATAACACCCACAAGTGCAGATCATTCCAGTGGGTTTCAACTGTACCAACTGCATCTCAGGTTTCTGAAACTTCTTTTTTCCTACCATTTTTGTTAAATTTAAATTGTTAATAAGAAAATATAAGGTCGTATAACACGATTGTCAAATTTAGAGAGGAAGCCAAACACGATCAATATGGGTATAAAGAAAGGTTGGCGAATCACGCTACAAAGATACAAAAAGTATTCGATAAAAAGCCGATTTCTCCCATTTTTCTTTGAAAAATCACTCAAAAGAAGCGGATTTAGAGAAATACTTATAAAATCTTAGCGTTTTTCTTGGTTCTTTCAAAAATTATGTCTATCTGTAACCTCTGTCGAGCGAGCACAGGCTGCGTCTCGGCATAAGTTAAGCGAGCTTATTTCTGCTCTCGACTTGAAGGCGCAAAAGGGTCAGAAATCTTTGCGCCCTAACGAAAGAACCGTCCTTCCGTTACAGATTGCAGGTATCACTAATGAATCATTGTCAATAGCGCAGCTATTAAGTGCTGCAAGGCCAGCAGAAATGCCAACTACGGCTACAGCCTTGCCCAACTGTCGTCGGATATCCAACTGCTGCTGAATATATCTCACCTCAGCCTCGCATGCAGGACAAGTTCCGCGACAGTCACCCTGATGATGGCACTCGCGCAGCTCGTACTCTATCCCATTGGCATCGGCCACTTGCTTGCGGATAGTCTTCAGCACACTACATATAGATTTTCCTCTTGACATACAATTCTGCTTGGTTTATTATTTCCATCGACAAAGGTACACACAAAACTTCATTCCACCAAATATTTATGCGAAAAACAAGCCTTCTGCGCCCTCAGCTTTGTGTCACATTGGGGTCAGGATACTTTGTCACTGTCACAAAGTATCCTGACCCCAATGTGACACAATCCAATAGAATCTTCTCGTTCAACTCCTCATATTCCACTATCGTATCACAGCCAATAAATGAGTGCTCAACGCCAGGGTTCTCCTGTGCCGTCACGCTTTCAATAAATTGGCGATTCATTGGAGGATGGTTTGGAAGCATCAGACTATCTATCTCGTCAAATAGTTGCTTCTTAATCTTTTTGTAGTTGATGCCGACAGGCACCTGCAAACTCGTAAACATCACGCCTATCTCGTATCTTGTGTCTGAGCGTTTGTCGAGCCTTTCCTCTATATACTCATTAAATATCTTGTAGAGCACATTCTCAGATTCCTCATAGTGATGAGTGCTGTAAGTGACTATCTCGATGCCTATCTGCCTTTCCGTCGTTGATGGCAGCACGATATCAGGTCTGTCGTCACACATTGATTCATCAGGCTCGTATCCCAGTTCCTTGATGATGCGTGAAGCCTTGCCGAGTTCGTCTATGTGTTTGAGGTCTATTTGGGTCATTCTTCCTTGTATTTCCAAATAAAACCACCCGCAGATTTCTTTTTGCCTTTACACACAAGACCAATGTCTCCATGAATATTCATGCCTAAACCGTGAGATGCGACAGTTGCGTTAGACCACTCTTTTATAAACTCTCCATCCAAACTATATTGAAGTACTGCTTTACGAACAGAAGAGGGATATCTCTTTTGTAACAATCCTGCTTCTTTTAATAATCGATATGCAACTTTTGCATGATTATGCAGATCAGTAAGACTATTATAATATTGAGAAACCTCCCATGCTTCTTCTACAGTTTTAGCCCTTCGAAACATGGCATCAGTTGGCTTCGCCTCTTTGAAAAGATTATTTTTCTTAAGATAGCTGTATAATCGATAATTATTTACCCTTATTTGTTCTATTGAACGATAATTATCAGCTTCTTTTAAAGCTTCATCTTGTGTATACTCTTTAGGCTTCCCAAATACATCATCCAACATTCTATTATTAAATAGTATCCTATAAGCCCAATAACATTCACGATGTAAATGCATTCTGTTCTTGAAATGGCCTTTGTTCACAACAAGAAGAGCTTCATCTATGGTATGATGTGTATGCTTAGCTCGATGAGGAAATAGTTCATTGAGTAAGCCTCTGTATCGACTCAGTATTGCTTCATATGCCCCAATGTATAGTTCTTGGAACAATTTTATGTCGTAGTTGCATTCTTTTGCCTTTTCTCTAATAGTCTTTTTAGTCCATTTTAGAGGATATGATCCACCTATGGAGCTTTCTCTCTCTCCCGTTTTAGCTCTATTCAGCAATTTCCAGTTAAGTCTTTTATAATGCTCCACCCAAAATGCCTCTCGTTTTCCACTTTCATGAATGGGCACACCTTCTTCTAACTGACGGGGTACTGGAATATCACATTCATATTCTTTTGCGAACCGATATACTGAAGAGTCCTTGCTATTACGATGTTGCCAATCTCTTTTGATCATGCTATTTGTTAAACCAACATATACTGCTTTTTCCTCAATAAATTCATAAGCATATATATATTTCTTTTCCTTTTCGTAATCAGCAGTCTTAGGTGGTAGTCTCTTTAACCAAGTATAATCTTTAAGCCAACCATTGCTTAAGGCTTTACTGTAAGCAGCAGACGCTCTTGTGCTGAACGTAAAAATGTATTCATGCTTGCGAGCTTCTTGTTCGCAAGTTTCCTTATTCCATTTCTTAGCGTTACCAGCACAATAAGGGCATCCGTGTCCACACAAATGGGCATTTGGCGTTTGCTTGAAATCACCATGAATAGGACAGACGATACAGACTTCTGTTTTATGGTTAACATACACCACTTTGTGATATTCATATAAGCCACCATGAACTTTTGTTGCCTCTTCAATAAACTTTTCCACAGGTTTACGCTGAAGTCTACTTCGTCTAGCGTCGTAACATTTGGGACAGGCTTGATTGCTAGAAAAAATATTATCAGGTCGCATAGAGAACTCCCCATGTTCAACGCCATCTGCATCCCTTTCATGGCATACGAGCGTAATGGGAACTTTCATGGCTTTATATTCCACCTTTTCATAACTATAGCGGTCGCCAAAGATAGAACGAAGTTTCTTGATTATTTCTTCCTGAGTATATGATTGTCTCTTCTTTTTTGGTTTTGAAACGTCAATCTTATAGGATAGCCACGTATAATTCTTCAGCCAATGATGCCTCAATGCCGCATTATAAGCATCTTCACTTTGCGTTCTGAAAGATTTCATATCTTTATAACGAGAGGCTTCCTCGTGGCATTTCGTTTCAGTCCAAAATCTTATTTTGTCTGCATTAACTTCAGTTGCACATTTTTTACACCCTCGACCAGCGGTATGGTGAGAAGGTCTTTGCCAGAATTCTCCATGTTGATTACATATTATGCAAACATCTGTTTGGGCATCTACATACTCCACCTTAGAATAGTCATACTTATTCCCATGCACCTCTCGAGCTTTCTTTATGAATTCTTCGGTGGTTATTTTTGGCTTATTACCACATTTGGGGCATCCCTGACCATACAAATGCTTTTGGGGAGTCTGTGGGAACTCTCCATGTTCAGGACAAATGATAGTGACTTTTTCTTTACTATTCACATACTCCACCTTGGAATAGTCGTATCTATCCCCATGCACCGCTTTGGCTTTTGTAATGAATTCTTCTGCCGTCAGTTTTGCCATATTCTTTACATAAAATTCTCAGGCAGCGGATAGTCCAGCGGAATGTACCTGTAATTAAACGGCAGTGCCATCTGCTCCAATATTACTTCGTTGAATTCACAAACTTCACAATGCAGTCAATGCATATTGGCTTGCCCGTTACCGTATCGATAAACACATTGGCGGGATGCATGTCTTCGAGGGCCATGCGGTCGGAGATGTAATTCACGCCCTCGCCGTTCCAATTGTCACGGAAACCTTTGGCTGCAACCATATCGTCAATCTCCTCCTTGGTGGCCAATCGCAGACAGTTTACGTAGGGCTGAGTCAGCACAATACGCATCAGACTGTCGCTGTCACGAGTAAAACCAATTACTTTCATAGCCGTCTCGGGAAAGAGGTGGTTGTGAAGCACAATAGCGTCAAGCGCTTTCTGCCAAGTAGAATAGATGGAAGTTCGCTCTTTTACGACCGATGTATTGCCATCACTATAATATACCTTTGCTTCGGCACCCTGTGCTATCTTGGGGCCAAACTCCGCAGTAAGTATATGCTCCGAATCATCCTCCCACAGATTCGCTGCCTTAGCCCATTGTTCTATGAGCTTTTCCTGCAGTTCGTCTATTTCCCAGTTTGCTGGGCTTCCTTCGCGGCCTTCAGCATCGCAACTTGCTCTAAGGCTTGCTGACGCGTAGCATGCGACGATGGACGCCCCAATGAGAGGCGAGCCTCCCTTGCAGAGTCCTGCATGCTCTGATAGATTGAATCTAAAAAAATCTTCTCTCCCATTTTGTATATCGTTTGCGTAGTTATCTATCATTTGCAGCGTTTCGGCGGTAAAGCCTTCTGCTGCGATGGCGGCGTATATTTCATTCAATACATCCATAACCTGATTATTCTCTTTTGCTGGCAAAGATACGAATATTTTCTGAGATTATTGCACGAAGTCCCGAAAAATACACATTTTATTTATGAAAAAGAGATGCTATGAGTATGTAACAGTGGGACGGTTCTTTTGTCATACAGACAAGTTCTCACTACAGACCCCAGCGTGACACTTATTCCACTTATTCACTTATTCACTTTGGACATTTAGGTTTTTAGATAGTAAGGGTATAGGTACAACAGGTTAGTTTAATATTATATATTATTATATATATTATAATATATATAATAATATATAATATCTAAATGCCAGTTTCTGAAAATACAGATGTCCAAAGTGAATAAGTTATAACTTGAATAACTTACCCCATGCCGAGGCGGCTACGATGGCATGTTTAGTTGGCTTAGTCGGGCGGTTGGGTTGGCTAAGAGGTGAATGGAGCCGGCGGCGGGGCGGAAAAAGAAAATGAAAATAATTCGAAAAAAGTTGCTGAAAAATTAGGTAGTTTCAGAAAAAATTTGTAACTTTGCAACAGAGTTCTTGCTTAATGCAAGCGGCTAAAAGCCGAGCGGCAAAACCACTTCGAAAGTCGCGAATTTCGCATCGTGGAGCAGCTTAAAAGGACTAAGGAAAACGCTTGAAGGAAGAGGATTGATTTCAAA
>JAEEGJ010022278.1_pt1 | contig 13472 bp, 8 predicted proteins | sample 8958761 | NCBI WGS metagenome assembly JAEEGJ01 (sample SAMN16246546, study PRJNA631951) | gut metagenome | biome: gut microbiome; feature: rumen; material: RS-attached | host: Bos | place: Iran: Karaj | collected 2018-10
ATGGCTTCTAATCTTTCTTTAAATTTAATTTCATTACCTTGGTTAGTAGGTAAATAATATTCTTTTCCTTTAAGTGAAGGTGGCATACATTCCATATTAGTTAATTTATCTTTAGAGTCATGTGCATATAGATAACCTTTACCATAATTATTATATCATAAAAAAAAGAAGATAATCTTCTTTTTATATTACCATATACTTATATGATAACCTTTAGCATTTAATTCATCATATTTTTCATAATATAATTTAGATATATAACTTAATACTTCTTTTATATCATTAATCTTAATACTGTTATTAAAATCATATTTCATAACAATAGGTTTTATATCTTCATCACATTCTTTTGGTAATAACCATCTCTTATGTAAATAACCACTATTTTCATAAGTAGAAAATATAAAGTATTTACCTGTATCTTTATTCTTTCTAATTAATAAATTATTATCTTCATCATAGAAATAATCATTATCTTCTCGATACATTACTTCACTATAATCAAATCCATCATCTACAGAATATCCATCAATACTTCTATAATCTTGATAAATATATACTTTATGACGTCTTCCTTTACTATCAACTTCTCCATCATCATAATGTTCATGATAGTCATCATATGCATCATTATCTACTTCATTTTTAATAGATTCTATTTCTTTTTCATCAGGTATTTCTATTATGTAATTATCATCTTTGTTGTTAAATATTTTTTCGTATTCACTATCTTTAAGCCATTTACCTGTTGATTTGTTTTCATATGTGTATATACTAAATACACCATCTTGAATTTTACATAGTGTTTTATAATCACTATTCTTTTCTCTAATTGTATAATATTCCATAACTACCTCCTTATTTACGGCCATATTATAACATATTTTAAGTAAAAAATAAATAGTCAAATTAAAAAATACTGTTCTCTTCAGGGGGCGATTTACATTTGCTTTACACTACCCGTTTTTTTCGGTTTTATGCGGGTTTGATTAAATTTGATTAAGCACTATTAGTAGTGTTTAGATATAATTTTGTGCATAAAAGTGTGCATAAAAACACTAGTATTTATAAGGGCTTGGGAGTTATAGAATTTTTGATTTCACTCTCTTCTATGCATGAAAAGGAAGAGAGCAGAACTTTGTAAACATATTTGTAAATTAAAAAGTAGTGAATTTCCAATGAATTCACTGCTCTTTTTTTAAATATTTCTCAGTAAAAATATCGTTTATTTTATAGTATAATAGTCATAGAGGTGAATTAACTATGAAATTAAAAATAGGCGAAACTTTTAGATTATCTACACCTAATTTAGATAATCAAGAATACATAGATGACTATAAGAATTATATTTATTACACCAAAGCAAAAAACTTTGATAAAACATTTAGACCAGAAAAAGGGATTCATACACCAAAAAAAATTAAGGCTATTGATGGAGATAGATTGCCTGTAATTATTATTACCAGTTCACAACATAAATCTGGATCAGATGATACGCCATGGAAAGATAGATTTGATCCCGATAATGGCATTGTAAATTATTATGGTGATGCAAAGCCAGTTAATTTTGATCCACTGGAGCCAACCGGAAATAGAGCAATGATGGATGAGTGGAAAACTCACACATCTAATGATATTAATGAAAGACTAAAATCAACTCCTATTGTTTTCTTTGAACGTTCGAAAAAAGGATATATGCAATTTGCAGGAGTTGGAGTATTAGAAAAAGTTAGCTTAGTAACACAAAAAATAAAGGAAAAAGAATTTACTAATTTTGAATATGAATTTTGTGTTTTGGACTTAAATGAAGAAAACAATTATTTGGATTGGGATTGGATATCAGATAGATGCAATAAAAATCTAACAGTACAAGAATCAAATGATAAATCCCCTATTGCATGGAAAAAATGGTTAAAAAGTGGAAATGATAAGATAGAAAAAGTTAGACGCCATGTTATAAAATCTAGAATAATTAAAGAAAAAGAGCAATATACTAAATCTGGTTCAATCGAGGAGAAAATACTAAGAATAATAGAGAAACATTATGAAAATTCTAATAAAAAACTACAATTTGAATTATTCGCATTATATATAACGCAATTTTTCTTTATGGAAAATAACATGAAATTTTTAGAGGGTTATATTACTAAAGGCTCTGGCGATAAAGGCATCGACTTTGTTTCAAGAATCGATATTGGTCAGGATCTTGCAAGTATTAAGATGGTTGTAATAGGTCAAGCAAAATGCCAAAATGATACAATTAATAGTAAAGATATTGCAAGAACAATTGCAAAATTGAAAAGAAATTATATTGGTGTATTTGTTACAAATTCTGTCTTCTCTACGCAAACACAAGAGGAAATAATGGAAGATCAATACCCATTAATAATGATTAACGGAAATAAAATCGCTCAATTAACAAATAAATATATACTTGATAGTTCAGCAGATTTAAAAAAATTAGAAGAATATTTAAATATTGTAGATAGTCAATATGAATCTTATAAGAGTAATATTAGACCAGATGATATAATATACAAATAAAAAAGAAGATTAATCCTTTAAAGATTTCTTCTTTTTTATTTAATACTATTTTTTTCTAATTGCTCTTTAACATTCCAAATATAATTTGCTTGTGCCGGAGAAATTGTTATTAATCCATTACAATATTTTATTGCGCAATTCAAAAGATCAATATCTTTTCCATTCAAAAATCCTTGATTAGATCCTTTTTCCAGCAACTCTGTCCAATAATTAGAACCGAGGTTGAATATTTGAACTTCAGCCATAATTGTATTATTTAGTTTTTGTTCTTTTTTTGCAATTATTTCTTCTTGTTTCTTTTCTTCTTTTGTAATTAATGACTCAATTGTTTCTTCAGAAAGCGTATAAGCTTTATTTTTCAATACCTCCCAGCATTCTTTTCTCTTACAATATTCGCTTATATTGGCATACTGCCTATTTTCATCATATAAAACATCAAAAGCAAGCTTAGATATTTTTTGAATTTCATCTATTAGGTAATCTGGAATTATTTGTTTATCCCAAATATATTTATAATCTAACTCACTATCGCTATTCTTTTGAACTTCATAAACCAGTTTAGAAAAAGTATAAGTTACCAGTTGTGCTCTATATGCTTTGTTAGCTATATACCATTCTTGATTAGATATTACTCTTTCAATTGTTTTAAATAGAATTGCTTTAGCAATCAAGTCTTTATAAAATATTTCGTTAAATATTGTCTTATCTTTATCCCATTGTTTTTCCAGCTCAACTTGAAATCTAGTTAAGTTAACTTCTGCACCCCAAGAAACATCATATGGCTTCATATATGATGAATTCAAATATTTTGCTAAATCAGTTTTTGTAAATTTTTGAGATTTTGGGTTTGTCTTTTCATAACTGGCCCTCTCGGCTTTTGTTTTACTCATTTTAGGTTGATCATATTGTCCACGTGCTCGTTCAAAGAACCATAAAGTTTGATATGGCTGATTATTAATAGGTGGTGCATATATTTTTCGAGAAAAATCTTCCATCAATCCATAGAATGGATGGTTAGAATTCAAATCTGCTGCAGTAACTTTATTTTGACTATTAGCATATTTAGAAATATTATGAATCAATTCTGGATTTTCTTCTTGTAAAATTGTTAACTTCATTTGAACATATATATTACTTAATGGTGCTTTATCTTTAATATCTGCTGAAGCTAATGATGCAGTTGTTTGCCCACCATTTATAATTTGAAAATCAGTAAACTTTGTTATATATAATCCTCTATTTGGTACATATTTCGTTTCAATATTTTTTGCAATTGTTGAAATGCCATTATTATATGTGAAGAACTTATTTCTTTCATTGAGTATAGTTGCCCTAATTCCTTTATTTACTGCTCCTCTAACATTTAAAAATGATCTAACGTTTGATTCCAATAATCTTGGACCATATTTTTTATAAACGTCACATAAAAATTTACCCGGAACAATTGCTAAATAAGCCTCATAATCATCAGTACCAATATCCGCTTTAATACATTGAACACCATCGCAACCAAATTCTGATGTATCAATTACAATTGGTTCTTTTTTGAATGAAGGTAGCTTAGTGTTATAAATGTTTTCAATACCTATGACATCTAAATCAACTTTAAATGTTCTTTCACCAATATTAAAATCAGGTAACTCAGTTGTTTTTACGTGCTTGCTCATTTTATTTGTAGAAATAATAATTAAGTGCAATTTATTTATTGAAGAAAGATTCTTTCTTATATCTATGGATAGTTGTGTTGCTGGATTACTTTGTTCAGCACCATTAAAATACCCTTTCAAAACACTTTCAAAATAGTTTATCATCAATTTGCTTTTGCTATTAATAAATTCATTATTAATATTTGTTATTTCCTCTGAATTAAAATCTGCTACTAACAAATCTAAAACATTAGTTGATAATTCAAGGTAAGCTGCATCTATATGCATTTTTTTGTTACCGCTTGTTCCTTCAAAAAAGCAATCATCCAAATCACTTACCAAGGAATAATCATTGATTAAAATATCCTTCATTTTTTCTATGAAATTTTCAACAGGATATTGATTGTTCTGTAATGCATCAACTTTTATTTCGTTAATAAATTCTTCTCTAAATTCCTCAAGTGTTATCATATTTCTTCCACCTTGTATTTCTCAATTGTTCTTATGATAATCTCATATGTAACATTATCAATTTCTTGATATTTAATATCCTTTTCAGTAAGTCTTGGAAAGCCATCTTTGACTTCGTATAAAACCACTTTATCAACAGAATACTTGTTCTTTTGAAAATCAGTTTCTGGATTAAAACCATATTCTAATACTTTATTAATAAAGGTTTCTTTTGTCTCATTATCTGTTATTTTATTAATAATAGAATTAAATAAATCTAATATTGAACATTTTTCTTCATTAAATTCCTCAGACATTTTTTCTATTCTTACCAAAACTAAGAATCCAATTATATCAGATGATAGTTGATTTAATGATGATATTTTAACACTTGAAGAATTAACACTTGTTGCTTTTATTTCATACCATTTATCATTGATTGAAAAGTCTTTATTATATCCTAGTGGTCCCGCCCAAGAATTAATTGCTTCATCTACTCCATATTTTTCTATCATATAATTATCCAGAAAATATAATTCTCCATATAAGCCTTGTTCCTTTTCACTGGATAATGAATTACTTACTTTTTTAAACATTATTTTCCAAATAGAAAATCTTTCTTTTATTATATTTAATTCCTTTGATTCATCGTTTATACCATTTAATGTATTAACCAAGTCATCACAAAATAAATAAAATATTTTCTTAAATTCAGTATTAAGCAAATCAAAGCAAGTCCAATAATTACCCTCTCCCTCTTCGCCTTGAGTAACTTTAAGCATTTTAGTTGATTCAATTTTAGGAGGTTTAATTCTTGATAAAAATGATAATCTTTGAAATCCATCTTTTGTCAAACCGTAGTAGACTTTTATCATTGAATTATTGTTAACTTTTTTTTGGTTATTTAAAATGTCCTTTTCTAAATTCAAGAACATATTTTCAAAATTATTCTTCACCATATACTTCTTCTTCCTCCTCTTCTTCAACTAATCCCGCTAATTCTCTGCGTTTTCTTTCATTAGCTCTATATTTAACCATCACCCTATTATCTATACCAGGAAATCCAATTGCAAAGCCAAACATTATCTTATCTTTATCAAATTCTGAAGCAATGCTCTTTTGCAATTCATTATCATGTTTTGGATTTAGTTTAACTGGATAAATAATTAATAATGGCGTCTTCCTTACCTGCAAATAATCTTTAGCTACGGGTTCTAAATGTGGCTTATCACTGTTCATAGCAATCCTTTTAGCATCTTCTTTTTCTTTTTCGGACAGACCGCTATTATAAAGGCCAGGATCAACAAGTCTATTCTTTCCACCAGATATTCTTACAATATTTTCTTCTTCTCTAGCTTCGAAACTACGAGATGGCAAATATAAGTCTGTGGAACAGAAATTCCAAGTATCCCCAGCATGTGTACCAGTAGCCACAACAATATCCCATTTTGTAAATTCCTCTGAGTTTGCGATAAAGTCAGATAAACTTTCTTGATCAAACTTCCTATTCTCTATTGGTATTAATAATTTACTTATAAAATTTGAAATGATATTCTTATCAACATCTTTAAACATATATCTTCCACTATTATTATAGTTTTCTAAAAGAATTCCATTTTGTTTTAAGTCAATCACCAGCTCATCTATTGCTAATCTGTTTTTAAAATTTGTATCAACATCCCTGTATATCTTGGAAGTATCTACATCTGCTCCACTGAAGTTAAAGCTTCTATATACTTCTTCTGTTGCTCTCATCTTATTTCTACTAGTTATCAGCATTGATGTTTCTAATGTTTCTGGCGATTCTTTTACCATTAATCCAAAATCCATTGGCGTTTTTCCTCTCGAAGACATAATTGATATCTGATCCTTTAAATCGTTTACCGCATCTTCTATAGCCGCATAATTATCAATGTTTATTTGTGAAATATATATTCTACACAAATCTTCATAGCCACTTCTGTATCCAAACCATCTGCACATTTGTAGCATTGTATCGTAAGCATTAGCATTTCTACTAAAATAACTAATTGTTAATCCTTCTAAAGTTAATCCTCTTGATAAAACGAAGCCTCCAATGGCAATTAATCTAGCTCCCTTGTCTTTATAATCATCATAATTAAATCTATTTTTTGAGTTTCTATTATTCATTATAGTTAATTCAAATTGTTGAACTTCAAAATTTAAGCCTCCTTGAATTTGATCCCAAGAATAATTTTCTCTTACTTTTTTATAGAAGTTATCTTTTAAGTATTGATTATATATCTTATTTAACTTCGGATCTTTTCTGAATTCATCTATGGACAATTTATATGATTGTTCTATACAACTTCGAATTTTTTTAACATATTCTTCTACTTTATCTTTAATTTTATCTTGTATATTATTTAGTCTAGAAACATTTATCATAAAAGTTCTATGTTTATATTTTTGTCCTCTTAGAGTCCTTATAACATTTATCAATATAAAATCATTAATAGCTTCTATAAGGCTTTCCGGTAACTCAGGATACACTTCAACATCCTTATTATGCTTTACCGGCAAGAAATTTTCCTCTTGCTCATCTAGTATTCTTACATGTTCTCCATTCATCAATGCTTTATGTAATCCAAAATAATTATCAGGCTCTTTTAATTGAACAATAAAATCTGATGGAAATAAATCTTTACTTGATTCATCATCGTAAGGATCTATAAAAATATTGGCAAATGGAGTGGCAGTATAACCAACATAAGTAGCAATAGGGAAATTGTTAAAAATATCTCTAATTAATCTATTAATGACTGATGGGTCTTCATCTTTGTTTTTAGTATTAACTGATGCATTATCAGATTCATCATCAATAATTAAAATATTGTTACATTTAATGTCGTCATTATCTGGTTTAACCCATTCTTTCATCTGTGTCAAAATTCCTTTATTCTTTTTGACTACCATTATGACAGGTTTAGCAAAATCCGATCTGCTAAAGTTAGAATTTGCTCTTTTAAATTTGACAAAATCTAATTGTTGATTTGTCATTGGAATGGCATAATGCCTTTCCTCTGATGTGCCAACTCCCATATATAATTCAAAATCAGAACCTATAGAATCACTTTTCGCTCCAACGAAGCCGCCGTCTATTCTTTTTTGTGTTTGAATTCGTAATGAATCAGTTAATCCCGACAACAATATTACTAATTTATAGCCATAATCAGCAGCCATATTTATTAATGCTAAATAGTTAGCTGTCTTTCCAGATTGAACATCACCTATAACCAATCCTTTTTTCTTAGTATTTAAAGATCTACTTCTATTTTCTGGATCGGCACAATATGATAATATTTTTTCAGTAGACTTTTCCATTTTTTCAATGGCATCCTCAGGGAAATCATCATTACGAAGATATTCTTTATATCTATTGAAATGATCCAATGGCGTATTTTCTTTTCTGTTATATAACCATGTTTCAGGAAGATTGTTACTATCCACCAAAACATCTGGCTCATAAGCTTTTATGTTGTGATTTTCTTCATATTTATCTACAACATAATCAATACATTCCTGATTTGACATATCGAAGAGACTAAGTAATTCTGTAGCTTTTGTAACAACTTCTTGATGTGTTTTTGTTGTTCCTTCCATATAGATTTTTAACATTCCATATGCTCTTAACAAAACTTCTTCAACATCATCAATCATCGATCATCGCCTCCTTTAAAATATCATCATGTTTATTAGCCACTTTAATATAACACTCTGCAGCCAACAGACTCTTTATTTTTTGTTCTCTTTCATTTTTTGGAAATAATTTTGAGAATTTAACTACTTGTTCAATCATCTTTTCTTCTTCAGTTTCATCTTTATTTTCTATTATTAAATTAATATCAGACGAATCATTATGAATATTATATTTTGGAATATAATCTTCTATCTGAGATATAAAAGTATTTAACAGATCATATTCTTTATCATCTACAGATTCAAATAATAATTGAAGAATTGGATTTTCTCTATTAATCTCATACTTAACATGTCCATCTCGTAATGTAATTCGGTTCCACATCCTGTTTTCAGCAGCAAGTTCTTTTTTTCCTCTAAATGTCGAAACGCTTTTACTTTTTACAATTGACTCTTCAACCGACGCTTTTATTAAATCCTTAATTTTATCAGGAATTTTAGCAGTTGATTTTTTTACATCCATACTCCATTGATTATCTAACGAAGATGGGATATCAACTTGTATCCTTGCTAGTTTAGTCAATTCATTTCTTACAGACATTCGTAACCATGATCCCCATATAATTAGCCTTTTATTTCGATAAACATAAAAACCTTGATCATCATAAATGCTCTTAGGAGATCCAAGCATTTTTTTCTCATCAATAGTTAGTGTATTCTGATAAGGTAAAATATAGGGTGTTACCATTATTGTCTCGTTATCCATATGAATAGGATCAGTTCTACCTTTTTGTGTTCTTGGAATTGAACATGTTAGAAAAGGATCAATTCTGCCAATCCTGTCATAATTAAATTTTATATTTATCTCATCATAAAATCTATGAAATACAAGCTCAACATGCTTTTTTGCATCTGATACAATTGCTCTAAAAGTCTCATCAAAATTTTTAGCAGTGTCTTCTATTTTATCAAACTTCCTCCAGATAACCATTGTTCCGGAATCATAATTAAATAACTCTTCAATTCTAGGTAAGTTTTCAATTTCGTGTTGCTCATATATTAATAAATTCCAGTCATTACTTTTTTCTATAACATCAAGGTCATATGACATAGCATTTATTTCATCCTGTTTTTTGCTTACAACAATTAATTCTCTACATTGTGATAATGAGGCTGATTTTAATCCCAATCCAAATCTTCCTAAATCCAATTCATCTACAACTTTATTGCTCCTATCAGAGCCAAAAATCATAGCATTATTTAATTCATTTTCATTCATTCCAATTCCATCATCTAAAATACAGAAATATGGAACATCACTCAGAGGATCGAAAAAAATATCAATATTTTTAGCTTTTGCAGCAATACTATTGTCAATGATATCAGCAACAGATGTAGAAAAATTATATCCAATTGCCCTAATACCATTTATCAAAGCATTTGCCGGTGGTATTTGCTGTACTATTTTACTCATACTACTCTATCTCCTTTAACATCAATGAATTTATAGATTTAGAAAATTTATTTAAATCCACTTGATTATAAACATTTATTTTTGGCGCAGTTAATAACTCTGTAATTAATATAATTTTTGTTTCTTTGGCAAAATCATTTATAAATTTTAATTGTTTGGCAGAAACATTAAAATATTTTATATTAGTTGTTGTATATGATGTAATAAGGTATTTTATAATTCCATTTTCTTCATACCTAAAATCATATAGTGAATAAGAAAAGTCTGATCTTAAATTAATAATATTTTTGCAATTAGAATCCACAAGATACTTATTGATCAATTTAAATGCTTCTTCTTCACATTTCATTATGACCAACCCATAATTTTCAGGATCAACATTTTGATTAAATTGTTGATAGTATTTTTTTAGACTTATTATTTCCATGTCGTATGAATCAGCATACTCATTAAAAATATTTGAATATTTATTCCCAACTCCTTTATTATTTATAAAGACTTTAGAATATGGTATTTGGTTTTCGCCAACTATTAATGCATTAAAGTTTAATATATCTTCATCAAAATCATAGTCAAATGATGTGACAACAAAAGCATAATTGTTTAATTCTTCAGAAATAGCATTAATTACGTTCTTATTATCAATAGAGCAATCATTATCATCATATTTTAATGAAATCGGATAATGCAATTTTAATCTTCCAAATTGTGCTCTTTGAGGATCGATTTCCTCCTTTATATAAAAACAAAATTCATTGTCAATATTTATTTTTTTATTATTAACACTTATATTTTTAAAAGAGAAAACATTAGTTATTTTTATTTGCGATTTAGAATTTTTAGTTAATTCGCTAATTAGACCCGGCTTTGATTGAAAATCAACTTGCATAGGAATTTTGTAAACATTCATTAACTTCTCATTAATTGAATTACCTTGTTTAATTGGTGTCGCAACTGTAGCAGTATGTCCACTTAAATTATCATTTTTTATATTATAATATAGAGATTTAGTATCAATTGGTAATATTATTTTTTGCATTTTTCTTCATCTCCAAACATAGCCTTAAATATAGCTTCTAAAACCGGAACTACAATTGAATTTCCAGCTAATTTAATGGTTTTTCTGTAGCTAAGTCCAAGTTCTTTAACATTTTCATAATCTTTTTCAGAAAAACCCATAAGTAAAAAAGCTTCTCGTGCTGTTAGCAATCTATAAGAATCTCCTTTAGGCCCGTCATATAAAATCATTCCAGCATTATTTTGTCTATCCATATTACATGTTATGGTATTAAAATATGTTAATTTATTTATATCTCTTTTATTAGTTTTCCACATTCTCTCTCTTGATTCTGTTCTAGGAAGTTGAGCTTCATCAGCTTCTTTTTTGTACACTTCATTAGTATAATCCATTCTTAAAAACTTTTTAATATTTTTTTCGGGATATAAATTTAATTTCAATTTTTCTTTAATATGGGGCTTTTCTCTAAATTTACTTACCATAAAGCATCTTGCCCTATCCTGAGGTACACCAAAATATTTTCCAGATAACACCATAACCTCATTTTCATAACCAAGTTTTCTCAAAAAGTTTTGCCACATTTTGAAATCTTTTTCATTTGATGGAGCTAAAATTGCTTTAACATTTTCCATTAATAAGTACTTTGGTAATCTATTTTGTTCAGACAATTCTTTTAAAATTCTTTCTATTTCCCATAATAATCCAGATCTTGTTCCAGAACCTTTTTTCATACCCTTTGTCTTACCACCGGTTGATAAATCTTGACAAGGAAAACTATATGTTAGTAAATCATGATCCGGAATTATATCTGCATGAATTTCCGTTATTGATCCCAAATTCTTTACTCTTTTATTTGCTATATATAATTTTTCAATTTCCTCTGGTTTCTTTTTAATCAAATTCGTACATGGTTTTACTGAATCATTGCTAAAAGTAAATTGCTCTAAATATTTTATTTGCTCTTCGTAAGATGGAACTTTTACTCTTTTCTTTTTACAATGAATGGCATCATACGCAAGAATAGCATCTATAAACCAATCACTAGTAGCTACAATTTCATAGTCTAATTTTGAATTCTTAAACGCTTTATTCTGTGCACCTATACCCGCAAAAGTTTCAAACACTCTAATTTTTTTCATAATATCACCATCATATCTTCTACCCTATATAGACAGTATATCAAAAAATATCAATTTTGAACAGTTTTAACATACAAAATCTTTTTTATTTAATTATTAATTACATTTTTTCAAATAATCTTGCAAATTTCTATCAGCACAATAAACATAACAACCTTTCATACCTCTAGTCATTAATGTTCTATATGTATTTTTAATTATAGAATCAGCTATTCTATTAGCTACTTCTTGTCCTTGTTCTTTAGCTATCTTATTAATCCCTTTTAACGATTGATCTGTTTTAGCTCTCTTAGAATAGTCAGTTACTATATGGTCATTTTCATATCTTATATCATCACCAATAATAACACCAACATAATCAAACTCTAATCCTTGGCATGTATGAATACATCCAGCTTCATTAACTGATTCAGGATCTATAGCCCATGTTTGAGAATTACCTAGATTCCAACTCATTTCAAAGTTATACTCAGGAATAGTTATATCATGAACTTCAGAATTATTCTTAGCATTACCTTCACTAATCCAATCCCAGCAATATCCTGCTACAATTCTTGATTTATTATTTATAGCATTCTTTTCTTCAATAGCTTTTCTCATTTCATTTGGATCATCAAACACTTTAAAATCATAATCAAATCCATCTATGTCGAAATTAGCAGTTTCTTTTATTTCTAATAAATTATTTAACCATGCTATATAGCCGTCAGATCCATTACATCTAAATTGGCTATCCAATTCATAAGTATATATACCAGCTCCTAATTCATTAGCATATTTCTTAATCATATCTTCACTACCAATATCCTTAAGAGTTACTTTTTGGTTTTCATCTATAAAGAATATTGAGAATTTAGAAGCATTAATAATTTCCTTAATTTGATTTTCACCTTTGTTTTGGAACATACCAGATTTAGCATTTAATCTATGTGCTTCGTCTACTACCAATACATCTAACTTATTACTATCTTCATCTACAAAGTTTCCTGATCCTTGGAATAAGTGATTAATATATGTTTGAGTAAAATTACCTCTTAGTTTTGCCGAAAACACACTTCTAGGTGCCGCATTCTTGGTTACATAGAAACAAGTCATATTTCGGTTATTAAATTCTACTAATAGGTTAATAGCAAGTACAGATTTACCAGTACCTGGTCCGCCTCTAACAATCATTACGTTCTTTTTGTTACTAGATATAGTATCAATAGCATTACTTAATGCATACTCATATATAATTTTTTGTTCATCAATCATATAGAATTCTTTATTACCTTGTAACATTTGAGATAAAGAATCTTGTAACATTTTAGATGGTCTAATTTTTCCATGATCTATTTCATAAAGAATACTTCCGCCATCACCATTTTCAATATATCTTTTAATAAAGTCTCTTAATTTAATTACATCATTATGACCAAACAATGGTGCCTTATCTGTATACTCTTTATAGTTTTCAGATAATAAAGTATCATCATTTTCAAAATAATAATTATGTAAATACGCGCATGGTACTACATTAATATCTTTTAATTGAACTGATT
>JAEEGJ010022279.1_pt1 | contig 13472 bp, 8 predicted proteins | sample 8958761 | NCBI WGS metagenome assembly JAEEGJ01 (sample SAMN16246546, study PRJNA631951) | gut metagenome | biome: gut microbiome; feature: rumen; material: RS-attached | host: Bos | place: Iran: Karaj | collected 2018-10
TTTTTCAAGAAGCTTTGAGTTATCATCATCTCCCTGTTTCATTATTAAACCGGAAAAGCCTTTGAGCACGTGAACAGTTGTATTATGTGCACTTCGTAAAGACTCATATGAAGTAAACAAAACAAGTGTTCGTCCTTCGGCAGCAGAGATGAGTCGTGGAATAGCCATTTCTATCCATTGCTGAAACTCAGGTCTGTCTGGTAATGGGGCGTCTGATGGAACTGCAAAAAGCATGTTTTTATCGTATGGAAAAGGGGAGTCAAAGGAATTGCAGTTTACCCGTTCGGGATCTGTGTAGGAAATACCTGTACGGCTGCACCAATATTTGAAATCCTTTCCTGTCCTTAATGTTGCAGAAGTACAGATTACAGATGACATTTCTTCATACACTCCCATATTCATAAGGTTTGAAATATCAAGTGGAGTTTCTGTAAGGATTACATAATCAGGATCTTCGGAAGAACGCGCAAGATCTGGTGGAAGTCGCTTTTTTTGAATCCAGTAAACATTCTGTCTTTTTTCATCCCAGAGTGAAAAGTTTTTCAAAAGGATTACATAAGAGTCGAGTCTTCTCAGAATTATTTTTGCTTCCCAGAAGGGAGGAGCCTCTCTGTCTTCGTCTGCAACACCTTCGATTATTACACGTACAAGATTTGTAAAGGCACCAAGCGCTTCGGCAAGTTTTGAAGTCTGAACAAGTAAAGGGCCCCACTGACGAGCAGTTGCTTCATACAGACGCATTGAATATTCGTGGCCCATCAAATCCTTAGCTGCAATCTCTAAGTCGGTAATTGCATTTTTTATCTGATTTGTAAGAAGATATGCTTCCTGAACCTTTTCTTCGTTTTTAGAAAAAACCGCTATTGAACAAAGATGTCCATATTCAGAACCTTTTCGTTTTCGGTACATCTGATTTACAAGCTTTATGATTTTGAATCTGTTAAAGCTTTCGCTGAAAAAAGAGGTTGCTGCATTTTCAATTCCGTGTGCTTCATCAAAAATTATTCGTCTATAAGGTGGAAGAACTGAGGCATCATCATAGCCTGTACCGCTCATTCTTGACTCAATATCAGCAAATAAAAGATGATGATTTACAACAATTATTGAAGCACTTGCAGCCTGTTTACGAACCTTCATTACATAACATTCATTAAAAAAGGGGCATCTTTTACCCATGCAGGCATCGCTTTCGGAATTAACCTTAGTCCAGGCATTATCAGAAGGCATAAAGGGCATGTCGCTTTTAGAACCTGTTTTAGTTGTTTCTTCCCAGTCAGCAATTTTTTTTATTTCTTCTGTTTCGTCTTCAAAAAGATCAAGGACAGATGAGGATTCCATAAGGCGGCGTTTACAGATGTAATTCTGTCTGCCTTTCATAAGAACAAATTTTATTTTTTTGCCAAGGATTTTTTCAACAGCAGGAATATCTTTTTCGCAAAGCTGCTGTTGAAGGTTTATTGTTCCTGTTGAAATAATAACGCGTTCTTTATTCTGCAGTGCCCACAAAAAAGAAGGAATAAGATAAGCATAGGATTTTCCTACACCGGTTCCGGCTTCAAAAACTCCTATATGATTTTGATTAAATGTTTTTGCAATACTTTTAAGCAGTTCAATCTGAACAGGACGTTCTTCAAAACTTTCCGAAACTTGAGAAAGCTTCCCTCCATTGGCAATAAATTCCCCAGCGGAGTCACAATCAATCAGTTGTATTTCACGAGTCTCTTGATTGTCAGTGTCTTCAAATTGTTCCATTCCCACCAAAATTTATGGATTGCCGCGTCGCTCCGCTCCTCGCAATGACAAAGCCTCGCGGGCATAAAAAATTCTTTTACACGAGTTTTGCCGGTTTTTTTGCGAAGCAAAAAAATACGAACTTTTGTGAGCAAGGCAAATACTCGTCAAAATAAAAACGCTCACCAAAGGTGAGCGTTTTTATTTTACATCTCCTAGCAGAATTGAACTGCTGTTGTCGGGATGAAAACCCGATGTCCTAACCACTAGACGAAGGAGACATACAATCATTTCTGATTGGTTTAAGTAATATAACAGAATACAGAAAAATGGTCAATAGATATTTACACGCCTAACCCAAATTGTTTGGTTAGTTTTTCCTGTAATACCTTGCAGTCTGCTGCCGGCATACCAAGGTTCAAGGCGTTGTTCAGGTCGTTCATAGATTTTTCATATTCCTGAATTTCGTAATATGCCATTGCGCGGCGGAAATACGTATGTGCCTGGAATTCATTTATTTCAAGCGACTTTGTGTAATTCTGAATTGCCCACTCGTAATTCTTCTGGATGGCGCAGACAATACCCTTGTAATAATATGTGCGGAACGCCTTTGGATCATACTGCAGGCTTATATCAAAATCCTGCAGGGCAGCATCAAAATTATTCATGCTAAAATATGCCATTCCCCGGTGCTTTCGTATAACAGCAATAATGTTTTTATCAGAAGTTTTGATTGCTTCAAGTATCTTTGAATAGATTTTAATTGCAGTTTCAAGGTTTCCGGCATTATGCTCATGAAGTGCATTTATGAGCATTTCGTCTATGGTTCCGTCCATATTAGGTGTAAGGCGGTTTATATCCTTTTCCGGTTCCTTTGGTTTTTCGTCAATAAGATTATCTGCAATATCGTAAAAGCTGTGCCGTCGTAATTCCAGTTCCTTTTGCATACGGTTCTGGTAATCACGGATTTCCTGGAAAGTTATGTCTGCAAGTGTAAGCATTGCATTAAGGGAAGCAAGCTTACGGCGTAACGGTGTGTCCAGAGGATTAAACTCTGTTTTATAAATAAGCTCGTGCTCTACCTCGGCCCAGGCATCCTGCAAAATTGTACGGATCTGAATCTCGCATACAAGATTTTCTCCCAGGGGTTTAAGATCTTCAAACAATTCTATAGGCGGTTTACAGGTTTCTGGAATCTTTATAAGAACATGAATAGACTCATAGCCAAACTCCGAAAACTTTTTTTCTGCACCCTTTACTTCTATTTCCTTTATTTCGAAAACCTTTTTTATCTGTTCCAGTCCAAGCTGCATGTCTTCCAGAAAGGCACAGATCATGCGTATTCCCATCATATCGGTAAGAAGGACAAGAGAATCAGAACAGTCTTTTGTCTCTTCGGGCTTGAGTTTTAAGATTTTTTTATAGTAACTGTTAAAGCTTTTTACGCGGCTTTTGTAGGTAGGCTGTGCATTAAGTTTAATTTCGGCATGAAGAATGTCGATTATGTTTTCCATTACGATTGTAAAATATTCAACATACGACTCATAGAGTTTTTTTATCTGCGCCTTTGAAGGAATGTTGGAGTTATTCTTCATATAATTAATTATAAACCATATTTGGGAATATGCAATTAAATAAAAGATTCCGACAATCTTAAAAAAAAAACACCCCGCATTGCGAGGTGTTTTTATATAGTTAGAGCTTACTAATTATTTGGCATCTGCAGCCTGACCAGCATTCTTCTGAGCGTTAGAATCTGAATCTTCGTACAAGCTAGATACGAAGTCTTCTTCAGTTGCTAACTTAGACTTTTCGAGGTAGCGGTTAACCTGCTTGTTACCAAACTTAGACATTTCTGCATTCTGACGAGCAGCTTCTTTCTTACCGATGATTCCCCAGAGGTCTTCATCTGCAATGTCGCGGTCAGATGTAAGAATAGCCTTGTCGTAAATAATCTTTACGTCTTTGAAGTATCCGATGAAGTCGCCACCAATGTGAGCAGCATCACGAGTTACTTCGAATCCAGCAAACTTGATGAAAGGTGTTCCACGTGGATAGATTGGATATACACGGATTTCGCGGTTGCGGATTTCTGAAATGTACTGTGGGTTGTTCCAGCGGAGTTCTTTCCATCCGTCGAAACCAAGGTATCCCATGAAGTAGCGGCGCTCTACGTTATCGTTATCTGTAAGATGTACATAAAGTCCGTGTGGGAAGTTCATACCCAAAGTAGTAACCTTAATAGATTTGATTGTTCCAACATTCTTTACAACACCGAATCCACCTTCGAACAATGTTTTTTCGAATGAAGGGTTCTGTGCTACGTTGAATGAAGAAGCATCTTCATCTTCGCTTAATGGCTGACGTTCACCATCATCACTAACTGTAGAAAGTGGTTCGTAAGCAGGAATATCAAAAGGAGGAACAATCTTGGCATTTGCATTTGAGTTCCATGAAGGGAATACAACGCGAACACCCATTACGTTCTGTCCTGCGAATGGTACATCTGCGGAATCCTTTACAGGTGCAGCAACAACTGTTGAATCTGCCAAGCTCTGAACAGTCTTTGCAGAAGAGTTCAATGTTACTTCCCATTCAGGAAGAGACAGAGAAGTTCTCATAAGATCTTTCTGTTGCTTAGTAAATGTTGAACCTGCACTGATAGCGTAATCCATAGTTGTACGCTTATTCTGCTTTGATACGACATTACCATCTGCGTCAGTAAGTTCGTAGTCAGCATCCAACTGTGTAAAATCGATGAGCATAGCTTCGTCAGCAAAAGCAACGCCACCAACCAGCAGCATAGCAGCTGCAATTAAACCCAAAGTCTTCTTCATTTGAAGCTCCTTTTTTTATACTAATTCGATGTAGCCTTGTATAATAAACTATTATCTTATAAGTATACTATTTTGTCAACGCTTTTTTTTCTATTTCAAAAGCATATTTTCTATTTCAAAGGCATAATTTCCATCCACAAATATCTGGATATCCTTTATGTCTCCAAAATTTTTGTACACATTTTGTTTTAAGAGCTCAATGCCATCCTTAATAGGAATTACATTGTGACCCATATATATAATATCGGCAGAAAGGTTCAAATATAGTATTTGATTTCTTTCAAAGCATGAAAGAATTTTTGTTCCCTGCGTAAAAAGATACTTTGTACGTTCAAGGCCCGAACCCAGAACAAGTTCATCAAGAAAATAGTTGATGTACTCTTTATTTGGATTTTGCTTTAGATATCTGGTTTCGAGTACGTATTTGCCTTCATCTACGCTTGGAAATATAAAAACACAGCGTTTGCCATACCCTTTTTTTGCATACATTGCTGTAGAAAAAAAGAGCATGAGTGCAGCAACTGCTGTAAAAACAATGCATGGTAAGATTTTTTTGATATTAATTTTCATTTGCAGAAGTAAATCCTTTTGAACGTTCAAAGTGTGTTATGAACGCACCAATGCCATTATATATTCCAAGGGCTGCTTTTTTCAAGTATGTATTATCATTAAGAAGGAGTGCTTCCTTTTCGTTGGAAACAAAGCCAAGCTCAATAAGGACACTAGGCATGTTGGAATTTTTTACAACAAACCACTCCTCTGCTTTGATTCCTCTGGCCTTTGATTCGTTGCCAATCTGACTCTGAAGACCGTCCATAATGAACTTTGCAATCATTATTGATTCTGTAGTATATTCTTCTTCCAGCATTGAATTGAGGATTGGGAAAAGTGATGAATCATCACCTGCTGCAGATTTATCTAGAACTGTACGTCTGTAGCCCGGAGAAAGATACCATACTTCATAACCCGAAGAAGTTTTATTAAGCGATGAGTTTACGTGAATAGAAATAAACAGAACTGCTTCGTTTTCCTTTACCTTTACATTGTTTGCAATTTCTGTACGTTCCTGCAGTGTAAGGAATACATCTTTTTCACGGGTAAGAATTATCTGCTTGTCCGGATATGCAGTTTTAAGTCGTTCTCCCAAAAGCTTTGCAACTTTAAGGTTTATATCCTTTTCCTGGATGGTAACATTTTTACCGTTTATTTTATAAGTTTTGAGCGCACCAGGATCTTTTCCGCCGTGGCCTGCATCTATGAGGATTGCGCCAACCTTGAACATGGTAGCATTATCTTCCTTAAACAAAAGCTCTGCATCGTTCATAAATTTCTGCGATACATAAACCTTGTTATCCTTTAATTCCGGTGCATCTGTTATGGACATTCTTACGCTGTCTAAAATTACAATCTGCTCGTTTTTTCTAAAGGTTATCTGATGTCCGTTTTTTTCGAGCATACCTGTTTCGGCAAGTGAATCCCAATAAAAAGTAATTCCGCTTGCTTTTGATTTTTCCATAAGCGAAATATTATTTACGGCAAAGGTCTGTACGCTGAGTGCAAAAAATAATGTATATACAAAAAACTTCAATACGCTTTTTTTCATTTTGTCCTCATAGAAACTGTATCGGAATAATAAACTGCACCCTGAATACCTCCGCGCATCAACGCACACCAAAAGCCTTTTGAATTAAGCTCGGGGTGTTTTGGACGAAGGATATCAAATTTCTTAACTGTTGATTCTATAGTGTTGTAATTCCAGTCGGTAAGATTACAAAACTCGTGGCTCGTAAAAAGTTCCGGAATATATTTTTCTACCTTATCATCCTTTGGAATTGGTAAAAGTACATCAAAAAGTCCAAGCTGTTCTTCATTCAATTTTGCAAAAGCATAAGGAGGAAAAGCCTGTTCATCCTCTTCTTCGTAGCCGGCAAGGTATTCATCAGTTTTTGGATTATCAGCTTTGAGTGTTATAAAGGTATTTGAAACTGCATCCTGTGCGGCTTTAATTGCACTGTCGCGGTCATGACTTACAGCAATTATGTTTCCGCATTTTTCTACATTGTTTCGCGGAAAATCTACATCACTTCCAATTTTTACTGTTGCACGCGGAAGAACATCAAACACTGCCCTGTCGGTATATTCATTTATATTTTCTATGTATTCTACTGTTCCGGGAATGCTCATCCAGGCGCGTTCTGCAGAGGTTCGTACACATGGTACTTCATATAGTTCATATGGGGATGGCAAATCTTTGCAAAGTTCAGATGGAGTATAGTTTACTTTCTGTGCACGCTCCAAAAGCTTCTGAGGATTTCCGCCGGTTGCAATAATTATTCCCTGCTTTGTAAGATTTAAATCCGAAGCATAAGGATAGGTCCAGCCGGACATATAACCGCCCGAAAGTCTTCCTGCAATTTCTCCAATCATAGGACCCTTGGCTGTATACTTTATATCTGCTTTGGCAGCACCACAGCTTAAGCCTTCTGCTTTTGCACCAAGCGCAAAAACACTTATAAGCTCGTCGTGCATTTTCTGGTCCAGCACAGCAGGCATTGTATGCCCTACTTCTATAAAATAAGGCTCATATTTTATATGGCGTATTGCAAAACCGGTGACAATAAATTTTCCGTCATAAACAAGTGCATCAATGGAAAATTCCGGACCGTCCATATATTCTTCTATGATTGCATAACCGGTTCTTGAGCAATTTACAGCAGCTTCTACTGCAGGCAAAAACTCCAGCTTTGAACGCACCATACGGCAGCCGCGGGCACCCATATTATCTACAGGCTTTACTACAAGCGGCAGACTAAGAGTTTTTGTTATATTTTCAAAAAGGTCGGAAGAAATATCCCGGGCACAAACTTTTGCAAATTTTGGAGAAGGCACGCCGTTTTTTTCAAAACAGGCACGCATTTGCGTTTTTATGCTTGCATTTGTTGCTGCTTGGTAACTGTGAGCATGGAGCCCCAGCTTTTCGCTTACATAGCTTACGCTTGCAGAAAAATCTGTTCCTGCTGTAAAAACACCTGCAAGTCCACCTTCTGTTTCATTTTTAAGACGCTTACAAAGCTCTAAGATTCCTTCTTTATCTTTAAGGTCAATCTGAAAAAACTCATCTGCCAGAGGAATAGCTACTGCATTTTTATCTGCGTCTATTACGATTGTGTGAAAACCAAGCTCTTTTGCACTCAAAATTGCGGGCTTTTGCATTAAGCCTGCACCCAAAATCAATATATTCTGCATAATTATTTTCCACCTGTTTTGCGCGGCTTTTTACGGCAATAGATTTCTACTGTATCGCCAAGCTGCATGAGTCTTGAATATTTATCTACGAGCTTCCACTTCAAGCTGTCTTTTTGCGACTGACTGTCTTTTATAGACGGGAATCGCTCCGGATGATGACCGGTAGACACTATTTTTACTACTTCAAAACCGTAACGTTCAAGGATTTTCTGGGCTCTGTGAGGTTCCCAGATTGAATAATGGTCTGTAGGACTGATTGTATAAAAATGATCCAGGTCGCTTTTTGCAGAAATGCCTTCTCCAGACGGAGTTGCAAAGGCAAAAATACCGCCGTCCTTTATAATCTGAGAAATCTTTGTAAGAACACCGTCCAGGTCTTTAAAATGCTCTATTACATACCACATTGAAATGCTGTCAAATTTTGAAATACCAAATTCTTTTTCGCTATCCATATCAGGGAAAGCACTGCAGCACGCAGGAAAATGAAGCTCGTTTTTTACATAATTTATTGCATCTTCCGAAATATCTGTTCCAAACGGATTAAGATTGTTTTCCACAGCAGCCGCAAGAGACGGACCGTAGGCACAGCCTATATCAAGATAATTTTTGCCTTCTGCATTACCCTGCAGCATTCTGATTGTCTGAATACGGCGAACACACTGAGCTTTTATAGAATCAAAATCTTCCTGATAGGTTTTACCATACTGCTTTTTGTAGTCTTCAAAAAAATATGCTTTTTTATATTCTTTTTCTTCTTCTGCGCTAAAGGACATATAAACAAGGCCGCAGCTTTTACAGCGTCTGTAGGTTCTTCCGTTGTTTCGCGAAATTACAGGATCTGGTTCTTCCGGCTGTTTACGGCATACAGGACAAAGGAGTCTTGATCCTGCAGAAAGTCTTTTAAGGCATTCTCCAAGAGATTTCTGCTCATGGCTCAACTGCAAAGTAGGATGAAGATTCTCAGATTCCAGAGCCTTCTGCATTTTTTCCGAATCAATTTTTCCCTGAATAAAAGCAAAATTATATTTTTGTGCAAGCTTTTCGTGAAGCTTTGTGGTTGCAAGCATTATTACTGCACACCCCGCAAAAGCTGCTTCAAAAGCGGTAAGCCCGTAATGAGTAACAACAAGGTCATATTCGTAGATTTTTTCACGCAGATTTTCTACAGGGCCTGTAAAATCTATATGAACCATATCACGGTATTTTTCTAAGTCGCTTACTATTGCAGTAATTTTTGCGCCCGGGAGCACTCTTGAAAGTGCGCGGACTGCAGGTACTGTAAGGTTAGCAGGATCTTCCCCGCCAATGCAGACTAAAACCTTATCTATATTAAGGGATTTTGTATTTCTTACATTTACCGGCTTTACGATATAGCTTGTATCAAAAGTATTAGGGAGGCGCTTACAGTCGTAGGATGGAATTATATCTAAAAGATAATCGCAGTATTCGTGATTGTCGCTGCCTTCATCAAGAGAAATAAGCTTTTTGCAGTTATAAAAGGCCTTTGTCTGTTCTGCGGTAAGCTTAAAGCAGTCTGTTACAACGACAGGAGAAAAGGTCTGATCTGGTATTTCATCTATAATCTGGCTTTGCACAAGTCCTTTTTCCTTATATTCCATAAGAATTGAAGGGATTTCACTGAGTGTGCTGTCTTTTGGAATATAAACAAAGCCGTTTGTTGCAATTGCAGCATTTAAGCAGCGGTGAAGATGGCCGGTTCCCTGCCCCTTTGTAACAGACGGAACATAAACAATAGGATTAAGTACAAAATCGCTTTTGCAGGCATCTAAAATCTGTTCTGTTGTGTACGGCGCCCATTTTCGCTTGTTTTCTTTTGGAGCACCCAGATAATTTACTATAGAAACTGCACGCAGATAGTCTGAATAAGTATCTATTGTTGTTCTAAGCTCGGGATTATAAAAACGCGATGGGGCTTTTATAAACTCGCATACAAAATTTTCTTTATGATTATAAAGGGCTGGGCCAACATGCTCGTGGTCATAAGGATTATCTGTCTGTTCTGCAGCCTGCAGCAGAGCCTGTGCATCTATTATTTCTACACCAGAGCCATGAGGGAGTCCTGTAAAGGTAAGATATGCACATTTTTTCTTGCTCCTCTGTCTGTCTTCAAATTCGTCAAGGCTTGCCTGTGCTGCTTCGTAAAACAAAAACGGATTATCTGCAGTGGCACGAATAATTGTAGAAACCTTGATTTTTTTAATAAGATCACAAAAGCGCTTGAGTACATCGTCAAGCTCTCCTGCAAAACATTCAAAGCCGTTTTCTTTACAGATTGGAGCGAGTGTGTCATAGGATTCAAAATCTGTAGCAACAAAATAACGGTCTGCGTCTACCTTTTTCATGGAATTTAAAACCCAGGACAAAACGCATTTACCGCCAAGCTCCTTTAAGGCCTTGCCCGGTAATCTTGTAGAAGATAATCTGCACTGTACTATTACTGCCCTCTTATTCTTCATTTTGCGAATCCTGTTTTTTTTCTGTCCAATCTTTTACAAAGGTCTGTAAGTCCATCTTAAAGCGGTATTTATTTTTTTCTACCCATTTTTTTGCAGCATTAAACTGTCTTTTTGCTTCCAGATAACCGCAGGAAGAACGGAAAAGAAATTTTATAAAGGAAGAATTCTTTATATAACCCTGCTGCTGTTTATATTTTGGAACTTCGTTTTTGAGATAATAGCGCAGGTAATCAAGATTAATAGTTTTATCCTCTACCGGTGGCTCATCAATATATGAAAACTGTAGCATTGTTGTAAGGCAGGTTTCTTCTCCCCAGAGCCAGGAACGCATTGCAAGGTCAAGATTCTGCCAGTAAGGAGTCTCTATTGTATAATCAAAACCGCCAAGCTGAATAAACTTTTTGCGGTCATAAAGTGCAACATAATCCTTTGGATAAATTGTCTTTTTGCCGTCTGTTACATACGAAGAAGCATCTATTACAAAATGAGATTTTTCGGCGCCAGGTGTAAAAAGCGTATAAAGTCCGTTTTTGTTTTTATCCATGAGGCGTGGGACTATGCAGTATTTTTTTTCGTTCATAAGGCGTTCGGCAAGATTGCTCAAAACAACACCGCTTGGAATATAAAGACTGTCACGCAATACAAGAACATAATCAGAATCTATTTCGCTCATTGCAAGATTTATAAGCTGTCCATCAGAGGTTTTTTCAAGCGGAATAAAGAATTTGATATCCGGGAACTTACGTGAAATATCTTCGGTAGAAACATTTTCGCTGTCGTGTTCTATAGAAATAATTGAGCGGAAATGACAGCCCAAAAGGTTTTCGAAAACGCTGAATTTAAGGTGGCTTGCGCTTGAATTTAATAAAATTACCGAAATATTAAGTGCATCCGGCGAATAATTTACCTTTCCGCCAAGCACTGTCATATTAATCTGATGTTCATCAAAAGTTGAAGGTATAAAACTCATCACACCCTCCGCATTTTCCATAATAATGTCCTGAACAATGATTGCTTAAATGCATATCAAGCTTTTTCCAGGTTTCTTCAAGGCCTTCGCCAAAAACATTTCCTACAATGTCGTCTAAAACGCGGCAGTAACATACTGGAACATCGCCGTTATAAAGAATTGTAAGCTCACGTCGCAGATGCCAGCAGACATTGCGTTCTAATGGTGAAAGATCTGCAGGTTCTTCGTTTTTAAGCAGGCCTGCAAAACTGTTGTATTTTTGGATTATAAAGTTTCCGTGGCTTTCGCTTGATTTATCATTCCAGTAGCGGAAGAACTTTTCAAGCTGCTCTTCGTTTGCATTCATGCGCACAAACTGAGGATAAACACAGCCTGGGAGAGCTTCTTCCAGTTTTTTTACTGCATCTGCGGCAGCTTCAAGTTTGAAATTTTCGCCCCTGATTGTTTTGCAGGCTCCGGGTTCTACTCCATCCATAGAAACTACTATCATTATCTTTTGCCAGCCGTTTGTTCGTTCTGCAGCTGCGTTTACAATAGGAGCAACTTCCTGAGCAAAGTTTTCCGGGATAGAACAGCCGTCTGCTTCTATAAATACCGAAAGACCTTCGTAAGAAAGGATTTTTTCTATTATTTTAAGTAAATCTGGATGATTAAAGCATTCGCCCCAGGCAGAAAGGCCAATTACAGCTTCGCCTGAAAAATCTGACATTTGATTTATAAGTTCACAGGCTTTATCAAAATCCATTATTTTTTCTGCTGATGAACATTCAGTTCCTTCTTTTTGTTTAAGCTGAACAGGATACGGGCAGTAAGAGCATTTTCCCTGACATTTTTGTGCAAGCTGCAGGTTATAAAAAGCCGGAACTGTTTTTAAGATTCCTAATTCTCTTACCGCATCTTCAGCCATATCTTCAGGCTCTATTTCGCCGACAGCAACCCCAAGGACCTTAGAAAAATCAATAATTTTATTATAAAGCTTTTGGCATACAATAAAAGTTTCTTTTTTACGGCAATCATAGGCCAGACGGAAGAGTCTCCAGTCTTTAGGAGCCAGAACTGTTTCTACTTCAAAGGAATTTATATCTGTTTTGATGATATCCATGAGTGAATGGCGGGTAACCTTCTGGTCGCCGGTTGTTTTTGCAGTAGTTTTTGAAAGTTCACTAAGTATTGCTATTGTTCCTTTGTTCAAAACCTCTGGTGCTAAACCTTCCGGATATCCTTCTGCAAAGGTATATTCTGCCTTGTACTCTATATGAGTCTTCAAAAGCTCTTCGGTAAGCTTTTTATTCAGGAATGGGCAGTCTGCATAAGAGAAAATAAGATTATCTGAGCCTGAATCGCGGCAAATTTTGTCTAATTCTTCTAAAAGTGCGGTAATTGTAGGGCATCCGCTTATAGTTTTTACTTCAAAACCAAGATTTGATGCGGAAACCTGGCACAATTCCTTTGCGCTTTTACCATCGAAGACCTTTTCATCTTCATATTTATTTTTTTCGTCAAATAAAACAACAATACTTTTCATCAACTTGTTTATCGGCAATTGGTTGAACAAGTTAATGGAATTAAGATAAAATAAGAAGTATGGGAGATCAGGACAGCCTGTTGAATCAGGTCTTTTCGGTAGCACAAATTACTTCTTATATAAAAGAAATTCTCGAAGGGGCTTTTACGACTATTTGCGTAGAAGGCGAAATTTCTAACTGGAGGCCAAGTACATCAGGCCACGTTTATTTTACGCTTAAGGATAATACTGCACAGCTTAAGGCAGTTATGTTTAAAGGCTCCCTCTACTCCCTTAAATTCAGGCCAAAAGACGGTGACAAAGTACGCTGTACAGGCCGCATTTCTGTTTACGAGCCTCAGGGAAACTACCAGATTATTGTAAACAAAATGGAAGCTGCAGGAGCCGGCGACATACTTATGATGCTGGAACAGAGAAAGCAGAAGCTTGCAGCAGAAGGATTGTTTGATGAAGACAGGAAAAAGTCTCTTCCGCAGATGCCAAAGACAATTGGTGTTGTAACAAGTCCTACAGGAGCGGCCATACGCGATATTCTGCAGATTACACGCCGCCGCAACAAAAATATAAACGTAATTGTGCTTCCTGCAGTGGTACAGGGCCAGGAAGCAGCCCCTTCCATAGTAAAAATGATAAATATTGCAAACTTTTACCGCCTTTGCGATATCCTCATCGTTGGAGATCGGAAG
>JAEEGJ010022282.1_pt1 | contig 13471 bp, 14 predicted proteins | sample 8958761 | NCBI WGS metagenome assembly JAEEGJ01 (sample SAMN16246546, study PRJNA631951) | gut metagenome | biome: gut microbiome; feature: rumen; material: RS-attached | host: Bos | place: Iran: Karaj | collected 2018-10
CGATCATGGTCGCAAATGACAGCCTTTGCCGCAACAATACGGCACAGATGTTCGTAACGGCGTGGATCGGCGTGCTCGATCTTTCGACCGGCGCGCTCAACTTCGTCTGCGCGGGACACAATCCGCCCGTGCTGATCTCCGACGGAAAGCCGGAATTCATCAAACGCCGGAGCGGTCTGGTGCTTGCCGGAATGGAAGGCGTACCGTACCGCGAGCAGAGCCTTACGCTCCGAAAGAACGACCGGCTGTTCCTCTATACCGACGGCGTGACCGAAGCGGAAAACACCGCGCACGATCTCTTCGGCGAAGAACGCCTTGCCGCCTGTCTCGAGCAGTCCGCTGAAAAAGCGCCGGACGAGATCATCGCCGATGTCAAAACCGCCATCGACGCGCATGCCGGCGGCGCCGAGCAGTTCGACGATATCACCATGCTGTGCATCCGGTATCTCGGCAGGGACTGATCCTTTCCGCGCCCGGTCTTTTCAAAACGCTCAGCCACCTGTCGATCAGGTGGCTTTTCCATGCATGTTTTCGCTTGACTTTCTGCTTCGTTGTGATATGATATATCTTTGTTGACGAAACGGAGGAACCGGAATGAGTACACTGCTTGCGGCGGCGCTCGCGCTTTTGATCGGGCTTTTAATGACGCGTTTATTCAAGCTTTTGAAATTGCATTTGCCGGACGTGACGGCATTTCTGATCGCGGGGCTTATCATCGGTCCGCACTGTCTCGGCAGGCTCGGCATCGCGGGCGTCGGGTTTTCGAGCACGGCGGAGGTGGAAAGCATGTCCGTCATCACGAATACCGCTCTCGGCTTCATTGCATTTTCGATCGGCAACGAGTTTCTGCTTTCGCAGCTCAAGACGATCGGCAAACAGGCGATCGTCGTCGGCATCTTTCAGGCGCTGGCGGCAACGCTTCTGGTCGACGTGCTGCTCGTTGCGCTCCATTTTCTGATGCCCGACAAGCTGTCCGTCGAAGCGGCGATCACACTCGGCGCGATTGCGTCCGCCACCGCGCCCGCCGCCACGCTGATGGTCGTGCGGCAGTACAAGGCGAAGGGCAAGCTGACCGACATCCTGCTGCCCGTCGTCGCGCTGGACGACGCCGTGGGGCTTGCGGTGTTCTCCGTATCCTTCGGGATCGCGACCTCCATGGTGACCGGGCAGACGGACCTCATCGGGATCCTGGTCGAGCCGCTGATCGAGATCGTCGCATCGCTGGCGCTCGGCGCGTTCCTCGGATGGGTCCTCACGATCCTGGAACGCACGTTCTTCTCCAACTCGAACCGTCTTTCGTTAACCATCGCCTTCGTCGTGCTCACCGTCGCGCTGTCGATGATCTCCTTCGAGATCGGACGCGTCAGGATCTCCTTCTCGACGCTTCTCGTGTGCATGATGCTCGGTACGGTGTTCTGCAACATCTGCCCGCTCGCGCAGGATCTGATGGACCGCGCCAACAAATGGACCGCACCGCTGTTCGCGCTCTTCTTCGTTCTGAGCGGCGCGGAGCTGGAGCTCAGCGTGCTGTCGAGCGGCGCCGTCATCCTGATCGGGATCGTCTATATCCTCTCCCGTTCGGCGGGCAAATACATCGGCTCCTATGTGAGCTGCTCGGCGACGCACTGCGATCCGACGGTCAAAAAGTACCTCGGCATCACGCTTCTGCCGCAGGCGGGCGTTGCGTTGGGCATGTGCGTGACCGCGTCGAAGCTCGGAACGACCGACGGCGTGCTGATCAAGAACATCGTCCTGTTCAGCGTGCTGATCTATGAGCTCGTAGGTCCCCTGCTCACGAAGTGGGCGCTGACCAAGGCGGGTGACATTGAGCCGTCCCGCGAAAACGTGCAGGATCGAAGAGTGCGCAAGTATCAGGAAGCGCTGGGACAGAATACGGTCTCGGAAGCAGGCAGAAAGCAGGCGCAGCGCAACATCGAACGCCGCAAGCGGCAAGCGGTGAAGCAGAACAAAGGATAAAAATCAAAAGGAGCTGTCCCAAAGCGGCAATGAACGCCGGATCGGGACGGCTCCTGTTTTGTTATGATGCGGTTTCTCTGCGTGCGTTGAGCGGCACGAAAACCGGCGATGCGTTTTTTCCGGCAGGATCCTGCGCCGGATCAGAGCAGACCGAGCACCTGTCCGTAGACCGCGCCGGTGCAGGCAAGCGTATCGTTGAGGAGCTGTTCGCCCCTGTGACGGTAGACCGCGGCTCTGTCCTTGTCCTTGAGATAGCCGAGATTGATCAGCACGTTCAGCCAGGCGCTGCGGACGGTCGCCTCCAGCATCATCACGGCGACGCCCAGGTCGCTGACGGCGTTGGCGTTGGTCTTTCCCGGCATGCGCTCGATCATCTTCGCCGCGTCGAGAGAAAGCTCCATCGTGTGCAGCGGAGATTCGATGCAAAGGATCAGCGCGTTCTGGATCGCGTCGGCGCGGGCGGTCTTTTCGTCCGCCGTCCCTTTGGGCAGATTCAGCGCCGCCGTGAACCGGTGGAAGGCGTCGGCGTCGCGCTCCATCGCGTCAAGGAACGCCGCGCGCAGCGCGCCGCACCGTTCCTTGCAGACGCGGATCTCCTCCGAGAACGCGGCATACTGCGGACGGTCGACGGACAGATTGCCGACCATTTCGGCAAGCGCGGAACCCAGAGAGCCCGCCATGGCCGCGGCGGATCCGCCGCCGGGCGCTGCCGCATCGGATCCGAGCAGCTCAAAGAAGGAACGCAACGTCAGTTCGGAAAGCGCCATGGTTGTTTCTCCTTATGTCGAAAGAATACTGCGTACAAGCAACTGTACATTCGATCATAGCCTATTCAGGCAAAAAATGCAAGACGTTTTCCGCATTTTGAATACATGCGGACGATCCTTTTCTCTGCGGCGAAGATCCGTCGGGAACGCGGAAAACAAGCCGCGATCCGCGATCTTATATAACGCATTTCGGGGTTGACAAGGCGCGTCGGCCTGTGATAGAGTAGAAACGTTGATTGGAAAAGCGAACCCCCTATGGATATGAGAGGACAAACCATGGCAGAGAACCGTTTTATCAGCGCATTTCTCCGAAACGACAAGGGACCCGTCCCCCTTGTCGAAGCGGGCATACTGCCCCCCTCCGATCACCGCATGATCATACTACCCGGCTTTTGCGATGTACACGTACATCTTCGCGAGCCGGGTTTTTCTTATAAAGAAACGATCGCAAGCGGCACCGCGGCGGCCGCGGCGGGCGGATACACGGACGTGTGCGCCATGCCGAACCTGAACCCCGTGCCGGACAGTCTCGAATCGCTTGCCGTTCAGGAAGCGCTGATCGCCGCGCAGGCGCGCGTGCGCGTCCATCCCTACGGCGCGATCACCGCGGGCGAACGCGGCGAACGGCTTGCCGATCTTGAGGCTTTGGCGTCGCGGGTCGCCGCCTTTTCCGACGACGGCAAAGGTGTGCAGAACGACGATCTGATGCGCGAAGCGATGCGGGAAGCAAAGCGGCTTCATAAACTGATCGCCGCGCACTGCGAGGACAACCGTCTTTTGCGCGGCGGATACATCCACGACGGCGCGTACGCTTCGGCGCACGGTCATGCGGGTATCTGCTCCGAGAGCGAGTGGGGACAGATCCGCCGGGACCTCGACCTGGTCCGCGAGACGGGCTGCGCGTATCACGTCTGTCATATCTCGACAAAGGAAAGCGTTGCGCTGATCCGGCAGGCAAAGCGGGAAGGGCTGGACGTAAGCTGCGAGACCGCGCCGCACTATCTGGTCCTGGATGAAACCGATCTTATGGAGGACGGACGTTTCAAGATGAATCCCCCGCTTCGGAGTCCAAAGGACCGCGAAGCGCTGATCGAGGGGCTTCTGGACGGCACGATCGACATGATCGCCACCGATCACGCGCCGCACAGCGCCGAGGAAAAGGCAAAGGGTCTGCGCGGCAGCGCATTCGGGATCGTCGGTCTGGAAACCGCGTTTCCGGTGCTCTATACCAAGCTGGTCGTTCCGGGCGTGCTGCCCCTCGAAAAGCTTGTCGATCTGCTCGCGTACCGTCCGAGAGCGCGCTTCGGGATCCCGCTTCGGGAAAACGATTACGCGGTCTGGGATCCGGACGCGGAATACACGATCGATCCGGACACGTTTCAGACGAAGGGTCGCGCGACGCCGTTTGCGGGCATGCAGGTGCGCGGCAAGTGTCTGCTGACAGTTTGCGGCGGCAGAACGGCCTACATGGCGGAGGACGGCGCGCTATGAAGGATGTGATTTTTACCGTCGCGGCGCAGAAGCGTCTGACGGACAACGTATATGAGATCCGGCTCACGGGCGACACGTCGGCGATCACCCGGCCGGGGCAGTTTGTCAATCTGAAGCTGGACGGGCTTTTTCTGCGCCGTCCGCTCTCGGTCTGCGATCTCGAAGGCGACGCGCTGACGCTGATCTATAAGGTCGTCGGCCGCGGCACGGCGCTTTTGCGCGGTATGACACCGGGACAGACGATCCCGGTGCTGACGGGTCTCGGCAACGGCTATGATACGGCGCTTTCCGGGAACAAACCGCTTCTGATCGGCGGAGGCGTCGGCGTACCGCCGCTGTACCTGCTGGCAAAGCGTCTGCGCGCCGAGGGAAAGACCGTCTTTGCGGTCCTCGGCTTCAATACCGCCGCGGAGATCTTCTATGCGAATCGCTTCCGCGATCTCGGCTGCACGGTCGCCGTGACCACAGCGGACGGTTCGTTCGGGATCAAAGGCTTCGTCACCGACGCACTGCCGGAGGACTATACCCACGTCTACACCTGCGGACCGGAGCCGATGCTGCGCGCCGTGTACCGCAGGATCAAAACCGGCGGCTCGTTCAGCTTTGAAAAGCGCATGGGCTGCGGCTTCGGCGCGTGCATGGGCTGCTCCTGCAAAACGATCACCGGATACAAGCGCATCTGCAAAGAGGGACCCGTGCTGGAAAAGGAGGAGATCCTATGGGAAGACTGAGCGTCGATCTCTGCGGTGTCACGCTGGACAACCCCGTCATCCCGGCGTCCGGGACCTTCGGATACGGCTGGGAGTTTGCGGAGCTGTACGATATCAATCTATTGGGTACGTTCTCCTTTAAGGGGACCACGCGGGAGCCGCGCTTCGGCAACCTGACGCCGCGGATTACGGACTGCCCCGCGGGCATGCTGAACGCCGTCGGGCTGCAGAACCCCGGCGTGGACCGTGTCATCGACACGGAACTTCCGAGACTCGCGACCGTATTTCATAAGCCGGTCATGGCAAACATCAGCGGATTTTCCGTTGCGGAATACGCGGAGGTCAGCGCAAAGCTGGACGCGCAGCCGCAGGTGGGCTGGCTGGAGGTCAACGTCTCCTGCCCGAACGTGCACGGCGGCGGCATGAGCTTCGGCACCGATCCCGAGCAGGCCGCGGCTGTGGTGCGCGCGGTCAAGGCGGTGACGACCAAGCCCGTGATCATCAAGCTGACGCCGAACGTAACGGACATCGTCGCGATCGCAAAGGCCTGCGAGCAGGCGGGCGCGGACGGGATCAGCCTGATCAATACGCTTCTGGGCATGCGGATCGACCTGAAAACCCGCAAGCCCGTTCTTGCCAACGTCACCGGCGGACTATCCGGTCCCGCGGTCTTCCCTGTCGCCCTGCGCATGGTATGGCAGGTCGCGCACGCGGTGCAGATCCCGGTCGTCGGCATGGGCGGCGTTTCCTGCGCCGAGGACGTGCTGGAAATGCTGACGGCAGGCGCCGCCGCCGTCGAGGTGGGCGCGGCGAACCTGGTCGACCCGCTGGCATGCAAAAAAATCATCGAGGAGCTGCCCGAGGCGATGGACCGGTACGGCATTCGGGAGCTTCGTGAACTGAGAGGAGCATAACATGGGCAAAGACGTCATCATCGCCTGCGATTTTCCGACCGCGGCGCAAACCCTGACCTTTCTGGACCGTTTTCCCGAGCGGAAGCCCTTCGTGAAGATCGGCATGGAGCTTTTCTATGCCGAGGGTCCGTCCGTTGTGCGGGCGATCAAGGCGCGGGGACACAGGATCTTTCTGGACCTGAAGTTGCACGACATCCCGAACACCGTCAAAAAAACGATGGCGGTCCTGTCCGGACTGGACGCGGACATCGTGAACCTCCATGCCGCGGGAACGGCGGAAATGATGCGCGCCGCGCTGGAGGGGCTGACCCGCCCCGACGGCACCCGCCCGCTTCTGATCGCCGTCACGCAGCTGACTTCGACCGATCAGACCGCTTTGGAACGCGAGCTCCTGATCGACCGACCGATGGATGAGGTGGTCCTCACTTACGCCGAAAACGCGAAAAACGCGGGGCTTGACGGCGTGGTCTGCTCCCCGCTCGAAGCGGGAAAGGTCCACAGCCGCTGCGGTTCCGGTTTTCTGACCGTCACCCCGGGCATCCGGTTTGCCGACGGAGAGAAGGGCGATCAGAAACGGATCATGACGCCCGCGCAGGCAAAGCTCGAAGGTTCGGACTACATCGTCGTAGGCCGTCCGATCACCGCCGCACCCGATCCCGCAGCCGCGTACGCGCGCTGCTGCGCGGAGTTTATAGATTAAGAAAGGAAACGAAAGGCATGGAACTGTCAACACAGATCGCAAAGGACCTGCTGTCCATCCGCGCGGTCTTCTTCCGTCCGGAGGAGCCCTTCCTCTGGGCGAGCGGCATCAAAAGCCCTGTCTACTGCGACAACCGTCTGACGCTGACGGCGCCCGCGGTCCGCAGCGACGTGGAAAACGGGCTTTGCGAGCTTGTCCGGACCTACTACCCGGAGGTCGAGGTCCTGATGGGCACGTCCACCGCCGGCATCGCGCACGCCGCCATCGTCGGGCATCTGATGGGACTGCCGATGGGCTACGTCCGCAGCGGAAACAAGGACCACGGCCGTCAGAACCGCATCGAGGGTCGGCTGGAGCCCGGACAGAAGGTCGTCGTGGTGGAGGATCTGATCTCCACCGGCGGCTCCGTCATCGAGGTCGTCGAAGCCCTGCGCGACGCGGGCGCGGAGGTCCTCGGCGTCGTGTCCATCTTTACCTACGGCATGAAAAAGGGTCTGGAGCGGCTTTCCGCCGCACAGATCGAGAACCATTCCCTGACGGACTTCGACCGTATCGTTGCGGTCGCAGCAAAAGAGAACTATATCAAACCGGAGGACGTGGAACGGCTGATCGCCTTCCGCGATAATCCATCAGATGAAAGCTGGATCGGAGGTATCAAATGAAACGAAGCATCATCGACATTCTGGATCTGAGCACCCAGGAACTGGAGGAGCTCATCGCAACGGCGGAAGATATCATCGCCAACCCCGACAAGTATGCGCACGCATGCGACCGCAAGAAGCTGGCGACCCTCTTTTTTGAGCCGTCGACCCGCACCCGCATGAGCTTTGAAGCGGCGATGTACGAGCTCGGCGGACACGTGATCTCCGTGTCCAGCGCCATGTCGTCCTCGGCGGCCAAGGGCGAAAGCGTGGCGGACACGGCAAAGACCGTCTCCTGCTACGCGGACATCATCGCCATGCGCCACCCCAAGGAGGGCGCGGCGTACGTCGCGGCGACCAACGCCACGATCCCCGTGATCAACGCGGGCGACGGCGGGCACTGCCATCCCACGCAGACGCTGGCGGACCTTCTCACGATCTGGCGTGAAAAGCGCCGTTTCGAGGGGCTGACCATCGGTCTTTGCGGCGACCTGAAGTTCGGACGTACGGTACATTCGCTCATCAACGCCATGTCCCGCTACAACGGCAACCGTTTCGTGCTCATCTCCCCCGAAGAGCTGAAGGTGCCCAGCTATGTGAAGAAGGGCAGTCTGAAAAAGTTCGGCATCCCCTATACTCAGACCACCGATCTGGAAGCCGCCATGCCGGAGCTGGACATCCTCTACATGACCAGAGTACAGCGCGAGCGTTTCTTCAACGAGGAGGATTATCTCCGTCTGAAGGACAGCTACATCCTCACCCCGGACAAGCTGAAAAACGCCAAGCCCGACCTCGCCATTCTCCATCCCCTGCCCCGCGTCAACGAGATCAGCGTCGCCATCGACGATGATCCGAGAGCGTGCTATTTCAAGCAGGTACTCAACGGCAAATACATGAGAATGGCTCTGATTCTGAAACTTCTGAAGGAGGCAGGTACAATATGAACATCGATTCCATCCAGAACGGCGTGGTCATCGACCACATCACCGCAGGGCAGGGCATGAAGCTCTATCACCTGCTCAAGCTCGACGAAACCGACCTGTCCGTGGCGATCATCCGCAACGTGGTGAGCCGCAAGATGGGCAAAAAGGACATCATCAAGATCGACGCCGACATCCCCGTGAACCTGGACGTCATCGCGTATGTGGATCCGGGCGCGACCGTCAACATCATCCGCAACGGCGCGCTGGTGGAAAAGCGGCAGATGGAGCTTCCCGAAACGCTGACCGACGTTCTGGTCTGCAAGAACCCGCGCTGCATCACGTCCACAGAGCAGGAGCTGAAGCAGATCTTCCGGCTGACGGACCGCGAAAACAAGGTCTATCGCTGCATCTACTGCGAGACCAAGGCGGGCGTCTGACGGGAAAGGAGCCGGAAACGATGCTAAAAATCGGAATCGTCATGGGAAGCAAAAGCGATCTTCCCGTGGTGCAGAAGGCGGTCGACGTGCTTAACGAACTGAAGATCCCCTATGAGGCGCATATCTTCTCCGCGCACCGGACGCCCGGCGAAGCGGCGGCGTTTGCCCGCGCCGCGCGGGAGAACGGCTTTGCCTGCGTGATCGCGTTTGCCGGCATGGCGGCGCATCTTGCGGGCGCGATCGCCGCGAACACGACGCTGCCGGTCATCGGCGTGCCCTGCAAGGGTCCCGTATTCGACGGAATGGACGCGCTGCTGTCCACCGTGCAGATGCCCTCCGGCATCCCTGTGGCGACCGTGGCGGTCAACGGCGGCGCGAACGCCGCGCTGCTGGCGGCGGAGATCCTGTCCGTCGGGGATGCGGAGCTTGCCCGCCGGCTGCGGGAAAAGCGCGAAGCCGCCGCAGCCGCGATCCTGGAGCAGGACGCGCAGCTTTCCGAAGAGCTTATGCATTCTTAACCGACGAACGCTTTGTATCAAATATCAAAAAGGGGTATCTCATCATGGAAAACAAGCTTGTTTACACCGGCAAAACCAAGAACGTCTACGCGCTGCCCAACGGCAACTACCTGCTGAAATTCAAGGACGACTGCACCGGCAAGGACGGCGTCTTTGATCCCGGCGAGAACAGCGTCGGTCTGACGATCGACGGCGTGGGCGACGTGAACCTTCGCATGTCCATCTATTTCTTTGAAAAGGTCAACGCAGCGGGGATCCGCACGCACTACGTCTCCGCGGACCTCAAGAACACCACCATGGAGGTCCTGCCCGCCAAGGTCTTCGGCAAGGGCCTGGAGGTCATCTGTCGCCATAAGGCGGTCGGCAGTTTCCTGCGCCGCTACGGCGAATACATCGAGGAGGGGGCGGACCTGCCCGCATACGTGGAGACCACGTTCAAAAACGACGCGAAGGGCGATCCGCTGGTCACCAAGGACGGCCTCGTGGTTCTCGGCGTGATGACCGCGGAGCAGTACGACGAGATCAAGTCCATGACGCAGAAAATCACGCAGATCGTTGCGGACGAGATGGCAAAGCGCGGCATGGTGCTTTATGACATCAAGTTTGAGTTCGGCTACGACGCCGAGGGCAAGGTCATGCTGATCGACGAGATCGCTTCCGGCAACATGCGCGTGTATAAGGACGGCAAGTACGTCGATCCGATGACGCTTTCCAAGCTCTTCTTCGCGTAAGCAGTCGCAGGCGGGCTTTTGCCCCGCACACCGAATCCATTTTTCAGGAGGTTTCCACATGGGAGGCTTTTTCGGCATTACATCCCAAAAAGACTGCATGGCAGACGTCTTCTTCGGCACCGATTACCATTCCCACCTTGGCACCCGCCGCGGCGGGCTGGCGGCGTACGATCCCGAGATCGGTCTGCAGCGCAAGATCCATAGCATTGAAAACGCGCCTTTCCGCACTCGCTTCGAGCATATCTTTGAAGAGATGAAAGGCACCGCTGCGATCGGCTGCATCAGCGACAGCGAGCCGCAGCCGCTTTTGATCCGCTCCAATCACGGCACCTACGCCGTCTGCATGATCGGCAGGATCAACAACGCGGATTCGCTGATCGACCAGTTCCTCTCCTTTACCGGCGGTCACTTTGACGCCAAGACCGGCGGCACGGTTAATATCGTGGAGTTGCTTGCCGCGCTGATCGACCAGAAGACGGACTTTGCGGAAGGCATCCGCTTTGCCCAGAAATCCATCGACGGTACGGCTTCCATCCTGATCCTGAAGGAGGACGGCACGCTGATCGCCGCTCGCGACCGGTTGGGGCGGCTCCCCATCACCATAGGCAAACGCGAGGACGGCTATGCCGTTTCCTTCGAGTCCTTTGCCTATGAGAAACTGGGATTCACTTTTGAGAAGGAGCTCGGCCCCGGCGAGATCGTCGAGCTGACCCCGGACAAGCTGACGCAGCTTCGCGCGCCCGACAAGGAGAAGCGCATCTGCGCGTTCCTCTGGTCCTACTACGGCTATCCCACGTCCACCTATGAGGGCGTCAATGTGGAAGCCATGCGCTACCGCAACGGCGCGATCCTCGCCCGGGCGGACAGGGACAAGCCAGACGTGCAGCAGATCGACTACGTCGGCGGCGTTCCGGATTCCGGCACGCCCCATGCCATCGGCTACGCCAACGAGATCGGCAAGCACTTTGCCCGCGCGTTCATCAAGTACACGCCGACCTGGGCGCGCAGCTTTATGCCGCCCGCGCAGGTGGACCGGGACAGAATCGCCAAAATGAAGCAGATCCCGGTGACGGAGCTGATCCGGGACAAGGACCTGCTCTTTGTGGACGATTCGATCGTCCGCGGCACACAGCTGAGGGAGACCGTGGAGTTTCTCTACGAAAACGGCGCGCGGTCCGTCCACATGCGTTCCGCCTGCCCGCCCATCATGTTCGGCTGCAAGTATCTGAACTTCTCCCGGGCAACGTCGGACCTGGAGCTGATCGCCCGCAGGGTGATCCTGGAGCTTGAGGGCGAAGAGGGCTTCCGCTTCCTTTCGGAATACGCCGACGGCAGCACCGAGCGCGGCAAAAAGCTCCGCGCCAATATCTGCGAGCGCTTCCATTTCTCCTCGCTGGAGTTTCAGTCGCTGGAGGGCGTGGTCGAGGCGATCGGTCTGCCCGAATGCGAACTTTGTACCTATTGCTGGAACGGAAAGGAATAAAGCATGAACGAGTTTTCCAAATCCGAAGCGTACGCGGCCGCCGGTGTGGACATCACCGCCGGTTACCGCGCCGTGGAGCTGATGAAAAAGCATATCGCAAAAACGATGACGCCCGGCGTCTGCTCCGACGTGGGCGGCTTCGGCGGTCTGTTTGAGCTGGACCTTACGGGCATGCGCCGCCCGGTCCTGGTTTCCGGCACCGACGGCGTCGGCACCAAGCTGAAGCTTGCGTTTCTGATGGACAAACACGACACCGTCGGCGTCGACTGTGTCGCGATGTGCGTCAACGACATCATCTGCTGCGGGGCGAAACCTCTCTTTTTCCTGGACTACATCGCCTGCGGCAGGAACGTCCCGGAGCGCATCGAGCAGATCGTCAAGGGCGTCTGCGACGGCTGCGTGCAGGCGGGCTGCGCGCTGATCGGCGGCGAGACCGCCGAGATGCCCGGCTTCTATCCCGAAAACGAATACGATCTTGCGGGCTATTCCACCGGCGCGGTGGACCGGGACCGCATTCTGAACAACGCCGAAACGGAGCCCGGTGACGTCGTCATCGCGCTGCCGTCAAGCGGCGTCCATTCCAACGGCTTTTCTCTGGTGCGCAAGGTCTTTGACGTGGAGCACACAGACCTCAATACACCCGTCGAAGCGCTCGGCGGAAAGTCTCTGGGCGAAGTCCTGCTCACCCCCACCCACATCTATGTGAAGCCGATGCTCGCGCTGATGGAGAAGATCCGGATCAAGGGCGTTTCGCACATCACCGGCGGCGGCTTCTATGAAAACATCCCGCGCATGATCCCCGAGGGGCTTTGCGCCCGGATCCGTGAACAGGACGTGCGCGTCCTGCCGATCTTCGAGCTGATCGAAAAAACCGGCGGCATTTCCCGCCGCGATATGTTCAACACCTTCAACATGGGCGTCGGCATGTGCCTGACGGTGTCGGCAAAGGACGCCGACGCCGCGCTTGCCATCCTGCGCGAACAGGGCGAGGACGCCTATCGCTTGGGCGAGATCGTTCGCGGCGAACAGAAGGTCGAGCTATGCTGAACGGAAAGATTCGCGTCGCGGTGCTGGTCTCCGGCGGCGGTACAAACCTGCAGGCGATCCTGGACGCAAGGGGCAAGGTGATCCGAAGCGCCGAGATCGCGCTGGTGGTCTCCAACAAGCCGAACGCCTACGCGCTGGAGCGGGCAAAGACCGCGGGCATTCCCGCGCTGGCGCTTTCCCCGAAGGCGCTGGGCGGCAAAGAAGCCTTTGAGCGGGAGCTGCAGAACGCGCTGGAGCGCGAACAGATCGACCTCATCGTTCTGGCGGGCTTTCTTGTCATCCTCTCCCCCGATTTCACGCGCCGCTGGGATCACCGCATCCTCAACATTCATCCGGCGCTGATCCCGTCCTTCTGCGGAAAGGACTACTACGGTCTGCACGTCCACGAGGCGGCGCTTGCGCGCGGCGTCAAGGTCACCGGCGCGACCGTTCACTTCGTCAACGAGATCCCGGACGGCGGCGAGATCCTGCTGCAAAAGGCAGTCGAGGTCCTGCCGGACGATACGCCCGAAACGCTGCAGCGCCGCGTCATGGAGCAGGCGGAATGGATCCTGCTGCCGAGAGCGGTCGAACTGGTTTCCGAAAAAATACTTGCAGGAGCATAATATGGAACTTTACGAATCTCTTCCGATCGCGGACCGCGTCCGCGGCAACGCCTACCCCGGCAGGGGCATCGTTCTGGGACGGACGGAGGACGGGACGCGCGCCGTCGCGGCGTACTTCATCATGGGCCGCAGCGCAAACTCCCGGAACCGGGTCTTTACCGTCAGAAACGGCGAAGTCTTTACCGAGCCGTTCGACGCCTCAAAGGTGGAGGATCCGAGCCTCATCATCTACGCCGCCGTGCGGCAGTTTGAAAACCGGCTGATCGTCACCAACGGCGATCAGACCGATACCGTTTACGAAGGTCTGCGCGCCGGGAAAACCTTTTCCGAATCGCTGGAAGCCCGCTGCTTCGAGCCGGACGCGCCGAACTTTACGCCGCGCATCAGCGGCGTGTTCACGCTGGATCCCCTGGCGCCGCGGTACGAAATGAGCATTCTGAAAAGCGTCGACGCTGCGGGGACCGACTGCGCGCGCTATACCTTTTCCTATCCCGCCGTGCCCGGGCTCGGACATTTTATCCACACCT
>JAEEGJ010022285.1_pt1 | contig 13470 bp, 12 predicted proteins | sample 8958761 | NCBI WGS metagenome assembly JAEEGJ01 (sample SAMN16246546, study PRJNA631951) | gut metagenome | biome: gut microbiome; feature: rumen; material: RS-attached | host: Bos | place: Iran: Karaj | collected 2018-10
CACTTAAACAAAGAGCAGTAATTTCACTGACACGACAGCCCGAAGAATAAAGCATTTCAAAAAGCGCGTGATCCCGGCTAGCCCACAAAAGCTCATTCTCAATGGGTTCATTGCAAAGAGTTTCAACCTCATTTTTTGTCATAAATCGTGGAACTTTTTTTGGCAGCTTTACAGTTTTAATTTCAAGCGCAGGATTTTTTTCTAGATATCCAAACTTATACGCATACGCAAACAGTGAACGCACAGCAGCAATAAACCGATTGATAGAAGCATTTGAACTGTGCCTTTTTGAAAGCTGACCAATACACAGCTTAAGGTTCTCTTTAGTGATTGAAGAAATGTCGAGCTCGGGTGTAAGAAACTCCTTAAGGTGATCAAGGTCGTTCTTATACCCCATAACAGTATTCTCAGATAAATCTCGGACACCTGAAATATAAATGAGAAACTCATCTATCAACTCGTTTAATTTCATTATTCCTCTTCGTTTGTATGCAGGTAGTTACAGTCCGGATTAATACAAGACTTGTAGCTGCCGTTCTTTTTGTCGAACTTTTCTACGAGGAACCAGCCGCACTGAGGACAGTACTGGTCGATTGGCTTAAAGTGGCTGATGAAGTTACACTTTGGATAGTTGGTACAACCGTAGAATGACTTTCCTCTTCCCTTCTGTTTGCGTTCAACAATATCACCGCCACAATCTTTGCAAGGACATTTTGCAAGTGGAATTGATTTTGTATTATGACACTCCGGGAAACCTGAACAAGCCAGGAAGAAACCAAAGCGGCCAAGCTTTTTAACCATTGGTTTTCCGCACAAGTCACACTTAAGGTCTGTCTGCTCGTCAAGGAAGCCCTTAATGCTTTCCTGAGTTTCCATAACCTCGTCTACACGCTTTTTGAAAGGTCCATAAAATTCGCTCATCATTGTGTTCCAAACGAGTGTGTCATTTTCAACTTCATCAAGTTTATTTTCAACTTCTGCAGTAAATGATTCGTTGATAACATCTGGGAAAGATTCAACAAGAATCTTAGAAATCATTTTTCCAAGCTGAGTTGGAACAAGCTGCTTGTTGGAACGTGTAACATAATAGCGGTCCAGCAAAACAGAAATGATTGGTGCATATGTAGAAGGACGTCCAATTCCTTTTTCTTCCAGCATGCGTACGATTGAAGCATCTGTATAGCGGGCAGGTCCCTGTGTAAAGTGCTGTTCAGGATGGAACTTTTCTACTTTAATTTCTTCACCTTCTTTCATTGAAGGAAGTGAGGTTGACTTTTCTTCTTTTGAAGAAAGCATTTTTATTACATGGTAAAATCCCTTTTCTGCAATCTTTGAAGCTGCAACACGGAATACTGCATCGCCACTTGTAATTTCTACACTTGTAGTCACCATCTTTGCATTGTTCATCTGTGAAGAAACAAAGCGTTCCCAGATGATTGAATACAAACGGAACTGATCGTGATTCAAATATTCCTTTACACTTTCAGGTGTATATTCTGTGTATGTAGGACGAATACCTTCATGGGCATCCTGGGCAGCCTTTCCAACTGAATAATGAATTGGCTCAGGTGGTAAATCGTCAGGATAATTTTTTGTAAGCCAGCCGCGTACATCTGCCAAAGCTGTATCAGAAATACGAACAGAGTCTGTTCGCATGTAAGTAATAAGACCAACACGGTTCTGACCAATCTGAATACCTTCATAAAGCTGCTGTGCAATCTGCATAGTTTTACGAGAAGTATATCCAAGACGGTTAGCTGCTGCCTGCTGAAGTTTAGATGTTGTAAACGGAGGCTTAGGGCGTACAGTCTTATCTGTCTTTTTGATTGAAGAAACAACACAAGGAGTATTTTTGATTGTCTCCATAATTTTGTTTACTTCTTCTTCCGACTTAAGCTCAGGATTTTCGTTCTTATATTTTACAAGCTGAGCTGTGAAGTTTGACTTACCTTTTGAAAAATCTGCATCAAGTGTCCAGTATTCTTCAGGCAAGAAATCTTCAACTTCTTTTTCACGTTCACAAATCAAACGAAGTGCTACAGACTGAACGCGTCCTGCAGAAAGACCGTTCTTTACCTTTGTCCACAAAAGCGGGCTCAAGTTATAACCAACAAGGCGGTCAAGAACACGGCGTGCCTTCTGAGCATTTACCTTTGCCTCAACAATTTCACCGGGATTCTTTACAGCCTCTGTAATTGCAGTAGGTGTAATTTCGTTGAATACAATTCGGCTGATTTTTGCATTTGTTTTATCTTTAAGGGCATTGTTCAAATGCCATGCAATTGCTTCTCCTTCGCGGTCGTTATCGGATGCGAGCAGTACATAGTCTGATTTTTTTGCATCTTTCTGAAGCTCCTTCAAAAGCTTAGCGCGTCCACGAACTGTAATATATTCCGGCTGAAAACCATGTTCTATATCAATTGCCATGCGCGATTTTGGAAGGTCAATAAGGTGACCCATAGAGGCCTTTACCGTATAACCTGGTCCCAGATATTTTTCGATTGTGTGCGCCTTGGCAGGAGACTCTACAATAACAAGAGTCTGTGGTGTTTTTTCTTTTGTCTTTTTAGTAGCCATAATCATTCCTCGAACAGCTTTTGCTGCACAATATTTGCACTGCGCTGCCCCGGCATTTCTGTCAAAGCTTTACAGTAATCTTTATAATTTTTTATAACTCCGGCTCCGTCCTTTAAGAACTTTTCCGGTCTGTTTTCAATTTTATATTTGCTCACCTGTCCGCTTGCAAAACGTTTTTCAAGATCGTCTTGCACAAGCGAAGCAACTTCTTCTGCCATTTTGCCGAATGCTGCCTCGTGAAAAAAAACATCACGATTATAGTCTAAGGCAAAGTCTGCAGTAATAAGTGCGCCGCTTCCTGCAGGTGCTTCAATTACAACAGTTGCAGGAGAAAGCCCTGCTATAATTCTGTTGCGTCCTACATAATGCCAGTTAGCCATTTCTTCGCCAGGTTCATATTCACTTACAAGACATCCGCCTGTCTGAAGAATCTGTGAAGCAAGCCTTGTCTGGCCGCTTGGAAGAATCTGATCAATTGCACTTGGCATTACTGCAATTGTTCTTCCAATCTCATCTGTGTTTCCGCCCTTTTCGTCTGTATCAAAAAAAGCGTCTACAGCTCCCTGATGAGCGTTTCCGTCTACTCCAACTGCAAGTCCAGAAACAACATTGCAGCCGTCCATTGCAGCATCGTATGCAAACTGTTTTGTAGCAGTACGACCGGCTGGAGTAATACGTCTGGTTCCTACAACAGAAACAGAATGCTCCTTAAGAAGCTTATAGTTTCCGCGGCAGAACAAAAGAAACGGAGGGTCAGAAATCTGCCTTAAAAGCTCAGGATATTCAGGGTCGTCAATGTAAATCAGCTCGCATTCCAAAAGCTTGCATTTGTAAGCGGCAGCCTTTGCTAAACGAAGGTTTTCTTTTCCGTCCCAGGGAATCCTTTTATTTATCTTTCTTCCCGTTTCATTACAAATATCTTCTATAGAACATAGTGCAAGTTTAGAGAGACTGTCAATATTATTTGCGAATTTTTTTTTCTCCTGCACCGTTAAAAAGGTCATTCGGGCAAGAAAAAGCTTGAGAATTACGTTATCATCCAAGAAATTCTGATCAGTAAGAAGCATCGAGAACTATTTTTTTGTTTTCCTCTGCAGTTTTCTTTGTATCTTCGGACTTTGTTGTCTCTATGATTCTGTCGTAAATTTCAATAGATTTATCAAATTCATAGCTTGAATAATAAGCACGGGCAAGCACAAACATAGTATCAAGGTTCTTTGTATCAATACTAAGTGCCTTTTCAAGATGAGGAATTGCCTTTTCCGGTTCATCAAGCTCAAACACATAAAGAACACCAAGACCATACAAGGCACGAACATAGCGGTCCTCAATTGAAATTGCGCGCAGATATGCTTCTTCTGCAAGCTTAAGATAATTATATTTTACTTCATTTGTTCCGCTTGCATTGTAATCCATGGCAGCATGAGACATATAGCCTGCACACACGCCTACATAATAATAAAGGTTCTGATTGTCTGGATAATAAGTTAATGCTTCCTGAAAGCATTTTAGGGCTTCACCGTACATTTTATTATCAAGGTAACGGGTTCCCAAAATCTTATACCATATTCCAATCTGACTCTGTGCCAGCTGAACATCGGCAACTCGTTCCTGATATTTTTTTATGGCATCCTTAAGCTCTTCAATAGTTGTAGGGCTTTCTACACCCTCTTCAAGTTTCTGATGACGGATTATTGTTTTGTTAGATACACCACCGCATGAAACAAGCACAATTGTTGCGGCAGCTGCAAGAAGGATTGCCTTAATTTTATTCATTTTGTTTCCCCTCAAAATACTTTTTGTGAGCATCTTCAAGCTGAGTGTCTGTAACATGTGTGTAGATTGTTGTTGTACTTAAATCGCTGTGACCAAGCAATTCCTGTACAGAACGCAAATCTGCCCCACCCGCCAGAAGATGTGTTGCAAACGAATGCCGTAGAGTATGAACCTTTGCCTTTACTCCCGACAACGCTTCCATCTGTTGAAACCTTTTCCATACACCCTTTCTGGAAATTGGTTCTCCCTTGTAATTTACAAAAACTTCGGAAATATTTCTACCCTTTACAAGCTCAGGGCGCACTTCTGACATATATTTTTGTAATTTTTTTGCTGCAACCTCTCCAAAAGGCACAAGCCGCTCTTTATCTCCCTTACCGTGAACAAGAATAAGATGCTCTTCAAAATGCACGTTCGAAACTAAAAGCCCGCACGCTTCACTTATACGAAGTCCGCAGGAATAGATTAATTCAAAAAGTGCATCGTCGCGAACTCCAAGCGGTTCACTTGTATCTATACTCGAAAGAAGCTCGTCTGTCTGTTCAACAGAAAGCACCTTTGGAAGATGCCGTCCGGCCTTTGGTCTGTCTAATAAAAGCGCAAGATTTTCGTGCCAGTAGTTTTTACGAACAAGGTATTCGCCAAAGGCACGCAAAGCCGAAATATCCTTTGCAAGTGTAAGCTCTGCATTACCCTGGGTCTTACGCTTCATTAAAAAATATACAAGATTCTGAACAGTAACTTCGCGCAGCTTTATTTTTTCCTGAACAAGCCACTCAAGGAATTCCTGTGCAGATATTCTGTAAGTCTGGGCTGTCATTTCCGACATCCTGTTTACAAGAATAATATCTGCATAAAACTGATCAAGAAGATCTTGTATTGTCATAACGACCTTCTAGTCTGTAAGCTTAATTCCGCGTCCGTATTTTTCGGTCCAGATTGCAGGCTGGCTCAAATCATTAGGATCTGCAAAACCATCAGGGCGATTAAAGGTTCTGTGCTGAAGAGGAAGTTCTTCTTCTTTCTTTGCTTCTTCTTCATAAAGCTCTTTACCCCAAGGTTTATTCTTTTCCTGATCTGTATCTGTTTCTGCAGCTTCTGTATCCGGATTTTTTTCGAAAGAGAACGGATTTGATTCAGATGGTTTTGAACCACCGTGGAGGATTGAATCAATTTCGCTTGCACGAACAACATTCGGATCATTTATAACAATTTCAGGTTCTTTTTCTTCAACTACAGGAGCTTCTTCATAAGACTTTACACCCTGAGCATTATCAAAACCGGTAGCAATTACTGTTACGCTGATTTTATCGCCCATAGAAGGTGATGTAACCTGGCCCCAGTACATATTGAATTCTTTTGCAGCACCGGCACTGACAATCTTACAAATGTCATTAACTTCTGCCATAGAAACTTCATCAGAAGCACAAATATTAATGAGAAGATTTTTAGCACCGTCAATATGAGAATCTTCAAGCATTGGATTTGAAATTGCTTTTGTAGCAGCGTCGACTGCACGGTTTTCGCCTTCGCCAACACCAATACCAAAAATTGCATTTCCCTGTCCCTGCATTGTATTCTTTACGTCTGCAAAGTCTGTATTTACGTCTCCAGGCTTTGTAATGATATTTGAAATACCTTCTACACCCTGGCGCAGAACATCATCTGCAAAACGGAATGCATCCGGTACAGAAGTATTTTTATCTACAACCTTAAGAATCTGCTGATTAGGAATTACAATAAGAGAGTCTACTTTGTCGCGTAATTTTTCGAGTCCTTCTTTTGCCTGACGCATTCTGATTGGACCTTCAAAATCGAAAGGAGTTGTTACAACCGCAACAGTAAGTGCACCAAGCTCACGTGCAATCTGAGCAACAATTGGAGCAGAACCAGTTCCGGTTCCACCACCCATACCTGCTGTTACAAAAACCATATCTGCACCGCGAAGTGCATTTGTAATCATTTCTTTATCTTCTTCGGCAGCCTGTTCACCAATAGAAGGCTTACCACCAGAACCAAGACCTTTTGTTACCTTTTGTCCAATAGCAAGTCTTGTTTCTGCCTTAGAACCACCAAGTGCCTGAAGGTCTGTATTTATAGCAATAAATTCTACACTGCTTATTTTTGCATCAATCATGCGGTTTACGGCATTTCCACCACCACCGCCGCAGCCAACAACCTTAATAATGGTAGGGCTGTTTCCTTCCTGATATTCCTCGTAATTTGGAATACCGTCATTTTCCTCTACAATTGATAAATCAGATAAATTCATATTTCCTCCCGCTATGAATTAGTCTTTGACTTTTTATTAAAAAAACAGTTTTCGGAGCCTTTTTAAGAAGCCTTCCTTGTTTTCATCTCCATTATTAGAACCAGCCGGCCTTTTTGATTTTTTACGGCCTGTACGGGCTGCCACAATTCCTTTGTTTGCAACAACAAGACCAATTGCAGCAGAATATTCAGGACGGCGGTATTCTTCTTCGAGCCCACCCAGGCTTTCCGGAATACCAACACGAACTGCTCTTGTATGGAAAACTTCACCAGTAAGCGGAACAACGCCTTCCATATTTGCAGCACCACCAGTAAGAATAATGTTTCCCGACAAATCCTTAATGATATCTGCTGTATTTTTAATAATGGCCTGCTTTGCCATTGTAAGAATCTGAGTCATTCTGGCTGTAATGATTTCTGTAATTTCACTCTTCTTTACAAGTCCAGGTGGCTGTCCTCCAACTCCAGGAAGACAGATATCTGAATCGTTTTCTTCTGTAATCATCTGTGGGTAGCAGCAGCCGTATTCAAGCTTGATTTTTTCGGCAGTTGCAATAGGAATTCCGTTAACGACAGCAATATCGTTTGTTACAAGATTTCCACCTACAGGAATTGAACAGGTACTGATTGGTGCGCCTTCATAAAGAACAAGAACATCTGTAGTTCCGGCACCAAAATCTATAATAATAGAACCAAGCTCCAGCTCGTCATCGTGAGTAACAGCCTGAGTTTCGGCAAGAGTTTTAAGCATTACACCATCAAGGCCGTAGCCCGCTCTTGTCATAGTTGTCTTTACATTCTGAATTATTGTTTTAGAAGCAGTAATGATATGTACTTTAGATTCAAGCTTATAACCAAGACAGTTAATTGGATCTGGAATATGGGCAACTCCATCAACAATGTAGTCCTGTGGAATAACATGAATTTTTTCACGGTCGGCAGGAAAGTTTATTGCAGTAGCAATTTCAATTACTTTTTCAATATCTTCGCGGGTAACGGCAGAAGTTCCACCTTTTGCATTGCTGCGGATTGGAACAACACCACGGGAATTCTGACTTTCTATCTGGGAACCACCGATTGAAACTATTACTGAATTTACAAGAATACCGCCTTTGTTTTCGGCGGCTTCTATTGCCTGTTTAATGGCATCTTTGGCATCTTCGATATTTACTATTACACCGTTTCTAAGACCGGCAGATTTCTGGGCAGACGTAGCTACAATGTGAAGAACGCCATCATCGTCTACTTCACCTATTGCAACTCTTATAACACTTGTTCCAATATCAAGTCCAACTATTATTCTATCGTCTGCCATTTTATTAAGATCCCCTACCTTATCTTACACGAAACTGAGCCGTAACGCAAATCAATTTCATAAACATCTGAACCAATTTTGTTTACGACATCTAATACTACCATCATATACTTTAACGCGTCTTCATTCAATGAGCGATCGGTTAAAACTTTAATTTTTGATTGAGAAGGTATAAGTGCAAGCTCGTAGTTACCTGTATCTTTAGGCAAAACAATGATTTCTGAAATACCGGCAAAGTAGTTTTTACCTGCTTCGCTGATTTTAGCAATCTGGTCAATAAGCGGACGATACTTAGAAGGGATACGCATACCACCGCTCATGTGCTCTACAGGAAGGCCGGAAATGATTGGAATAACATTTGAATCTACAAGAGTCTTATCTTTTACAGGGAAAAGAACTCCGTTTTTATCAATCTGAACAGGACTTGTGTAACCATCATCTGCTACAAAAGTAACTGCTACAGGTTCACGTTCAACAACATTAATAAAAATGCGATCAGGAAATTTCTTTTCTACAACAACATTGTCAATTCCAGATTCAGAAGAAAGAAGAGCTACAGCTTCGCCAACATTGAAATTTACCCAGTTAGTACTATTCATAGGAAGAAGCTTTTCTGCAATTTCTTCTGCAGTGTAAATTTTCTGTCCCGAAACAGTTACCTTTGGACTTGAAAAAGCAGGCATTACATACTTGTAAATTACAAGTTCTGCTACGAGAAAAAAGCATAAAATTCCAAAAACGGCTTTAATTACTTTAATCTTCTTATCGCCTGAATCCTCCTTTTTATCTGTATCAAACTTTCCAAATGATACTGTTTCTGTTACTGCAGCCGAATCTGCATTGTTCATCAAAACTCCGATGTTACCCATTTTTTCACCCTTAAGTTTTTTTTATATGACTGTAAGCGTATCTACGCTAATGTCTTCAAATTTTTCATAATCCGCATTCTTATCCTGACAGCGCGAAGCATTCAGAATAAAGCCGCACATTCCCAGTGTGGTGATTATAGAAGAACCACCAACCGAAAAGAACGGAAGCGGTATACCGGTTGAAGGAAGCAGGCCGCAAACTACCATTAAGTTTACAACTGATTGAACCACAATCACAGACACACAACCAAAACAACCGTAAGCAGCAAATCTTTCTGGACAAGACATAGCTGCCTTATAGCCGCGCCAAGCAAACAAAATCAAAAGTGCAAGGTAAGCTATAACTCCAAAGTATCCCATTGCTTCTGTCCAGCCTGCAAAAATGTAGTCTGCCTGAACTTCAGGAATACTGTTCAATTTTGAAAGGCCCTTTCCAATTCCGGCGCCCCATATACCGCCTGCAGTTATTGTTGCCTTAGATGCAGTTGCCTGATAGTTATAAGACTGAATACCTTCAGACGGTTTTAAAAATCCAATAATTCGCTCAATTCTATACTGTTCCATTGTAACAACAATAATTGCTACAGGAATTGCAATAATCAAAAACGGAATAAGCCATTTAAGCTTAGCACCTGCAACAAAGAACATTAAAACTCCAATGCAGGTAAGGAAAACACTTGTAGAAAAATCCTTCTGGAACAAAACAAGAATAACCATAGAAAGGAAAATTCCTACACAAGGCAAAACATCCTTTTCACCACTCACATCTTCGCTGAGCTTGTCAAAATAGCTTGCAAGGTAAAGTACAAGAACAAATTTAACAAGTTCACTTGGCTGGAATGTAAAATTCAGCGGCAGTCTAATCCAGCGGCGGGCACCATTCTTCTCTATGGAAAGCGGCTTAATAAAAGTAAGCAGACAAAGAAGCAATGTAACCAGGACCATGTAAATTACAAGCTTCTTTATTGTTTCCATATCTAGCAGGAGGAAGGCCATGAAAAGGATGATCCCCGCCACCGAACAGACAAGCTGACGTTTTACAAAATAAAAGGAGTCATTATTAAAAAAGCGTGCAGCATAACCTTGTGAGCACACAAAAATTGTAAACATGCCAAGTCCCCATAAAAGGAGAACAGAAATTAAGAACCAGATATCGCTCTTATGATATTTTTCGGAAGGCTTATGTGCATAAAAATCGTACTGGTTCATTACTGTGCACCTCCCGAAATAAGCGGAATAAGCTTTTCTAAAGCCATGCTGTGAGAGCCCTTAAAAAGAACAAGAGCGTTATCTTTTGCAAAGGCAAGAATCTTGCTTGCAGCAGCTTCGTAAAAAGCGTCGTTATTATTTTCAAAGTAAATTACTTCGCGTCCGGCAATTCCTTTTTCTTCAGAAAGAACATCACAGGCAGCTTTCATTTCAGGACCTGCAAGAATTACAAGAGCGGCGTCTGTAGCAGCAATTGTCTTACCAATCTGGGCATGTGAAGCAAAAGAAGCATCACCAAGCTCTTTCATGTCGGCAAGCACAAAAATTTTCTGTTCAAAATTATTCTGTTTAGCGCAGAACTCAATAACCTTCTGCATTGAATCAAGGTTTGCATTGTAAAAGTCGCATACAGCACTAACGTTTGCACCGTTGTTAAGTGTAAGCTTTTTAATATCCATGCGGCCTGAAATTGCAGCCATTCCTTCTAAACCGGCTTTAATTTCGCTGGCACTGATTCCAAGCTCTTTTGCGAGTGCAATAACACCAAGAGCATTCTGATAGTTATATTCGCCTGCGAGCGGTAAAACAACTTCTACACCATCTACGCTGAATTTTGTTCCGTTAATTCCAAGATCTTCAATAAATGTTACACCGCTTGTGGCTGCCGGTACAGACTTACCAAACTTTACAACTTTACCCTGAACTTTTTCACAGCAGAAGTCTGCAAAGTCATCATCAACAGGAATAAAGGCTGCACCTGTTGAAGGAATATAATCAAAAGACTTTCTCTTTTCTTCTGCAATATTTTCGCGGCTTCCAAGAAGACCAATGTGAGCTGTACCAATATTTGTTATGATTCCATACTGTGACTGCCAAACTGCAGAAATCTCACCAATTTCGTTTTTGCGGTTCATGCCCATTTCAAAAATTCCGATTTTTTCGTCACCGCGAATCTGGAACATTGAAAGAGGAAGACCTGTTTCTGAATTAAAGTTTCCTTTTGTATAAGCAACAGCTTCGTCGCCAAAATGCTTTTTGCAAACAGCAACGAGCATTTCTTTTGTAGTAGTTTTTCCGCTTGAACCTGTAATGCTTACACGGATCATATTACCGGCAACTTTTGCAGCATAAGCTTTTGCAGCAGCCTGAAGCGCATAAAGTGTATTTTCAACTAAAATCAAAGTAACTGCGGCAAGTTTACCGGAAGCTTCAAGATCTTTGTAGAAGGCACTGTTCTGCTCGTAGTCGCTTTTGTTTGCAAGAATAACTGTTGCTCCGGCGTCAATTGCCTGTGGAATATATTTGTGACCGTTCTGTGCTTCACCAATAAGTGGAACAAACATTGCACCGGCACTAACAAAGCGGCTGTCTGTTACAACATAACCAAAGCTAAAGTCTGAACGTGCATTACCTGCAACAGTTCCGTTTACAGCAGCAAGAAGAGAATCAAGACTTAACAATGATTTTGTATTGCCGCTCATTTTTTCTCTCCTGTCATTTCTACACGAACAATATCTTCTGCTTCGGCCTTGTGCATTCCAAGTTCTTCTACAGCAATTTTTTCAATTCGTTCTGCGCTCGAAAGCTGACTTATATCACTTACAAGCTTTTTATTTTCTTCAATGAGCTTTTCCTGTTTAGATTCAAGCTCAAGAACTTCTTTACTAAGGTCTGTATATTTTTTGGCCTGCATTGCATAAAGACCAAGCATAACAGGAATAGAAAGCGCAAAAAGACAGATGAGGATTGCTTTGAAGAAATCTTTGATTTTGCCTTTAACTATTCTGTTCATATTAGAATCCTACCACTCCTTCAAGATGATATTTTGTAGCATCACAAAGTTTACGAACAACACGAAGCTTTGCACTGCGAGAAGGAGAATTAACCTTTATTTCTTCTGCTCCAGGTTCAACAGGCTTACGGGTAAGTATTTCTGCACACTGTTTACCACCGCAGCGACACTGCGCAACTTCTGGAGGACATACACATTTTTTACCAAGATTACGGAAATAATTTTTAACGATTCTGTCTTCAAGAGAATGGAAAGTAATTACTCCCATTTTACCGCCGGTTTTCAAACAGCCGAATGCAGCATGAAGCGAGCGAGGCAGTCTTTCCAATTCACCATTAACAGCAATTCGCAAAGCCTGGAAAGTTCTTGTAGCCGGATGAATATTTCCATAGCGGTAATTTGCAGGAACAGCATTCCATATAACCTCTGCGAGTGCCTTTGAAGATTCTATACGACCACCTTCGCGGGCAACAACAATTGCATGTGCTATGCGGCGGCTGAGTTTTTCTTCGCCGTATAGATATATAAGATCTGCAAGCTTTTCTTCCGGAAGTTCATTTACAAGGTCTGCTGCAGATTTTTCTCTGTCAGGATTAAGACGCATATCAAGCTTTTCGTCATAACGGAAGCTGAATCCGCGTTCCGACTCTTCATAATGATATACAGAGATTCCAAGATCAAAAAGAATAAGGTCTGGTTTTTCATATTCGGCCGGATAGTTATTGTAAAAATCATCGAACCAGCCGTTATAAAAATGAACGCGTTCACCAAACTGAGCCAGACGTTCGCGTGCTTTTGCCTGAATATTTTTATCAGCATCTACGCCGATTATACTAAGATTTGGATATGCAGAAAGGAAATTGAACGTGTGTCCGCCTTCGCCCAGAGTTGAGTCAATCATCAGAGCGTTATTTTCGTAAGCTTCTCCAACAGGACTCAAATAGTCGAGACATTCTTTCAATAAAACCGGCGTATGCACGATCTTCATTTTCAAAATTTAAAACAACAAATGGCCGCCAGCATTCCCTTTACACCCAGCAGGCATTCCATTTGTTATTTCCCCTTCCACCCAAATAGTTTTTTATATCAATTCTAAATGACATCCAGGCCCTTTAGAAATTAATATCATTAAAATCTTCTGCTGCTTCGCGGAAAGATTCTTCGCTGGCAGCAAGATAGTCTTTGTAAACACCTGAATCCCAGAGCTCTATAAACTTAGCAACCCCAAGTACAGTACACTCTTTGGTCAGTCCCGCGTATTCACGAAGACTCTGGGGAATGGAAAGTCGTCCGTTTTTATCGAACTCAACAGGCTGAGCCGGTGCAATAAAATGTCGGACAACCTGCATGCTCTTTGATTTTAAAGGTGATGCATTAGACATCATCTTTGATTCAAAGGCTTCCCATTCTTCAGCAGTAAAAAGCCATAAGCAGCGATCTGAACCTTTGGTAACCATAAGTACGTTGCCGGGTACAGCGGTCCTCAACTTTGTTGGGAATGAGAGCCGTCCCTTTTCGTCAATCGTATTATTGTATTCACCAGTTAGTAAATTCATACCCACTTATTACCACTTTCTACCACTTTTTCCCACTTATCTCCATTTTACACCAAAATTTACTAAAGTCAAGCACTTTTTTTGACGAAAATTAAAAAATGTGCA
>JAEEGJ010022291.1_pt1 | contig 13467 bp, 11 predicted proteins | sample 8958761 | NCBI WGS metagenome assembly JAEEGJ01 (sample SAMN16246546, study PRJNA631951) | gut metagenome | biome: gut microbiome; feature: rumen; material: RS-attached | host: Bos | place: Iran: Karaj | collected 2018-10
ATAGTGATGCCGATTCCCGCAAACTCCTCTTCCAGTTGCAAAAACTGACGTTTGTGCAACTTCGGATACTTCAACGGAATGATGACGAAGTAACCTTTTCCACCTACGGAATGGGCGGCATAAAGCACTTCTTCGAACCGGCTCAGCACATTCTCGATGAGAAGGTCAAAGTCTGGAACCTCCAGATTGTCCTTCGTGTCGATATCAACGCAGATCAGTCCACTGTGTTCAGCGAGATTCTCCGCTTTCCTCGCTCCCTCGAACACACCGCTGATGGTGGCATGAGGCAGTGAGTTCTTGAAATGTTTCTGCTCCTGCTTGCTGGAGCAGGCCCGCAACCTCATGATTTGCTCCTTGTGCTGCTCACTCATGTCGAACAGGAATTCCCGCAACGTGATGTTGCGAGGTTCCTTGTCGAACACTCCGTTGAAGCAGCTGATGAGCCTGTCGAGATAGGATTTCTTTGATTCGTTTACCATAACAAAGATTTTTGAATGTTAACGTTAAGGTTGGTGTTAATCTTCTGATATTCAATCAGTAATGGGTTGATTTTGGGTTAACTTTTTATTTTGTATGTCAATCGGGAAAAAGTTAACATATCAACAAAATCGCTTGGCCTAACATGCTGATTATCAGTACACAATTTTTCAGAAAGTTAACCCAAAATCGCTTCCGAAAGACTGTTTTTCAGCGTGTTGGAGGTTTTTTAGGGTTAACCTTAACATAGAATCTTTCGCCTAAGGCTTGTCCTTATTGTTCAACGCTCTGCTAACTTGGCTAAGGCTTTTGTTGATGCCTTTGGCGAAATATGTGCGATTGACGATCTCAACGTGTCTGGCGAACTCGCGGATCGCCTGATCCTGTGTCAGCTTGCCTTGAAAGGGTGAGACTCCACCACAGATCTGTTCATAGACTGCCATGGCGCTTTTCTCGAAGTACTCCATACATCGGATGGTATACTCCATTTCCGGAGCCGTAACATTACGGACGATACCTCCCTCTGCATTGATGAAATTCATCAGATGCACGATGCCGGCAAGACGTTGCGCCTGAATCTGGAGTTTGCTGTATAATGAGAGGATAAAGTCATCGCCTGTAGTGGCCTTTATCACTTCCTTCTTTTGTTGCAGGGTATTGAAATACTCATTATACAGTTTGTCGCTCTCGCCTCCAATAGTGATGGGATTCCATTTGTCAATGTTCCTATAGTACAGTTCGTGGATGACTCCGCGCCAGTCTGCCGCAATGTCGCTATTCATCTTCTCCTTACTGCGCACTGGAAACTCTTGGATGTCAGGCATCGTGAACAGGAAACGTGAGGTTAAGCCTTTCATCAATCGCTCCATTGTACCGAACGCCTGTTTAAGCATCACGGGCTGGATGTCTCCCATGATGTTCATGAAGACATCGGTGAGCACGACAGGTCTGCTCTCACCCTTGCGGTTAAGGTAGATGTCATCCCCGTCATAGAGACGAAGCAGTTTGTCCTCACCACCATTCTTGTTATAACGTTCCTGGTCATCAAAGAATCCTTTGATTTCAGGGTAGTATCCCAGAACGCCAGTAGTACTGTTTTTGAGGATGCTGACTCTCGCTTCTTCGGTGCAGTCACCTACAAGCACTTGGATAAACTTCGGTTCATCAGCTTCATTGTGATCTTTGCTGGAAGCCCAAGTTTTATATTCGGCATCGAATTCCTGGTACCTTGTTCTATTGATGTTCCGTAGTGGTTTGAGGACTTCTTTCACTGGCTGAGTTTTGTTCGAGCCGCTTGGGGCCACGTTCACCACCCAGAACATGATAGGATTTGTGTATTTGCCATCAGTGATCTTCACGCGCTTACCGATTGTCGTAGAGAAGGCACTGAAGACAGCAACAGTAGGGAACTCACGAGGGCACTGGTAGACGCTTGCAACTTCGTTGATGTAGTCCTGTATATTCAATGGCAAGCCGTCGATGGGCAGCACTACCTCCTCGTGGAGGCGGTGCTTGCCCTTCTCTGGTTTTTTACGTGTGTTTTCCATGGCATATTACATTCTGCATCCAGCGAGGCGCTCGATGTCTCCTTTGCGGTAGCGGCGTTTTCCGCCGATCTCCACTTTCTTGAGGATGCCGCTCTTGTCCCAACGGTAGAGCGTCATCTTTGAGACGGAGAGCAGACGTGCGGCCTCGTCAACACTGATTAACTGGTCGCTAGATGCTGCGGCTTCCGCCTCGAGCATAGCGATGGACTTGGCGCCAAGAAGAATCTCCTCAGCGAACTTCTTCAGATCCTCTACTGAGACTTGGAGGATAATGTTGGTGTTTTCTGTGCTTTGAAGCATTTTGATTACAGAGTTTGTGTTGAAGGTATTCATTTGTTTAAACGTCCCACTCGGTAGGCCATCTACTGCGGACGTGTGTTCACATCCGCAACGTCTTTAGTGGGTTGGCGCCCCCAAGTGCGTTGTCAAATGTGACGCCGCAAAAGTATGGTGTGATAGTAGGAAAATAAAAGACAACTTTTTTCATGGCCATTTAGTGCGCCCAAGATAAATTTTCTTATTACTTTTGTATCATCTTATTACATGATGAAATGATATGAGAAATGCGATGTCAATATTTGTTAATCGGTTCAAAACCGATGAAGATTGCTATAAATTCTTGTCTGAAATAAAATGGCCAGACGGGCGATTTGCATGTGCAAAATGTGGCAATACGACATATCATAAGGGGCGCTCTCCTTACTCGCGCAGATGCAACCGTTGTAAGCATGACGAGAGCGTAACGGCTGGAACTATGTTCAATAAATTGAAGTTCTCGATTTTGATTGCATTCAAAATCGTCTTTAGTATGGTGGCGATGGATAAGGGAAACTCTTCAGTAGAACTTGCTGAAAAGCATGGTATTCAGCGTAAGACCTGCCAAACATTCAAACGCAAAGTTCAGCAAGCAATGGGCTCAATGCAACAGAAACGCTTAACAGGAACTGTTGAGATTGATATAGTCAACATCGCCAAACATCGTGCTCAAGATCCCTGGTGGGTTAAAGATCCTGAACGATATATTGCCATTGCTATAGAGGTTAGTGATGGCCAATCAGGAAGAGCGTTTGCTGTAGTTGTAAATGAGGACAAACAAACTGAGCTTATTCCAATTATAGAACACTATGTCCATCCTGATGCAACAATACTGACAACTGGGCATTATGGTTATAAAACGGCTATGAAGAAAAGATTCAAAAACCTTTCATATATTGAATGGGAAAGGTTTACTTTACTATATGGGCACTTTCTTGCTGTCCAGGATTGGATAGGCAAGGAGTATGGTCATTATACTTCGAGTTATTTGCAAGGCTTTCTAGATGAGTTCCACTTTCGTTACAATCGTCGACATAATTACTGGAGATACTTTGACTGTCTCATCCGAGAAATGGCCAAAAACAATTAATTCTGCGAGAATCATTGCCCAGTGAGTAGCTTTTTCCGGCAAATACGACTTTTACGAATTTTCCAACATCGAGGACACTGGTGGACACTGGTGGACACTGATTTTTTTGGGGGGCTCGAAGTAGTAGACTTTTCTATGAGGTTTTAACATTTTTTTGGCCTCACTGGTCTTCACTGGTTAACACTCGTCACTTTTAGGGTCTCGAAGTTGGGTACTTTTTTGGGGGTTTTAATACTTTTTCACGTTTGCACTATTGTTTTATTCGATTATAGGGTTATGAGTAAAGAAGTCAGGAACATTCGTTTTTCGAGAAGGTGAGTCGTTCGCTTTTCAACGAATTAACATCCTCTTTAGCTTCTGATGATGTTGAAAAGGGTGAGTGGTGGGGTAGAAGAATAATCGAGAAAAATGCCATTAGGATCAGAGAGCTTGCGTTATTAGCACAAGTCTTTTTATGCTTTGATCTTTGGGCAGTATCAAAGATTTCATTAAATTCGCACCGAATCTCATTTATGGGAGGAGATTGCGAATATAATCAAAATGTAAAGATATATGGAAAGTCAAATTACAAGGGAGGCAGCTTGGGAGCTGCTGAAAAAGTACAACAAGGACCCGTTTCACCTGCAGCATGCGCTGACGGTGGAATGTGTCATGCGCTGGTATGCCGGGCAACTTGGATTTGCCAGCGAAGTGGATTTTTGGGGTATGGTAGGACTGCTGCACGACATCGACTTTGAACAGTATCCTGAACAGCATTGCATCAAGGCGCCCGAACTGCTGCGTGCAGGGGGCGTAGGCGAAGAAATGATTCACGCCATCTGTAGTCACGCCTATGGCATGCACGTGGATGTAAAGCCCGAACATCTGATGGAGAAGGTGCTCTTCGCTACCGATGAGCTGACTGGACTGATATGGGCAGCGGCCCTGATGCGCCCGTCCAAGAGCGTCCAAGACATGGAGCTGAAGTCTCTCAAGAAGAAGTACAAGACAAAGGCATTTGCTGCCGGCTGCTCCCGCGAGGTGATTGAACAGGGAGCGGAAATGCTGGGATGGCCCTTAGAAGAGGTGCTGCAAAAGACTCTCGACGCCATGAGGGATTGCGAAGCCCGGGTGGCAAGTGAGATGGATGCCATCCTCAATGGCAATGGATAAACGCTCTCCCACTAAACCAGCCGACAACACACTTTTGTCAAGCAACAACTCTTCGTGTCTTTGCAAAAAACGCTAAAATACTGCAACATGAAACAGAAATTATTGTCATTAATGCTGCTGGCGGTATTCAGTTTGATTGCCGCTGCTGCGCCTAGAGAGGAAACGATCATCTCCCCTGATGGAAACATCAGAATTGTAGTCACCATCGGTGACCGATTGCAGTATAGTGTTTATTATGGTGAGGAGCAGGTGTTGAAGGACAATGTACTGGCCTTGCATGTGGGCAAGGGACGATTTGGCCAAAAGCCTGTTCTCAAGGGCCTCAAGCGGTCTAGGGTTGACGAGGTCATCAATCCTGTGGTGCCCATGAAGTATGCCTCAGTGCCCAATAGGGCCAATCAATTGTCATTGACCTTCAAGGATGGTATCGGTGTGGATTTCCGTGCTTATGACAACGGCATCGCCTACCGATTCAATATCAATAAGGGAAAGGGAAAAGTTGATGTGGTGGACGAAGGCGTGGAACTGAATTTTCCAGAGCCTTTCATCGCCCATATCTCGAAGACTGATTCCTATGCCATGTCGTGTGAGAAGCCTTACACGCATGTCTCCACAGCCGAACTGAACGAGGAGGACGAAATGACCTATCTACCCATCCTGCTTGAAAGTCCACGGGGCACCAAGATACTCTTTTCTGAGAGTGATGTCCGCGATTATCCCCATATTTTTCTGGCACCTAATGGCAAGAATGGTTTTTCGTCTGTTTTCCCCAAGTCACCCGAGACATGGGAACCCAGTGGTGACCGTGGCTGGAAGATTACCAAAGAGCGCGACTGCATCGCAGCCGGCGTTGACGGACGGCGGACGTTACCCTGGCGCTTTGCTGTCATCGGTGACGATGCTACGATAGCAGGGAACCAGATGGAAGTCGTGCTGGGTGGCAAATGCGAACTTGACGACGTGTCATGGATCAAACCCGGTCAAGTGAACTGGGACTGGTGGAACCACTGGACCGTGTGGGGCGTGGACTTTGAGACAGGCATCAACAATGATACCTATAAATACATCATTGATGTGGCCTCAAACTTAGGGGTGGAGTATATTTTGCTCGATGAAGGATGGAATAAGAATGTGAAGGATCCCTTCACCACACGTGACGAGATTGATGTGCAGGAACTGGTGGACTATGGACGCGAGAGGAATGTGGGCGTCTGGCTGTGGCTTTCGTGGCTCACGGTAGAGCACCACATGGACTTGATTCCTTATTATGCTCAGATGGGTGTGAAGGGACTGAAGATTGACTTCATGGATCACAGCAACTAGTGGATGGTCAACTACTATGAGCGCATTGTCCGTGAGTGCGCCAAGTGCAAACTGATGGTGGATTTTCATGGCGCATTCAAGCCCTCTGGGCTGGAGCAGCGATTGCCCAATCTGCTGTCCTATGAAGGCGTGCTCGGACTGGAGCAAGGTGCCGGCTGTGAGCCTAAGAACAGCATTTGGCTGCCGTTTATGCGTAATGCCGTGGGGGCAATGGACTTCACGCCAGGTGCGATGCAGAATGCCCAACCCGAGGATAACAGAGGTACGGGTTCCCTGCCGATGGGCGGCGGTACACGCGCCTATCAAATGGCGCTCTACGTCTGTTTCGAAAGCGGCTTGCAGATGCTTGCCGATAGTCCCACCCGATATCTGCGTGAAGAGGAGTGTGCCCGTTTTATTTCCTCGGTGCCCACGACTTGGGACGACACCCGCATCCTTGCTGCCGAGGCTGGTGACTACTACGTCGTGGCCAAGCGAAAAGGTGACCAATGGTTCATCGGTGCCATCACAGGAGAGCGTAAGCAGCCCCTCGATTTGACCATCTCGCTCGATTTCCTGACCAAGCCGGGCCAATTGACCTATTTCCAGGACGGCCGCAATGCCCATCGCATCGCAGTGGACTACAAGAAAGGCGAGCAGGCAGTCACCCCGCAGACCCAGTTACAGCTTCACCTCGTCCGAAACGGCGGCTGGTGCGGCGTAATCAAATAACATCAATGTCTCTCGCTTAGATTTTAAATGATAATTGAAAAGTATACCACGAGAATAATTTCGAGCACTTAACACAACAAAAGCTCTCAAAAGAGAGCTTTTGTTGTAATTTTTCAAATTGGTCTGAATCGCTGATAATCAATTGTTTTTGGGAGCGCAAAATCTATTTGCCGATGCAGAAGTGGGCGAAGATTTCGCCTAGGATGTTGTCGGTGGTGATTTCGCCGGTGATTTCGCCTAGCCAGTGAAGACATTCGCGGATGTCTTGGTCGAGCAGATCGCCGCTCAAGCCGCTGTCAAGGCCGTCGATGGCGCGTGCGATGGCGTCGCGGGCACGGGTCAGCGCCTGATAGTGGCGGGCATTAGTGACGATGACGGCGTCGCTGTCCACGTTGGGCAATGAGGCGGTCTCGACGATGAGTTCGCGCAGAGCCTCGATGTCGTTGACGCTTTTGGCGCTGATGGCTACGATTTGTGTGCCCTCTGGCAAGATATCGTTCAGTTCACTCCTTGCGGCGACATCGTCGTCAAGGTCGGTCTTGTTGAGCACGGTGATGAGGGCCTTACCCTCGCAGCGGCCCAGGATATCGTGGACCATACTGGTGTCGGCGCTGGTGACGTCAACGACCCAAAGCACGACGTTGGCCTTATCAATGGCTTGCCATGTACGTTCGATACCCATCTGCTCAACGGCGTCGTTCGACTGACGGATGCCCGCCGTGTCGATGAAGCGGAACAGTGTGCCGCCCATCATGATGGTGTCCTCGATGGTGTCGCGCGTGGTGCCGTGGATGTCGCTCACCAGTGCGCGGTCGTCGCGCAGCAATGCATTGAGCAAGGTCGATTTGCCGGCGTTGGTCTGTCCCACAATGGCGACCGGGATACCGTTGCGGATGGCATTGCCGTCACGGTAACTGTCGGCAAGGCGGCCGATAAGGGTGTGGATTTCTCGTGCCAAGGTAGTCACTTCGCTACGGTCGGCAAAGGTGACGTCTTCCTCGCTGAAGTCCAGTTCCAACTCGATAAGTGCTACAAAATGCAGCAATTTGTCGCGCAGGTTCTTCAGCTCATCGCTGTAGCGACCGCGCATCTGGTTTATTGCCACACGGTGTGCCGCACGGGATTGAGCCTCGATGACGTCGGCAACGGCCTCGGCCTGTGACAGGTCCATGCGGCCGTTCATGAAGGCACGGCGTGTGAATTCGCCTGCGGTGGCAAGGCGGCAACCCGCATCGATAAGCGTCTGGATAGCCTGTTGCTGGATCCATGTCGAGCCATGGCAGGCCAGTTCCACCACATCCTCGCCCGTGAACGAGTTGGGTGCGCGATAAATCGTTAACACTGCTTGGTCCAGCATGTCGCCAGACGTGTCAATCAGGTGTCCAAAATGAACAGTGTGAGATGCCATGTTGGCGAGTGGCTTGCCTTGCCAGCGCTGTTGCACGATGGCGAGTGCCTCGGGGCCACTAACCCTGACAACAGCGATGCCGCCGCGACCTGAAGGTGTCGAGATGGCGCAGATGGTGTCATTCGTTAGATTTGTCAATTCGGTAGTGTTCATCGTCTTGGGTAATAAGCGGGCCAGTCTTTTATGTTTTCTTTACTCTCAATCACATTCTCGACCTTGTCCTCAAGCGAGGTGAGGAAGTCGTAGCCTGTCAGTTGCTCCACCTTGTCGATGGTCGTGGCATAGTTTGTCCAGCTGTTGGGCAGAGCCTTGTTTTCCATCACGAAGGCAATGGCACGGTTCTGGCCGGGTGAATAGATGACCTTGAAGAAACGCTCGGGCACGGCGATGTCGTCATGCTTGCCGATGTATTCCATGTCATCCGAGAGAATGGGGCCGGTGAGGACAATCAGCCTCTTGGCTGTGCGCGACCACTTGTGCACCGCTTCCTCGAGGTGCCGCCACTCGCCGTCGTTCATCTCATCGAGCTGCGGACAGATGTTGGTCATCAGGAAGCACTGCGTCATTGCGGTCTTGTCCCACCGCATGTCCATCGCCGGGGCCATGTGGCCGCGTGTGTAGCCGCTCTCCTTGTATTCCCACCAGTCGGGGCAACCTTTCACATCATGATCGCGTTCAAACTGGTAGTTGGCTCGGTTCTCGGCGTCACGCGAGTCGGCCATCGATGTCATGGTGTTTGTCAACTCATAGGCCACGCAGTTGGGAATGCGGTAGTTCTTGTTGAAGTACACTGTGATCGCTTTGTAGCGCACTGTCTGGTTCTCCAGCCGTTCAGGCAGTTTCACGTCCAGCAGCGACGCGTCGCCAGTGGACTGGTACTCTTTGCCCTCTTGCTTGTCCTTTTGAGGGTCGGAGGTCTGCACGGTGGGCAGGTCCTCGTTATAGGCACTCTTGTAGAACCCGTTCTTCTGGTAACCATGATATCCCGCCAATGCCAATAGCAACAGCGCCAACAGGTAATACAACTTTCTCTTCTGTTTCTTTGTCATGACAAACCTTGTTTCTCGCCCACAAAGATACTTGTTTTAAATAAAAAGAAACCAAAATGCCCTAGCAAAGACGCTGAAAAATTTTGGTACTCCAAATATTTTCGTATTTTTGCGAGCATGAAAGCAAATTAATCATTTCTTAAACCAATTATTCAATGAAAAAAACATTACAATCTCTCATTTTGCTGTTAGCGGCTTTGTTGCCGCAAACCGCTAGTGCCTACTATTTACAGGGTGATGTGAATTACGACGGCTATGTGGACATCAACGACGTTACATTGCTGATTGACATCTTGCTGGGCAACATCAACCTGCCCGAGACCGAGACCTTTACCGTCAATGGCGTGACCTTCACGATGGTGACTGTCGAGGGCGGTACCTTCACGATGGGTGCGACTGCCGAGCAGGACGGCGACGCTGGTAGTGAAGAATATCCCGCTCATCAAGTAACCTTATCCAGTTACAGCATCGGCCAGACCGAGGTGACGCAAGAACTATGGCAGGCTGTGATGGGCAGCAACCCGAGTGTATACCAGGGTAACCTGCAGTGGCCTGTGCAGCAAGTCTCCTGGGAAGATTGCCAGGCGTTCGTCGCTGAATTGAACGAGTTGACAGGAAAGACTTTCCGCCTGCCCACCGAGGCCGAGTGGGAATTTGCAGCTCGTGGCGGCAACAAGAGCCAGGGCTATAAATATGCCGGCAGCAACGACATCGACGAGGTCGCCTGGTATGGTGGTTATGCCCAGGCCATACAGCCTGTCGCCATCAAGGTACCCAATGAATTGGGCATCTATGACATGAGTGGCAATGTGTATGAATGGTGCCAGGATTGGTGGTACAACAGCTACCCGAGTGGCGCTCAGATAAATCCTACGGGTCCTGCTTCGGGCTCTCTCGGCGTGAACCGTGGCGGCAGTTTTGGCCATAACGCTTGGTCCTGCCGGGTGTCGCACAGGAAGTACTACGGCAAGGGGGGCAAGGACGGCCACCTCGGGCTGCGCCTCGCCCTCTAGTGGCCTTGCCCCCTCATCATGGGTTGAGGTTCATGCTTTGTATGCGGAAGCCCTCAGACAACTCAGACAATTCAGTTGTTTGAAGAAAGCGTGCGGATGCAAATTAGCTAAATTTGTGTAATTTGTAGTTTTTTGAAAGCGTGCGTTCGCCGAGTTAAAGATTTGTAGTTTATTATTCCCAATCGGCAATGTTGCATTGCCGCTTGGGGATGGCGCTGGAGAAGGTGAGTCCCGTGCGGCGCTCCACCTCGGCGACGGTGACGGCATATTTTTTGATACCGCCGGGGCACGGCTCGTTAGGGTAGATGAAGGCGATGGCTCGGCCCTGGTCAGGAGCGTACAGCACCTTGAAGAAGGCCTCAGGCACCGCGATGTTCTGCTTGTCCTTGCCGATCATCTTGGGATTCTTGCCCATGATGGGTCCAGTGAAGACCAAGATGCGCTTGTCGCGCTTGGCCCAGCGGTGCACTTTCTCCTCCAGCACGCGCCAGTGGTCGTTGTTGAGTTTGGTGTCCTGCGGGCACATGTTGGTCATGTAGAAGCACTGCGTCATTGCGGTCTTGTCCCAGCGCATATCCATTGCGGGCGCCATGTGGCCACGGCTGTAGCCGCTGCCACGGTATTCCCAGTTTTCGGGGCAAGCCTTGACGCTTTTGTCACGGGCATAGTTGTAGTTCTTGCGGTTCTCGTGTCCTGGAGCGTCGGCCATGTCGACCATCGTTGCCGTCAGTTCATAGGCCACGCAGTTGGGGATGCGCAGCGATGGATTGAAGTTGACCCTGATGGTCTGGTAGTTCAGCACCTGGTTAGAGACCCCCTTGGGGATACCGACAGCCAACAGGGCATTAGTGCTCTGCTGGGGCACAACCCTGCTGCTTGCCGGCTGGCCGATTGTGGGAACACTCAGCAGACTGAATCTGCTGGAGGCGTTGTGTCTCTTGCGTTGACTGCTCTTGTCGGATTTTTTCTTTGACTTTTTCTTTGATTTCTTTTTGCTTTTGGCCTGGGCTGACCACTGGGTTGTGATGACGCTGTCACCCAACACTTGCGGTGGCAGGGCACCGCCCATCACCATCGCTGCTACCAAAATCCAAACTTTAACGATCTGCCTCATCTCTTATTGCTATTGTTCTCTCTAATCACTAACCAGTAATCGCTAATCAACGCCGAAGGCGCTTAATTGGTCCATGCATCAAGGTTCACTGGTGCTTCCAGCCGCTTTTGCTCCTCTTGTGGCAGGGTGGGGAAGAAGTCCAGACCCGTCCTGCGTTCCACCTCATCCACACTCACGGTATATTGGCTCAGGCGTCCGCCACTGTGCCCGTTCGGGTAGATGAAGGCGATGGCGCGCACTGGCCTGACGCATGGTGCAACGATGACCTTGTAGTATGCGCTTGGCACTGTGATCCGTCCGTTGGCCAGCGTCGTGTCACCGTCACTGATGACAGGCCCTGTGAACACCAGCAGCGCGCTGTCGCGTGCCGTCCATTCCCTCAATTTCTCCTCCAGCTTGGCCCAACCGCCCTCGTTCAATGCTTTGTGCATCGGGGCGACGTTGGTCAACAGGAACGACTGTCGCATGGCATTCTCGCTCCACTTCAGGTCACCGGCAGGCACCAGATGGCCGCGGTCCATCCCGCAGCCCGCGTAGTCCTGTGGCGACGGGCACCCCTTCACACCAGGGTCCTGCATGAACTCACCCATGCGCTCAGCATTCCCGTTCAGTTCGTTGCAGACGAGCTCATAGGCAGCACAGTTGGCGATGCCCCTCGCACTGTTGAAGTGCACCATAAAGGCATCATACCTCACCAGCGTGTCGCTCATGCTGTTGGGAACTCCGACGGTCATCAGACTGTCACGCCCAGCCTCACTCAAGGGCACCAGATGTGGAGTTGAACTGTTCATCGCCACCCTATACAGCAAAAAGCATACCAACGCCACCGTCAACCCCCAAAGGATGAACTTGAGCCATTCTTTCCACTGTAACCAAGAGTGCTTCAATAGGGTCTTCATACCACAAAGGTAATGATTTTCTTCGGCTTGTTTGCCGTTAATTGAGAGAAAAGTGCTAACTTTGTGGGTAAAATATGTAATCTATTTAACAAACGATAAGACCAACATGAACATGAAATTAGTTGACAGATTTTTGAAGTATGTGAAGTTCGACACCCAGAGTGACGAACTCACCAACCTGACACCCTCCACTCCGGGTCAGATGGTGTTTGCCAAGGAATTGGAGCGTGAATTGCATGCCATGGGTTTGAGCGACATCTCGCTCGATGACAACGGCTACCTGTTTGCCACGTTGCCCGCTAACACCGATAAGCCTGTGCCCACCATCGGCTTTATCGCCCACATGGACACCGCCCCCGACATGAGCGGCCATGACGTGAAGCCCCGCATCGTCAAGTATGAGGGCGAGCCCATCGTCTTGAGCGAGGATTCCCGCATCGTCCTTGACCCCGTGCAGTTCCCCGAGATGAACGACTACAAGGGACAGGAGTTCATCGTCACCAGCGGCGACACCCTGCTCGGTGCTGATGACAAGGCTGGTATCGCCGAGATTCTGAGCGCCGTTGAGTGGCTGCAGGAGCACCCCGAGGTAAAGCACGGCAACATCCGCGTGGGTTTCAACCCCGACGAGGAAATCGGTCTGGGTGCCCACCACTTCGATGTGGAGAAATTCGGCTGCGACTGGGCTTACACCATGGACGGTGGTGCAGTCGGTGAGCTGGAGTTCGAGAACTTCAACGCCGCTAGCGCCAAGATAACCTTCAAGGGCCTGAACGTGCATCCGGGTGCCGCCAAGCACAAAATGATCAACTCGATGCGTGTTGCGATGCAGTTCGCAATGATGCTGCCCCGTTGGGAGACTCCCGAGCACACCGAGGGTTACGAGGGCTTCTATCACCTCATCCACATGGAAGGCGGTGTCGAGCAGACCACGTTGAACTACATCGTTCGTGATCACGACCGTGCCCGCTTCGAGAGCCGCAAGCGTGAAATCGAGCACCTGTGCAATAAGATCAATGCCGAGTTCCCCGATTGCGCTACCTGCGAGATCAAGGACCAGTACTACAACATGCGCGAGAAGATTGAGCCCGTGATGAACATCATCGACATCGCCAAGCAGGCCATGGAGAATGCCGGTGTCACCCCCAAGGTACAGCCCATCCGCGGTGGTACGGACGGTGCCCAGCTCTCGTTCAAGAACTTGCCTTGCCCCAACATCTTTGCCGGTGGCATGAACATGCACGGACGCTTCGAGTATGTGCCCATTCCCTCGATGGAGAAGGCCATGATGACCATCGTCGAGATTTGCAAGCTCGTGGCAGAGTAACTGTCTAAAATCGAGTGAAAGGCAAAAAAGAGTCAAATAATT
>JAEEGJ010022292.1_pt1 | contig 13467 bp, 6 predicted proteins | sample 8958761 | NCBI WGS metagenome assembly JAEEGJ01 (sample SAMN16246546, study PRJNA631951) | gut metagenome | biome: gut microbiome; feature: rumen; material: RS-attached | host: Bos | place: Iran: Karaj | collected 2018-10
TGAACGAGGGCAAGAAGGTATTCCTTATTGTGCTCGACAATTTCCGCTACGACCAGTGGCGCATGCTGGCACAGGAGATTGGCGACCAGTTTGACATTGCCGAGGAAAGTCTCTACTGCAGTATTCTTCCCACAGCAACACAATATGCCCGCAACGCCATTTTCTCCGGTTTGATGCCCAACCAGATTGCGGAGATGTTCCCCGATTTGTGGGTGGATGAAGACGAGGAGGAGGGAAAGAACTTGAATGAGGCTCCTCTCATCCAGACACAGCTCGACCGCTATCGTCGCAAAAACACCTTCTCCTATTTCAAACTGAACAACTCATCCGACTCGGGAAAACTGGTGGAACGTTTCAAGAATGTGATGGGAAATGATTTGAATGTGCTTGTCATCAATTTTATAGACATGCTCAGCCATGCAAGAACCGAATCGAGGACGGTGCGCGAACTTGCCAGTGATGAACGTGCCTATCGCAGCATAACTGCCTCGTGGTTCCACAACTCGCCGGTGCGTGACCTTTTCAAGGAACTTGCCAAGACTGATGCCAAGGTCATCATCACAACCGACCACGGCTCCATCCGAGTGAACAACCCCATCAAGGTGATTGGCGACAAAAACACCAACACCAATCTACGATACAAGCTCGGCAAGAACCTCAGCTACACCCCCAAGCAGGTGTATGAGATGAAAGCGCCCAAGGCAGCTTCCTTGCCGTCACCAAACATCAGCACCACCTACATCTTTGCCCAAAACGACGATTTCTTCGCCTATCCTAACAACTATAACTATTACGTCAACTACTACAAGAACACCTTCCAGCACGGGGGCATCTCCATGGAAGAGATGCTGATACCGTTGGTGACCATGCGTAGCAAACGACGTCTTTGAGGACAGCCTCCCACATGTGGTGAGACACACCTTTCCCATTAAAATTGGTTCGGTTGACAGGTGACAACTACCACCTTATTACCACCTTACCACTACCTTACCACTACGAACCTACGACCTTATCACTACGAACCCAAGGAGGAATAAAGGAAGAGTAAAGGAACATCTATGAGTGAGACCTCGTTGGGTGTATGGGTGAGATACAAACACATGTATGGGTGAGACACCGACACCTGTATGGGTGAGATACCTCAACGACTGTGAGCGAGCAAATGGAGAGTGGCAGGATAGGTTTAGTGCTAACCCTAATGGAGCACCATGAGTAATATGAAACAAAATAGGATAAAAATGTGTAATGTTGAGGGCTCAAGAATGAAATTAACCTACTAACCAATTAACTTTAACCTTTGCGCTGCGCTAAATGAAAGATGATTTAAATTTAGCAAACTCAAGTTCTTGGGAAGTTAAGCATATGAAACTATAATTTAGATTATTTGGGGTTCACCAGTAAAACCCTGTGTGGGGATTTAGATAAATCCCATAAATCTGCTGAATCAGCTTAATCATCCCAAAGGGGTATGTTTTTATATAAACAAGTTCCTGCGGAACGATTGAGCGGATTTCTTTCTGCTTTTATGTAATTTTTCCTAACTCGTTGAGTGTCAATTATCGCCTTACAGCGCGAAATAACATACGCTGGAAGAACGAAATATTATGCACTGGGTGCGTGAAATAACATGCGCACGGTGCGCACGTAGGAGAAAAACATCGTGAAAAGATTGGGCTTGGTTGTTTCACACAAGAATTTAGAATAGTTTAGTTCATAGAATAGCAAGGGAAAGCGAGATTTTTTCTCAAAAACAACATTTTTTTCTCTTTTTTTTCGCATTTCTCAAACATTTGCACTAACTTTGCGTACGTTTTTACAAAGATTTAAGGCAAAAAGAATTTTTTACAAACCTGTTTTTCATTAAAAACTAACACATTTATGAAGAAAACTATGCATTGGGCGCGGGCAGCCGTGACGCTCCTCGCCGTGTTCTGCTTTTTAGGAGCATGGGCACAAATCACTTACACAGCCACAGATGGTACAGCTGGAGCCAATGACAATGAAGGCTATGCCAAATTGTTCGATGGTGACACAGAAACCAAGTGGTGTGTCACCCCGTTAGTCACTCCTACCTTTGTGGAGTTCGAAACTTCTTCCGCTATCACCCCGAAGGGGTATATGCTCACCACAGGTGATGACACCGAAACTTATCCGGGACGCAACCCCAAGAATTGGGTGCTTAAGGCAAAAAACCCTACTGATGAAACATGGACAACGCTTCACACCGTGGAGAACGATAATAGGATGGAGAAAAAGAACGAAAATAGCACTTCATACGCTTTTGCAAACTCCATTGTCTACAAATACTATAGATTGGAGATTTCAGGCGTCAAATCTGGCGATATATTCCAACTGTCAGAATTCCGTTTCTTGTCCGATAGTGAAGTGACAGAATTATTGAAGGATCTCACCCTTGTATCGGTAGAGGGTTTGCAATCACAATACCAACACACAGGGTCCGCAATCACCATCAGCTACACTGTAAAAAATATGTTGGGTGAAACCATCGCCCCCAGCAGCTACACTGCCACAATCAAAAACAGTAGCGATGCTGTGGTGACAGACGTTGTTGACAATGGCACCTACACCCTCACCATCACTCCAAACGGCGACACCTATCATGGCACCAAATCTGCTACGTTTGAAGTGGTTCCTTGGAATCTGGCAGCCCTTGCCGGCGGTTACTGCGGTGATCCTGCTGTGAATGGTGGCAAAAATGTCTATTATGAAATTACACAGGATGCGTCAAGCAACAAGACCGTCACCATCAAGGGTACAGGAGTTATGGCAAACTATGGGTATGCCTCTGACGCTCCGTGGTATAACTATTTGTCCTCCATAGTAAATGTGGTTGTTGAGGATGGTGTGACAACAATCGGGGAAAACGCGTTTTATTATTACTCTGAGTTGGGAACCATCATTGGCTGTAAAGATGTGACAACCATCAGTGACTATGCTTTTTATGGTACAGGTTTAACCTCCATCACTATTCCTGCCAGTGTGACGAGCATCGGTTCAGGAGCTTTCTCTAATTGTTCTAAATTGGCAACCATCACGGTGGACGCTGGAAACACCAACTTCAAGATGGTCGAAGGCGTGCTCTTCAATGATGATGAAACCCAGCTTGTTGTATATCCTGCTGGCAAAAAGGATAAAACGATTTATGACATTCCGAACAGCGTAACGACAATTGGTGATGAAGCATTCAATGGTTGCGTTTCTTTGACCTCCATCAACATTCCCACTAGCGTCACGAGCATCGGTGTGTATGTTTTCCAAAACTGCAATGGGTTGCCTACAATCAACATTCCAAATAGCATAGCAACACTTAGCGAAGGTCTCTTTTATGAGTGTAAAAATATGACTTCCATCATCATTCCCAACAGCGTGACGAGCATCGGCGAAAGTGCGTTCGAGGACTGTACAGGTTTGACATCTGTCATCATTGGCAGTGGAGTAACAACCATCGGCGAAGGTGCGTTCGAGGACTGTACAGGTTTGACATCTGTCATCATTGGCAGTGGAGTAACAACCATCGGCGAAGATGCGTTCTATAACTGTTATTCCCTGAAAACAGTAACTTTTGAAAATGGCTCTAAGTTGACAACTATCGATGATAAAGCTTTCGAGTACTGCTCCAAACTGAGATCCATCACCATCCCAGCTAGCGTGACAACTATTGGTGCAGATGCATTCTACAAATGCACCAGCATGATGGATGTCTATTGCTTGGCAGACCCCCAAAATTTGACTTGGGATGAGGATGGCCACGATGACTTTAATTATGACAAATCCCACTCATATATCCAAACAGTGTGTCATGTTGAAAATGCTGCAGATTGGGCAGCCTTTGTTGATGAAATCAACGTTCGGTTTGCAGGTGGCTATTGTGGTAACGCAAGCGTAAACGAAGGCAAGAACCTTCGTTGGGATGCCGTAATGAATGGTTCGGGCCACACTCTTCAAATATCTAAGAATCCTAATGCAGTAGATAATGACTTCAGTATGGCAGATAACGTGAACCTCGGGAGTACTGACTTCAAGAGCGTCAGCATTGAAGATGGCGTTACAAGCATCGGTGCCAGCGCCTTCACAGGCTTTACTAGTCTCACTTCAGCAACCATCCCTGCCAGCGTTTCAAGTATCGGTGCCAATGCTTTCAGTGGATGCACTTCCCTGAAATCACTCCTTGTACTGAATGAGACACCTTCATCATTGGGTAGCAATGCATTCAAAGATATTGATAACAATGCAGTATTTACGGTTCTTAACAGCAACTATTTGACATCCGACGGATGGAAGGATGTGAAGAACCATGCAGGTGATTATAATTACGATGGTTGTGCATTTACGATGACCGTTCCAGATGCCAGCTACTATAACATTGCATATATCGATGAAAATGGTCAGCCAGCTGTATGCCCAATGGCATTTCCTATCACCAGCAGCAGCGATGATGTGGATCTTGACTATAGCGGTGACACCTGGTACTTTGTCACAGGAGATGTGGTGATTGATAAAGACCTTACTTTCAAGAATAGCGCAGGATCGACCAACTTGATCCTTTGCGACGGCACTTCCCTCACAACCAGTAGGCTTACGGCAAACAATAGCATGAACATTTATGTCCAGACAAACGGAACTGGTGCCCTCACGATTAACAATGCCGTAGATAAAGCTAAAGCCTTCTACGTGGAGAATGATCTCGTCATCAACGGAGGAAACATCACTGTCAATGCTACCGGTGATAATGGATATGGCATTTTTTCAAAAAAAGGTGATATCACCATCAACAAAGGAACAATCACCAGCGATGTTACTTACATCAACATCTATGCGGGTTCATATAGTCGCGATCTCGTCATCAACGGAGGAACAATCAATGCCAGCACAAAAGAATATGGTCTCTATGCTGATGGCGATCTCATTGTCAACGATGGCATAGTGAATGTTCAGATGACTTTAGGTAGCTCTGAAGGTATAGGAGCAGAATACGATATCATTATTAATGGTGGTAAAGTCACGGTTGATGCAAACGGAGATGGTTATGGTATCGTAGCCTACAATTACGATGTTCGCATCAATGGTGGAACAGTCACTGTTAAGAATACAAAATACGGTATCGACACTTATTATGGTACTATCAAGATTAATGACGGTGTGATTACCATCACAGATGCACAATATGGTCTCTACGCTGATGACGAAAATATTGAGATCAATGGTGGAAAGATTATTGCCAATGGTTCAGAGAAGGGTATGTACGCTTACTACGATATATCCCTTGCTTGGAACAAAACAGACGACTTCATCACCACCAGCAATGTCTACAGCGACTATGGTACTGTTTATGTTTCTAGCAAGAACTTTACAGACGGAACGAGCATTTACAACAGCACGACTCCTTCTGCCACGTTAGGGGCACTCACAGACGTGACACTCTCCCCTCTTGCCGTTTTTGAAGATGCTGCTGACAACACATCTGCTATTTCGGCTCTCGATGGCGAGAAAATAGCTATTGCCATCAACGGTCGCACGCTGAAGGCTGGACATTGGAACTCCATCTGTCTGCCGTTCGACCTCGACGCAGACCAAATTGCAGCATCCTTCGGTGAGGGCGCAGTGGTGAAGACATTAGATAGCTATAGCAACAACGGTAGCACCCTCACAATCGGTTTCGCAGACGTGACCGCCATCAATGCAGGTGCTCCCTATATCGTCTATATTCCCGCAGGTGCAGCTATCGTCAATCCTATATTCAAGGATGTAACAATTAACAAAGTTGATCCATTCACAAAAGGAATGGCTCGCACGAATATATGGTTTGTTGGACGCTACTCCCCATATACCTTCAGTAATGACAGAACCAAACTCTTCTTGCAGAATGACCAGCTCTACTATCCCAACGCAGACGGTGTGACCATCAATGCGTTCCGTGCCTTCTTCGTGCTAGACGGCGGAGAAGCACCTGATGTCGCCTCTGCCAACATCATCATCGATTGGGGTGACGAGGAGACTACAGGCGTTACCTCAATGGAAGATGGAAGAAGTCTGATGGAAGATGGCTGGTACACGCTGCAGGGCGTGAAGCTGGATGACAAGCCAAGTGCTCCAGGCATCTATATCAATAACGGACGTAAAATCGCAATTCAATAAAATTCCTCAATTATTTAGACAAAACAAGAACAACAATGAAAAAGATATATAAAGCGCCTCAGATGGAGGCAGTAGAAGTGAAATTGCAAGGAGTAATTGCAGGAAGTCCAACTCCCCCGAAGTATGTCGGTTCTGGCAGCGGCAGTGCCGATGCACCCGCAATGCCCGACTTCGAGGAGGAACTCACCAATCTCCAGAACTCCACGCTCTGGTAATCACAAAGAAGAGGCTCTCACGTCAAGGTGGGAGCCTCTGTTTTGTTTATTGGCTACGCCGAACTGGAGGTTCGTGGTCGTCACTCTTCATGAACTGAGTTTACGGATTCCCTTCCGTGCATTCCTCCAGCAGGGGAAGTATTTGTCCACAAAGGGACAATGGGACGTTTTTAGAACTTCACTTTCCGTTCAGGACCTGAGAATGAGCAGAAGCGGGCTGAACCGTCGGTGATGTAGAGCACGGCGATGTTGTCGTCGTCTGCCTGATACATGGATTTGAGGCTGGGGTTGCGCTCCAGCATCTCTGTCTTTACAGATATGGCATCATCGTTCACCAGAGTGCCATTGACACGTATCCACTCACTGCCTGAAGGCTTGAGGGCGCAGATTTCGAACTTGCCATTGGCTGCCATCTGCTTATACACATTCTTGACTTTACCAGTGATGATGTAGAGGCGGCCATCAATGATTTCGGACACACCGAAAGGACGCACGTGAGGCTGGTCACCATCAACTGTGGCGATGAAGAAAGCGTTGCACTCCTTCAGAAAGGCTTGCACCTCTTCCATATTCTGTTGCTTGGTTTCCTCACTTAACGTATCTGTCGCTTCAACAGATGTTTCGGGGTTTTCCACTGCCTCTGCGGGCTTGTTGTTGGTGCATGCCATGATGGCGAGCAGCATAGTCGCTGCAAAAAGAACTTTTAGCTCAAAGAAGTCAATCTTTTTCATTGTTATGGTCGGTTTAAGATGATTTTTGATTATTTGATGGTGACAGCCACTGATTTGAGGTCGGCAGGGTTGCTGGATGGTCCTACCATCACGTTGAAGGTACCTGCACTCACGTTCATGGTGTTGGTGTTGGGGTTCCACCATTCAAAGCTGTTGCGAGGAAGAGGGATGTCTGCCTTCACGGTCTTGCCTGCTGGCACGACAAATCGCTTATAGGCACGGAGAGTGGCGCGGGGACCATCGGTGTCGCCTTGTTTGTTGAGATAGACTTGCACCAGTTCTTCTGTGGCGACTTTGCCCGTGTTGGTGAGGCTGACGCTGACGGTGTTGTTCTTGTAGGTGGGTGCGCCATAACGGACATCGGTGTAGCTAAGCCCATAACCGAAATACCACAGGGGGGCTTCTGTCATGTAGCGATAGGTGCGCCCTTTCATGGCATAGCTTTCATAGTCGGGCAGCTGGTCGGTGCTGCGATAGAAGGTGATGGGGAGTTTTCCTGTGGGGTTGACATCGCCATAAAGCACGTCGGCAAGTGCTTCGCCTCCTGCTTCACCTCCATACCATGCCTGCACGATGGCGTCGCAAGTGGTGGTTTCGGGCACCAATGCCATCGCACTGCCTGAACAATTGACAAACACGAGTTTCTTGCCTGCATCGTGCAGCATCTTCAGCATGTCGCGCTGAATCTGCGGCAGTTCGATGCTGGTGCGGTCACCACCACGGAAACCGGGCAGGGTGACGCGCATCTCCTCGCCTTCCACACGGGGTGAGATGCCTCCCACAAACACGACAACATCGGCATCCTTCACACAGTCGAGCACATCCTTGTCGGTGGTCTTGGTGGCATCGTCTGTCTTGATCTGCAAAGCCTCATCGTGACCATAATCTCTGGCAGGACCTTCATCGTTTCTCCGTTGAGGGCGCGAAGAGTTCTGCACCAATTCGCAGGCTTTCATGTAGCCAATCACATTGCCCTTCTGCTTCATGCCTTCGAGAATGGTGACGGTGTGGCGAGGGAAACCATTGTAGTTGCCCCACATCATGACGGAGTCGTTGGCATTGGGACCTATGACTGCCACCTTGGCTGTTTTGGAGAGAGGCAGGATGTTCTGCTTGTTCTGCAAGAGAACGATGCTCTTGCGGGCTGCATCAAGGGCTATCTGATGGTGCTCATCGTTGGCAATGACTTCAGGACCTATCTTTTTCCAGGGCACGAGGTCTTCGCTGTCGAAATCGCCCAATTCGAAACGTGCTTTCAGCAGACGGAGCAGACTCTCGTTTATCTTCTCTTCGGTAATCTTGCCTTGTGCCACCGCATCGGTGAGGCTTCGGTAGGTGCTGCCGCACTCCACGTCGGTGCCTGCAAGAACAGCAGTCGCCACGGCAGACTCCTTGGAGTCGGATGTGCCGTGATTGTTCTTGTTGAAGAAGTCGTTGATTGCCCAGCAGTCGCTGGTGACCAATCCCTTGAACCCCCACTCCTTACGCAGGATGTCGTTAAGCAGACGGGAGTTGCCGCAACAGGGTTCGCCATCAAAACGGTGATAGGCGCACATCACTTCCTGCACATCACCCTCCTGCACCAATGCCTTGAAGGCAGGCATGTAGGTCTCCCACAAGTCGCGCTCGGGAAGCATTTCAAGGTTGAAGCTGTGACGGTTGTATTCGGGACCACTGTGCACCGCAAAGTGCTTGGCACATGCGAGCAACTTACGATACTGTCCCTTGCTGCCATATTCGATGCCCTCGTCACCTTGTGCTCCTTGCAATCCACGCACAACGGCAAGTCCCATCTTGGTGGTGAGATAAGGGTCTTCACCATAGGTTTCCTGTCCACGCCCCCAACGAGGGTCACGGAAGATGTTGATGTTGGGTGTCCAGAAGGAGAGGCACTGATACTGTCTGATGCGCCCATTCTGACGGGCTATGTTGTTCTTGGCACGTGCTTCATCGCTGGCAGCAGAAAAGGCTCGTTCGACCAATGCGTCATCCCAAGTGGCAGCGAGTCCCATAGTGATGGGATAGACCGTCGCCGTGCCGCTACGACCAATGCCGTGCAGGGCTTCGTTCCACCAGTTGAAGGCAGGGATGCCGAGGCGGTCGATGGCTGGAGAGGTGTGTTCCATCAGTTGTGCCTTCTCTTGGAGAGAGAGGCGACTCAACAGGTCTTTGGCTCTTGCTTCAGCAGAAAGATTGGGGTCTTTGTAAGGTTGAGCAAAGGTATTGAAAACAGCTGCGCAACAACAAACGAGGGTAAGGATTTTCTTTGTCATAACGTTTGATTTTGAGTTTATGTCCACAAATGTACGACCTTTTTCCTTATGTACCTATTGTTTTAGAAGAAAAAACAAAAACAAATGAAAAAAAGTTTTCGTTTTCGATAATTTGGTGTATCTTTGCATCCACTATTCATAAACAACCAGCCCCAATTGGGCGGAACTTTGATAACAGAACTATTTTAATCTAACATTTATGGCTCAATCACCAGAATTTAAGTATGCTCCTATGTTCCAGATGGGCAAGGACAAGACAGAATATCGATTGCTCACGAAAGAGGGCATCTCTGTCAGCGAGTTTGAAGGCAAGGAAATCGTGAAGGTGTCACCAGAGGCACTGACGCTGTTGGCTCAACAGGCGTTCCACGACGTGGAGTTCATGCTTCGCCGCGAGCACAATGAGCAGGTGGCAAAAATACTGCGCGATCCAGAAGCAAGCGAGAACGACAAGTATGTGGCACTGCAGTTCCTGCGCAATGCAGAGACGGCTGCCAAGGGTGTTCTTCCTTTCTGTCAGGACACTGGCACTGCCATCATTCACGGTGAAAAGGGACAGCAGATATGGACAGGTTTTGAGGATGAGGAGGCACTCTCTCGCGGTGTGTTCAACACTTACACGCAGGACAACCTCCGCTATTCACAGAACGCTCCATTGAACATGTATGACGAGGTGAACACGAAGTGCAACTTGCCAGCCCAGATTGACATTGAGGCTACGGAAGGTGCTGAATACCGTTTTGTGATGGTGGCAAAGGGTGGTGGTTCTGCCAACAAGACCTATTTCTACCCCATGACGAAGGCTACCATCCAGAATGAGGGCACATTGCTCCCATTCCTGGTGGAAGAGATGAAGCATCTGGGTACGGCTGCTTGTCCTCCTTATCACATCGCTTTCGTGATTGGTGGCACATCGGCAGAGAAGAACTTGCTGACCGTGAAGCTGGCAAGCATCAAATATTATGATTCACTGCCCACAACGGGTGACGAGACAGGTCGTGCTTTCCGTGATGTGGATTTGGAACAGAAGTTGCTGAAGGAAGCTTACAAGATTGGTCTTGGCGCACAGTTTGGCGGTAAATATCTGGCTCACGACATCCGCGTGATTCGTCTGCCTCGTCATGGTGCCAGCTGTCCTATCGGTATGGGTGTCAGCTGCTCTGCCGACCGCAACATCAAGGCAAAGATTAACAAGGACGGTGTATGGCTGGAGGTGATGGACAGCAATCCAACTGAACTGATTCCTGAGGAATACCGTCGTCCTGGAGAAGGCACGAAGGGCATTGAGATTGACCTGAACAAGGGCATTGATGCTGTACGTGCTGAACTGACCAAATATCCTGTGTCAACCCGTGTGAACCTGAAGGGCACCATCATCGTGGCTCGTGACATTGCCCATGCAAAACTGAAGGCTCGTCTCGATGCTGGAGAGGGTATGCCTCAGTATTTCAAGGACTATCCTGTGCTGTATGCAGGACCTGCCAAGACACCAGAAGGTTATCCTTGTGGTTCGATGGGTCCCACAACAGCCAACCGCATGGATCCATACGTGGATGAGTTCCAAGAGAACGGAGCATCGTTGGTGATGATAGCCAAGGGTAACCGCACGCAACAGGTGACAGATGCCTGCAAGAAGCATGGCGGCTTCTATCTCGGCACTATCGGTGGTGTGGCTGCTGTGTTGTCACAATCAAGCATCAAGAGCATCGAGTGTGTGGAATATCCAGAATTGGGCATGGAAGCCATCTGGAAGATTGAGGTGGAGGACTTCCCAGCCTTCATCCTTGTGGACGACAAGGGCAACGACTTCTTCAAGCAGTTGAAGCCCTGCGCAGGATGCACGATTCTGTAAGTTAAAAACCTCATTCCTTTTAAGAAATGAAGCGATTGGTAACCATATGTCTGTGTGTGACTTTGGCTGTCTGTGCAGCCAAAGCACAACGGCGCATCTCCTGCACAGGTCATGGGGAGCGCATGGAGACACGTGGTGCTTCCGGTCGCAGCATCTCTGAATGCATCACGGAGTGGGATGCCAATCGTGTCTATCGTCAACCCGTGGTGCTCATCACTTTCCAGGATCTTGATTTCAGCATGGATGACCCTGTTGCCTACTATAACCGCGTTCTGAATGAGAAGGGTTATAACGAAGGTGTTGGTAAGGGATGTGCGGCTGATTATTTCAGGGAACAATCGGGAGGACTTTTCAACTTGCAGTTCGACATCTATGGTCCCATCAAGGTGGACACCAAAGCACAAGACAAGACGGTGCCAGACAACTACGGGAGATATACCATGGAGAATGCATTGGAGCAGCTTCGTGCCACTTGCAAGACCGACTTTTCCATCTATGACTGGAACGGTGATGGTGAGGTGAATCAGATTCTCTTCATTTGTGCAGGTTATTCGGGCACTGAGGTCAGGTATTATGTTTTCCCCAACAGCAAACTCACTTCTGAAATGGCTCCTGGTAACCTACCCATCTCGATGCTAAGCATCTCTTGCGAATTGTGGAAAGATGAGGGCACGTATGGTATTGGCACCCTCGCGCATGAGTTCTCCCATTGTTTAGGTCTGCCCGATTTGTATCCGATCAATCATTACGACAGCCGTTTTTCGATGGTGGATGAATGGGACTTGATGGATGGTGGCAACATGACCAACTGGGGATGGTGCCCACCAAACTACTCCGCGCTGGAGAAGCAGCTCTTGGGTTGGAAAACACCGACGGAACTGACCGAAAGCACGAGCGTGACGGGCATGAAACCTGTGAGCGAGGGAGGAGAAACCTTCATCATCAGGAACTCTGCCTATCCGAACGAGTTCTATCTGTTGGAGAATCGCCAACAAACAGGGTGGGACTATGGTATTCCTGGCAAGGGATTACTGATTATCCATGTGGACTACGACGAAAAAAGCTGGGGCATGAATGAGGTGAATGACTTTATGACCAACGACCGCTACTCCCTTGTGTCGGCTGATGGCAAGACTTATACGGATTGGAATCCCAGACAAGACGCAGGAAGCACGGATGGGTACACGATGGATGGCAGATTGCGCAGCAGGTACCTCTCTGGCTCGGCTTATCCGTACACGAATACGGAATCGCTGGTGGTGAACAGAGCGTTGACGAACACGTCAGAGCCTCCCGCAATGCTATTCCATGATAATGCGGAAGGCATCATGCTAATGTCTAAACCCATCACGAACATCCAGATGGATGAGAACGGGTATATCTCGTTTGACTTCATGATGGATGCAACAGGCATCAAGGATGTGAAGGATGGACAATGGAGGATGGACAATGATGGTTGGTACACCCTTGACGGACGACCATTGAGTGGCAAACCTACCCAACGTGGCATGTATGTGCATGAGGGCAAGGTGGTGATGCAATAAAGAATGACGACAATGCGCTGGTTTGAACCTAACTTACAAAAGCTGTTGACTGAAGCAGGCAAGGATGGTCTGCGCATCAATCATATCGTGCGCAACATCTGCAACATGGAACCGCTGCTGTTTGGCGAAGGTCACACCTACGAGGAGGCTTGGAAAGAGATTTACCGCTTTCTCCGCGCAGAAAACAAGAAATCTGATTCGCCTTACAAATACGTGAGCGGTAAGCGCGGACATTTCTTCCTTGACAAGAAATGCCTGACGGAAGAATCGCAGATGACACTGGAATTTTAATGTTCAATTAACTTAAAACCCCTATAATAATGGAAGACGTAAAGAAGTATTTAGAAGAAGCTGAGGAGAAGATGGAGTTTGCAGCTATGCATCTCGAAGAAGCCCTCAGTCGCATCCGTGCAGGACGCGCCAACGTGCATATCCTTGACGAAATACGCGTGGAATCGTACGGTAGCATGGTGCCACTCAGCAATGTGGCATCGCTCAACACGCCTGATGCACGCAGCATCGCCATCAAGCCATGGGAGAAATCTATGCTCAAGGTCATTGAGAAGGCCATTATCGATTCATCTGTAGGCATCATGCCGGAGAACAATGGTGAAATCATCAGTCTCGGTATTCCTGCCCTGACCGAGGAACGTCGTAAGGAACTGACCAAGCAATGTTCGAAAGAGGCAGAAACTG
>JAEEGJ010022293.1_pt1 | contig 13467 bp, 12 predicted proteins | sample 8958761 | NCBI WGS metagenome assembly JAEEGJ01 (sample SAMN16246546, study PRJNA631951) | gut metagenome | biome: gut microbiome; feature: rumen; material: RS-attached | host: Bos | place: Iran: Karaj | collected 2018-10
CAGTCGTGAATTGCGTCGCGAAAAGATTACGCGACGAGTGAAACAACGCTTGGATGAAGGTAAGCACGATGAGATTCGTCGCCTCCTTGATAGTGGCATTCCTGCAGATGACCTCATCTATTATGGTTTGGAATACAAGTACCTCACCTTGCACGTCATTGGAAAGCTCAGTTATGAAGAAATGTTCTCGCAATTAGAAATCGCCATCCACCAGTTTGCGAAACGCCAAATGACGTGGTTCCGTGGCATGGAGCGTCGTGGTTTCACCATCCACTGGATAGATGCCACATTGCCTATGGAGGAGAAAGTAGCGAAGGCAATCGCCATGCTATAAAATAATGAAGCACTGCCAGAGCGCTCTCTGTGCAGTGCTTCTACTTTGACGTCGTTTCTCGCAAACTCAATCAATTTTATCTTAAGGCTAGGAGCTTAGGGCTCCTTCGCTTGTTTTTCTAATGTTTCTCTCTCACATATTTATACAGATAGACAGTGTTGCCTATAGTATAGGGGGCTATATCATTTTTTATGTGATTCACTTGAGCTTCATTCTGCATCCAGTGGAATAGTTCCCACAGATAGCCTATATGCTCTATGATATCACAATCTGTACAATTGATGTCTATCTGCAACTGGTTGTTCCCCATATAGCAATGGCGTGAGTGCGACCGTCTGCCTCCAGTGACAGGTTCATCGAATTTCATGGTCCATTCACCCATTTTCAGCTTGTTTGATGCCTTACCCTTGTCATCTATAAAGAGTACAAAGAAATCTGAATTATAGCTTTGATGAAAGGCGTAGTCATACTCACAGATCACCATAGCAAACTTGGCATCGTCCAAATGGTAGGGCATCGCAGAGACTTCTACCTCACCATTCTCTGTGATTCCCACAAAGCGAATGGAGGTGATGTCTATCTCTGGGTACAGCTTGCGCACCTCACCAGAGAAGTCCTTCGCTATTTCTATATGTTGTTCTTCCATTTGTACTTAAAATTAGCAAGCGGGGGCTTCACAGCTGCCGCTTGCTGGCGCATTAATAACATCTTTTTGAGATGTGAATTAATATCTTTTATTTCATTTCAATAATCTTCAATGAATTAAGATGGAGTCATTGTATCTTGCGATTGAATAATTACAGCGTTGTCCAAACTTGTCATAAAGAATATTGCGCCATCATATACAAAAGATACTCCTGATACTTTACCCTGATTCCATTTTTTATTGTTCTGAGTTGAGTTACTAGAGTATGCTGTAGAATCATAATTAGTTAATCTGTCTCTAATTTGACTTGTCGAAGGTTGGCCATTAGAAGAAATAACCAATGATTTTGTAGCATGATTTGCCGAATGATAAGATGCTTGAGTGCGATCATCTTCAGGGGAAATATAACCTCTTGATTCACATTTCAATGTTACTATCCAGCATGATGCCACAAACTCTTGCGGAGTAAATTCTTGCAACTCCAGTCTCAAACTTTCAAAGACCTCTTTTCTAACGTTCAAATTCATTTTCATTTTATAAATTCACTCATTTAATATTATTAATGCGCCCTTCTATGAGCATGTCCATAGGTGTGGACATAAATGTTCATAACTGTGGACATATTTTTTAGTTAGGAAAAAATATTTTTCTAACTAGGAAAAATGACTTTCCTCGTGAGGGCGTAAAAATTCCCTCGTGAGGGAGGCCGATTTTGGCACCTTTACTTATACCCTTTTGAGATAGGGCAAGCTTACGGCAAACTCCCTCGTTGGTTACGGCAATCTGGGAGTTTGCTTACAGCTAACCGATGTTCTTATAATGCGTTTCTCTATTTTCTACTGTTGTTCTATCCTTTGGTTTAGTTACGGTAAACTGATAGTTTGCAGTAACTTATCCTTAGTGAATCTAGCAGAATGGATTATGAAGCGTTAGGACCTGCACCATCACTACCACTTAAAAGTGTCCACTCCATCTCTCCTTCATGGAAATGAAGTTGTCCATCGATGGTCCATGCATAACCTATTTGGTATTCACCATGTTTGTTTTTCATCCAGTATCTTGCTCCAGCAGGATTTCCATGTGTGTTTTGGTCATTTCCCATTGCTGCAGGAATTTCACCAACGCTTGCTACAGCTGCTTGAACTTCAGGCATATCCATTGTTGGTGTTACAGGAGTGTCTAATCTAACATATATATATCCCATGCTATGTCCAGCATGTGTAACCTGTCCGACTGCAGCGTTTTCGCCAGCAGTAGGATCTGTATTATTAAATACATAATGATCACCATTAACAGCACCACCCGTACATACTAATTCCAATCCCCATTTGTAACAACCTGCAATGTACTCCTGCGGAGCAAAGCTCTGCGCCTCGAGCCTTAAGCTCTCCCATTTTTCAATTCTTTTTTCCATAATTCTAGAATTTTATATTAAACATTTTATTTCACTTCCTCTAAGATTTTATATGCTAAGCAACGAGATACGAACTGGCGGAGCTCCACTTCCATGTCGTGCTCATTCCCTTCGAAATGAGACTTCATGGCTTGAAGCACGAGGTTGGTGGAGTTGGGCTTTTGGAATTGCTCCCAAACGAAACGGCTGCTGGCATTCAGTGACATCATGCCATTGAACTGCTGCGCCATCTCACCTGTGGGTACGACTAACCATTCGTCAGCCACTTGCGTCATGATGAAGTTGGGATTCACTTGATAGACTTTCTGGTCTTCACGCTGCTTGCCTTGCTCCAAGACACGGAGCAACTCTTCGTCGGAAAGGGATGCAAGTGTAGTAGGCTCCACCCCTTCTACAGGAATGTAGTACCACACGGGTTTGTTGAAGACACGTTTCATCAGTCGTCTCAAATGCCCACTGATCCCCCAATATGCAAGCTTGATTGGTTATAAAAAGAAAAGCGTGGGAATCGTACTTTCACCCGTCCCACGATCTGAATTATTGAAATGGCTTTGTAACAAAAACGAGCAACGCAGATACCCACATGCAAAGTAAGCGCATTATGTGCTATGCTATCATCACACATAAATACCCTACATGTCATCTACTTGCTACTTTGCCTCTCAGTTACATGAAGTTTGCGAAATTCCAGATCAAGAGAACAAAGCGTAAAGTAAACGCTTTCTTATGTCATCCCACCCACCTAAATCATCTGCGCTGCTCGTATATCGTTACATTATACTAATTTCTGAGTTATAATTATATATAATGTATATATAAGTACCACAAATAAAATAGTATAGTCTAGGACGGTGCAAATATAAATGTTTTTTACAAATCAAACAAGGAATAACAAAAATTTCTGAAATTTTTATTATCAGAAACGAAAAATAAGAATAAATCTTGGATATTTGACAAGAGATACATATCTTTGTCCTACTATAAATGTTTAACAATAAAATAATAAAGCGTATGGGATTTCTGAAAAGACTATGGGATGCTCTGAAGGGTGGTGACCGTGAAGGGCTGGAGACTTTGAGAAAAGAGGCTGCTGCCAAGGCTGCTGATATGGTGGACGACGCCAAGAAGGCTGCCGCTGAAGTGGCCGACAAGGTGGACGATGTAGTGGACGACCTGAAGGAAAAGGCTGCTGATGCTTCGAAGGACTTCAACGAGAAGTATGGCGACAAGATAGATGCTGTGAAGAAGGATGCTTCGAATGCATTCAAGGATGCCAAGAAGACCGTGAGCGACTTTGTGGATGATCTGCAGGAAAAGATCAAGGAAGTGAAGGATGATGCTGCAGAAAAGGTGGAGGACGTAAAGGCCGAAGCTGCTGAAACTGTAGAGGAAGCTAAAGCTGAAGCTGCAGAAACTGTGGAAGAAGTGAAGGAAGCTGTAGCTGAAAAGGTAGAGGATGTCAAGGAAGCCTATGCTGATGCTAAAGAGGCAGTGGCTGAAAAAGTAGAGGATGTCAAGGAAGCTGTAGCAGAGAAAGTAGAGGATGCAAAGCAAGCCTATGCTGAAGCCAAGGAAGCTGTGGCAGACAAGGTAGAAGATGTAAAGGAGTCTTTTGCTGAAGCTAAGGAAGCTGTAGCTGACAAGGTAGAGGATGCAAAACAAGCCTATGCAGAAGCTAAAGAAGCTGTTGCTGAAAAGGTGGAGGATGTAAAGGAGTCTTTTACTGAAGCCAAGGAAGCTGTGGCAGAGAAGGTGGAGGATGCTAAGGAAACCATCGCACAAGTGAAGGCTGAAGTGGCAGACAAAATCGATGAAGTGAAGGAAGCTGACAAGAAACTCGAAGCTTAAAAAGGTAAAACCTAAAAAGAACTTAAATCTTCTGCGTAGCTCTTTAAGAGCAGTTCTTCCCTCCCCTACGTGTAGAGGAGGGTTTTTTATGAACGCTATTTTTAGGCCTTAAATTTTGCAAGGGAAAGAAAAAGCCGTATTTTTGTAGGCTTGAATAAAAAAAATAAAGGTATGGACTATTTGAAAAACAACCCATATAACAACTTCTTCCTCTTGGCTGGTCCCTGTGTGATAGAAGGCGAGGAGATGGCGATGCGCATTGCAGAGAAAGCAGTGAGCATCACGGAGCGGCTGCATATACCTTATATATTTAAAGGATCGTATCGCAAAGCCAATCGTTCACGCTTAGATTCTTTCACAGGTATTGGTGATGAGAAGGCGCTGAAGATTCTGTGTAAAGTACGTGAGACATTTGGCATCCCTGTGGTGACGGACATCCATAAGGCTGAGGAAGCTGCGATGGCTGCTGAGTATGTGGATGTGCTGCAGATTCCTGCCTTCCTTTGCAGACAAACGGACCTTTTGGTTGCTGCTGCAAAGACGGGGAAGACCATCAACATCAAGAAGGGCCAGTTTCTCTCTCCACAAGCCATGCAATTTGCTGCTGACAAGGTGGTGGAAGCAGGAAACCCTGATGTGATGCTTACTGAGCGTGGAACAACCTTTGGCTATACAGACCTTGTGGTGGATTTCCGAGGCATCCCCGAGATGCAAGCCTTCGGATTCCCTGTAGTACTGGATTGTACGCATTCACTACAACAGCCAAATCAATCCAGTGGTGTAACTGGTGGCATGCCTCAACTGATAGAGACCATTGCCAAAGCAGGCATTGCTACTGGTGCAGATGGTCTATTTATCGAAACACACGAGAATCCAAGCATCGCCAAGAGCGATGGTGCCAATATGTTGCGTCTGGATTTGTTGGAAGGGCTGTTGGAGAAATTGGTGAAGATAAGAGAAGCGATAAAAAAAGTGTAGTAAAAGACATAGGACTTGCGTCTAATGACATAGAAACTAAAAAAACTGAAATATGAAACAGACATTAAGAAAACTGGGACTGATGATGGTAATGGCCCTCATCGCCCTTACAAGTGTTAAAGCACAGATGCAGATGCCACCATTGCCAGTGGATCCTGCTGTGCGTATCGGACAATTAGACAACGGATTGACGTACTACATCCGTCATAATGAAAAACCTGAGAATCGCGTGGAAATGTACATCGCACAGAAGGTGGGTTCCATTCTCGAAGAACCTCGTCAGCGTGGATTGGCACACTTCCTGGAGCACATGGCTTTCAATGGTACCAAGAACTTCCCTACGCAGAAAGATGCTGAGGGTGTAGTGGACTGGTGTGAGAAGCATGGCATCAAGTTTGGTACCGATCTGAACGCTTATACCAGCGTGGATGAAACCGTGTATAACATCAACAACATACCTACTACCAATCCTGCCATTGTGGACAGTTGTCTGCTGATTCTGCATGACTGGAGCAACTTCGTGTTGTTGGAAGATGAGGAAATAGACAAGGAGCGTGGTGTGATTCGCGAAGAATGGCGCTCACGCGACAGCGGCATGATGCGTCTCTACACAGAGGCTCAGAGTGTATTGTATCCAGGCGACAAGTATGCCGATTGTATGCCTATTGGTAATATCGACGTGGTGAACAACTTCCCTTACAAAGATCTGCGCGACTACTACGATAAATGGTATCGTCCAGACCTGCAGGGTATCATCATCGTGGGCGACATCGACGTAGATGAGATGGAAGGTAAGATTAAGACCATGTTTGCAGACATTCCTAAGCCTGTGAATCCAGCAGAGCGCGTGTATTATCCTGTGGCTGATAATGACGAGCCTATCGTATATATAGGTAGTGATCCTGAAATCACCAACCCAACCATCATGCTGTTCTTCAAGACAGATCCTTTCCCAGAGGAGATGAAGAACAACATGACCTACCTGATTACGCAATCGATGATCAACTTGAGCACCTCTATGCTCAACAGCCGTTTCAACGAGTTGCGCCAAAGTGCCAACCCTCCTTTCATTGCTGCAAGTTCCTATTATGACGACTATTTCTTGGCCAAGACCAAGGAGGCTTTGACGGTTCAAGCTACCAGCAAAGGCGATGGTGTAAGGGAGACTTTGGAAGCCATCTTGCGCGAAGTGATGCGCGTGAAGAAGTTTGGTTTTACTGCCAGCGAATATGAGCGTGCACGTGCCAACTTCATGCAATATCTGGAGAGCGCATATAACGAGCGTGAGAAGACAGAAAATGTGTCGTATGTAGCAGAATATCAGGACAATTTCCTGAACAACGAGCCTATCCCAGGCATCGAGTATGAGTATCAGTTGATGCAGCAGTTGGCTCCTAGTGTACCTGTAGAAGCCATCAACCAATTGGTAATGAGCGACGAGGGCTTGATTTCCAAGAACAACCGTGCAATCTTCATTGCCATTCCTGAAACTTCCAAGGATTCTTGTCCTACAAAGGAAGAGGTATTGGCCATGCTGAAGAATATGGACAATCTGGAGGTAACTGCCTATGAGGATAAGGTAAGCGACGAGCCTTTGATGACAGAGGAGCCTGCTGGTGGTAGCATCGTCAGTGAGCAAGCTAATGCCATCTATGGTACTACGAAGCTGGTACTGAGCAATGGTGTTGAGGTCTATCTGAAGCCTACCGACTTCAAGGCTGACGAGATTCTGATGACTGGTACCAGCATTGGTGGTTCTGGTCTTTATCCTGATAAGGATATCCTCGACATCAACGTCATTAACGCTGTTGGTCCATTGGGTGGTCTGGGCAACTTCAGTCAGGTGGATCTGCAGAAAGTATTGGCAGGTAAGAAGGTTTCTGTATCTTCCAACGTAGGTGCACGTACAGAAAACATCAGTGGATCTTCTTCTCCTAAGGACTTTGAGACCATGCTGCAACTTACCTATCTGCGTTTCACTGCTTCACGTATGGATGCTGATGCCTTTGCCTCTTACAAGACACGTACAAAGAGTCAGTTGGAAAGTGCCAAGGCCAATCCTTTGAATTCTCTGAACGACTCTCTGCAGATACTGCTCTATGGACATCATCCACGCGTATTCATCATGCAGCCAGAGCATGTGGATCAGATTAATTACGATAAGGTGATGCAGATGTACACCGATCGCTTCAGCGATGCAGGCGACTTCCGTTTCTTCTTCGTGGGCAACATCGATATGGCAACTGCGAAGCCTCTGATTGCTAAGTATCTGGGTGGCCTTCCATCAAAGGGACGCAAGGAAGCAGAGCGCGATACAGGCATGCGTTGGCGTAAGGGCAACATCGTGAATGAATATGCCAAACCTCTGCAGACTCCTATGGCAACCATCTTCATGGGTTATACTGGCAATGTGGCTTATACATTGAGAAACAACATCTTGATGAGCGTACTGTATCAGGCTCTGGATATGGACTTTACAGAGCAAGTGCGTGAGCAGGAAGGTGGTACTTATGGAGTGACTTGTATGGGTCAGTTGGTAAATCATCCTGAAGAGCAGGAAATCCTGCAGATCGTATATCAGACCGATCCTACAAAGCGCGTACAGTTGAATGCCCTTGTTGATAAGATTGTGGCAGAGATGGCACAAAATGGTCCATCTGAAAGTCACCTTCAGAAAGTGAAGGAGTATATGCAGAAGCAGTATACAGACAATCAGAAGGAGAACAGCTACTGGATGGGCAATCTGGATGAGTATTTCGACAGTGGCCTCGATATGACTCAGGGCTTCCTCGACATAGTAAATAGCCTAACAGTAAAAGATGTGCAGCAGTTTGCCAACGACCTCATTAAGCAGGGCAACAAAGCTACGCTGATTCTTACTGCAGAAGAGTGATAACGACATAGTACAGACATGAACGTCATTTACGAACTATATAAGCTAGGGAAGCTGGCAGAGAAACGCCACCCGATGTATGAAAGCAGCAAGTATGCCAAGCTGATGATCTACATCGGGGCGGCTTTCTGGGCTGGCTATCTGGCATTCTTTGGCATCCTCTTCGCCATAGGATTCCAAGGCGAAGCAGTGGAGCCGTACCACATGTTGAATCAAGGACTGCTCTTTGTGCTTGTGTTGGACTATGTGATGCGCTTCACTTTCCAAAAGCCACCTACGCAAGAGATGCAACCTTTCCTGTTGCTTCCTATCAAGCGGATAAGACTGATAGATGCACTGCTGATTCGTTCTGGTCTGAGTGCATTCAACTGGATATGGCACTTTATGTTTGTGCCTTTCGCCTTACTGACTGTATTGCGATTCTACGGACTTTGGGGTGTCCTTACCTACCTGGTAGGTATCTGGCTGTTGATACTTATCAACAATTACTGGTATCTGTTCACCCGTACTCTGATTAATGAAAAGATATGGTGGTTCCTATTGCCAGTAGTGGTATATGGGGCCTTAGCCGCTGCTGTCTTCATCCCAGAAGAGAGTCCAATCTTTGACTTCAGCATGAACGTGGGCGAAGGGTTTATCACAGGAAGCATACTGACCTTCCTAGGTGTATTGGCCGTGTTGGCTCTCATGGTGCTGGCAAATCGTATCTTGCTAAGCCACCTTTCTTATAAGGAAAATGCCAAGGTTGAGGATGCTACAGTGAAGCATGTGAGTGACTATGGTTTCTTCAATCGCTTTGGAGAAATCGGCGAATACATGCGTCTGGAGCTGAAACTGGCTACACGCAACAAGACACCTAAGCAACAGGTCTATACAGCCATCGGTATCGTAGTGATGTTCGTGGCATTGGTAAGCTTTACAGATGTCTATGGAAGCGGAATGCAGACTTTCATCTATTTCTACAACTTTGCCATCTTCGGAGTGATGTTTTTGGCTAATGTGATGAGCTATGAAGGCAACTACATCGATGGTTTGATCACACGCAAGGATAGTCTTTACTATCTTTTGCTGGCTAAGTTCTACCTCTATTCAGTCTTGATGGTACTGCCAATGATACTGATGATTCCTTCCATGATAGTGGGCAAATCGAGTTTCTTGCTTTGCCTCTCCTGGATGATTTTCATTTCAGGTTTCGTGTATTTCCTGTTTTTCCAGGTGGCTGTTTATAACAAGAATACGTTGCCTTTGAATAAGAAACTGACAGCGCGCCTGAATACTAACGGTACACAGCAAGTCATCACTTTAGTAGTATTTGCTGTACCTTTAATCTTGCGTTTTGCCCTTGATGCCTTCCTTGGTGCGGATGTGACAAATATCATTTTCATCCTCATAGGCTTGGGATTCATCGTCACGCATCGTCTGTGGATACGCAATGTCTATCACCGTTTCATGGCCAAGAAGTACGAACAGTTGGAAGGCTTTAGGAATACGAGAACGTGATAGGTAATAGAAAATTGAACATTGAGCATTAAGAATTATGATTACGATAAGCAACTTAGTTAAGCGTTTTGGCGAGAAGGTCGCCGTGAATATCGACAGTTATGTGGTGAATGCTGGCGAGATGATTGGTCTGGTGGGCAATAACGGTGCAGGAAAGACTACCCTCTTCCGCCTGATACTCGATTTGCTGAAAGCTGATAATGGCAACGTCTGCATTGACGAGACGGACGTAAGTAAAAGCGAGGACTGGAAGCGCAAGGTTGGAGCCTTTATTGATGAGAGTTTCCTGATCGACTACCTCACCCCTGAAGAGTATTTCTACTTCATAGGTAAAATCTATGGCCTAAGCAAGCAGGAAGTGGATGAGCGTCTGAAGCCTTTCGAGCAGCTGATGAGTGGAGAAATCCTGGGACAGAAGAAATACATCCGTAGCTTCTCCATGGGTAATAAGCAGAAAATCGGCATCATCAGTGCCATGATCAATCATCCTGAGATTCTGATACTTGATGAGCCTTTCAACTTCTTGGACCCAACGTCACAGACTGTCATCAAGCATGTGCTAAAGAAATATCACGAAGAGCATCAGGCCATCGTCATTATTTCCAGCCACAACCTGAATCATACTGTAGATATCTGCCCTCGCATCGCCTTGATGGAACATGGCCTCATCATCCGCGACCTCAACAATGAGAACAACTCTGCTGAAAAGGAATTGGAGGACTACTTTGATGCACGTATCGAAGAGGAACAACCAGAAATGGAAAAAGCAGACGTAGTATTAGAAGAAAAGGTTGAGGAAATCACAGATGAAGTGACAGAAAGCGAATAAAAAATTCCGAAAATCTGTTGCAGGTTCAAAAACAAAACCGTATCTTTGCAGCCGATTATCCCGAAACGGGCTTGAGGAAGCGCTGCTAAGTGATTAGCGACCGCCTGACGGGCAAACTTAAAACGTCATATAAAATGTACGCAATTGTAGAAATTCAAGGTCAGCAATTTAAAGCAGAAGCTGGCAAAAAGTTGTTTGTGCACCACATGGCTGAAGCAGAGAAGGGTGCAACAGTAGAGTTTGATAAAGTACTCCTCGTGGACAATGATGGTACCATTACCGTAGGTGCTCCTACCGTAGAAGGTGCAAAAGTAGTTTGCGAAGTAGTTACTGAGATGGTGAAAGGAGAGAAGGTTCTTGTATTCCACAAGAAGAGAAGAAAAGGTCTGCATAAGCTGAATGGTCATCGCCAGCAGTTTACTGAGTTGACCATAAAGGAAGTAGTAGCTTAATCATTAAAAGAATAGACAATTATGGCACATAAAAAAGGTGTAAGTAGTTCAAAGAACGGACGCGAATCACATAGCAAGAGATTAGGCGTTAAGATTTGGGGCGGTCAGACCGTCAAAGCTGGTAGCATCATCGTTCGCCAGAGAGGTACTGCATTCCACCCAGGTGTGAACATCGGTATGGGCAAAGACCACACCCTGTATGCACTGGTTGACGGAGTGGTTAAGTTTAAGAGAGGCATTGTAAACGGTAAGAGCGACAAACGTTCTGTACACGTGATTCCTACAGAAGCCGTAGCTGAAGCTTAAGTTTCACTTATAAAGTAAAAAATAAAGGGATGCGGCCAATACCCCATTGGAGGCATCCCTTTTTTAAATTATATCACTATGCTCACTATTAAACAAATCACCGATGATGCCAATAAGGTCATCAAAGGTTTGGAGAAAAAGCATTTTGCCAATGCGAAGGAAACCATTGAGCAGGTCCTAGCATTGAACGACAAACGTCGTAACACGCAGACTGTGCTGGATAATAACCTGGCAGAGGCCAACAAACTGAGCAAGAGCATCGGAATGTTCATGAAACAGGGCAACCAAGACGAGGCCAACAAGGCTAAGACGCGCGTAGCTGAACTGAAAGAAGTGAACAAAGGCCTGCAAGCTGAAATGGACAAGGCTGCTGAGGATCTGAAGCAGTTGCTCTACACCATCCCCAACATCCCTTACGACGAAGTACCTGAAGGTACAGGAGCTGAAGACAATGTCGTGGTGAAGATGGGTGGAAAAATGACAGATCTTCCTGAGAATCCGCTGCCACACTGGGAACTCGCCAAGAAATACGACCTTATCGACTTCGATCTGGGAGTGAAGATTACTGGTGCGGGATTCCCTGTATATAAAGGTAAAGGTGCCCGTTTACAGCGTGCCCTCATCAATTTCTTCCTCAACGAGGCTGGCAAAGCTGGTTATACAGAGATACAACCTCCAACGGTGGTAAATGCAGACAGTGGCTATGGAACTGGCCAGCTTCCTGACAAGGAAGGACAGATGTACCACTGTCAAGTGGACGATTTCTATTTGATTCCTACTGCAGAAGTACCTGTTACCAACATTTATCGTGATGTCATCTTGGACGAAAAGGAATTGCCAATCAAGAACTGCGCCTATACAGAGTGTTTCCGTCGTGAAGCTGGTTCCTATGGCAAGGACGTACGTGGCCTGAATCGCTTGCATGAGTTCTCTAAAGTTGAGTTGGTACGCATTGACAAGCCAGAGCACTCTCGTGAGAGCCATCAGGAAATGCTGGACCACGTGGAAGGATTACTGCAAAAGTTGGAACTCCCTTATCGCATTCTGCGTCTTTGTGGTGGTGACATGAGTTTCACAGCTGCTATCTGCTACGACTTTGAGGTTTATTCAGAAGCACAGAAGCGTTGGCTGGAAGTTAGCTCTGTTTCCAATTTTGACACCTATCAGGCTAATCGTCTGAAATGTCGCTATCGCAATGCAGACAAGAAGGTGGAGCTTTGTCACACCTTAAACGGTTCAGCTTTAGCACTGCCAAGAATCGTTGCAGCTCTGTTGGAAGACTTCCAGACACCAGAAGGTATCCGCATCCCAAAGGCATTAGTTCCATATACAGGCTTTGAGATGATTGACTGATACACCTTACTATATATTAGGACACGGATTTTACGGATAAAATGCATAACCTTTGGTTATATGCATCCGTAAAATCCGTGTTTCTTATAAAAAAAGGCGCTAATCTTTGTTATTTACAAAATAACGCAGTAAATTTGCAGTCGCTTTCAATTTGAAAGGTTTCAAGTAATTAAGACAACTAATCATAAATAAAATGAATAAAATAGTTAGCAAAGAGCAATTTTCCGAGAAAGTATTTAAGTTTGTGGTCGAAGCACCTCTGATTGCCAAATCACGTCGACCAGGTAATTTCGTTATCTTCCGCATTGGCGAGAAAGGCGAACGCGTTCCACTGACCATCGCAGAAGCTGACACAGAGAAAGGCACTATCACATTGGTAGTACAACGCATGGGTGTATCTACCCACAAACTTTGTGAACTGAACGAAGGAGACTATATCACCGATGTAGTAGGCCCATTGGGACAACCTACGCACATTGAGAACTTCGGCACAGTGGTCTGTGCTGGTGGTGGTGTTGGTATTGCTCCGATGCTTCCTATTGCCCAAGCACTGAAGGCTGCTGGCAACAGAGTCATCTCCGTGCTTGCAGGTCGTTCCAAGGAACTGATTATCCTTGAAGACGAAATGCGTAAGGCTTCTGATGAAGTCATCATTATGACAGATGATGGTTCTTATGGTACCAAAGGTTTGGTTACTCAAGGCATAGAAAGTGTCATTCAGCGCGAGAAGGTGGATAAGTGCTTTGCCATCGGTCCTGCCATCATGATGAAGTTCGTATGCTTACTGACAAAGAAATATGAGATTTCAACTGACGTTTCATTAAATACCATCATGGTAGATGGTACTGGTATGTGTGGTGCTTGCCGTGTGACTATCGACGGACAGACTAAATTCGTTTGTGTAGATGGTCCTG
>JAEEGJ010022295.1_pt1 | contig 13466 bp, 11 predicted proteins | sample 8958761 | NCBI WGS metagenome assembly JAEEGJ01 (sample SAMN16246546, study PRJNA631951) | gut metagenome | biome: gut microbiome; feature: rumen; material: RS-attached | host: Bos | place: Iran: Karaj | collected 2018-10
AGGGCGTGGCCCTGAAGCTGGCCTCGTGTATGCTGGAGCAGCTGCTCGAGGGCAAGAAGGTGCAGTTCAGCGACCTCGGCACGTTCTACCTGTCGGTCAAGTCGAGCCCTGCGGCTACGGAGGAGGACTACAACGTCGGCCAGAACGTCAAGGGCCTGTACCTGCGCTTCGCCCCGAGCCGCCAGGATGCCAACGACCTGTCGGCGAAGAGCCTGAAGAAGCTCGCCACGTTCCTCAACGCCAAGGATCTGATCGAGCCGAAGAAGAAGGCGTCAGACGATGAGGAGACGCCGGAGCCGTAAAAAAAGGCCCCCTCTAACTCCCCCCATTGGGGGGAGAACTTCTTACCTCTCTCACCACTCTCACTCATCACTAAACACTAAACACTATACACTAAACACTCATCACTAAACACTCATCACTAAACCATGAAATCACTCAAGACCTGGAAAGCCATTATTCAGTTTATCATCACCGTGCTCACGGCCATCGTCAGCTCGTTCGCTGTGCAGAGCTGCATAGGTCACTAAACACTCAAAAAATGCGAAGCATAAATCTCATCGTCATTCACTGCTCGGCCACGCGCTGTGACCGCCGCTTCTCTGTCGAGGATCTCATCTCCTGTCACGACGCCCGCTTCGGGTTCACCGGCTACCACTACTACATCACCCGTCAGGGACAGGTGTACCAGACGCGGCATGAGAACCTGCCGGGGGCACACGCCCGACATTACAATCAGCACTCGATTGGCATTTGCTACGAAGGTGGCCTGACACCTGAAGGGAAACCAGCCGATACCCGTACGCGGGAACAGAAGGCAGCCTTGGTGGCCCTGCTCCGCTCGCTGAAGGTTGACTACCCCGATGCCCGTATCCTTGGCCATCGCGACCTGCCGAACGTCCACAAGGACTGCCCCTGCTTCGATGCAAAGTCGGAGTATCAGAATCTGTAACTCCTTAATGTCATGCTCCACGAGTGAAACGAGACGCTTGCCAGAGCAAGAACCCTCAAAAATCTCACGATTATGCATTACATCAGAGACCAACAAAAATGATAATGGAGATAAGGCACCGTCCTATCCTCAATCATCAACAAGGGAGATTAGCCATCGACTGGTTAATCTCCCTATAACTTATTTAATTTCCATTCCATCTATTTTCCAATTGTATATATAGTATTATTGCTGTCCGATAAAAAATAAATGCCAATGAGTCAGAAAGATAGATTACCCAATATAGGGCCAAAATTCACTATATTTGGCTTTTTAAAGCCGATTTTATCGTATAATTCCCAATTATTGAGGGACAAATAGCCTTTGGCAAGCGATTTTGCATATATAGTAGCAAATGGTTTCATAGGGGGCTTGGTTTTCAAATATGCCTGTCCGACTACTGATTATCAGCAGCTTATGAGTCTAAATTCACCGTTTTCATTTTTAATCGGACAGCAATAATATAGTATAAATTTATTTCATTTGATTCATTTCTTGCATTTTTTTTGTCATATTAGAAAAAAAATACTATCTTTGCATCAAAATTAAATAGTTTATATGAAGGTTCTACATATTACAGATTTCCACTATTCATCAGATAACAAACTGATGAAAGATATGATTGATTCAATAATAGATAAAATTAAAGAGTCGAATCATAAGTTTGATTTTATCCTATTCACTGGAGACTTGGTTTTTAGTGGCACTTGCAAAGAGAATTTTGAAAAAGCATGTGATGTTTTATTAAATCGTTTAGCAAGAGAATTTGGCATCGATAAAGAGTATATCATAATATGTCCAGGTAATCATGATATTGATAGAGATAAGATTCATTCTGCACTATTTGATTACTTTGACAACCATATTAAATCAAACAAAGATCTTGACATCTTTTACAAAAAAAAGCCAGATACCTTTCTTGATAGCGTGAAGCCTTTGGAGAATTACCGAGATTTTATTAAAGGTTTTTACAAGGATGACAATTCTACCAATATATTCAAGGATCTTTATTCAATTCATTATAGAGAGATTGAAGAAGAAACTATTGGATTTGTTTGTTTGAATTCATCATGGCTTAGTAATATAAACAAGTCAGATCACGAAGATTTAGGAAAACTAATGATACCATCTGCCGTCATGGAGGAAATTTCCATGACACTTCGCAAAGATTTGTCAAAAAAAATACTGTTGCTGCATCATCCATTATATTTCCTTAAGGATGACAATAGATATGAAATTGAGAACTGCGTCTACAATAATTATGATATGTTGTTTTATGGGCATGTTCACAAAATAAGCTCGATGTCGAGACATACTGGTGCAAATGGTATCTTTGAACATATGTCCAGAGCATCATTAACGAGCGAAAGTAATCTTGGCTGTTCCATTATTACCATGGACGATATAGATGAAACACAGATAACTACCCAAGAAATAATTTATATTCCAGAAAATAAAATGGCTGTGGAGAGCAATATAATTGTTCACCACATACCATGTGATACAGATAAAGAAAGATTGATTAAGGTTAGGAAAAAGATACATGATAAGTATCCTTCAGAAAAAGAAGGTGCGAACTCGTTATTGTTAATCAATGAAGAGTCTGAAAAACAAGATTTTCTGTCATTGTATAACCCACCAAGGCTTAAAACTTCATATGATAATGAGTTCACTGATACTCCCTCCACACTATATAGTTATACGCAATTGATTGAAACAGATGATAGTTTCATTGTTTACGGTAAAGATAAATGTGGAAAGACATCATTACTCAAGAGATTGCAATTGGAGTATTTGCAAAATTATTCCAAAAGAGGACTTGTGCCTTTCTTGATAGATGCGAAAGAATACGAAGCAAAAGTGGATGATAAGTTTGATTTAGCGCAACATATAAGGAATTATTATGGTTTAAATCGCGAAGACACAAATAAGCTTATAAGTGATGGAGCTGCTATATTGCTCATTGACAACTTTAAAGCTAGGACTGCATTATCTAATTATTTAAATCAGTTTTTATTGGACAATCCCAACATACGCTTTGTTTTTACATCTGAATACAATTTGACAAAATCTATTGATGATGATATTTTGTATTTAGGAACAATTGACTTTAAGAAGCTATATTTTCACGATCTGCGTAGACAAGAAATTGTTTACTATGCTGAGAAACGATTATCAAATCATGAAGACAAAGAAAAAGTTGAAGAAAAAATCATTCAACTTTGTAAACAAATGGAGTTGCCACTGAATTATTGGACAATTTCCCTTTTGTTGATGATTCATCATAAGTCATCTGATACATACTCTAAAAATCTATTTTCTATTCTGGATATCTGTGTAGATGAGATATTTGGAAAGAAAAAGCTATTATATCAAGGAAACAAGGCTAGTTTTGATCAACTTAAATCCATATGTGCTTCTGTTGCTGCATACTTATTCTATGAGCATTCAAAGACTATATATAGTGCAACTGCAGATGAAATAAAAGGTCATATTGAATCAATTCTATCACAGAATGAAAGAATTTCTGTTTCAAGTACAGAAATTTTCAAGTTTTTCCTGTCTTGTGGTATTTTAAAAACTACTTATGATAATAGATATGTATTTAGATTAAATGGTTTCTTTGAGTATTTTTTAGCACTTAACATGACTAATAATCGAAAGTTTATTAGAGATGTCTTAGATAACGAAGATTTATATTTGGGATTCAAAAATCAATTAGAAATCTATAGCGGATTTAGAAGGGATGATTTGGAGTTTTTAAAGGAAATCAATGATAAAACGCAAAACAGACTTTGTCCCATATTCAATAAGTATTCTTCAAATAAAGATGACGAATTACTGAAAAATATTGGGGCTCCGCAAATAATGGAAGAAAAATGTCGTCAATTGGCTGTTCAAAGAACATTGTCTTCTTTAGAAAAGGCTAAGATTGAGGATATGACAGATGAATTAGAAATAAATTCTGACGTTCATCTAGTAAACACATATAATGCTAAAGATAATGATGTAGATACCTTAGAGAGATATCTTTCAATTCTTGCAAGAGTTTTTCGAAATATGGATGGAATTATGGGGCAGAAGGAATTGACAAGAAATATTTTCCGCTTTATTATAGACTCCTATTGCAATCTAAGTTTCCAAATGGTTGAAGAATATACGACCATAACCGATCAAGAGTTAAAAAATGACGAATATAATACCTTAGACTCATTCCCGGAATTAGAATTGTTACGCTTTATTTCTAATTTCAGTCCAATGATTGCTCAAGTTGCGCTAAGTGATAGTGTTGGGCATTATACTATGGAAAGAATGATAAAGAACGAAATAAAAGAAACAGAAAATAACATAGAGGGGAATCAGTACAAACTATACCTACTATATTTCTTGTTGTTAGATATTGATCTCAATTCCAATATCACAATGATTGATGACATAATGAAGAATTTGAAACTACCAGTTCTAAAATATATGTCGTTGTTCAAACTAAATTATTATTTGGCATTTAAAGCTGGCAGCAATCGAGTTCTGCAACAAGCATTATCTTCAAAGATACAACTTTTAAAAAGACAGATGGATAGCAAAGTTGATATCGGAGCGATTCAGAAAGACATTCATTTAAAGAAACAAAAGGCATTAATAAACAGAAAGGGATTGTGAAATTATCATTGGTGGTAGTGCATGATGCTTAGAGTCATCTACACCCCCTATTTCCCTTTTTTGCCGAATTGCCCTTCTATATATCCCACAATAGTGTTTGATCGTTTCTTTCGTCTGCAAGGAATACGTTGCCAGTAGTATAATAATCTACTTCTCAAATTGCTATATAGTCAAGCATTTTTATCAATGATTGCACTGAAATCTGTCGTTCTTGCAAACGAACCATGTTGTCGACTGAATCTCAGATTTTCCATTATTCTATTGTCACATATACCATCATATTGTAAAGCCTTATTTCCATTGTGTAGTATTGTATGATTGTGTATTTTGAGTTCCTCTATTGACAACTGGACCTAAACAACAATTTGAACACCCTGATATAATAATACAAATCTATAACAAGTTTTATTATCATCGCCCAAAAGAAAGCGACAATAGTATGTTTAATTTGAGAAGTATATGAAGACAACATATCTGGCAAGAAAAGCGAGAGATGTACCTTGGTAACCACTAATGAATAAATGGTTAATAAAGCTGAGTTCAATTCTACCCGGCTACCGTATGACATAAATGTCTCATAATTGTCATCGTTTGCAAGCATGGTCTTTATGGTATCATTAGGACTTTGAAGAATGATACCCATAAAAGCCAAAAGAATTCCGAAGATACTAATACTCACTTCTGGGGTTGCATTGATTATCTCCCGAAAGTCATAATAATCAAGTGAGACAAATGACATTCCAACGAGTACCACCAAAAAGGCTACCCATCCTGCGTATCGCTCAGAAAACTTATCTGTTGTCATACCCCAATAATTTGTCTTAGTTCAGGAACGATTCTATCATAAAGCCTTAGTATGCCTACTTTGCGGTCTTCTCTTTGTAAGTTTACCTGTAATTGCACTTCAGGGATGCTAAAAGATTCATCAAAGGTGTCAGCAAGCAAGTCAATAGTTCTTTGCCTTTGCCTGTCATTTTCAGGATCAATCGCATAACCAGTGATTTCAATTGTATCAACACATTGTCTTAAGCCAGCATGTTGCATCATATTCCTTGCAAAATCCGCAATACCCCTTACAAAATCTCTGGATAGTCCATGAGGATTCAGGCGCAACAACGTACAATTCTGCTCTATTGTCACGAAATCAGCTCCAGTTTGAGAGCCGTTTTCTGCTTGCTGCCTTATAATCTGTTCAGCCAGTGATTCATTCTGATTATTCATCTCCCTTACAATCTGAGTTGGATTCAAAAGTTTACAAGTCAGTTTTCTGTAATTCGTCATTCCTAATACCCTGTTATATTCATTCCGTCTGATGATTGCAGGGAAATTTATTTCGATTTGTTGGCCTTCATGGATATCATTCCATCTTCTCTCAATCCATTCTTTAAGTTTTCCGAGATAGCAACCATTACGATTAATCTCATAGACAAGAACATTCAGACGTTCATCGTAAAGGAGGATATTCGCAAAGGCTAAACCTTCTTCGTTTGGATTAATATCGAGTGCCGTCAGTACCTTACTCTGCTTGTTCTTCACTGGAGGAAGGTCAGAATCCTGTGTTGTTTCTACAAACGCCATTGCTACCCCTTGCCTTTCAGAATCAAGCATGGAAAGCTCAAACAATTTGCCATTAATATAATACTCATCAGCTTCAATACATCTAAGAAGTTGAGTAAATTGGGGCGCATTTCCATCTGAAAGGCAATTAACCTCAACTGAAACAATATCGACTTTTCTTTTAATATTTGGCATATATTTTCTAATTAAAGTTAGTGCGAAATTAGTCAATCTTTAGTAAATAATCAAAGAAAAACGCCTAAATAAGATAGTTTAATATGATATTGCATTGTTATTTAGAATAAAATGTGTAATTTTGCAAGCAAAAATATAAAGACCACTATTATGAAGATTAAAGAATTTGAAATAAAGAATCTCTATGGTAAGTATTCCTTCAAATCTCAACTTGATGAGAAGGTTAATATTATTATTGGTAATAATGGTACTTTTAAAACTACCTTGCTTAAAATTATAAACGGTATAACATCATTTGAATTACCCAAGGATTTCTTTTATATTGACTCTGCTGAAATCAAAGAAAATAATAGCATGTCTGTTAAATATTATGAATATCATACATCCGTTTCTGAATTAGGAGAAAAAGCAAAAGAGAACAATTTACTAAAACAAATGTATGAAAAAGTATTATCTGACACCCAGACAATTAAACAAAAGAATAATATAACTGTTAATTATAATATATTAACTGCTTTTCAAGATGGAAAAGAAATTGAAGACGATGATTATTCGAAACAAGTTAAGGTAAATATCATTTCTACATTTGATGTCAAAGGAGATGGAAATGATAAAGAGAAGAGTTTCTTAGATAGTGTCTTGGAAAAGTTGCAAAGTGATTATGGGTATTATCTATCTGATCTGATGAACGAACTGACAGAGCATATCAGTTCTAGTAGTAGCATCACAAAAGTTGAATTGGACAAAATCAATGAAAGGAAAAGTATATTTATAAATTTAGTGAATGAATCATTTGCCGAAACCGGAAAGCGACTCAATCCTGATTCTGCAAAATTGAAGTTTGACAAAGATGGTGAGATAATAGAAACCAAAAATCTTTCTTCTGGCGAAAAACAACTTCTAATAATTTTGCTTACAGTTTTGTTAGAACGAGGGGAGGAATTTATTTTGATGCTTGATGAGCCTGAAATATCTATGCATATCAGTTGGCAATACAAGTTAATCGATATGATTCTACAGCTCAATCCTAATGTGCAGATTATTTTGACAACTCATTCACCTATGATTTTCGCTGATGGATGGGGTGACAAGGCTATCTATATGGATAAAATCACAAAGACGGGTAAATAATGGTAGACATTTATAAATTGCAGGCTACATATTTTGCTAACGTTCTGATTCATCAAACAAATGCAATTGCCTGCGTCCATTTAGAGGATAGTGAGGACAAGACCTTTTGGAATACCTTGCTTCAAAATAATCGCTCTGGAGTTTACTATTTCATCACTTATAGCCGAAGCCCTAAAGGCAACAACACTACAGGTTGTGAGCAATGTTTAAAATATCGTCCATATCTATCTAAAAGTTTTTTTATTTGCATAGATAGTGACTTTCGCTATTTAAAGAAAGAACCTGACCTCAATGCGTCAAATTATATATGTCAAACTTATACATATTCATGGGAAAACCACTACTGTGAAATATCTGCATTAAAACAGCGTTTTGAATCTCAATGCCCTGATAAAGCAACGACATTTGACTTTTCAGTGTTCCTTTCTGAGCTTTCAAAGACGGTGTATAAGCCATTGTTGCTTCTGCTATATTGCCTCAAGGAAGACAAACCCGATTTTGATCCGCGCATGTTTTCTGCTTGCTTGCCAAACCAATGCAAACGCGTTGAATTGGCTGACAACGGGAAAGCACTTATTGAGCGAATCACCAAGAACTTTGAGCCTTATTTGAATACAGTTTTTGCAAAATCCATCGATTTCGAGGTTGAAAAAAAATATTGTCAAACTCTTAATGTAAACGAGCAAAACGCTTATCTCCACATCCGAGGCCACAACATCTTCGACCTTGTTTCTTACATCGGCGACTTGCTTTGTCGTGGCACATCCGTTTCGTTCAAGAACGATGTCCTGATGAACGACCTGCCGCCACAGACTTATTGGCAAATCAAGAAAGTCGCTGAGGATATAGCTACAATAATATAAGGTGACAACACCGACAAGTACTGCTAGGCTTACTTCTCTTACGACTCTAAGAAGTCGGGAGGCTTCACCTGTTCTCACCTGCGTTTCGGCGACACGCCCATCCGCTCTACCTACTTGGTGACCACGCCTAACTTCGTTGCTTGCCACGTTCAGGCTTACCTCCATATTGTACGATGTAACGTGCAAGAGCCAGGCCGAGGAGAAGAAGACTGTGGAGTGCGGTTACTGGCACCTGTGGCGCTACAACCCAGCTCTGGCTGAGGAAGGCAAGAATCCGTTCTCGCTCTCATATTATTAACGATAGATGTTGTCATTTATTGCTAACAGAATCAAAAACCTGTCCCTATGATTTCCTTGACAGTTATAATCACATTTGTATCCACTATAAATTTAGGCATATCGATTTCTTTTATATTAAATCGTCCACAATAAGATAAGACATTTTGCGTGAAAATCATATCATCTGATGAAATTTGAACAATCTTGAGGTTATATTCTTTCAAAATCGCATTTATGTCATATTCTATTTCTGTTTTCTTCAAAGCACAGTTGATGGATTGGTGACTTACGTCATTAAAATCAACCCTCTTACTAACATCAATTGCTATCTCGGGAATGTCTGTTAATGAAAACCGAATATGGTGTAGCTTTGATAATTCAAAGTCTTCAGCTGCCTTCTCTACACAATCTTTAAGTTCTAACAAAAAACCTGCATAATCAGAGTGTTTGTAATATCCTTCTTTTACTACGCCCAAACTATCTAAAATGCTTATATCATCTTCATACTGCGTCATATATAATTTTGTTTCTTCTAAATTAAGTATATCTAAATTAACAATCTCTTTTCGTTTATCTTCTGTAAAAACAAAAGACAAAGACATCGTATCTGTCCCTTCTGATACGAAATACTCAGAAGTTCTTAATTCAACTAAACTGTTTTTAATCTCATTAACACAAACTCTCTTATGCGTTCCTTGTGATTGACATGACAGACAAAATAATAAGAATAAAACAAAGTATTTCATAATTACTACCAATAATAAGTTTCTATTCCTGCAGTATTTTTAAATAGATATGCTTTCCCTCCAGAATGCCCTTGGCTAAAGACATCTACATGCCCAGAAAGAATCGGCGGGGACTCTAACTTTGCGCTCTAATAATTTAAGTGGAATGAAAATTTGCATATTTCAGGACGATTCCCTACCTTTGTTGTCAAAAGGAGGAACCGGCCAGCTGGAAAGGGAAACCGGCTTTAGGGACTACAGACCTCTTCCGAGAGTCAATGAACCGTCTTGGTCCTTCCAGCTTAGTTGCAAAGTCCAGATAGAATGCCACTGGCATAATAGCCTATTTAGAGTCCGGGACAACACAACTATTGGCCAATTCCTTCATAAAGACGAGTGCAAAGGTATGAAAAAAATCTTTATCGGCATCGATTTTTCCAAAGAAAAGTTTGATGCAACCCTCATTAAGGCAGAGGGACTGAAGGAATATGCGCCAAGCGCGCATGAAGTGTTTGACAACAAGGCATCGGGCTACCGCCGCCTGGCAAGGTGGGTGAAGTCTCAGTCGGACGGCCTCACGGCAGAGTCCTGGCTCTTCTGCGGTGAGAACACCGGAGGCTACAGTACCGCCCTGAGCAACTATCTGTACTCCTGCGGCTATGACATGTGGCTGGAATGTGCATACCGTATCAAGCACTCCTCCGGTATACAGCGCGTCAAGAACGACAGGGCAGACTCCCGTGCCATTGCCGAATATGCCATGCGCAACCATGACAAGATGGTCGCCTACAAGCCTCAGAGCCCGTCCCTGGCCCGTCTCCGCGAGGTGTTCCTGTATCGCCACAGCCTTGTCAAGCAGAAGGTCGCCTTGACGGTCAGGAGAAGTGAAAAGCGCCTGACCCAGGACAAGTCGGACGTCAAGACCTTTATGTCGCAGACAAGCCGCCATCTGATAACAGAAGTGAACAAGGCCATAGGCAAGTGTGACAAGAAGATAGAGGAGATCATCGCTGCTGATGACGAGCTCAGGGAAGTCTTCGAAATCGCGACCTCCATGCCTGGCGTCGGAGTGCAGAACGCGACCTGCCTGATGGTATATACGGACAATTTCGCCAAGTTCGGATTTGATGCCAGGAAAATCGGGTGCTACTATGGAATCGCCCCCTTTGGGAAAGACTCGGGAACCAGTGTGCATACCAGGCCACAGGTAAGTCCGTTCGCCAACAGGATGATAAAGTCCCTGCTCTCGCAGGCAGCACTGGCTGCCATCAGGTTTGATCCTAAAATGTATGACTACTACCAGCGCCTTATAAAAAGGGGAAAGCATCCCCTGTTGGCCCAGAACAATGTCAAGAACAAGATTCTTCATACGCTCACGGCAATGGTCAGGAACAAACAGAAATACAATCCCGACTACATGTACAAGACAAAGGAGAAAGCCGCATAGACAGAGAAATGTTAAATAAATAGTTAAATCGCATAATATGTTTGGAATTTACCATAGAATGCGGTTCTTGTGATCATTTTTCGTCCGAATGATTTGGCAGTTTAGAAATATGTTATTACTTTTGCATAGTCTAACAAGAAAACGACGTACGATGCCACGACAAGCAAGAAAGCTTAGCGGTACTGGGATTCGCCATGTCATTTTGTGTCGGCATTCGCCAGCTGGCAAGACTGACAGGTGCCTCTTTCGGAGTAATACAATAATTGTAGCAAATGAAATGATCACAAGTCCCCATGATTCCAATTCTTTGCAAGCAAGCTCGTACGCTTGATTTATGTAAAGGTTTAAATACTTTTTTGCAAGTATTCTGCATAAAGATTGCGTAATTATCCATGATAGTTGTACCTTTGTAGGTCGAAAAAGGTATAAAATGATGAAAAAAGCACTTCTTTTTGTAATGACGGTTATATCCTTGTTTGGATGTAGCGATGGCAATGATGACAATAATAATACGGTATCCCCCAATGGCAAACACCTCGTGTCGATATATATGACAGGCCCTGGCAACAGTAAGAAAGAGGTCATCACCTATGACTTTCTTGGGAGAGTATCCATGCTGACTCAGCATATATATGGAAATGACGGTGGCATAAGTAGCCTTGCCTATAAATACACATATACCGACACCCTGATTACGGTTCAGAGCGTAAGTGCCAGTGATGGTCTTGCCAATGGCCCCCAATATGATTACACCTATAAGAATGGGCGGGTTGTTGAACAAACAGTCTATATGGGCAGGTTTCCCAATATTGAGCCATACAATTATGACGCGGAAGGACATCTGACAGCGATTGGCCAGAACTTGTACAATACATACGAATGGAGCAATGGAAATCTGGTGAAAATGCCTTTGGGCGGTGCAATTGTGGAGTACACTTACTCGAGTATTCCCAACACTATTCCTAACATTGTGACCTATGGTGACCCTATGCTCGAATGGAAAGGCTATTACGGAAAAAGGACTCCGTTCCTGCCTTCAAGAGCGAAGCTATATGCCTATGTTGCGAAAGACTTGTTTGATGAACCGGAACTGGTTTGCTATGAGTCTCTGGACTATAATTATACCATGTTAGGCGGTGTTGTAACAAAGGTAGAACGGACCACACATGTATTGAACGACATGGGAGGCGTGATAAAAGACGATGGCGCTGTTTGCACTTGGACTTACGAGTATGAATAGAACGAATCGCGAGGTACGTTGTCACCTTGATCTCGCTTAGTCAGGAATTGATTTATATCATGTTTGCGCACACAATTTCGAGTTTTCTTACAATTTTTGGATGGGATAATGCAAAGAAGGCTTACCTTTGCAGCGAAAATTTAAACATTTTAGGATAATAACTTTATTAAAAAAGAAAGAAAATGAAAAAGATTGTTTTGACAATGGTTGCTGCTTTTGCAGCTATGAGCATGAACGCTCAGGTTTATATTGGTGGTAGCGTCGCTTTCGAGGCTTGGAGCAGTCAGAAGAAGGCTGGCGACAAGAGCGAGACGGTGTTCAAGATCATGCCTGAGATTGGTTATAACCTGAACGAGGAATGGGCTATCGGTACCGTCATCGGCTACCAGAGCGACAAGTTCAATGGCGTGAAATTCGGTGATACCTACGTTCCCAGTGAGAGCGCATTCACCGTGGCTCCCTATGCCCGTTACACTTTCTCGAAGCTAGGCAAGGTGAACCTGTTCGTTGACGGTGGCGTTGGCTTCACCTCTGCTTCAAAGGCTGACTGGACTGAACTTCAGATAGGCTTCATGCCAGGTCTGGCCGTCAACCTGACCGACAACCTGAGCTTCGTATCACACATCGGCTTCATTGGCTATGACCTACTGAACCCCGATGGCGATGACAACAACACCAGCAAGTTCGGCCTGAGCCTTGATGGCACAGACATCAGCTTTGGTCTGTACTACAACTTCTAATTTGTAGGAGGAAAAATACATAGGAGGGGTGTCAAAATGTTGGCACCCCTCCTTTTTTAAGTAATCCGCCCCCCTTGATATGTGTCCTTACAAGAAGTCCTTGGCAGGGATATGGCGAATCACATTGTCATCGCCGCATACGATGACATCCTCGTTATTCTTGGCCTTCTCCTCCAGCATACGTTTTCCAGCAAGTTCTATTCCTGCTTTTAATTTTTCAGAAAATTCTTTATTTGACATAATTTCTTATTTTATCATACACAGAATATACTTTAATTACTATTTCTTCCTTTCCTCCATATGCAACCTGGACTGCAGGATATGAACTATTATCATATAATTCCCAATAATCCACCTCACTCATAAACAAGTGGAAAAGATTGCGAATACCTGCAACATATCTGCGACTAATAACAGATTCAGGAATATTATGGCCTCCTTTCGCCACCCTTTCCGCAACACGTTGCATGGCTAGTTCTGGCGAATTCAACCAAAAGAAGAGTACCCAAACACTATACCCTTTAGCTTGTGCCCTACGAACAAGATTAATATATGACTTTGTTGCAAGCGTCGTTTCAATAGCGAAAGACTCTTCACGTTCCAACAACTCCTCAATACGCTTCAACATAAGTCTTCCC
>JAEEGJ010022297.1_pt1 | contig 13466 bp, 9 predicted proteins | sample 8958761 | NCBI WGS metagenome assembly JAEEGJ01 (sample SAMN16246546, study PRJNA631951) | gut metagenome | biome: gut microbiome; feature: rumen; material: RS-attached | host: Bos | place: Iran: Karaj | collected 2018-10
ATAATAAAGCCAAAAAAGTGGTTAAGAAAAGTACTTCAAAGGTGGCAGAATCTGTAGGCAAAAAGGTTGTCAAATCTGTTAAGGATTTTATGAATGTGGATGAGACAATCCTATCCGGTTATTCTCATAAATATGTTGTCAGATATAGAAATTATGGACTTCTTGATGGAAGAGAGATTAAAAATGAGAATAATATAGTATTGTATCATGCTAAACCTAAGTCATTCTGGTTTCACCATAATTTTAACATTCTGGATGCGAATAACGAAATCGTGGGATCTATTCATATGCCTCTCGCGACGGTCTCCTGTATTGATAATCTGTGCAGTTGTCGAGAATGCTATATAAAAATAGGGAAAAAAGAATACTCGATTCAATACATGAAAGACCTAGGTGAGCGTGATCATGAGTTGAGCTTTTCTATTAGAGGTTATAAAGTTGAAAGTATAAGTTTTGGCTCGTATGCTTTGATAAAAAAGAAAGAGATGAGGGCAATATTGAATCGAAATGTGTCACTTACAGGAATGGGGGCATTGGAACTATACCTAAATGAATGCGAAAAAGAAGAGGAAAAGATGTTTTCATGCATAGCCTTGGCGTTTGATATATTTAAATCAAATATGCTGAGTAATTCTTAATAATCCTGTAGTATACGCCAAGAACATAAAATGGAACACTTGATATGATCACTGATTTTCAATCTATAATGAGTTTTGTCGTCTTTTTTGCGATATTTATCTTTATAATATTCCTAGTCGCACGTATCTCGCGTTTTCATATCGAATCTCCGGAAAGAAGAGCAGGAAGGCTGGGAGAGAGGTTTGCGAGTAATCTCATAAGTGAGACACTTGAAGATGACGACGTTCTTTTGACAAATGTTGCGATATTTGCTGACGGAAAAGAGACAGAACTCGACAATGTCATTATAAACAGCTACGGTGTGTTCATAATAGAGGTCAAGAACTATTATGGTGAACTCTTTGGCGATGAAGATGATCATGAATGGATAAAAAACAAGATAACACCGGCAGGATATATATATCAAAAGAGTGTTAAAAATCCCATAAAACAGGTGAAAAGGCAGATATACATCCTGTCGAGTCTACTTAAAGAACACGGGATCAATGCATGGATAGAAGGATATGTGTTCTTTGTTGAAAGAAACTGTCCTGTTGAGAGCGACTTTGTACTGGAAACAACTGATGATATATATGAGGCGATCCATACCGCATCGCGGAACAGACTCTCAGCAAAGACACAGAACAAGATTGTTTCGCTGTTATCATAACGTATATATACTGGTCGTACGATTTTTTGGGAGAAAGATCACATGGATGGATTCGGTTTTAAAATAACAAGTCAGAGTTCTATAGCAAATATTGTAAAGATAGTAAGAAAATACAAGGATTTTTCTATCGCAGATATAAAGAACAAGGTTGATAACAACGAATATATCTTTACCAGCAAAGTGTTTGATGATACTGAAAACCGAATAATGCTAAAGTGCATAAAGGAACTGAATAAGGCTAAGATCACTACACAACTGTATGAGGACGATGAGGCTATAGATCTGCAACTTTTAAAAAACGTACTGGGCTCTAGCAGACAGAGTATGATCGAGATCGAAGCTGAAACAGAGCTTGAGCAGGAGGAAGCGGATCCTGATGCGATTAAAGAATATTCATACTTATGGACAACTGATCAGGATGAATGGTATGTCATTAAAGATGAATATGATTATACTATCGTGAACGAGAAAACAAATGAGCCTTTGCTCATTGAAGATGAAGACTTGAATAACCAGATCGCAGCTATGATGATCATGCAGGGGAATAAGGTCATCGACAAAAACGAAGAAGATTATGATTGAGGTTCTGGTAGAATCTATTATAACGAAAGAACCAAGAAATGATGCAGATCATTATAGATTTCAAGTAAGGGCAGAAAATGAACGAGAAATATTATATCTCATTTGTAGATACAGAGAACGTTTCATATGAAGCTATAAGAGGTATCAAAGAAATCCAAAGGATGTATGCGGATCATAAGGATGCCGGTGTTCATTGCTATGGCATAGAAGATTTTAAGAGTCCAAATTCTAGAGGTTGGAAAGAAAAAGCCGAACGTCTTGGACGAGTATACTGGCATAATGTTGAGGAACCCAGGGAAAAGAACACTGTGGATAAAAAGATAAAGCAGGGGATAGATACAATCCTTGGCAATCCGAGAAATGATCGTATAAATGTATGGATCATAGCTACATCTGATGGTGATTTTTTATCTGCGATCAATAAGATAAAAGAACGTGATAATAACATTGTTATAGGCATAGGATCTTCTGATCCATCTGAAAGACTAAAAAGAGCTTGTGATAAGTATTATAAACAAGAGGGGATTTATAGATTCTTTCAGATAAGATAACAAGGGATAACACTTTGTTTCTTATCTTAGCCCCTGTAATTCTTTTATGGACTCAAAACACATCTTTGATATCATATTTGTATACCTACAAACATTCTTTTTACAAGAGCATAATCTCAGACTCTCAATTATAGTTTTCCAATAATGTTACATATCTTTAAATACCAGTAAATATCTGCTAATGGCATGATATAGAGCATACATTTATTTCTGAGATAAAAAGGGACTGGGAATCAGATAATGTGCGTTGAAAGACACCATGTTTGCTGAACAGCATTTTCTATAAGTATTCTTCAAACTCATCCCTGATGGTAAGAACAGCGCTAGTTGTAGATAATGCACAAAAATCAGTTTTGATTTTTGACATGGTCTGCATTTCGTGCTCGAATTTCTGCATTTCGTGCAATAATCTCATGTTTTGAGGTTTTGTATGATAAGATATTGTAGAAAACGGATCATACGATCTATCATAGAAATGATGAGGGTAAATAAAGTCTGAGCAGGGAGGATGTTTTATGAGCACATATAACAATGGAGGGCGGAAAACAAATAATAGACGGAGCATATTGATGTTATTTTATGCGATGATTGCAATCGTCTGCTTATCAGTCATACCAATGATACCGGCATGGGCAGCTCCGTTTGCGGATTCCACGCCTTCGGATGGAAACTTTTACAGGATAACAGCCGGAGAAACTGTCAACATGGATGTTTTCACTATTGATCGTAATACGTACAAAGTGATAGTCGAAGTTGAGAAAGGGAATGAAGTAAATCCGCAAGGAGTGGTTTTTTCTGTGTCAGAGGGTCAGATACAGCCTGACAACACATGTAAACGTACTGTATCCGTCACGATATCTGAACCTGGCGAATATATAGTATGTATTAAGGCATATTTAGCTGATCCAAATATTATATTACAAACCAGAATGCCTCGTATCATAGTATCAGCAGCTCAGCATTCAATAACAGTGACAAATGATACACATACACATTCATATTCGTGGGTAGTGACTAAATCGCCCACAGCAACAGAAGATGGTGAAGAACAATACAAATGCTCATGCGGTGATGTTGCTCAGACAAGAACGTTATCATCTTTCTCGGCATTTGAAGATGAGATCATTGAGCAGATAAAGAATGCTCCGGCGAACGGTGTAGTAACGATAGATATGAAAACATGGAACTCTTTAGGAAAAGCTGTCAGAGATGCACTTGTAGCAAGACCGGATGTCACATTGAAATTATCTTTCAGATCTGAAGGCTATAAAGGACAGCAACTCAAGGTGACGATACCTACAGGAATAGACAGAAGCAAGTTCTGGGATGAAAACGGATGGCTGGGGCTTTGCAGATTAGGATCCACACTCGGATACGACCAGTAATAATATACTCAAACATATATAGATCATATATTGGAGGCAAAGGGAAAATGAGAAAGAGATTAATGAACATATCAAAAAGATGTATGGTAGCCATCATGAGTGCTGCGTTTATCATGTCATCTGTAACTGTATCAATGGCATTCCCAGTTGGGGTGTATGCCGAGGAATTACCGGATAACCCTTTAGGAACAACCAAAGATAAGATAAATATAGGCGATACAATGGAATATAACTATGGAACAGTAAATGAGAACAACGGTACCATAGATAATAATATTGGTATAGTGACGTTGAATCGCTCAACAATAGATGTAAACGAGGGAAGAGTTGGGGAGAATTGGTTTAGATTAAAAACAAACGAGGGATCAGTTGACAATAATGGTGCTATTTTAGGAACGAACTATGGAACAATTGGTGTTAATGATTCCGAGGCAAACGTGGGTATTAATTATGGAACAGTAAGTCATAATCAGGGAGAAATAGGTAGTAACTTTGACGGTACAGTTACAAATGAAGGAGAAGGACATATACTTAATCAGTATTATTCAGTCACGTTATCTAATACAAGCAATATGACCGCAGAATATGGAACCGGCTTCACAGAACAGACAGTTGATAAAGCGGGTAATAAAAAACAGTTCATTCAGGTTAAAGAAGATGGACAAGAGCGCGGTGATGACGCATCTGGACTGATAACCATATCACCTAAAGAAAATTATAAGATCACGGGACATGATACAGAAGAAGTAACTCAGAGCTCAGATAGTACATTCTATTATGAGTTGAGAGAAGATGGTGGAAAATATTATCTGACCATAATCAATCCGACAAAGGCTCTGACCATAGATCCGACAACTCTCGGTCTGGTGATCAGCAGAATTCAGAATAAAGAAAATGTAAGCATAGCTAACGTAATATTTGAAGATCTTGTTTATACATATGACTCAACAAACGATGGCGATCAGTCAGAGCCATCAGGTAATGTAACACCTGTTATTATGAACACCACTGAAAGGATGTTCGCAGGAAAGAATACTTATCTTCATAATGGTGTGTATGAGATGTATTACAGGAGTCAGTCTAATCTGACATGGAAGGAATTTGATCTGCTCTGCTCCACAGACAGTAATATTCCAAAGAACTGCTACTTTACCATTGGCGGCAGATTATATGTCCTTCATATACCTGCGATAGATACTGGATCGGAAACGTATAAGTCCTGTCTTGATGAGTTAAAGAAAAGGCCGAATGGCTTAGAAGGTCCTGCAAAGATCGCTGAAATATTTAATAGTCTGGGTGTTACCTGTATTGATCTGACTGCTAATCAGCCTGAAGCTAAAGAGACGAGGATAGCTTCTACAGATAATCGATCAGCTGTAAATCCATTTGGCGCAAATACAATGGATCAGATTGTAACACAGGCGACCGCTGCTAATGAATTAGAGATAAGGATTGAAATATCTAGTTTACCTGCAACCGGTGGGGAAGTGAGCGTGCCAGACCTTGCACAGACAGGACTTTCTAAAAACGTTGTGGATGCAATCATTGAAAAGAATGCACCGATCATGCTTATATATACTACAGGCGGAATAAAATATCAGATGGAGATCCCTGCAGGGTTCAACCTTATGACATTGAGTAATGAAAACGGCGGGATTGATTTTGCAACGCTGCGTGATGAATTCGACTCAAGAATTGTAGTACAATCGTAAAGGGAAGCTTTTTGATCATATTATGAACCAAAGAAGTAATCGGTCGGGGCATCAGTAACCTTTGCGGCACTGAATGCAATTCATGAACATTCTGATCGTAGTCAGATTTAGACCGGTAAACTAACCTTATACTTATGAAAACTCTTTTTCATAAAACATCAAGTATATAAGAGGACACAAAACGTGCCCTCTTATTTTTTTTGTGATCAACCAAGCTCTAATGAAAGAGCATAATAGTCACTATCTATGCGTATAAGGAAACGGAAAACATCAGACCTGAGTGTTCCCGTATGATTGATCATAAAGCGCTCATCATTATCGATCCTGCAAACAGAATCATCATCGCATCTTATCTTAAAATGATCCCTATGCATGGTTATCGAACGAACTCTTTTAGTACTGACAGTCTTAAGAGACAGATCCGTATAATGAGACAACGTGATATAAACGTGCTCTTTTTCAAATCTTTCATCAATTAATGCTGCAGAGTTAAACTCATTAACAAAATCAGCAAACGGATCGAAACTGTGTACTTTTACATAGCTTTCGATCACATCATCGATGTTGGTATCCATGAATATTTTTGTGATACCGATATAGGTATCGCAGATCTTTTTAAGAAATTCTACACGCCTGATAGATTCCTGATAAGAGCATCCGTTAAGATCAAAAGCATCTCCGAGACACTTCTCTATCTCATAACAATCCTCGAGATAACAGTCATCATGCTCCTCTATCATTACTTTTAAGAACTCTTCATCCGTGTAGAGCTGATCGCATTCAATATCCCTGTCTGCAAGAGAAGAAGTATCCTTGATCTTAGTTATGCCATACCCATCCTGCAGTAATTTAGAAGCAATGTAATCTGAAACAGCAGGATCCACATGATCCCAGGGAGCATAGTAACAGTCGCCGATCGGACTCTTGTCAAGAGTCAGTTCATTAAGCTTTAACATGCTCACCACAGAAAAGTAAGATGCATTCACGTTAAGAACAAGATATACAAACCAGTGCAGCTTATACATGTTAAGCTCAGACGGAGCCTGTTTATTGCTTAGCCATCTTGAAACGGTATCCGCACTGACTCCGAGTATACCACCAAGCTCTTTATGACTGATCCCGTATCTGTTCATGGCAGTCATAGTGTTTATAAGAAGATAATATAATTCATTGTACATAGCATATTGTCCTTTCTTTAAAAACAAAAAAAGAGACTCATAAAAGTCTCCGGGTTACAAAAAAGCATATTCAGTTGTATTCTTAAGGCAATAAATGAGCATATTAAAAGGGCAGTATGAGTGATGATCCTTTATCAGATATCCTTTTGCCTGCCCTTCTTTTTTACGTTGTTCTTTTCATTTTCTGCCATGATGAGTTCAACATTCTTCGCTGCGATACCAAGCTGTTTTAGATCCGATACATCATTGTGATAAGATTCCAAAAGCGCATTTTTCTTTGCAGCGATCTCATTAAGCCTGGTCTTTATATCATCTGATTTTATGTCAGGAGATACTTTCTGTGATGATAAGATCTTGCATGCCGATTCAAAAAGCAGTATCTCTGATTCATGCTTATCTCTAAAATCTTTATTCTTTCCTGACTTTAAATATGCAGCATAAACATCATTGTATCGTTCTCTGCGCTCTAAAGCTTCCCTGATCTTTTCAAGCCTTGCTGTCTCATCCTCCATGGATCTGATGGAAGATCTTTTTTCTTTTATGGATAAAGCCCATTCACTTTGCTTTTCCTTTATCATGGAAACTGAAGTTATATCATGCTCATTTAAGAATGCATAAGTGGCAGCGATACGTTTTACAAAAGATAAAGCGACCTTATTCTGGTACGCCGGATTCTTTATCTGATCAAGCTTATCTGACAGATCAGGCAGCAATCCGACATTCGTTTTGGGCGGCGCAAAGTAAGGTGATGCATCAATGTTTTTGTATCTAATACGTGTAACGATAGCATCATGAGTGTACTTTTCACCAAGGTTTTTTAGCCTGATGAAACGCTTAGTGCCATCCTTTCTTAATGAATAATTGTCATTGCTTGCCTTGATCTCATAGCCGATCTTGTTCAACATCTGAAGCAGCTCATCAAAGCTTTCTACAAGAGGGATGCATGAATCGATCGTGTTTTTAAGCACCTGCCTGTTGGAATTATTAGTCTTAAGGTCCTTATATTCAATGTAAGACTTAGCCTTTTCATTACCGCGTTTAATGACAGACAGACCGTATGAAGCACATATTTCATCATTGATCTTTGCGATCTGACGCTGGCAGTAAATGTTGCCGCGATACTTTTTGTGATCGATAAAGTCCACCTGATTAAACAGGATATGATTGTGAACATGATCCTTATCAACATGTGTAGCGAGAACAAATTCGTATTTACCTTCAGTAACTTCCATTGCAAATTTTCTTCCGATCTCATGTGCAAGACCTGGCGTAACTTCGCCCGGAGCAAATGCCTGTATAAGATGCTGAGCTTTGATCGAACCGTTTTCAAAACCCATGGATGCAGTATCGGCAAACTCTATATCGGCAGTATGAATACCGCATGCATACGATGAAACATATAATTCAGAATCGGTCTTATCAGGATCTGTGATGTAATTTACACAGTCTAAAACGGAGTACCTGATAGGATGTATCTTTGATATTGCCATATCGTCACCAGCCAGTCTTTTATCTGATCGATCGTTTCCTGAGATACACTCTGACCTGCATTAAGTGCATGAGCGATCTGATTGATGTTCACTCCGATCTTGTTTATCTCGTATGTAAACTCCTTTAATTCTTTGGAATCATCGATAACCAAAACGTAACCGGATATCGACATCTTCCTGCAGTATTTGGAAACAGAATCAATCCTGCAGCGCAACATGTTCTTGTGTAAAGTCTCAAGTTCTTCATCACTTACGAAGAAATGTATCTGATTTTTACGCTTTCTGCCTGCATCATATTTACCCAAAGTTGCTCCTCCTTTCGATTGAAATAAACGTTTTAAAAAGTGATAAGGGTTTGGGGTTACCCCAAAAATTGTGACAGCGAAAAGCTGTCATTTCGCATCTGTGTGTACACAGATGCTGTGCTTGCGACTACTGAAAAATGAAAATAACCCTAAGTACATATGACTTAAGATCATCCGTAAAAACAAGCACTTGAGTGTGTGTGAAAGAATGTAATTAAATAAAAAAAGCCAACAAAAAACACCGGCACTATGACCGATGTCTTGTTTGTTGACCTATTTTTACGATATCATCTTAACACGGGGAAAAGATAAAGTAAAGGTGCTGAAATTAACAAAGTATTAACTTCAAATATACAGTTACAGATCTGCCCCGTTGTCTTTGAGTATTTCTATTACCTTTTCGGAACAGTCAGGATTGTTGAACTTTGCATTTACGATGTTTATATTTGGTATGAATTTTGTAAATGCAATACTGGAGTCTTTATTGAGATCATACTTAAAAAGAGAATTATCCCTGTATGCACTGATCAGGATATCTCCTTTTACGTGTGTGAAATCTCCGAACCGTGCACCGTAAAGAATGTTGAAGATATCATCATTTTGACCGAATTTATATATAACAAGACCATCCCCATCTTCGGTAAATGAGTAGTTCTTTTCATCTGGATCATTGATAAATGGAACGTTAATGTATACATCGCTTTCATGATTTACGAGAGGAGTATCTATAGGATTTATAGGTATACGTTCTATTAGTTTAAAATCATGAGGATCATATATTTCCATATAAGGATCATTCTTAAATGGATTCGTAGCACCGTTTTTAATATATATTTCATAGAATTCATTATACTTGCCACGTATTGCATCGATCATATCTGAGTTGGTCATTACTGCGGGAAGTATGTAGTATTTTTGGATAATAATACCGTTAGAGTAATCCAGTTCACATACTGCTTTCTTTAGTTGTGTTTTCTTTTCTTCAAAGTTTGCTGCTCCAAAGAATCGCACAATTCCATCTCTGAAATCCGAATAAGAAACAAATAAATAGGGATACTCTTTAATATCAAGAGGTGATTCATTAAAAGTATTCATATCATACACATGAAAGGAATATCCGGCGTAAATATACAGTAGCCTTTTGTTACTATCGAATACCATTGAATTGATATATGAAGTCGTAACCTCAAATACTTTCTCAAGTTTAGAGGTTATTTTGAAAACACATAACTTACTCATGTTGATAGAATCAGAAATAGAAAGGGAGAGAGCTAGCAGTTTATTCTTGCTATCATAAGCATGCGAAGAATACACTGTGTTTGAAAATATCATTGAATCCAATAATTCAAAATTCGAGTTCGAGATCAGTGAAACCTGTCCCCGATTATATAGTATTGGGATTATATCGTCATAAAATGCGTCTGAGATATTTCCGCTGTCAGGATATTCGATAGAACTAAATGATCCCTGGCTTATTCTGTATATTACAATATCAGTGAAAGTTGGATTATTGAAAAGCAGGTAAGAATCATTATGAGCCTGTAGGAACATAGGTAAATGATCAGAGTGATTAGCAATGGTGATATCTGAGGTATTATTTAGGTTAATTATATATAATAAAGCCGGAGCAATTACATATATATATCCGTTCTGAACACAAACGCCCAAAGAGGAATTGAGTATATCTTTCCCTCTTTCAAAAGTAATGTCTTTTATCTCGAATGAACTCAAGTTTAGTACATGCACAGCATTTTTATATGCATAGTAAAGACAATCTTCATACACATATACAGCATAGTAGTACAGATCCTGCATGATTTGTGGACAGACTGTTATTGTGCCTGTTGAAACATCTAGAACTACTATGTAATAATCATTATTTGGTTTTTCTCTTGCTTCAATAGGATAGAATAATAGATACCTATCATCGGAAATCTGCTTGAATATCAAGTCATATCCATTGCACGGTTTGAATTCGTATCCCGTGATTTTGGATTGATCAAATTTTAAAATGCTAAATAGTTTGTGAGCATCAAAAGAGTACATGAAAAATTCCAGACTATCAGAAGCAATCACCAGCTCACCGTCAGCTCTGAAGAACGGAGTGATAGTAAGATCGTTAAATCCTTCTACATGTAAGATTTTTCTTTCACATGAAAAGTTATCATCAACTATTAATTCGCATATGACTAATGCTGAAAGCATAGTATTGTCATCTGCAAAGACAAAAGCGATGTGCTTAAGATCTTCAGAGATGGAAGCGTCAATTATGCTGCTATCATATAAGAATGTATCTTTATGCGGATATGTATATGAAGCGATTAGATAACCCGAGATTAAGTCGGTGATGTGAATTTCAAGTAAATTTTGCTTTTCATGGCATTCGATCTTAACCGGTTTTTTTTCATAGAATGAGAAAAACCTGGAGTAGTTTTTAATGTTATAAGGTGTTCTGAATATATTTTCTGACAACACACAATTATTGAATGCTGCTGAGGTATTGGTAATAGGGTTGTGGAAATTTATCGAATTAAAATTGCATTTCGAAAAATCAATATTATTAAAAGTAAGTGTTGAAAGATCATTATCATAAATCGATGCAAGAAAACGGAAAAGATTAGATATAGCAATAGAAGATTTCCTCTCATCAAGAGAAAAGAAACTAAGTTTACCCATTAAATCGTCAACACTAATGAAAGATCTGGTATATAAATAGACATCTTTCATGAACTCTATCACGTCAACTGTCCATCCATATGAGAAAGCTAACATATATGGTTTCGTAAGTTTATCGGAGGGCAGCAGTATTGCATTAAGATTCATTATCGCAGCAAAATAATCTCTTATGTGCTGATGTACAAAAGAGAAAGAATCTTGGTAATCCGGTTGTAAAAATGACAGCCTGTCTATGATGAGTTGCTGGATATTTATGTCAGTATCATAAGCACGTTGTATTTTTCTTGCATACATAGAAGGCAAAGCGAGAGTATCAACATACTTGTGATAATGATTATCATGCGAAGATAGATCGTTAATCATCAGATCGTTAAGATCCGTCAAAAGATTATCCAGTTCCTTCGAGGTAATAGAAAAGGAATCGTTCTTATGCATCTGTGATGCTATTTCAGGAAATAAGAAATCATTCAAAGGAGCGATATAATCCGGCATATCTCGATCTAGTGCTGTCAGTTCTTTTTGTATAAATGCCTCAGTATAGTGTTCCTGGTTATCTGAATTAAAGTATTCATATAAAATGGCGCCCTTACTATCCTGGGCTTTTATCCCACGTTTTCCATTGCTTATATACATAAGAAGGAAAAGCGGTATCTTAAGTATTTCCATCAAAGAATCAGAAACGGAATCACTAAGATTGCTTTCACGCAGACATTCTTTTACAGTGCCTGGTTCAATACCCGTAGCTTCTATATGTAAAGCGTCCGCGAGATACGTTTTTGAACTATTAAAGGGTCTTGACGTAGCCACAATACGAACATTTTCCAGAATGGCGAACGATTCTATCTCTTTCATAAGAAGAGTTCTGTAATGGGAATTATGATCTATGGATATCTCGTTAATGCCGTCTAAAAGAAGTAATACTTTTCTGCCGTCGTTTATTTTTGAGATTGATTTATATAGATCAAAATCCTTGATATTCTCTTTTTCTGCCATTTTATCGAAGGCATCTTTAATGAAATGTGAATCTATATCTTCATGCTCTCTGCCTTTGGCTTTAAGCTTTGTTAATGAAAAATAGAATGGGATATAAAGATCATCATCCATATATGTGTCAAGAGCATGAAAAAGGAAGGTGGTCTTGCCGATACCACCGTCTCCGGTTATTAACAGGTCTTTATCTTCCTTAAGAAAATCCATCAGATCCTTTGTTTCATTTTGGGTTTTGCCACGAACGGACAGAATACCCTTTGAAAGAAGACTGAGATTAATCTCCGTAAGCTTATATCGTGCTCTTTTTTTCGTAGCTTCATCAGCAAATGCTTTTGATAATATATCAAGAACGTCAGGCTCATTATGTGGCTTTGGTTTTATATATGTTTTCCCCTTATAAGCAGCTTTGACCTCTTTCCTATGATTAATGAAAAATGTATTTGCGATCTTTAATGATTCTATTATCAATGAGGGAAGGTCATCTCTTTTGCTTTTTATATTTTTCCAAAGTCCAGCTTCATCTATGGACGAATTTAATAATGCAAGAGCATCATCATATCGTTCGGGGATGATATGCTCTTTCAGGGTATCGTAATCTACACTCGTTTCTAGAATGTCAATTTCATCATCATTTAATGTTGTATGGAATCTCTTAAGATCACTTATCTTATTATAGTTAAATCTGGATTCGCCATCTTTTCCATCATAGCCTGTGATACTGTCAAAGAACTGGTTCGCAGAGCCATCCGTCATACAGTATTCGATTACATACAGCACTTCGCGATAAGTAAGATACTTCTTTTCCATATATCATGATCTCCTACAAAATCATTATAACATTGCACCAGCCAATAGTGATTAATATATTTTTTTCATTATATTTCCAGGCGAGAAAAATGCGAGCATATAAACCTCGCATAATTATTCAAAGCGCTATTTAGGTATGGTAGATTGAAGACATCAGGAGAAAACAAATCCTGAAAAAAGACAAACAATCCTTTAAAGGATGGGGCAGACGTGTCCTATGTAACATTAATATGAAACAAAAGCATACAGGCCTGTTTGCTGGAAAGGCAAACAATGAATATCAAAATTGATTCAAAAGGAGTAATAAAAAAATACCGCAGAATGGTCGAGATCGACCTGAGAGCCTTCGGTGAGCTTACGAAGTTTGAACAGATCGAACTGATACATGCCTTCCCAAACTTATTCATTAATAAGTACAGGGACGTGAAGAGGATGGTAAGTAATGAGATCATGGGAGATGGATATAAGAAAGCAGCTCCAACGGATTCTGTAAAGTCCTCTA
>JAEEGJ010022298.1_pt1 | contig 13466 bp, 13 predicted proteins | sample 8958761 | NCBI WGS metagenome assembly JAEEGJ01 (sample SAMN16246546, study PRJNA631951) | gut metagenome | biome: gut microbiome; feature: rumen; material: RS-attached | host: Bos | place: Iran: Karaj | collected 2018-10
GCAGCGCCGCCGAGGAGAGTATTGAGCAGGCTGCCGCCTGTGGATGACGAACCGGAGCTTGAGCCCGATCCGCCGAGGAGCGTGCCCAGGAGATTACCTACTCCGCTGCCGGAGTTTGAGCCTGAACCGGAACCGCCGAGAAGCGAACCCAGTATGTTCCCCGCGTTGCCCGAGCCGCCGAGCAGGCTCGTCAGGATATTGCCGGTCTCCTCCGCGCCCTCTTCAAGCAGCTCCATAGTTGCCTTCTTGGTCTTTGCGTCCGCCTTGCGGTAGAGCGAGATCAGCTTTTTTTCATTGGCGGTAAGGCTTCCCGTGCTTGCCGAAGAGGATGAAGCCGGCTTCTTTGCCGCGGGCTTTGCGCTCGAGGTCCCCTTTGCGGCGTCAAGCAGGCTCTTCTGCGTAACGCCCGTCGCCTTGGCGATCTGCTTGAGCTGATCCTGCGTGAGCTCCTTCTCGCCCCTCTCGGCTTTGCCGAGATCCGCCGCGGAGCAGTCCTTGACCTTCCTTGCAAGCTGTTCCTGCGTGAGACCGGCGTCGGTCCTCGCCTGCTTTATAAGAGCGCCGACTTTCTTTAGCGACATATTTCATTCCCCCTTGATAGGATTTTTAATATTATATCATATTTTATCCCGATATGAAAGTGGTTTTTGCTCCATCCGCGCTATTTTTTGCGCCGACATGTGGCGCGCGGGCGTGATTCGTGCTATAATGTGGACAAACGGATCGACGAGAAGGACTATGGAGATAAAGAAGCGCGACAACACCGTACTCGATATGACGAAGGGCACGCCGTGGAAGCTCATCGCCGGTTTTGCCGTGCCCGTTTTTTTGAGCCAGCTCTTCCAGCAGCTCTATAATACCATCGACTCGCTGATCGTAGGCAGGTTCCTCGGCACGGATTCGCTCGCCGCGGTAAGCTCCTCCGGCAATCTGATATTCCTTTTGACGAGCTTCTTCATCGGCTCCACAATGGGCGCGGGCATAGTCATTTCCAAATACTTTGGCGCGAAGGAGCCGGACAAGGTCTCCCGCGCGGTGCATACGAACGTCGCGTTCGGGCTCGTGAGCGGCGTACTGCTCACCGTGATGGGCGTCTTGTTCACGCCGACGTTCCTCGTCTGGATGAAGACCGATGCGGAGATAATGGACGAGGCGGTATCCTATTTCCGCTTTTATTTCGCAGGCGCGCTCGCGGTAGTCATGTACAACACGTTCAAGTCCATAATGAACGCGCTGGGCGATTCCAAACGCCCGCTCTGGTACCTTATATTCTCCTCGGTGTTGAATATCGGGCTCGATCTTCTCTTCGTGGGAGTATTCCGCTGGGGCGTATGGGCGGCGGCGCTCGCGACGACCATTTCCCAGGGGGCGAGCGTGATACTCTGCCTCATCCAGTTTTTGAAGAAGGGCACCGTCTATCGATTGGAGCTCAAAAAGCTCCGCTTCGATAAAGCCATGTTCCGCGAGATACTCGTTTACGGGCTGCCCGCGGGCATACAGAACTCCGTGATAGGCTTTGCGAACGTCATAGTCCAGAAGAACATAAACACGTTCATGAAGGTCGCCACGGCGGCTTACGGCTCCTACTCCAAGATAGAGGGGTTCGCTTTCCTGCCGATCAATTCGTTCACTATGGCGATAACCACCTTCGTCGGGCAGAACCTCGGCGCAGGCGAATACGACCGCGCAAAGAAGGGCTCTCGCTTCGGCATAATCTCCGCCGTGCTGCTTGCGGAGCTCATCGGGCTTATCATATGGATCTTCGCGCCAGTGTTCGTGGGGCTGTTCTCGAGCGATCCCGCGGTTATAGCCCTCGGCGTGAAACAGGCGCGGATCGAGGCGTTCTTCTACTTCCTGCTCGCGTTCAGCCACGCCGTCGCTTCCGTCTGCCGCGGCGCGGGCAAGGCGGTCGTGCCGATGGGCGTTATGCTTGCCGTGTGGTGCGTTTTCCGCATAACGTATATAGAGATAATGATGCATTTCATTCACGAGATCAAATTCATCTACTGGGCGTATCCCATCACCTGGGGCATCTCGAGCGTGATATTCCTATTCTATTACCTGTTCTCCGACTGGGTGCACGGGTTCGTGAACGGCGGGGGCGAACACCGAAGGAAGCCGCGGAAACGAAGTTCCCGATAGGATCTCGCCTGAAAAAGCTTAAAAAAGTGCTTGCTTTTTCAAATCGGGTGTGTTATACTGCGTCCAATATTTGCGATGAAGGGAACAAGTAGGTTCGCCGCTTTATCAAAGAGAGCGCCCGGTCGGTGCGAGGGCGTGAAAAGGACGAACGCGAATACATCCCGGAGCAGCCGTCCGAAAGGGAGCTTTTCCGAGTAGGCGCGGCCGGGCGGGCCCGTTACAGCCTTCCAATGAGGGAGCTTTTGTTATGGCTCCGAATTGGGGTGGTACCACGCAGAAGCAGCGTCCCCTTTTCCCGTGCGGAAAATGGGACGCTTTGATATTTTGAATAATAATGCGGCGGGGGCGCGCCTCCCGTCCGCTGAAAGGAAATACTATGAAGATCTACGATGAACTTAAGGCAAGAGGGCTTATCGCCCAGGTCACAAACGAGGAAGAGATCGAGAAGCTCGTGAACGCGGGCGAAGCGAGATTCTACATCGGCTTCGACTGCACTGCGGACAGCCTTACCGCCGGTCATTTCATGGCGCTGACGCTTATGAAGCGCCTGCAGATGGCGGGCAACAAGCCCATCGCGCTGATCGGCGGCGGCACCACTATGATAGGCGACCCCTCCGGCAGGAGCGATATGCGAAAGATGCTCACGAGGGAGGATATCGATCACAACGCCGAGTGCTTCAAGAGGCAGATGGAGCGCTTTATCGAGTTCGGCGAAGGCAAGGCGGAGATGGTCAACAACGCAGACTGGCTCCTTAACCTGAACTACGTGGAGCTCCTGCGCGAGGTCGGCGCTTGCTTCTCCGTAAACAACATGCTCCGCGCCGAGTGCTACAAGCAGCGCATGGAGAAGGGGCTCTCCTTCCTTGAGTTCAATTACATGATAATGCAGTCCTACGACTTCTACTGGCTGTTCAAGAACAAGGGAGTGAACCTGCAGTTCGGCGGCGACGACCAGTGGTCGAACATGCTGGGCGGAACGGAGCTCATCCGCAGAAAGCTTGGCGCGGACGCGCATGCCATGACGATCACGCTTTTGACCGATTCGCAGGGCAAGAAGATGGGCAAGACCGCCGGCAACGCCGTGTGGCTCGACCCGAACAAGACCTCGCCCTTCGAGTTCTTCCAGTACTGGAGGAACGTTTCGGACGCCGACGTTATGAAGTGCATCCGCATGCTGACCTTCATCCCCATCGAGGAGATCGAGGAAATCGAGAAGTGGGACGACTCCCGCATAAACGAGAAGAAGGAGCTTTTGGCATACGAGCTCACCGCGCTCGTCCACGGCAAGGAGGAGGCGGAAAAGGCGAAGGAGGCAAGCCACGCGCTCTTTGCGGGCGGCGGCGACGACTCCAATATGCCCACGACCGAGCTTGACGTGCCCGAAGACGGCATGAACGTGATCGACCTGATGGTCGCCTGTTCGCTTGCCGCGTCGAAGGGCGAGGCAAGGCGCCTCATACAGCAGGGCGGCGTTTCCGTCGACGGCGAAAAAGTGACGGATATCGGACTTGTCATCGAAAAGGCGCGCTTTGGCGATGGCGTCAAGATAAAGAAGGGCAAGAAGATATTCCATAAGGCGGTCGCGAAGTAAGCGGAAACGGACGGAAGGCCTGAACGAATGAAGCTGTTCAAATCCAAAGCAGATAACAAGGAAATTCGCGAAAATAAGTCGATGACCGATGAAGCGGCCGAACGGCTTGGCATATTCGTACTCTCACTCGGGGCGTTCGCTTCGTTCGCCTATATCGCTTTTGTCGTGTTCTATACAATAAAAAACGGACTCAACGAAATGATCCTCGCAGCGCTTGTTGCTTTGGTCATCGGAATACGGATGACCGTTTACTTGGTAAAGTTCTGTAAGTACTGCAGGGAGGAAAGGCGAAAGTTCAGGGAGGCCGCCGAGCTTTCAGGCTCCGGATCGGACGGCGACGGCTGCGACCGGGAAACTTAAATTCGGGAATATTCACAACAAAAAACAGCATGGCATTGGTAATCTCCAATGCCATGCTTTGTTATTCGGATCGGTTTAAGCAAGCGTCACGGCAGGAACCCGTTTACGAGCTTTGCCTCCACCTTAACGCCGCGATCGGGCATTTTGAATTCCCATGCCCAGTAATCGGAATCGTAATGGGATTTTTTGAGCTTTTCGCCGTCGACGTACATCTCTATATCCGCGTCGTAAAGCACGTGACTTCGTATCTCAACGGTCTCGCCCGCCCGAGCCTGATTGGGGACGGAGAAAAACTCGTCCATATCGGCGTTATAGCTGAATTCGATATCGTGTATCCTGCCCGCGCAGGCGGCGAGCGGCAGGAGCGTCAGCGCCGCGAGCAAAATGCAGATCGCCCGTTTCATTTTGTTATCCCCCTCACGCGATATTGTTCACCACGCCGATGAACAGCGGCGCGCCGGAAACGCCGGTGACGATGAACACGAAGGGGCGGTCGAGCGTCATTTCCATGCCGCCGTTATACCCCATCTCTATGCGGGTAAACGCCGCGGCTGCGATGCCTTCTTCATCTATCATGACGCGGGCGGAATGGTCGACCTTGGTCACGTAAACGCCGGCGTCATCCGTGAGCTGAGTGAAATTCGCGCCGTTATCATCGAAGCATTCGCTTAAACCGATGCCCTTCAGCGCGGGGATCAGATCGCTGTCACAGCTTATATCGAACTTGGGAACGGACAGATTGACCCCGCCCTCCTCCGCATTGGCGAGTATCCCGCCGACGTCAACGTTTCTCAGCATTTCCTCTATGCTTACGCCCTCGTCCGGCAGGAGGTAGATGATGCTGTTGCCGGACTCCCCTATGCTGTCGACGGCGGCTTTGAAGCCCGCGCCGGCAAAGTGTTTGCCGCTCGGGTTCTGCTTGTACATGAACTCGGCGGTCTTGTCGCCGTGCGCGCCGCGGAATGTTTTTTCACGCGTGTATCTCGCATCGTATCCGACTCCCCAGCCGCCCTTGAAGCAGACGGCGGAGCAGATCTCGAGCAGCATCCGGGGATCCATTTCAAGCTTATCCGCGCTGTCGTCAAGAAGACCTCCGGTATTCTCCTTCAGCCAGTCCCTCATCGCCTCTTCATAGCCGGGATCGTTCGGGTCGCCCCAGTAGGTCGATGCGCGGTAGAGCTCCGCGAGGCGGTCCACCGTGTCCGCATTGACGAGGTTCTCCTTGTTGAACCAGAGGGAATTCGCAAAGAGGCTCTTCACCTTTCCGTCGTCATAGTTCTCCGCCGCAAGTATCGCCGCGGCGCTCTTCCTTAAGGACGCCATATCGGCCGCGCCGAGCGCGGAGAGTATCTCCTCCCTCGTACTGCCGTCCGCGGATTCCGCCAGCATCGCGAGCGACAAATAAACGCTCGAGGGGGACCAGACGACGTTCCCGCCCTCCTTCATCAGCTCCAGCGTTAGATCCCGCATGAAGCCGTCCATCGGGGCGATATCGCCGCCCGCCGCCTTACGTTCGCCAAGCGCCTTTACCCATTCTTCGGAAACGGGATCCGTATAGCTGACAAATGTAAGCTCGCCCGGGGCGGCGGCAAGCCAGCCCTCCTCGAGCTGCACGGGGCGCATCGTCGGATCGTTTGAAACGGACGGCTTCTGCGGCTCCTGCATGCCCGGGTTATTTACGAGTTTCGGTATCGCGAAGCATACGCCGACGAGCATCAGCACAGCCGCGGCGGCGGCGCCTATGCGGAGCGCGAGCCGGGAGCGGCTTTTGGGGCGCGCTTCCTTTACGAATTCGGGATCCATATCCCCGATCGTTTCAACTATCTTATCCTTATTCACAGTAAATATCCTCCTTCATAAGCAGCTCCCTGAGCTCCGCCCGCATGCGTGAAAGCTGTGTCTTAACGGCGGATTCGCTCATGAGCATATCGCGTGCGATCTCCTTAACGGGGAGCAGGTACCAATACCTCTTTACGAAGATCGCTCTCTTTTTCTTTGTGAGTCCCGAGAGGAACCCGTTCAGCACGCGGCGGAAAACGAGCCTTTCGACCGCCTCGTCCTCCGTATTGGATTTGCAGGCGAGATCGCCGAGCTCGTCTATCGCGGCCTCCGCCTCGCCCGAGCCGCGCTTGAGCCGCGTATTCCTGCGGGCGAGGTCTATCGCGGCGTTCCTCGCAAGCCTGCCCATGTACGCGGCAAGGTTAGCCGGCTTGTTGGGCGGTATAGAGCTCCACGCCGCCATGCACGCGTCCCAGGCGGCTTCTTCCGCGTCGCGTCTGTCGCGCAGGACGGCTTTTGCGACGCTTAAGAGCAGCCCGCCGAAGGAAGCGCGCGTTTCCGAAATTGCGCGCTCGTCACGGTCAAAATAAAGCTTTATAATTTCGGTATCGTTCATGAACTCGACCCCCTTCACCTTAAAAGACGATAAATGAACGGCAGGGGTTACTCGGTTTGCAATAAAAACCGCCCGCGTTAAAACGGGCGGCGGAAAGGTTCGTTTATCTTACAAGGGAATTTGCGACCGCGGCGGCGGCGGCGACGGACATATCGCCGTTCGAATCGACCTGATGATCCACCGATACGCGCCTCAATTCCTCCCGCGGGAGGGAAACTCCCTTTTCCTCCAGGAAGCGCTGGACTATCGCGGTAAAGCCGTCGAGCTTCAGCGGCTCCAGCGTCACCCGCTTTGTGAACGCGGGCGAGGGGACCTCCTCCGAAGCGGCAAGGAGCATCACGTTAACGGGCACGGTGCGCACGGCGAGCGGGAAAACGGGTGCGTCGTCGAGCGCGACGAGGAATTTGAGCGGCTGATCCCGGAGGATATCGAAGAGCTCCCCGAGCCCGTCCGCCCCTTTTAAGTACACGAAGCGCATCTCGGGCAGCTCGTCCGCGAGGGAGAACACCATGCAGGTCTTGCCCATGCCCTTTTCGCCCAGGATGAGCAGCGGCTCCGAATTATCGCCGCGCATGAACTCGATAAGATGATCGAGGCAGCGGCGGTACTCCCTTTCAAAGAAGGGGATATTCTCCGCAAGCCTAAGCTCCTCCATCGGCTCCAGACGGGAATTATCCCATATGAACGCACGGTTTTTAAGGAATACGCCGGAGCCGTACGCGGCAAAGAAATTCCACAGATCCTCCACCAGTACGGACCAATCGGGCTCGCTTTCGAGGAAGCGGTGGTACATCTCCTCAAGCGCCTCGTCCGAAACGAAGCTGTCCCTTAGCTCCTCCTCGCCGTAATCCCAGCGGGGCGCGTTCTGCGGAAGGAACGCGGGTATGCCGGGTATGGGCTTTTCCTGCTCGTCGTCGGCAGGACGCACCGCGCTCCCGCCCCACGCCGCCTCCGCAAGGCGAACGGCGTTATCGCGCCCGGGGCGGCGCTTACGCAATACCTCCTTATACCTTTCCTGTATAAAGCGGTAAAGCTCCGACCCGCCGAGCGTGCGAAGCCCGTAAAGAACGTCCAGATCCTCCTTCATGGCGTTGTAAAGCGCCTCGTCCAACCGATTGGCGGCCGCCATTTTTGCAAAGGGATGCGGCTTCAAAAGTATCGCGTCGAGCAGAAGATCCTTAAAAAGATCGCCGCTTATCCTGCGGCAGCCGCTTGAGAGCATAGCGCTCGTCATCGAAAAGCACGCGTCGACAGCCGTCCTTATATCGCCCTGCGTTATCGCCTCGCAGCAGCGCATAAGCTCCTTTACCGGCTTTTCGTCAAGCATGCCGCGAAGTACGGTCAGCCGCGGCAGAAGCATGAGGACGGATTCGGCTCCCTCGTTCCAGGTGCAGTCGCAAAGCTCTTTCATAGGCCCCCCGATGATCGTTATTTTCTACAATATTTATACCATACGGCGCGCGATTATACAAGGGGTAGTATTGATAAAAGACGAATTATTATATTCCAGGGGCTTTGCTTGACAGGCACCGCATTCGGGGTATAATAACAAATGAAGAATAATACTCCAAAGGAGATTTGTATGAGCGAGAATTGTACCCACGATTGTTCGACCTGCGGTGAGAACTGTTCCTCACGCGATCCCAAGAGCATGCTTGAGAAGCTCCATGAGATGAGCTCCGTCAAGAAGGTCATCGCCGTAATAAGCGGCAAGGGCGGCGTCGGCAAGTCCCTTGTCACCGGTCTTATGGCGACCATAATGCAGCGCGCCGGCTTCAAGACCGCCGTGCTCGACGCCGATATCACCGGTCCCTCCATACCGAAGCTCTTCGGCATTGACGGCAAATCCGCCGAGGCGGACGGCTACGGCGTGTACCCCGTAAGGACGAAGACCGGCATCGACGTTATGAGCATCAACCTGCTTCTCGAAGACCCCGCCGCTCCCGTTATATGGCGCGGTCCGGTCATCGCAGGCACGGTAAAGCAGTTCTGGACGGAGGTCATCTGGGAGAACGAGGATATCATGTTCATCGACATGCCTCCCGGAACGGGCGACGTGCCCCTCACCGTTTTCCAGTCCATACCCGTGGACGGCATAATCGTCGTCACCAGCCCGCAGGAGCTTGTCAAGATGATCGTCGAGAAGGCGGTCAAGATGGCGGGCATGATGAATATCCCCGTGCTCGGCATAGTCGAGAACATGAGCTATTTCGAGTGCCCCGACTGCCATAAGCAGCACAAGATCTACGGCGAGAGCCACGTTGACGATATCGCCAAGGAATATGGCATACTTAACGTTGCGAAGCTGCCGATCAACCCGAAGCTCGCCGCCGCGAGCGACGCGGGTCTCATAGAGCTTTTCGAGGGCAATTGGCTCGATAAGCTTGCCGAAAGCATCTGCGGCGAAGAGGTCAAAAATGGCTGAGCTCAAGCGCACCGAAAGGGTCGAAAAGGCGATCGCGCTCCATCTTGAGGGCTACAACTGCGCCCAGTCCGTGCTCGCCGCGTTCGAGGACGCGGCAGGCGCCGACCGCAAGCTCCTTTTGAGGGCGGCTTCCGATCTCGGCGGCGGCATTTCCGGCACGCACGGCACCTGCGGCGCCGTCACCGGCATGCTGATCGCGCTCGGAATGATCCGCGGATACGACGAAGCAGGGGATCTCGGCACGAAGAAAAGGCTCTACGGCGAAGGGCAGGAGCTCATCGCCCGCTTTAACGAACTGTTCGGCACGACGAACTGCCGTGAGCTGGTAAGCTCCGTCGCGCCCGCGCTCAAGGGCGTTGAAAACCCCCTCGTTACCGAGGAAAACGCGAAGCCCTGCACGGTGTTCGTCGCCTCCGCCGCGGCGATACTCGATTCCTTTCTTGAAGAAAGCAAAGACTGATCATGTTTAACTCCACCCCCGCAATGGCCGGATGGTTCGGCTATCCATTGGAGCTTGAAGACCGCCTTCGTCTTATTTCGGAGGCGGGGTTCAAGTCCGTCCTTCTTTGGTGGGCGACCGAATCGGAATTCGAGCCGTCCATCCCCCACAAGGCGGAGACCGCCGCTAAATACGGTCTTGCCGTAGAGAACGCGCATCTTCACTTTGCGCGCATAAACTCCCTGTGGGAGAAAGGCGGCGAGGGCGAAAGATACCTCTCGGAGCTGATAGGGCTCGTCACGGAAGCGGGCGTTTACGGCGTTAAGACGCTCGTCGTGCATCTGACGAGGACGACCACCCCTCCCCCGTTCAACGAGCTCGGCTTTTCCCGCTTCATGCGTATGGCGGAAGCAGCGGAGCGCGCAGGCGTGGACCTCGCGTTCGAGAACCTCAAGGTCCCGGAGAGGCTTTACGAATTCATGGAGCGCGTCGCTTCCGACAGGATCGGCGTCTGCTTCGACTCCGGGCATAATCATTACGTCTGCCCCGAAACGCGCATCTGCCGCGATTTTTCAAACTGCATTAAGGCGGTGCATCTCCACGATAATTACGGCGACCGCGACGCGCACAACATTCCCGGCGACGGCACGACCGACTGGTCGCTCGTCCGGAGCGAGATAATCGATTCCGCGTACTCAGGCGCGTGGAGCCTTGAGATAGAGCATCCGCTCACCGATAAATTCGGCAAGGCGCTCGTTCCCGAAGGGGACGATCCCTACTTCGGCATGAGCGCGGAGGAGTATCTCGCCCGCGCGTTCGAGGCGCATAAAAAGCTTCTGGAGGGCAGTTTATGAAGACAGCCTTAAAAGTCATCGCGGTCATTTCGGCAGCTCTCATGCTGTTCGGTCTGCTCACGATCGCGCTGAACGCCATTTTCAACCGCACCGGCTGGCTTTATAATGAGTACCTGTGCGACCTTGAAAACTCCGTTTACAAGGATTACGGCATTTCCGCCGAGGACGCTTCCCGCGTGCTCATTCAGATGATGTATTACTCCACCGGGCGCGCCGGGGATCTTGACGAAACCATCGTCGAAAACGGGGAGGAAGTCCCATTCTTCAACGAAAGGGAGCTTTCCCACATGAAGGACGTCCGCAGGCTTACGAAGACCGTCCTGTGGCTGGGGATAATAAGTCTCGGGCTCGGTATCGCCGTTCCGATATTGCTGCTGTGCTTCAAGAAGCGCGATGCGTTCCGCACTTTCTGCGCTGCGTTCCTGATCATCCTTGGCGTACTTGTCGTCGTTATGATCGCGCTCGGCATTTGGGCGTCCGTCGATTTCGATTCGTTCTGGGCGGCGTTCCACGTCGTGTTCCTCGATCTTGAAAGCTCCACCTTCGATCCCGCCCAGAGCCGCATGATCCGTATTTGTCCGCCGGAGCTCTTCGCCGACTTCATCGGCAGGTTCGCCGTTTACTCCACGGTGCTCGTCGGTATAGCGGCGGTCGCCTGCGTGGTTTATCTGGTCGTCACAAGGAAAAAGCATGCCTGAATCCCATTACGAAAAATCCCTCATAAAAGCGGCCGAATACCGCAAAAAGACCGCCCCGCTCATACTCGGCATAGAGTCGAGCTGCGACGAGACGGCGGCTTCCGTCGTGCGCGCCGGGAGGGAGGTATTATCCGCCTCCGTCCATACGCAGATACCGGTGCACCGCCTTTACGGCGGCGTTGTGCCGGAGATCGCCTCGAGGAGCCATACCGAAAGGATCGGCTCCGTTGTGCGGGACGCGCTCGATAAGGCGGGCGTCGGCCTCAGCGATATCGACGCGATCGCCGTCACTTACCGGCCCGGGCTCATCGGCGCGCTGCTCGTCGGTGTCAGCTTCGCTAAGGGGCTCGCCCTCGCGGCGGAAAAACCGCTCGTCGGCGTCGACCATATCACGGGACATATCGCCGCGAACTACATCACGTATCCCGATCTTGAGCCGCCGTTCATGTGCATAGTCGCCTCCGGCGGGCACAGCCATATCGTCCGCGTGAACTCATACACCGATTTCACACTGATCGGCCGCACGCGCGACGACGCCGCGGGAGAGGCGTTCGACAAGGTCGCCCGCGCAATGGGGCTCCCCTACCCCGGCGGTCCCGAGCTTGAGAAGCTCGCGAAAGGCGGCGACGCGAACGCTTTCCCCCTCCATACCGCGTTCAACGAGGGCGAAAGCTTCGATTTCTCGTTCTCCGGCTTAAAGACCGCCGTCGTAAACATACTCCATAACGCCGAACAGAAGGGCGAAACCGTGAATAAGGCGGACCTTGCCGCCTCCTTCCAGAGGGCGGTCACCGACGCGCTTACGGTTAAATCCGTCCGCGCCGCAAGGGACGCGGGGCTTACCACGCTTGCGCTCGCCGGAGGCGTTTCCGCGAATACGACCCTTCGCGAACGCCTTCAAAGGGAATGCGACAAGTACGGCATCCGCTTCTGCCGTCCCGATATGAAATACTGCACCGACAACGCCGCCATGATCGCCTGCCAGGGACATTATGAGCTGCTCGCAAGGGATCCCGACGAGCTGTCGCTCGATCCCAACGCGGCGTCCTTTTTGCAGCTCCAGTGATCCGGACGGCTTCCCGGTCCCAAAATATACCGGTAAAAACCCAAATTGGGTGTTGACAAAATACCCCGGACGAATTATAATAGCTTTCGCAATCAAATTTTGCGGTCGTGGCGGAACAGGCAGACGCGTACGTTTGAGGGGCGTATGGGAGACCGTATGGGTTCAAGTCCCATCGACCGCACCAAAAATCCGGGTTTTCCAACCCGGTTTTTTCTTTACTCAAAATGCTCAAAAAGCCTTTATACATATAGCTTTTTTGAAGGTCCATGCAGCAACTTGGATAAGGTTGAAATCGCCTGAAATAACGATGGGTTGCACGCGGGTTGCACGCAGGCTGCACGCGGATTTGCGTCCGGTTTTCCTTAACAAACGCGGCTTCGGTAAACCCCGGTTGCACGCATTTTGGAGAATCTCACATACAGCAAACCTCTTTTGTCTACCGGGGCAAGAGAGGTTTTCTCGTTGTCTTACCCGCTTCGCTGTGGTATAATCAGCTCGACAAATCGGGATTTGTCGAGGAGAAAATCCATGAAACGTAAGGCAATACAAGTCAGCATATCCGAATATCCGGAAGCGCTTTGGGAATTCATTAAAGATTCTCCTGTCTATGACAGCAGTTGTTCCAAAGAGGCACAAGTGCTTTTCATTGACAGAGACGAGGGCTTCTTTTTAAAAAGGGCATTGAACGGAACACTTAAGACAGAGTCTCTAATGACGGAATATATGCATTCTTTAGGCTTGTCGGCGGAAGTGCTGTACTATGGGTCATCTGAAAGCAATGACTTTCTTCTTACTAGGCGAATTCCCGGTGAAGACTGCACAGATCACAGATATCTGTCCGAGCCTGAAAGGCTCTGTGATACTACTGCCACGCTTTTGCGTTCTTTGCATGAGACAGAAGCAAGCGGATGCCCTGTGCGGGATCGGACACAGACATATACAAATGCTGTGATGAAAGGGTTTGATGGCAGCAATTATGAACCGGATCTTTTTCAGGGGATATGGGAATTCAAATCATTTAATGATGCTCGGCGCATAGCTGAAGAGGGCCTGCCGCTTCTAAAAACAGATGTACTGCTCCACGGAGATTATTGTCTGCCCAATATACTACTAAATGACTGGAAATTATCCGGATATATAGATCTCGGAAACGGCGGCATGGGAGATCGGCATATTGATATTCTTTGGGGCATATGGACACTCAGGTTCAATCTCGGAACAAACAAGTATACTGATCGTTTTATGGATGCTTACGGAAGGGAACTGATCGAACCGGAGATGCTGCGTATGGTCGCAGCAATGGAAATGATTGGAACCTGACAAATTCCCGTTTGCCGGGACGACCGAAAAACGTCATGGAAGGAGACAGAATATGGAAATCAGATATGCCAAACCCTGCGACATTGATTTGATTTCGGAATACGACGAGCACGTCTCAAAGGATGAAATGAAAAACGCGATCGCGATGAAAAGGATCATACTCCTGTTCATCGACG
>JAEEGJ010022299.1_pt1 | contig 13466 bp, 15 predicted proteins | sample 8958761 | NCBI WGS metagenome assembly JAEEGJ01 (sample SAMN16246546, study PRJNA631951) | gut metagenome | biome: gut microbiome; feature: rumen; material: RS-attached | host: Bos | place: Iran: Karaj | collected 2018-10
AATTCCAATTAAACATTTCGTCAACATTATTTTTATCTTCATACCATTTTTCTACAACATTACTCATATCAATTCCTTAATTCGTAGATGTCCATATTTCATACACGCTCAGACAAACTCCGATAATTTACAAATCAATCCAGCGATTGGCACTCTATTGTTTTCATCATTTCACCAAAACCGTTTCGTTCGTAGAAACGCATTCCGTCAACGTTACCGGGGAAAACCTGCGTACGTATAAAATCCGCTTTATGCTCTTTTCCATAGTCCTTGGCTGCACGTACCAGTTTCGCTCCGATCTTGTTGTTTCGCATATCTTCGCGCACACACAAATCCTGCATATATACGACCGTCTGCGGCTTAAGACAGGAAACCTTTTTTTGTTGAAGAATCATCACATGCACAGAGCCTACGGCCACCCCATCAATATCCGCAACAAGTATATCCTGCGTATCGCTGTCAAAAATATTCTGAAAGAATTCTTCAGTTCTTTCTCCGATTACAAAATGCTCAGGCTGATATCTGACACCGTCTTCTTCCAGCGCCAGATACAAGCCACGAAGCGCTTCGATATCGTCAACTGTTGCTTTTCTGATATATATATCAATAGTATTTTTGTTCACTTTGCACCTCTTTTTTTACGAGTTGTTTTGTTGTATTCGCTGACATTGACTTTCTTTTTTATCTTTCGCATACCATCAAAAACAACATGCTCTACTTTCTTTTTGCTCATCACAGTACCTCCTGCGTCTCAGTGTCATCTGAGTTCCTCCAAAAAAGTCTGTACTCGGTATGTCAGAAGTTTGCTTGAATCCATAGAAATAAGAGTGTCGCGATCCACCCAATCGTATGCTACGGTTTCGCCTTCCTGTAATATTACGCTGTCTTTATCGCAATCCGTCTCACAAACAAATACGACATATACGCTTTTTGTCTCAGGGCGCACAACCCTTCCGACTTCTTTAAGTTTTTCGGCAACAATTCCGGTTTCTTCTCTAAGTTCACGAAGTGCTGCCGTATAGGCGTTTTCTCCTTTTAATGCAGAACCGCCTCCGCTCGCCTCCCACATTGAACCGTTTGATTTATTCGGATCTCGTTGCATCAGCAAATATGTTCCGTCCTTATGTTTTACAAGAATATCCACAACCAGATGATATACGCCTTCAGGTATGGTTTCTTCTTCTCCGCGTACTAAAGTGACTCCCTCTATGATATTAAAATCCTCATCGTAAGCATCCCAAATTTCCATGAATTTCTCCTAAATCAATTCTTTATTTGCAAATAAGATAAAAATGTAAAATGTGGTTTTATACTATCATTCTAGTTCCCATTTTTTCAAATCTTTTATATAGTTCTTGTTTAATCCTTCTTCTCCGCCGAAAAAACGCTGTTCTTGAATAGACATATTATGATTATCTTTCTTAAGTTCAAGCAACTTCATAGAACAGATAAAATCTGCGACCTGAAACAATCTATAATCTGAAGGAATAACCTTCTTTGTTTCAACAGATGGAAGCAAAACGTTAAATACTGACGCCAAAATCCTTGATAATTCTACCTGTCCATTGTCATAGTAAATCTTCACAGTATCATAAGGCAAAAGCATATCATAATTATTTTTTATCCAATTTCCGATCTGCTTTGATAACTTGCCCGTCGCTTCTGTAACATCCTGCATGTTCTTTTTTTCTATATAAAATGACTTATGCTTCACCTTAATCTTACGAATAAAACCCATTAGTTTCATTAATAGTTTTCTTCGCACTATCAAATCCTCATTTTTAAACTCTTCTTCCATTCTTATAATTGGCCCTGCATGGAGACAATGATTTGAATAACCAAGATACGATAATTCCTGTTCTAATGAATTTAGGCAATCGGATATATCATTTTCTTGATCATGGAAAACCATTGTAACTATATAAAATGGGGAAATTTGATTATACTCTCCAAAATCACCTGATTCATCAACAAAAATGCTTATTTCTTTCATAATACTCCATAGTAATAAAAAAGGTGTGGGACACCCACACCACTTCGTTGGACCCGGGTCATAGGACCAGCCCTTGTATAATAATACTAACATGTTGTGGTTTTATTTGCAATACTGGAAACAAAGCAAAATTTCTCCTTTGGAAATATCTATTAAAACTGTAATATACATCAAATCGAATTTACCTTTTCATTGCAATCTTATTTGTTCAAACCATTTTTCTTATAATTCTTCACATTGACGCATAAAACAATCATAAATTGAATTAAGTCTATCTATTATTTCTTGATTTACCGGTACAACTTTATCCAAATACTGTGTGCCTCTTTCTCCCATAAAATCCACGCAGAAAAGTAAACAGTAAAAAATAAATGCTCTGCTTTGTTCATTGTTTAAGTGCATTTCTTCTAGCAGATAATCGATATATTTGGTATCCAAGTTCATATTGAGCAATGCTACTTTAGTCATCGCAACGAATGTAATATTATCTCCCAAGCCCATCCAATCAATATCTATTACACCCGATACATGTCCGTTTTCAATCAATAGATTCTTTGTACTGATATCATCAAGATAGGGTATGGGGTTAATCGAACTGATATATGGTTGCAATTCTTTTTGAATGTTCCTTACTTCTTCCACCTTGGAAATGTCAAAAAATCCGTTTTTAGAAATCAGTTCCTGTGCCCTGCCAAGCATTTCATCTGCAAACGAATTCCAGTTCCAATCTTCAGGCGCCTGTATCTTTATGGCCGACACTTTATTCTGTATTGCAACAACTTCTTTTGCTATCTGTCTTTTTTCCGAATCCCGCAAATCTTTATATATATTTCCAATATCTTCTCCCGGGAGATATGAAAGAATCAAATATTGGTATTCTTCGTATTGGCCATATTTTATTACTTTGGGAATCGGAATATCGCATACTTCCAGTTCTTTTAACCAGTAAACCGTGTTTTCATATGCATCTTTTTCGAGTGAACATCTCAATATGTATTTGTTATTCTCGGCAGTTACAATGAAAACATAGTTCCCGATTCCGGTGTTACACCGTTCTATCGAAAAAACCTTTTCCTTCATTTCATTTTCAAATAACCGACCGGCTTTTTTTATTTCCATTTTTTTATAATACTCAAATTCTTTATCACACTTAGTTTCCTTGTAATAATATATTACTTACTTGAAGACTATATACTATCGTTTAATAGCTCGTACTTTAGAAATTTTTCGATATTCTTTTCTTTTGGACTATTTACAACATATTTCTTTAAATATTCGAACATTGTTGTTTCTCCTATTAATTTAAGATAATATACCCACCATGTTTTTTACTCACGCTATTGAGGAAAACTGAAATTTTCCAAATCAAAACTTTTTTGCCAAGCAGATTGCTCCATCAAGTTTATCATACGGAGGATAGTTATCAATCTGCTCATATCCCAGCATTGTATATATATGGATAGCCGATTCCATTTGAGGTCTTGTCTGAAGGATTGTTCTTTTGAATCCCTGTTCTAATGCTTTTTTCTCCAACAAATCCATCATATCAGCCGAAATATGATTTCCTCTGAATTCAGGTTCTACCCAAACTCTTTTTATTTCAGCATCCGTATCTGAATATCTTTTCAATCCAGCACATGCAATTGCTTTGTTATCTATAAACGCTATTAAAACAACTTCTATTTTATCGGAGATATTATACGGAACAAAATCTTTTCTGTTCTCTAATCCGCCTACAATCTTACTGTAATACTCTTCAGTTTTTTGATAAAATGATTGAAAATCTTTATTATTCCCATCCGTCCAAAGATAAGAAATCATTATTACTCTCTCCATTTATAAATTATTATATTTCATCGCATCTACAAAAGCATTAAAAATATTCATACTATTATTGTCACTTTGAAAAGAAAACTCAGGATGCCATTGAACAGCCCAAAGAAATCGATAGTCCGACGAATATAATGCCTCAATTAAACCATCTTCCGAAATAGCCATTGCTTTCAATTTCGGAGCGATATCTTTTACTGCCTGATGATGATAGCTGTTAACTTCTAACTTTTCTTTTCTCAAGCAATCATAAAGCGGGGAATCTTTAACAATATTTACACTATGAATTGGAACATCATATGGAGCACTTTGATGGTGATTGGTTTTACTTGAATATTGTGCGGGAATATCTTGATACAAAGAGCCACCGAAAGCAACATTTATAAACTGTATTCCTCTGCAGATACCCAAAATAGGCTTATTCTTATCGCAAGCTTTCCTAAGAATAATTGATTCCATTTCATCACGTTCCTTGCAACTAAATACACATTCAAGAGGTTCTTCTTTATACAACCTTGGTGAAACATCATGTCCGCCAGTAAATAAAAATCCATCACATAATAAACTTAATTGTTCCAATTCCGCTTCATCCGACGTAATAGGAAGCATAATAGGAATTCCACCTGCTTTTGTAATACCATCAAAATATCCCGGCAACATCCATATACTTTTTTTACTGTCATCCCACAAGGGCATTACACCGACAATCGCCTTTTCCATAATTACACCTCCTAAAAGAAAAAGGCATTTCATCTTAACCCGATGAAACGCCTTTGTTTCTGTTCATATATTATTATATCATATTAGATAATCTTGTTCGCATCCAAGCTATTTCCATTTCCAAATTCTTTAACCAGATAGAATAGATACCCTCCCAAAACAACAATAATCAACACTAAGTTGATTACCCTTTCTGTCAGAGGATTACTCATCCCATTTGCAGAAAAAACTTTGAGCGCATTATTAGCAGAGTGGAATAAAATACATGGTACAATAGACTTCCCATGATAAAAGATTATTACCAGCACAAATCCGACCAGAACGGCAAATACAATTTGAATCATGGACGAAATCAAATCTTTTCCACTTCCGTTGAAAAGATTCACAATATGTCCCAAGCCAAATGTCAGCGCAGAAACAATAATTGCACTCTTAAGATTGTCCTTCTCCATTGCCCTGAATAATAGTCCACGGAAAATAACTTCTTCAAGAAACCCTACGCAGAGCATGCTGATGAAATAAAACAGAGATTCCAATATGTCATATTGCAATTTTATTCCGCCCCAAAAGGCTGTCGATGCAATTATAATAAGCGGTATATAAAACAGAAACCGTTTTGCTGGAATAGATAATCTACAAAACCCGTATTTTTCACCAAGTTTATTTTTTTGAATCCAGAAAAACAAAATCAAAGACATTGCTATGTGAAGCACAGCTGTTATAGATTTTGTAATGCCAATGTTCTCTGAAAACTGATCTGCCAAACTGCTCAGAACAACATAAGCAACAATCCACAGGATTGCAAAAGTAATCTCACTTTTCTTATATATTTTTGTCATTTTGAATTCCCCAATCTTTCTTTCATAGTCCGTTTTACTGTATGATAATCAAATCAACAAGCCTGAAGTTATCGGTATTCCTTTCCCGTATTTGTATCTATAAATACTTTTCTTTGTGAGTCAAACTCCATATCTGTTCCAACCGGCATGTCATATATAGCCAATACCGCTGGCTCTATTTCAACGAGCCTATCAAAATCGACAACCAGATTGTTCTCCGGCACATTTATATACTCTTCGGTGTCTGTATCACCCAAAGCTCGCCAGCCATTATCGACTGGATTGACTGACTCTTCTCTGAAAATCCACTTTAATTTAGAAGTACCATCATTTAAAGATTTAGTAATGATGCATCCACCCAAGTTGTGAGTTTTCAGAGTTTCCTTTTCCTCAGTTTTCTTAAACTTATCAAATAATCCCATAATACAACCTTTTATTTAATCTTTTCCTTATTCGCTCTTATCAATGTGGACTTTGAAATCCCTGTCATAGCCGCAACTTGATTATAAGAGTTTTTCTTGAGCATAGCCAGAGCATGTTCCATTTGCTGCGGAGTGTATTTCTTTTTACGACCATCTCTATAGTTGGGGTTCTGTCTTGCTATTTCTCGGCCTTCCTGAGTGCGCTCTACTATCATATCTCGCTCAAACTCCGCAAATGCAAGCATAACTGTAAGAATAAGCTTTCCTGAAGGAGTGTGATCGATAAGTCCCATATTTAATACATGAATGGATATGCCCTGCTCATGCCAATGCTTGACCAGGTTTAGGCCATCTTCAGTGGATCTAGCAAGACGATCTAGCCTTGTGACAATCACCTTGTCGCCCTTCTTTAGGATTGCATTGAAATACCAGTGTCAAATATTTTAAATTTTGACACCGAATTCTTACAAAAAAACCTCAGCACTTATCAAGTGGCCTGTGTAAATCTGAGCAGATCCTTTTGCATTTTGGTCTCAAAAATTGTATTATTAACATGGGTTTAGGCCTTAAAAAATGTAAATTAACAATTGGATAGCCCCTAAAAATTGTAAAAACTCTCTGGAGGTACTATGTATGCAGCGTTTTGCAATGGATAAGCTTGTTGAGTGGAAAAATAATACAAATAGAAAGCCTTTGGTTATAATGGGGGCTCGTCAGGTTGGTAAAACCTGGCTAATGAAGGAATTTGGAAAACTTTATTATGATAAAGTTGCATATATATCATTCTACAACAATACATCTATGAGTCGTGTATTTGAACAGGATTATGATATTAACAGAATTATTTCTGCTATTAATATTGAAGTAGGCTTTACGGTATCTGCTGAGGATACTTTAATTATATTTGATGAAATTCAGAATGCACCAAAAGCATTTGAGTCTTTGAAGTATTTTTGTGAGGATGCACCTGAATATAATGTTATTGTGGCTGGATCCCTTCTGGGAGTAGCCTTGCATGAAGGAGTCTCATATCCGGTCGGTAAAGTAACAACACTCAATCTTTATCCGCTAAATTTTAGAGAGTTTCTGTATGCTGTAGGCGAAAAAGGCCTAGCCGATGCGCTTAAGACAAAAGACTATGCTTTAATTGATGGTTTTTCGGAGAAATACATCTATCATTTGAAAAATTATATGTACGTAGGTGGTATGCCTGAAGCTGTGAATAGTTTTTTAAACAATAGCGATTATTATGCGGCCAGAGATATTCAGAAAGAGATTATACTTCAGTATAAAGGAGACTTCGGAAAGCATATTTCTGCTAATGAATTAGTAAGAATAAACATGGTTTGGGACAGCATTCCCATGCAATTAGCTAAAGAAAATAAAAAATTCTTCTTTGGCCAGATAAAAAAAGGAGCTCGAAGTGCCGAGTTTGAAAAAGCTATTCAGTGGCTGGTGGATAGTGGTTTGGTATATCGTGTTCACAAAGTAAATGAGCCGCATGTTCCACTTTCTGCATACAAGGAACTCTCATTTTTTAAACTTTTTTTTGTGGATATTGGCTTATTAGGTGCCATGAGTGAATTAGATTTGCATTCTGTGATTGAAGGTAACAGCTTGTTTGTTGAGTTTAAAGGTGCTCTTACAGAACAGTATGTTCTTCAACAAATGATTAGTGACACTGAGTATTCACCTTATTACTATGGCACTGAATCAGCTACTTTTGAGCAGGATTTTCTCATTCAAAAGGGTATGGATGCAGTTCCTATTGAAGTGAAAGCAGAAACCAATGTTCGTTCCCAAAGTTTAAAAGCATTCTACGATAAATTCCACCCTGCCACTTCTATAAGATTATCATTACTTAATTATAAAGAACAGGATTGGATGGTTAATATCCCACTTTATGCTGTATGTAATATGTAGCTATGCATACCTGAAAGAGATGCTTTTTCTCCATTTTCATTAAGTTTTATCAAAACAATGCAAGGATCAGAATGTAGAGCTGTTTAACAAATTATTGGCTCGCTCATTATTCCCATAGGAATAACATTGTAGTTGCCCGTAAATGAGTCTCCACAACTTCTAAATGAATTCGGTCCAAGCCAGACAATATCATCACCTATGAGATGAATCTGTCCAAATCCATTATATCGATTTCCCAAAAGAGTCAGCTTTATCCTGCATGTTTCTGCGCTATTTAACTTTGCATTTTGGGGAGCAAAAGCTACTATCTGAGCATTTTCTTTTTCGGTATCCACTATTACTGCTGCTCCTTCAAAATAAGGAATATGAAGAATTCTTTCTCCTTTCTTTGGGCCTTCAGATATTTCTACCGGAGGAACATCAACATAGTATTCCATGTTACCTGTATAGAATGGAAAGCCTTGTCTGGTATAGTCACCCCAAAAGAGTTTTTCCGGTTTTTCCACGATTTTTTTGTTATTTCCGCGAAGTTCCACCCCAAACTCTCCCAGTAAGTACATGCGTTCAAGATTTGAGTCTTCTCCAAAGAGCATTTGAATTTCAAGGATATTTTCACCTGTCCTGATTTTCGACAGAGTAAAACACTTTATTGCTCTGTCAACATAGTATCCTGCATCTTCTTGGAGATTTATTTCCCTTCCATTTAAAAACACCTTACAGTATTTGCTGTCCTCAAGCGCCAGTTTTGCTCCGGTGTAATTGATACTGCTAATTATCTTTGTACTTAAAGTCAAAATATAGTCTCGGCTTGAAGACTTGCGAGCATAAGGCTGACACACATCTTCATATCGTCCGGGCAAGTCTGTTTTTTTCCTTAACAAATTATCAATTTGAAGAATTTCTTTTTCCTCTTCACAATTATCTATGACAATCTCTTGCGTCTCTCTATTCTTTAGTTTATACGTAAACGAATCAATAAGGTAAACGTTTGGTTCAAGGTTTTGGTATCCGGAAGGATGGGAAATACGAACTCCTGAAGAAAAACTTTGTTTCACAGTTTTGTCATCGTTATTATCATATTCTTTTTCACTTATATTTTTTCCTTCATGGAGCTCTTTTAATACTAAAAGACATGAATCCTGACTATACATTTCAATTAAAACTTTGGTCCTGCCATCCCTCACAATGGCTTCAGCTTCCTTTATATCTCCTGTAATGGCATTATAACGGGTAACACTGTAATTTCCTTTAAAAGTGATCCATATTTTATCTGACTCGTTTGCAGCTCGTCTTTCCCATATTCCGTAGTCTCTGGCTTTCACCCCGGCGAATGCTTGCGCCATAAAGAATACTTTTTTATCTCCAATTTCTCTCATGTTAAAAAGATACTTATCTGTTCTTCTGCCTTTATTATCAAATAGGTCTACAGTTCTTACAGCATCTATTTTATCAATGAGCTCATCTATTGAAGCAACTGTTTCCGCAATGTCATTCAGATCATCATTGGACTTTAATACAATAAGTCTTCCCCCGGTCTTTGCAAAATTTCTTAGAAGTTTTATTGTGCTTTTTCTTAGAGTCATATTTGAAGGCACAATAACCGTGGAATACTCCATTTGTCCCATATTAAAAAGACCATTCCCTTTATCTGCAGCATCCTCATTAGCCAGAGCTTCAGAAATATAATCAAAGTCAAATCCCCCGGTTATAAGCCTCTCGCAAAGCTCCTCAAATTCTCTTTTCATTGATTTTTGCTTTGAAAAGTGAGTTTCAGAAGGTCCCAGCAGTCTCCAAAAACTCTCAATTGGATGTATTACACCAATTTGGGTGACCGGTTTCCCTTTGGTTAACATATAGTTTACTCTGCCAAAGTAATCCTCAATATAAGAAAACTCTTTATACCAGGGTGATTGCCAACCAATTGCCGCGGGATAATCTCTTTTCGCTTCTCCCTCCATAGTTGCCCAAGCAAGATGATGGACTCTTGTTGTTATACCAAGGGCAGCCTGCCAGTCTCCTGCCAGTTTGTAGCCTTTAAAGTCAAAATTCCACTGTGTAACCCCATACTCCTCGCTGAGAGCGCCTTCAAGTCCGTACTGATGAACGACACTTGTCACCTGTTTGGCGGTGGTAAACTCCCTGATATCACGAAGGTTGTCCATTCCCGGCAAGCTAAATTCCTTATAATGCCGCATCGCTTCCCCAACAGCATCAGCCTGGGCTTGCAAACTTTCCTCCCCTAAAATATGCCCTGCGTATGCTATATTATTCTCTTTGCACCATGCTCCGATCTGCCTATGATAAGCTTCGTTGTACAATTCTGTACACGCTTCATATAAATAGTATCTGATATCAGCCCCTGAACCATCCCAAAAGACATAAGGCAGTGATTCAAAAAAATTTAACCCTGATATTTTTTCAAAGCGCTTTGGAAGTTTTTCTGTAAAAGGAATCCTTAAATCGCCTTTGCTATCAGAAAATTTTGGACGAATAAAACCTGTAATATTGGGCTCATCAGTAAAAATAGAAGGGATTGTCTTCCCAAATTCTTCACCGACAGCTCGTTTATAGCGTTTATGAGTAATTTGCAAAAAATATGCAATTGCCTCCGGATTCATGGTATCAACATAGGTTTGATTATTGCGCCAAGGGGATTCCTTTTCTACTACTTCGAACGCGTACCACTTCTCGTCCCCGTCAAGGTCAATAATTGCCCCGTTTTTTCGCTTTAGATTGTAAGAATAAAGTAGTCTTCCTTCTGCATTCTTGTTTTGCGTAAGCACCAAAAATCTCTTTCGATAGTTCAGGTTTTTAGTTACAATGCCTCCTCCAAATCCGGAAGCATACCTGTCTTCATCATACACATAACAAAGCATATCATTTTGTTTGGCTTTTTCAACACAGTACTTGATCAAATCCATAAATTCATCTGATAAGTACTCATTTTTTAAGCCGACTCTGACATGTACATGAAATCCGCCAAAACCCATTTCCTTAAAATATTGAATTTGTTCATCAATCATTTCTTTCGTAATAAGACCATTCCATGACCAAAAAGGCGCCCCACGATAACATGACGACGGATTTAAGAACTCGTCCTTGGCTATTTTATTCCCAGAATTTGTATAAATCATAGTATCCTCCAAAAATTGATATTGCTATTTATTCCTCTTAAAAGTATATTGATTCTTCCACCGGTTGTGCTAGCATAATAATTGACTGCCATTCGGCAAATATTGATATTTAAAATTTTGGGGTGCTTTATATGAATGCATACTTTGAAACGCTTATAGATTCAGAAATCAGATTTTTCTTTGATGGAATAGGAATATACTACTGTTTCGAGGGCAATGGCCTTTCTCTGGATGGAAAAAAAGAATTTTCACTCCATACAAATCAATTTGTGCTAGCCTGTGGAAAAGGTATGGTCATGTTAAAAGCTGATAAGAAATATCATGGACCGGCCAGAATACTCAGAGTTGATTTTTCGAGAAATGAGTTGGAAAAATCCCTATCTTATCTGGAAAACAGGGCTGATTTTAAAGATTTATCACTGTTTTTGGCAATTAAAAACAATTACGGTTTAAAAAATATTTTGAATGACGACAATGCGCTAAATGTTTTTCATCTCATTTATCTCATCACTCACGAGTTTAATCACAACACTGTAGGAAGCGATGTGATTTGTTGTAATACACTTTCAAGTCTGGTTTTGATTACATCAAGAATCTACAGCTATAGCAAAAATGAGAGTTTAAATATGGTAACTTCTAAAGCTGATATTGACTATATTCTAAAGTACATCTATCAAAATATAGCTGCAGATTTATCCCTCAAAACCCTTGCCGAAATCCTGGGTTATTCAAGAGAACATCTCTGCCGCTATTTTAAAAAAGAGACTAATACTAATCTGTCAAAATACATTGCTTCTCAACGAGTCAAGCGTGCAATAAGTCGGATGGATACAGATGAATTCACCATTAGTGAAATTGCTGAGTATGCGGGTTTTTCTTCCGTTTCATCTTTTGAACGCAATTTCAAGAGAATCACGGGAAAGAGCCCATCAGAATATAAAAGGAATCAACTATCATCACTTAAGAATAAAAGATGATAGTTGGACAAACAGCTCCTTTATTTGTTCTTTGGCGTATTCTAAGGCTTCTTCAGCAAACTATTGCAGCTGCCATCCTGATCTTCATTTTTTGAATTCTTTGAATCATAACCTGCCCCCTGAACTATCTTAAAAAGACCGGCAAAAGCCGGTCCTTAAACTGCTGTATCTGAAACTATTTGATGAAACCAACCTGTGAACTTATCTTTTCAATCTGTTCATCTTTCTTTTTGTTATACTCTACTTTTTTCTCCTCAAAATAATTTCTTCCTTCACTGTCAATGGAAACAATTAGTGGTCCGAACTCTTTTACCCGACAGTTCCATAGTGTCTCTGGCATTCCCAGGTCTCTCCACTCAGCTCTTTCTATTTCTTCAACTTCAACCGCGGCTACAACAGCATTTCCAGCTGGAAAGACACAGTGTATTGCGCCAAACTCTTTGCATGCTTTTGCCGTGTTTTCTTTCATACCACCTTTCCCAACAATAACACGTACTCCTGTGGTTTTTACAAATTCATACTCAAACTTTTCCATTCTCATAGAAGTCGTAGGCCCGACAGATACCATCTCAAATTTGTCATTTTCGAGAGGTCTTATAATAGGTCCGGCATGGAGGATTGCTTCATTTCTCACATCAACAGGTATTTCCCTCCCTTCTTCTACAACCCTTCTATGTGCAACATCTCTGCAGGTTGTTATATGTCCACTAAGATATACTATATCTCCGATTTTTATATCTTTAAGATCTTCAGCCGAAACAGGGGTTACCAGTATTTTTATTCCATCTCTATTATCTACCATAACAATCCACCTCTCTTCAATCCAATGTGCATCCACTGTGAGTTGTGATCTCATAGTTAAGGTCTTTATCAAAAATGATATGTCCTCTTCTATGGCTCCAACATCCTACATTTACTGCAACTCCTATAGCAGATGGATGTCGTGCTGTGTTTTCAATATTTACTCCCATAACAGAGTATTTTCCGCCCATACCCTGCGGTCCTAGCCCTATAGCATTGATGCCGTCTTCAAGCAGCTTTTCCATCTGAGCAGCACGTTCATTTTCATTATGGGATCCAATGGGTCTCATAAGAGCTTTTTTTGACAATAATGCTGCAGTTTCAACCGAAGTGGCAACACCTACTCCTACAAGAAGTGGGGGACAGACATTTAGTCCATAACTTGTCATTCTGTCCAATACAAATTTTGTAACACCTTCATATCCTTCGCCGGGCATAAGGACTGTTGCATTTCCCGGCAGTGTGCATCCGCCACCAGCCATATAAGTGTATATTTCGCACTTGTCTGAGTGTGGAACAATATCCCACCATACAGTTGGCGTGCCTTTTCCAACATTTTTTCCTGTGTTGTATTCGTCAAATGTCTCAACTGAATTATGACGCAGAGGAGTTTCTTTTGTTGCCTTTATTACAGCTTCTTTTAATAATTCCTCAAGATCATCTATAAGCGGAAAACCCGTACCACATTTCACCCAAAACTGAAGGACGCCGGTATCCTGACATGACGGCCTGTCCAGCTTTACTGCTAATTCCTGATTTCTGAACATGGTATCATAGATAACCTTCGCCATGGGACTGTCTTCTTTATCTTTAAGTTCCTCCAGTTT
>JAEEGJ010022301.1_pt1 | contig 13465 bp, 23 predicted proteins | sample 8958761 | NCBI WGS metagenome assembly JAEEGJ01 (sample SAMN16246546, study PRJNA631951) | gut metagenome | biome: gut microbiome; feature: rumen; material: RS-attached | host: Bos | place: Iran: Karaj | collected 2018-10
TGATTCAATTTTTTCTAAAGCACTGCTTGAAAAACGATGTGCTCTAATTGTTAATTTTTTTTCTAATTTTCCGTTACCAAGTATTTTGATACCGTCAAGTTGTTTCTTAACAATTTTCATTTCTTTTAATAATTCTGGAGTTACTACATCTCCATCATTAAATCTATTTAAATCACTTAGATTAACTGGAGCATAAGTGATTTTAAAATTATGGTTATTAAATCCTCTATGAGGAAGTCTACGATATAAAGGAAGTTGTCCTCCTTCGAATACTGGATTAATTGAAGCTCCGCTTCTAGCTTTTTGTCCTTTGTGACCCTTTCCACTAGTTTTACCTAGTCCAGATCCAGGTCCACGTCCTACTCTCTTACGAGAACTAGTAGCACCTTCGTTTTTAGTTAATTCATGTAATTTCATCCTAAAATCTCCTCTTTAGTTTTGCCTCTTAATTCGCAAACTTTTTCAATAGTTTTTAAGCTTTTTAATCCATTTAATGTAGCGTTAACCATATTAATTTTTGTTCTAGATCCTAATGATTTAGAAACTATATCTTTAACTCCTGCTAATTCTAATACTGCACGTACAGCACCACCAGCTATGATACCAGTACCACGAGATGCAGGTTTTAGAACTACACGAGTTGCTCCCTTAATACCAATTGTTTCATGTGGTATTGTTCTATCTTCAACGATAGGTACTTTAATTAAGTTCTTGTTAGCCTTATTTAAAGCTTTACTAACTGCTTCTGGAACTTCAGCAGCTTTACCTATACCAAGACCAACTAAACCTTTTTTGTTGCCTACAACTACTACAGCTTGGAATCTTCTTTGACGTCCACCTTTAGTAACTTTAACAACACTTTTTACTTCAACAACATTTTCAATGAAATCTGATTTAGCTTTACGATCAGTTCTTTTTACTTTATCGTGTTTCTTATCAAATTTCTTTTCTGGTTGTTTTACTTCTTTAACATTTTCTTGTTTATTTTCTTGTTCTTGCATAAATACCTCCTATTAGAATTCTAATCCTTTACTACGAGCGGCATCTGCTAATGCTTTTACACGCCCATGATATAAATAGCCTCCACGGTCAAAAACAACTTTCTTGATTTTTAACTTTTTAGCTTTTTCAGCGATTAGTTCTCCTACTTTGGTTGCATCTTCAATATTATTAGTTTTAGACTTTAATTCTAATGTAGATGCGCTAGCTAAAGTATTTCCTGTTTCATCATCTATTAAAGCTGCATACATATTTGTATTTGAACGATATATAGATAATCTAGGAATAACAGAAGTACCACTTAAAGCTTTTCTAAGTCTATCATGTCTTATAGCTCTTGCTTTATTTCTTGATTCTTTTTTTATCATATAAGTTTACGTCCTACTTAGCTTTTTTACCTTCTTTGCGACGAACATGTTCTCCGACGTAACGAATGCCTTTACCTTTATAAGGCTCAGGTTTTCTAACCTTTCTAATATTTGCTGCAAATTCTCCAACTAATTCTTTACTAATACCATTAACAGTTATTTCAGTATTGCTTTTAACATCAACTGTAACTCCTTGTGGTATTTCAAGTTCAACTGGATGAGAATATCCTGCATTAATTACTAATGTTGTACCACGTACATTGAAACGATAACCAACACCAATAATTTCTAAATCTTTATGATATCCTTTGTTAACACCAGTTAACATATTGTTAATATTAGCATTCATAGTACCATGTAATTGCTTTGTAGGAATTAAATCATTTTCTCTTGAAACATGAATTTCTCCATCTTTAACTTCAACATTAATTCCGTTAGCAATCTTAGTACTTAATTCACCTTTTTTTCCTTTTACAGTTAAAACTCTATCATTTAATTCAACTGTAACGCCATCTTCAATTTTTAAGATTCTATTTCCGATACGACTCATTTTATCACCTTACCAGATATATGCTAATACTTCTCCACCAAGTTTTTGTTTACGAGCTTCTTTATCGGTCATGATACCTTTAGAAGTTGAAATAATTGCTATACCAAATCCACCAAGTACTTTTGGTAATTCAGTAGCTTTTGCATAAACTCTTAATCCTGGTTTTGAAATACGTTTTAATCCAGTTATTACCCTTTCTTTTTTAGCACCATATTTTAGTGTTAAAACTAGTGTAGATTGAACATCATCTTTTTCAATTTGATATTCTTCAATAAAACCTTCGTCCTTTAGAATCTTAGCAATTTCTAATTTTGTTTTGGAAATAGGCATTTTTACTTCTTTATATTTCATTGCAACTGCATTACGAATTCTTGTAAGCATATCTGCAATTGGGTCTGTTACTACCATTTATAATTCCTCCTTTTTCCTTCCTACCAGCTTGATTTCTTAACGCCTGGTATTTGTCCTTTATATGCTAATTCTCTAAAGCATATACGACAGATTCCATATTTTTTTAAAACACTATGAGGTCTTCCACAACGACTACATCTTGTATATTCTCTAACTTTGAATTTTTTTGGACGTTGTTGCTTAATAATCATACTTTTCTTAGCCATAATATACCTCCGTTATTTCTTGAATGGAACGCCTAATAGTTTTAATAACTCATAAGCTTCTTCATCTGTTTTAGCAGTTGTAACTAAAACGATATCCATTCCACGTACCTTTACTATATTATCAAAATCAATTTCTGTAAAAATTAATTGCTCTGTAATACCAATTGTATAATTACCTCTCTTATCAAATGCACGATTTGATAGACCTCTAAAATCACGAGAACGAGGAAGAGTAATACTAATTAACTTATCTAAGAAGTTATACATTGCTTCTCCTCTTAATGTAACTTTACAACCAATTGGTTGTCCTGCTCTAATTTTAAATGATGCTATTGATTTTTTAGCTTTTGTAATAATTGGTTTTTGACCAGTAATAGCTTCAAGATCAGCCATAGCAGCATCTAAAAGTTTAGAATTGTGTGATGCGTCACCGCAACCGATATTAACTACAATCTTTTCTAGTTTTGGAGCTTCCATTACGCTTTTGTAATTAAACTTCTTAACTAGTTCAGGTTGAATTTCTTTTAAATATTTTTCTTTTAAACGATTCATCTTCTAGTCTCCTTCCAATTATTTAGCTTTTTTAGGGCTTTCCTTTTTTTCTTTCTTTTTAGGTTCAGCCTTTGTCTTAGCCTTTTCTTCTTTTTTAGCTGATGCTCCAATAACTTTTACATTAGAAGCATCGATTTTAGCTTCACGTTCAACTATTCCACCATTTTCACCAGCACCATTTGGTTTTAAATGTTTCTTACGAAGATTAACACCTTCTACAACTACTTTGTTTTCATTTTTGAATGTTCTTAGTACTTTACCTTCTTTACCTTTATTAGCACCGGCAATTACTAATACTTTATCTCCTACTTTTACTCTCATGTTAACCTCCTATAAAACCTCTTTCGCTAAAGATACAATTTTCATATAATCTTTATCACGAAGTTCTCTTGCTACTGGTCCAAATACTCTGGTTCCAATTGGAGTTTTATCATCTCTAATTAAAACGCAAGCATTGTCATCAAATTTAATATAAGATCCATCGTCACGTCTTATTCCTTGACGAGTTCTTACGATAACTGCTTTAACTACCTTTTTAGCAGGTACTGTTCCATTAGGAGTTGCTTTCTTTACAGTACCTACAACAACATCACCAATGTTAGCAGTTTTAACTTTACTTCCACCAAGTACTCTGATTACTAATAATTCACGAGCACCTGAGTTGTCAGCAACTTTTAATCTACTTTCAGTTTGTACCATATTTACCTCCTATAATGAAACTCTTTCTTCTACGATTTCTTTTAGGAAAAACTTCTTAGTCTTTGAAATAGGTCTAGTCTCAACGATTCTAACTACATCGCCACGTTTAGCTTTGTTAGCTTCATCATGAGCAGTATATTTTTTACTATATTTAACTCTCTTACCATATTTAGGATGAGTTTTATAAGTTTCAACTAAAACTGTAATAGTTTTGTCGTTTTTATCACTGATAACTTTTCCGACAAACTCTTTTGCAAATTTCTTATCTTCCATACTCTATACCTACTTTCCTAACTCACGTTCACGAATGATAGTCTTCATTCTAGCAACGTCTTTTCTTAATTCATTTAATCTAGATGGTTTTTCCAAATTACCGGCAGCTTGTTGAAAACGTAAATTAAATAGTTCTTCTTTAGCTTCTTTAATTTTCTTTTCGATATCTTTTGTTTCTAATTTTCTAATATCTTTAGTTTTCATTAGTCTCACCAGCCTTTTCTTTCTTTACAAATTTAGTTTTAATTGGTAATTTGTGAGATGCTAATCTAAATGCTTCTCTTGCAACTTCTTCAGTTACTTCACCAATTTCAAACATAATTTTTCCTTCTTTAACAACAGCAACCCATGAATCAACGGCTCCTTTACCAGAACCCATTCTAACTTCAAGAGGTTTCTTTGTCTTTGGCATATGAGGGAAAATATTAATCCATATTTTACCTCCACGTTTCATATAACGTGTCATAGCAATACGAGCAGCTTCTATTTGATTAGAAGTAATCCAAGCTCCTTCTTTTGCCATTAAGCCATATTCACCAAAATGTAATTCTTTATTACCTTTTGTTTTTCCTTCATATTTTAATCTGTGAACTCTTCTATATTTTGTTCTTGAGGGTATTAACATTATTAATTACCTCCTTTTTTCTTTGAAGGAAGGATTTCTCCTTTATAAATCCAAACTTTAACACCAATCTTACCGAATGTTGTATCAGCTTCAGCGAAACCATAATCAACATCAGCTCTTAGTGTATGTAGAGGAATTGTTCCTTCAGTATAACCTTCGCTACGAGCTATATCAGCACCTGCTAAACGTCCAGATACTAAAGTTTTAATACCTTTAGCTCCAGCTTTTAAAGTGTTTCTAATAGCTGTTTTTTGAGCCATACGGAATGATGCACGATTCTCAATTTGTTTAGCAATATTCATTGCAACTATTTGAGCATTTAAATCTACATTTTTAATATCAATGATAGATACTTGTACATCTTCATCTACTAAGTCAGATAATTTCTTCTTCAATTTATTTATTTCTTCTCCACCACGGCCAATTACTACGCCTGGTTTAGCAGTGTGAATAATAACTTCACATCTCTTTTTATTTCTTTCAATTTCTATTTTAGAAACTGAGGCATCTTTTAAAAGCTTTTCTAGATATCTTCTAATTTTTGTATCATTAGCTAAAAATCTAGCGAAATCTTTTTTATCTGCCATCCATTTAGATTCCCAATCTTTATTAATACCTATTCTAAGTCCAACTGGACTAACTTTTTGTCCCATAAGTACCTCCTTAAGCCCTTTCTCCAACAACTACAGTTATGTGACTGTGTCTGTGGTAGTTTTGAGCAATACGTCCTCTTGAATCTGGAACGTTTCTCTTTAATGTTTTACCCATATCAATGCGAACTTCTTTAACATAAAGTTTTTCTTGATCTAGCTTGTTATTATTAACTGCATTTGCGATTGCAGAATCTAATACTTTTTTAATTAATCTTGCTTGTTTGTTACTCATGTTGTTTAAGATTGCTTGAGCTTCATTAACGCTCTTATTACGAATTAAGTCTGCAGTAAGACGAAGTTTAATAGGACTCATTCTTACTTCTTTAGCGATTGCTTTAATATCCATATTAATACCTCCTACTTACCAGTTTCTTTATTGTTACCATGTCCACCGAACTTACGTGTTAAAGAAAATTCTCCAAGTTTATGTCCAACCATATCTTCAGTTACATATACTGGAATAAATTCTTTACCATTGTGTACAGCAAATGTGTGACCAATAAATTCAGGAAAAATTGTTGAACGGCGTGACCAAGTTTTAATTACTTCTTTTTTTCCGCTTTCATTTAATTTTTGAACCCTTTTTAATAATCTATCAAAAACATAAGGTCCTTTTTTAACGCTTCTTGCCATTTATAATTCCTCCTATTTTCCATTCTTTCTTCTAACAATTAACTTGTCAGATGGTTTTCTCTTTCTTGTTTTATAACCCAAAGCAGGTTTACCCCATGGAGTAACTGGACCTTTACGACCGATTGGTGCACGTCCTTCACCACCACCATGTGGGTGATCATTAGGGTTCATAACTGATCCACGAACTGTAGGTCTAACACCTAAGTGACGTGTTCTTCCAGCTTTACCTAATTTAACTAATTCGTAATCTTCATTTCCAACTTCACCAACTGTTGCATAACATTTAGCAAGTATTTTTCTAACTTCACCAGATGATAATCTAACTAATACATAGATATCTTCACGGCCAAGTATTTGAGCGCTTGCACCAGCACTTCTTACTAATGCAGCTCCTTTTCCAGGTTTTAATTCAATGTTGTGTACATTTGTACCAACTGGAATGTTTCCAATTGGTAACGCATTACCAACGTGAATATCAACATTTTCTCCAGACATTACAGTATCATTTACTTCTAATGTCTTTGGTGCAATAATATATCTCTTTTCGCCATCAACATATGTTATTAATGCAATATTTGCTGAACGATTTGGATCATACTCAATTGCAGTTACAACACCTTTAACATCATATTTATCTCTTTTAAAATCGATAACACGATATTTTTGTTTAGCTCCTCCACCATGATGTCTAACAGTTATCTTACCTTGGTTATTTCTTCCACCAGATTTTTTAAGAGTTACTGTTAAGCTTTTTTCAGGTTTCTTTTTAGTTAATGCACTATTATCAAGAGTTGACATTTTTCTTCTAGCATTTGTTGTTGGTTTAAATGTTTTAATTGCCATAACTCTTACCTCCTAGTATTCAATTGTTTGACCTTTTTTCAAAGTCACAATTGCTTTCTTTTTGCGGTTAGTAAGTCCTGTATAACGACCAACTCTTTTTGTTTTAACATTAACATTGATTGTTCTAACATCAACAACGTTAACTTTAAACATTTTCTCAACCGCTTCTTTTATTTCAGTTTTATTACTTTTTGGATCTACATAGAAACAATATTGATTATTGTTTGCTGTAGCCATTCCAGATTTTTCAGTAATAACTGGTGCTTTAATAATTTCTAAATATTTTAAATTCATTTACTAAGCACCTCCTCAATTTTCTTTAGTGCTTCATTTTCGATTAATACGAAATCAGCAGAAACTAAATCTAGAACACTAACTTCAGGATATTCCATTAATAATACATTTCTTAAGTTTCTAGAAGATAAAATAACGTTTTCACTATATTTATCAACTACAACTAATACTTTCTTATCATTTATTTTTAATGTTTCTAATAATTTAGTCATTTCTTTAGTTTTTGGTGTTACAAATGCTAATTTATCAATAACTACTAATTCATTATCATTAGCTTTATAACTCCATGCAGATTTAAGAGCTAACTTAGCTTCTTTTCTGTTTTGTTTAATAGAGTAACTTCTTGGAACTGGTCCAAAGGCAACTCCACCGCCCTTCCATTGAACAGCTCTGATACTACCTTGTCTAGCATTACCTGTTCCTTTTTGTCTCCAAGGCTTTCTACCGCCACCACTAACTTCGCTACGATTCTTAGTTTTAGCAGTACCTTGTCTTAATGAATTTCTTGCAACTGTAATTGCATCTTTCATAACCTTATCATTAGGTTTAATACCGAATACTTCTTTATTTAAAGTTAAGTCATTAACTTTTTTACCAGTTTGATCAACTATTTCTAACTTTGCCATAATTTCCTCCTTTAAGATTACTCATTAACACTTTCTTCTTGAGCATTGTCAGTTTCAGAAGTCTCTTCAGCAGTTTCTTCTACTGGTTCGCTAGCTTCTTCTGCAACTTCCTCAGTTACTTCTTCAGCTGGAACTTCTTCAGTCTCTTGAACTGGAATTTCTACATAAGATATTAATTCGGTACCATTTGTCTTTTGATTTGGCTTTTTAACTGCGCTTTTAACAATAACCATTGAATATTTTGGTCCAGGAACATTTCCTTTTACGAAAAGGCAGTTGTTTTCAAGATCTATAGCAATAACTTCTAGATTTTGAATTGTTACTTGTGTGTTACCCATATGTCCTGGTAATTTCTTTCCAGGTAATACTCTCTTTGGTAACATTGTACCAAGTGAACCAACACCACGATGATATTGTGAACCATGTCCCATTGGTCCTCTTGTTTGATTGAAACGTTTAATAACGCCTTCAAATCCTTTTCCTTTACTAATACCAGTTACATCTACAAATTCACCAACTTCAAATTTGTCAGCTTTTAATAGATCACCTAAGTTATACTCACTGATATTAACTCCCCTTATTTCTTTTAAGAAGCGCTTAGGCGCTGTGTTTGCTTTTTTGGTATGACCATCTTTGGCTTTATTAGATACCTTACCTCTAACTGTATCAGTTGCTAATTGAATTGCTTCATAACCATCTGTTTCCATAGTTCTAATTTGTGTTACAACATTTGGTTCAACATAAATAACAGTTACAGGAATTAGTTTTCCATTAGTATCAAAAACTTGGGTCATTCCCATTTTTTTACCTAAGATTCCTTTCATATTATTTTTTCCTTTCTTTTTTCTTTTTCTTAGTTAAATTTGATTTGAATATCAACACCACTTGGTAAATCTAAACGCTTTAATGCATCTAGAGTTTCCTTACTTGGATTTTTGATATCAAGAAGTCTCTTGTGAGTTCTAATCTCGAATTGCTCACGACTATCTTTGTACTTGTGTACTGCTCTTAAGATTGTTATCTTTTCAATTTCAGTTGGAAGTGGTACTGGTCCAGATATTTCTCCACCAGATCTCTTAACTGTTTCAACAATCTTTGAAGTAGCATTATCAAGTATTCTGTGATCATAAGATTTTAACTTAACACGCACTTTTTCTTTTGACATCTTATTATCCTCCCTTCGCCTATATCTAGTATAGACTTGCTCCGTGTAAATAACCCGATTTCATTAAGACAACTACGCCTCGTGTATCGACAACCTTACACATCTAAGCAGCCATAACGTTATAATGATATCATAATAATATGCGATTTGCAAGGGAAAATTTAACTTTTTTCATTATTTTTTACAAGTAAAAAGAACTATAGCATTTAACTATAATTCTACCTTATTAACACTAATGTTTTTGAATAATTTATCTAATATTACTTTAAAACTATCTATATCACCAGTTGTATAAATAGTTAAATCGCCATTATTGTTAAATAAATTATTTTCTTTTAAAAAGCTATATACGTTCATTGTTATTCCATCGCTACTATTAATAATAGGACAAGATAAAATATTCTTCACTTCATCTTCTACTAATTTATAGTGAGTACACCCTAAAATAATTGATTTAACATTTTTATATTCTTTTAAATAATCGTTTAAAACTATACTAGTGTCTTTATTGCTTTCAATTAATGGCACTAATAATGGCGTATTTAGACTAATAACTTTAATATTATTATTTTTTTCTTTTATTTTTCTTTCATAAATGTTAGAGCTTATTGTTCTATTAGTTCCAATTACTAAAGTTTCATCAATATTTTGACTTAAGAATAGATCAACTGTTGCACCAATAACTCCAATAATAGGGATATTTGTTTCCTTTTTTAAATCTTCTATAACTGTTGATGAAATAGTATTACAAGCGACAACTATTAATTTAACATTTCTACTTTCAAAATACTTAATTATCCTCTTAGCAATAGTATAAAGTTCTTCTTTGGTTTTATCACCATAAGGACAGAATTTATTATCTCCTATATAAATATAGTTTTCATTAGGCATTTTTTCATATAAACTTTTTAGTACTGTAAGTCCACCAACACCCGAATCAAAAACTCCAATTTTTTTATTCACTCTCTTCACTCCTTAAATAATTATAGAAATTAAGGGCAACTTTAGATGGTAAAAACTTCTCTAATTCTTCCAAACTAGCTTGTTTCATATTATCAATTGTTTTATATTTTTTTAATAAATCTTTCTTCCTTTTTTCTCCTATACCATCTATATTATCAAGTATACTGGATAATGCACCTTTAGACTTAATATCTCGATGATATGTTATGGCAAAACGATGTACCTCTTCTTGCATTTTGCCCAAATGAATATATAGTTCTCTTTTATCTTTAATGGATACTTCACTTAAATCATCTAATACTAAGATACTTGTACGATGTTTATCATCTTTTTTTAATCCTACAATCTTAAATTTTAAGTTTAAGCTATCACATATTTCTTTGGCGGCATGAACTTGTAATTCTCCGCCATCAACAATAATTAAGTCTGGTAATATACCATCTTCCATTAGCATACGATAATATCTACGATATATCACTTCTTTCATTGCACTTAAATCGTCTTTATTTTCTTCTGTTATTTTATATTTGCGATATTCTTTTCTATTAGGTTTAAAATTATCAAATACTACTACTCCACCAACATAATATGTTCCAAAGAGATGTGAATTATCAAATACTTCTATTCTATTTAATTTATCTATATTTAAAATATCTTTTAAATCTTTTTCAGCTTCTATTAAAGATAAATTATTTTTCTTAATTAATTCTATCTTTTCTTCATAAAGCATCTTGGCATTAAAAGATGCCATATCAAGTATTTTTAAAACATCCCCTCTTTGTGGTTGTAATACCTTTATATTAAAATATTCCTCTAATACTTTAGAATCGATGTCATTAGATACTACTATTTCTTTTGGAAGTTCAAATTTATCATAAAATTCAATAATATATCTAAGTAAAAAATCATCCTTATCATAAATATTATCATATATTTGATAATATCTTCCAAAAATGACACCATTTCTAATAAATAATGTTTGAATAGATAGGCTGTCTTCATGATAATAGTATCCAAAACAATCAAAATTATATTTATGATTAGAATCAATAATCTGTTTAGTTAAAGTTTTGTCAATATCAGCTAAAACATTTCTTAATTCCAAAGCTTTTTCATAATTTAAGTTTTCACTAGCCTTATCCATTTCTTCTTTTATTTTGGAAGATATAATTTTAGAATCTCCCATTAAGAAATGATCTATTTCTTTTAACATATTAGTTATCGTTTCTTCTTCGATATGATTTTTGCAGTATCCTAAGCATTCTCCAATATGGTAATAAAGACATAAATTATTTTTTAATGTATTACACTTTCTTAAAGGATAAAGTCTATTTATTAACTCAACTGTTTTTCTAGCACTAAAAACACTAGGATATGGTCCATATAATTTGTTTTTATTTCCTTTAGTGTTCTTAGTTCTAATTATTTTTAATCGAGGATATTTTTCATTTGTTAATTCAATATAAGGATAAGTTTTATCATCCTTTAATAAAATATTGTATTTAGGAGAATATTTTTTAATTAGATTAATTTCAAGTATTAACGATTCAACTTCATTCGCAGTAATAATATATTCAAAATCATGAATGTTGTTTACTAATGCTAATGTTTTACCAGTATGTGAACCATTAAAATAACTTTTTAACCTATTTTTTAAGTTTTTAGCTTTACCGACATAAATGATATTGTTGTTTTTATCTTTCATCAAGTAACAACCAGGGTTTGTTGGTACAAGCGCTAGTTTTTCTTTAATCATAATACCCTCCTATAAAATTAATTTCCTAAGTATCTTTCCTCTTCACTAAAAATACAGCCGCAATATTTTTGACGATATATTCCAAGTTCACGGGCTTTATTTTGACCTTCTCTAAAATATGGTCTAAAATCTCTATAAACAAACTCTATATTATATTCTTTTGCTAATTCTTCACAAGTTTTAATAATTAATTCGTGTTTTTGATAAGGACTAATTAGTAATGTCGTTGAAAAGCAATCAAATCCATTTTCTTTAGCATATTTAACAGATTCTTCCAAACGCATTCTATAGCATTTACCACATCTATCTTCTAAATTAGGATAAACTTCTCTTACAAACATTCTAAGCCCATAAACATCATTGATAACTAGTGGAATATTAATAGACTTTAAATATTCTTCTAACGCTTCTTTACGTGCTTTATATTCCATATATGGATGTATATTGGGATTATAATAATAACATGTAATATCATAGTCATTTTTTAAATTCTCAATACACATGATAGAACATGGTGCACAACAGGTATGTAATAATATTTTCATAGTTTCACCTCAAATCGAATAGTAATTATAACATATTCTATTTCTTTTTTAAATCAAATCTATAAATTGCAACTAATGTTAATATAACTTCTAAGAAGGTAGCGATAGCACCTGCATAGGCACTAACTATTAAATTATAAATAGTTACTGATGATGCTGCAAAAAGTTGGCATCTTCTTGTTACCTTTAATTTTTTTTGCCAAAGTCCATAGGTATTTAAGCCAATACCCAACATAGGAATTAAACTATAAATCCTATTATAGCTTAAAATGCTTAATCCTAGCATAATAATTAAAATTATGATAAGTACAAATTTAGGTACTTCTCCATTTTTATATCTTCCATACCAAAAATTTCTAACAATACACATAAAATACATTAATAGTCCAGAATATGCTCCTAATGTTATATATTGTAGTGAATATGCTAAATTGGCATAATTTTGATATTTTAAAATATTCTTTTTGCGATTAATTCTAAAACTTAGTCCTAAAAAAATTAACGCGATAATTCCGAATAATTGTGCAATTATAAAGTCGTAATTCATATCTTTCCTACTTTATTTCAACTAATACTGGATTGTGATCGCTAATAGTTACATCATCATATTCTTTTTCTAATTTAATAGCCTTATTTACTTTTAGACTCTTAGATACAAATATATAATCGATAGCTTTATTTTTGTACGTATTTCCAACATTATTAGTAACAATCAAATTATTATTATTCTTAAATTCATCAACAATCTTATTTTTATCCATATTGAAATCGCCAAGAACAATTAACATTTCTTTTTGTTCTAATTCTTCATTAATAATTTTAGTTAAAATACTAAGTTCTATCTTTCTTGTTTCATCATGCTGATGATCTAAATGTGTATTTATTACTAAATATTGGCCATTATGATAAATGATGTGTGAAATTGTACATATTCTTGGATATTTAGTGTTTGGTAATTTTGTACCTAATTTATTAACATTTTCACTCAGTGAATATGTCTTATATTTAATTATTTTTATATTCTTACTTAAAAAAAGAGGGTTATATTCATTAGATAATCCAAAACTATATCTTGATTCACCAATAATATTATATTTATTTAACTTTTTCTTAAAATATTTTAATTCTTTGTTGGTAATTTCTTGCATACCAATAATATCTGGTATGTTTTTATTAAACATGTCTATCGTCATCATAAGTCTTTTTTCAAGTACTTTATTCAAGAATATATCTCTTGTGTTTTTGAAATTGAAAGTCATTATTTTCATACATTCACCTATCTTGAAGAAATAATATTTTCTTCT
>JAEEGJ010022306.1_pt1 | contig 13463 bp, 12 predicted proteins | sample 8958761 | NCBI WGS metagenome assembly JAEEGJ01 (sample SAMN16246546, study PRJNA631951) | gut metagenome | biome: gut microbiome; feature: rumen; material: RS-attached | host: Bos | place: Iran: Karaj | collected 2018-10
ATGCTCACAAGGGCGAACCTCCTTCTCCTTGAGGAGCCGACCAACCAGCTTGACAGCCCCTCGAGGGAGGCGCTCGAAAACGCGCTTGCCGAGTATACCGGCACCGTAATGATCGTCACGCACGACAGGTATCTCGTCAACCGCCTCGCCGACAGGATATTCCATATGACCGAGAACGGGCTTACCGAGTACGTCGGCGGCTATGACGATTATCTCGAGGCGCTCCGGGAGCAGGAGGAGAACGCGCCCGCGCAGGCGGAGAAGCCCCTTTCGCAAAACGCCATCGATTATAAGGAAAAGAAGGCGCTCAAGAGCGAGCTCGGCCGCGCAAGGAACGCCGCCGCAAGGGCGGAAAAGGCCGTCGCCGAAAAAGAGGCGGAGCTTGAGAGCCTGAACCGCGAGCTCGAAAGCCCGGCGGTCTCGTCCGATTACAAGAAAGCGGGCGAGATTTCAAAGAAAGCGGACGCCGTAAGGCAAACGATCGAAAAGCTCTACTCCGAATGGGAGAGGGCGGAGGAAAGGCTCAAAGAGCTTTCGGACGATCAAATCACAGAATAATGAGGAAAGTATAAATTGACAAAGAAAAAAACAACCAAAACAAGACCCAAACTCAAAATAATCCCCCTTGGCGGTCTCGGCGAGATCGGCAAGAACATGACCGTCATTGAATACGAGAACGATATCATAGTCGTCGACTGCGGTCTTTCATTCCCGGATGAGGATATGCTGGGCGTCGATCTGGTCATACCGGATATGACGTATCTTGAGGATAATTTCGACCGCATACGCGGCTTCGTCATAACCCACGGGCACGAGGACCATATCGGCGCCGTGCCCTACGCGATGCAGAAATTCGACGTGCCCTTCTACGGCTCAAGATTCACGCTCGCGCTGATAGAGCACAAGATGGAGGAGCATAAGATAAAGCGCGCCGACTTAAGGACGGTCGTCGCGGGGGACGTGGTGCAGCTCGGCTGCTTCAAGGTGGAATTCATAAAGGTCAGCCACTCGATCGCGGGCGCGCTCGCCGTCGCGGTGACTACGCCCGTCGGCGTGGTGATCCACACGGGCGACTTCAAGGTGGACTACACCCCCGTGGATAACGAGCCCATCGACATCGCGCGCTTCGCGTATTACGGCTCGAAGGGCGTGCTCGCCCTTATGATGGATTCGACCAACGCCGAATTCCCCGGCTCCACCCCGTCCGAGCTCGCGCTCGGCGGCACCTTCGAGAAGGTGTTCGACACCGCGGAGGGCAGGGTGATCGTCGCCTCGTTCGCCTCCAACGTGTACCGCATACAGCAGGTGGCGGACGTCGCGATTCGGCATAACAGGGTGCTCTGCTTCCAGGGCAGGTCCATGGTAATGATCGCGAGGATCGCCATGGAGCTCGGGTATCTGAGCATACCGGAGGAGAGCATCGTCGAGGTGGAGAAGCTCAAGAACTACTCCGACAGCCAGGTATGCGTTTTCACCACCGGCTCGCAGGGCGAATCGATGAGCGGGCTTTTCCGCATGGCGAACGCGAACCATAAGCTCAATATCGGCAAGGGCGATACCGTCGTCATCTCCGCCTCCGCCATACCCGGAAACGAAAAGGCGGTCGGCAAGGTCATCAATCAGCTGTTCATGCGCGGGGCAAACGTGGTCTATGACCGCCTTGCCGACGTGCACGTGTCCGGTCACGCCAGGCGTGAGGAGCTTAAGCTCATGATGCGCCTCATAAAGCCTAAGTTCTTTATCCCCGTCCACGGCGAAGCGAGGCATCTGCACCATCACGCGCTGCTTGCCGCCTCCCTCGGGATAAAGGAATCGAACGTTTTCGTAATGGATACCGGCGCCGTGCTCGAGCTCTCCGGCAGGAGCGGCAAGCTCGTCGGCTCCGTGCCCTCCGGCAGCGTGCTGGTGGACGGCGCGGGCGTGGGCGACATCGGCTCCGCGGTGCTCCGCGAAAGGCGCCTGCTCTCGCACGACGGCATGTTCGTAATGGTCATCGCGATAAAGCGGTCCACGGGCGAACTCGCGGCGGAGCCCGAGATCATCTCAAAGGGCTTCGTCTATTCCAAGGACGCGGACGAGCTCATGGAAGAGGTAAAGACGATCGCGCGCGAACAGTCGCTCGCTTTCGCTTACGCCGACCGCACCGAATGGGGCAACATCAAAAACGCCGTCAAATCCGGCGTAAAGAGCTGTCTCGTTAAGAGGACGGGACGCACGCCCCTCATACAGCCCATTTTCATGGAGGTGGAATGATGGTTTACGATAAGGCGAACGAACTCGCTCGGGAAATAAAGGAAAGCGCCGAATACAAGCGCTACGCCGCCGCCAAGGAGAACGTGGCGGAGGGCAGCGCGACGAAGGCGCTCCTTGCCGAATATAAGAAGCTCCAGCTCCGCGCGCAGGCGGCATACGTCGCGGGCGAGCAGGATGAGGAAACGCTCGACAAGCTCCGCCGAATGGGCGAGCTCCTGCAGATGGATAAGGACGCCTCGGAATACCTGATCGCGGAATTCACTCTGAGCCGTATGCTCGGGGATATCTACAAGATACTTGCCGACGCCGCCGGGATGGATCTCGGCGCGTTGGGCGAATGATCCCACGAAAGGATAAACAATGAGCCTTTTCAAAAAGCAATTCATGCGCCCCGACGACGGGGACGATATCGAGATCGCGGCGGACGGGATAGTGATAGAGCCCCCCGCGGATGCGGCAGAACCCGCGCCCGAGGATGCGGCAGAGCCCGCGCCAGAGGAGGCGGAGGAGCCCGCGCCCGAGGAGGCGGAGGAGCCCGCGCCCGAAGAGGCGGAGGAGCCCGTCGCCGATGAGGATGAGATCGTTACCGAAGAGGAAGCGATCGACATTTCGCCGGAGGTCGCGAAGACGGCGGTATTTCCCGTCGTCGACAAGCCCCCGCAGATCAATATGAACACGCAGGAGATCGAGATAACGCGTGAGATCGTGCTGGACGACAGCATGATCAAGGACGCGAAAAAAGGCAAAAAGCGCAGGAAGATGGATCCCGCAAAGAAGGAAATGCTCCTTAAAACTTGGAGCAAGATAAGCCCCGCCGCGGCGTTTATCTGCGCGCTCCTTATAACGTTTATCGTTGTAAGGGTCGGCGTAAAGGTCGTTTACAACAAGCTCGCGCAGCCTGTCGACCCATCCGATCCCACGCCCGTAGTGGTGGAGATCCCCAAGGGCAGCGGCGCTTCCGCGATAGCGAAGATACTCTATGAAGCCGGCGGCGAGGGTAATCCCGGGCTCATAAAGAACAAGGCGGTGTTCAAGGTCTACGTCGACTTCATGAACAAATCGTCCGGACTCAAGGCGGGGACGTACATACTTTCCCGCAACATGAGCATCAGCGATATTGTAAACATCATCTGTACGGGCAATCCGCCGAGGGCTTCCGTCAAGTTCACCATTTCGGAGGGCATGACGGTGGAGGCGATCGCCAATAAGCTCGTCGAAAAGGGCATACTCAAATCCGGCGACAGGTTCCTGGAGCTGTGCAAAACGGGCAAAGCCTTCACAAACAGCCATTGGTTCGTGAAGCAGCTCGTCGACGAGGGCAGACCCGACCGCGTCTATATGCTGGAGGGCTACCTCTTCCCCGATACTTACGAGGTCTATGAGGATGCCACGGAGGAAGAGGTCATCACAAAGATGCTCGACCGCTTCAACGAGATCTACTCGAGGAAGTACATCGAGCGCGCGGAAGAGCTCGACCTTACCATGGACCAGGTGGTCATACTCGCATCCATTATAGAAAAGGAAGCGAAGCCCTTCGACTTCAACAAGGTCTCCGCGGTCTTCTATTCGAGGACGGCGCTCGATATGCCCCTCTACTCCGACGCGACCCTCGGCTATATCTTAAAGACCAACGCGATGGAGTTCTCTCCGGCGGAGCTCGATACCGATTCCCCCTATAACACCTATAAGTACAAGGGACTGCCCGCCGGACCCATTTCGAATCCCGGCGTCGCCGCGATAGAGGCCGCCCTCTATCCCAACGAGCAGTACATAGAGGAAGGCTACCTCTTCTTCTGCCTTATGGATCCCAACACCGGCGCGCTCGTATTCGCCAAGACCGCGGAGGAGCATGCCGCCAACGTTGAAAAGTACAGACCGCTCTGGGGCAATTGAAGCCGGGAGGACGCTCAATATGACCAAGCTCGAGCTGCTCGCTCCCGCGGGCAATACGGAAAGGTTCAGGACCGCGATAAGATACGGCGCGGACGCCGTCTATTTGGGTCTGCCCGCGTTTTCGCTCCGGAACCTTGCGGATAATTTCAGCCTCGAAACCCTGCCGGAAACGGTCGGATACGCGCATGACCGCGGCGTAAAGGTGTTCGTCACGGTCAATTCCTTCGTGCGGGAGGCGGAGCTTGAGCCCCTTCGCGAAACGCTGCGCCTTCTCCCCGGCACCGGGGCGGACGCGCTCATAGTCAACGACCCCGCCGTGATATCGATCTGCCGGAGGGAGATCCCCCAAATGCCGCTCCACCTTTCCACACAGGCGAACACCCTTAATTCGGAAACGGCAAAATTCTGGTTCGATCAGGGCGTAAAAAGGATAGTCCTCGCAAGGGAGCTCACGCTTGAAGAGGTCAAGCGCATCCGCGCCAATACCCCCGAAGAGCTCGAGCTCGAGGTATTCGTCCACGGCGCAATGTGCGTCAGCTACTCGGGCAGATGCCTCCTGTCGAATTACATCGACGGGCGCGACTCCAACCGCGGCGAGTGCGTGCAGCCCTGCCGCTGGAAGTACGAATTCCGCGAAGCCGGAAAGAACGGCGAATGGTTCGGGCTCGATGAGGACGCATCGGGGAGCTATATCCTGAATTCCCGCGATATGTGCCTCGCCCCGTATCTTAAGGAGATCGCGGACGCCGGCGTTTCCTGCATCAAGATAGAGGGCAGGATGAAGTCCATACTCTACGTCGCGACCGCCGTGAACGCCTACCGAATGGCGCTCTCCGGCGCGCCGACCGAGACCGTTATGAGGGAGCTGTTAAGGCTCTCCCACCGCCCGTACACAACGGGCTTCGCCTTCCGCGAGAGCGAAAAATGCAGAGAAAGCAAGTCTGGAGAGACCAAAAGCCTTCCCCTTGGGGGGAAGGTGTCAGCGGAGCTGACGAATGAGGGGTATGATTTTTGCGGAATTTCCAAGGGAAATTTCAACGCCGTTTACGGGCAGAACCCCGGGGAGCTCATGGAGTATGAGACCGGCGGCTACACGCAGGAGGCGAAGATCGCCGCTGTCGTGCTCGAATACGACGGGGAAAAGCGCGAAGCCCTCATAGAGCAGCGCAATAACTTCAGGCTCGGCGAAAGCCTCAATATCCTCGCCCCGTCCGACGTAACGCGCTCGTTTACCGTCTCCGCCATCCGCACGGAGGAGGGGGAGAGCCGCGATTCCGCTCCCCATCCCAAGGAAAGGCTTTGGATCGCCTGCCCGGAACCGGTCGCCCCGGGTGATATACTCAGGCAGCTTTAGCCGACTGATGAGGGGCGACGTCAAAGCAGTTGATCCTTCTCATTAGCTGAAAGGTCAATCGTCCCCCAATATGCTATAATCAAGCTGTAAAGGGTCAAAACCCATATAAACATGAAACTAATCTGCAGGAGAAAGAAAGCATGAAACACGCAAAAGCAAAGATGACGATCGTTTCGCTCATCCCGTTCATACTGTTCTTCGCTGCGGGAATAATGGAGGCAATTGTTGCAATAGGGTACAAGATCGATCCCTATCATTGGTTTGAACACCCGCTCACCATTGTTGTGGCGCTGCTGGCTATCGCGGGGATGATCGCATCCGTTGTGTGCTTTGTCTGTGTCAGGATAATGCTCAAAGTGTCGGGTGAATCTGCTCCTTTTGCCGAGGTCATGTCGATAATTGGGCTGTTGTTGCCCGTGGTGATCATCTTGGTACTTGTGATTCGTGAACTAATTATAAATATGAAACAAATTTAACGGAGGAAATAAATCATGAACAAAATGACGGTCAAGGATATTAACGTAACCGGCAAGCGCGTACTCGTGCGCGTCGACTTCAACGTGCCCCTTAACAAGGAGCTCAGGATCGACGACGAGAGCCGTATTTTAGGCGCTCTCCCCACGATCAAATACCTTGTAGAGCGCGGCGCAAAGGTCATCCTCTGCTCGCATCTCGGACGTCCCAAGGGCAAGTTCGTTCCCGAAATGAGCCTTAAGCCCGTGGCGAACAGGCTTCAGGAGCTCCTGCCCGACGTTAACGTGGTTTTCGCGAACGACGTTATCGGCGAAGACGCGAAGGCGAAGGTCGAGGCGCTCAAGGAGGGCGAGATAGTGCTTCTTGAGAATCTGCGCTTCCATGCCGAGGAGGAGAAGAACGATCCCGAATTCGCAAAGAAGCTCGCTTCCTATGCCGATATCTACGTTTCCGACGCGTTCGGCACCGTGCACCGCGCCCATGCTTCCACCGCGGGCGTAGCCGATTATCTGCCCGCAGTATGCGGCTTCCTCATCGAGAAGGAGCTCGGCTTCATGGGCAAGGCGCTCGAGGATCCGGACCGTCCCTTCGTCGCAATACTCGGCGGCAAAAAGGTCGGCGACAAGATCGGCGTCATCACCAACCTGCTGGGTAAATGCGATACGCTGCTCATCGGCGGCGCAATGAGCTATACCTTCTACCGCGCGATGGGGCTTAACGTGGGCAACTCCCTCGTTGACGAAGCCTCCATCGAGCTTGCCAAGTCCCTTATGGACGCCGCCAAGGAGAAGGGCGTGCGCCTGATGCTCCCGATCGACTGCGTCGTCGCTTCCGAATTCTCCGAAACCGCCGAGATCAAGACCGTGCCCTATGACGCCATGCCCGACGGGTTCGAGGGTCTCGATATCGGCGAAGCCACCGCTAAGCTCTACGGCGATATCATCAAGGAAGCCAAGACCGTCGTCTGGAACGGTCCGATGGGCGTTTTCGAGATGGCTCCCTTCGCGAAGGGCACCGAGGCGGTCGCTCTCGCCTGTGCGGAGTGCCCCGGCAAGACCATCATCGGCGGCGGCGATTCCGCTTCCGCGGTCAACAAGTTCGGTCTCGGCAGCAGGATGAGCCATATCTCCACCGGCGGCGGCGCCTCCCTCGAGTTCCTGGAGGGCAAGGTGCTTCCCGGCGTAGCGGCGCTGAATGACAAAACGACGCGCCGCAAGCTCATCGCCGGCAACTGGAAGATGAACATGACCCCTTCCGAGGCGGCTGCGCTCGTCAAGGAGCTGCTTCCCCTCGTAAAAGAGGCGGAGGCGGAGGTCGTCGTCTGCCCGCCTTACGTCGATATCCCCTTCGTCGCGCCCCTCTTAAAGGGCTCCAACGTCCGCCTTGGCTCCCAGAGCATCCATTGGGCGGAAAAGGGCGCCTTCACCGGCGAGATCAGCGCGAAGATGCTTCTTGAGCTCGGCGTTGAGTACGCCATCATCGGTCACAGCGAGCGCCGTCAGTACTTCGGCGAAACGGATGAGAGCGTAAACGCCCGCATAAAGGCGGCTCTCGGCGCGAATATCACCCCCATCGTCTGCGTCGGCGAAACGCTCGAGCAGCGCGAGGCGGGCGTTACGGACGAGTTCCTTGCAACCCAGGTCAAGGGCGCGTTCGCGGGGATCGACGCGGATGACGCGGCGAAGGTCGTAATAGCTTACGAGCCCATCTGGGCGATCGGCACCGGCAAGACCGCCTCCGATGAGGAAGCCGACCGCACCATCGGCGCGATCCGCAAGGTCTGCGGCGAGCTTTACGGCTGCGCGTTCGCGAAGAACGTCCGCATACTCTACGGCGGCTCCATGAACGCCAAGAACGCTCACGGACTCAAATCCATGGAGAATATCGACGGCGGTCTTATCGGCGGCGCAAGCCTCAAGCCCGTTGATTTCAGCCACGTCGTACTGGACTGAGGAATAAAAAACAAGCTTCGGGCGTCCGGCTGCGGGCGTCCGAAGCTGAATGCGGCTTGATCGGAGGATGTGACTCGTGAAAAAATTCATGCCTTTACTTGTGAGCGTATCGCTCATCTGCGCCATGCTCATTACCCTTGCCGGATGCACCAAGAATAATTTGATGTCAGAAGATATCGAGCCGAAGATCGAGCAGATGCTCGATTACATTTCTGCGGGTGATGAGGAAGGGGCATACTCCATGATGTATCCCGGGGAAGTGCCCGAAGAGGCTTTTCTTGATAATTTCGAAATCATCAGGAATTCCTTCCCCGTTCCCGAGGAGCATACCTTGTCGAGGAATACCTTTCGCTCCGTAACAGGCCTTGGCACCGAGGCCGTAAAGGAGTTTATCGGTGAGTATTATATCGCAGCCGCCGATCAGCGATTAAGGCTGACTGTTGAATGGAAGGAAACAAAAACCGAAAAGGGTTTTGTTTCTTTCAACATAATTAAAGAAATGGATCTCGCCTTTACCGGCGAAGATCGATAACATTAAAGGAAACACAATGAAAAAACTAACTGCACTCATAATACTCGACGGCTTCGGCTACCGTGAAGAGGCGGAGGATAACGCCGTCCGCATCGACGGTATAAAGAATATCCGCGCGCTCAAAAAGAAATATCCGCATACCCTCATCGGCGCATCGGGGCTCGACGTCGGTCTTCCCGACGGGCAGATGGGCAATTCCGAGGTCGGTCATATGAACCTCGGCGCGGGCAGGGTAGTATTCCAGGATTACCCCCGCATAGACAAAGCCATAAAGGACGGCGATTTCTTTGAAAATCCCGCCTTCAAAAAGGCTATGGAGAACTGCCTCGAGCATGATTCCGCCCTGCATCTTCTGGGGCTCTGCTCCGACGGCGGCATCCATTCCCGCCTCGGGCATATGTACGCGCTTCTTGAAATGGCAAAGCGCATGGGGCTTAAAAAGGTCTATATCCACTGCTTCATGGACGGGCGCGACACGCCCCCCACGAGCGGGCTCGATTACATAAAGGAGGTCGCCGCCAAATGCCGCGAGATCGGCGTGGGCGAGATCGCCACGGTCCAGGGCCGCTTCTGGGGCATGGACCGCGACAAGCGTTACGAGCGCGTAAAGCTCGGCTTCGACGCGATCGTCAACGGAGAGGGCGTTTACGAGCCCGATCCCGTTACCGCCATGGAGCATTCCTATGCCAACGGCAAAACGGATGAATTCGTCGTCCCCGCCGTCATCGTAAAGGACGGCGCGCCCGTCGCCGCGGTCAATGAGAACGACAGCGTCATTTTCTTCAATTTCCGCACCGACCGCCCGACCGAGATGACCGAGGCGTTCATATTCGAGGACTATAATTACTTCGAGCGCAAACGCGGCTATATCAGGACGTACTACGTCTGCATGACGCTCTACCGCGACGATTTCGCTGAGAAGGCGGATATCGCCTTCCGCCCGCTGCATTATGAGAACCTGCTCGGCGAATACGTCTCCCGCATGGGCAAAACGCAGCTCCGCCTGGCGGAGAGCGAAAAGAAGCGCCACGTCACGTTCTTCTTCAACGGCGGCACGGACGAGGTCTCGGAGGGCGAACAGCACGTGCTGATCCCCTCGCCCAAGGTGGAGACCTACGACCTCGCGCCCGAAATGCGCGCCTACGATATAACCGAGATCGCGCTGAAGGCGGTGCGTGAGCACAGGTTCGATCTTCTCGTAATGAACTTCGCCAATCCCGATATGGTCGGGCATACGGCGGTAAAGCCCGCCGTCATCGCCGCGGTGCACGCCGTGGACGAGTGCGTCGGCAGGCTCGTTGCCGAGATCGTCAGGGAGGGCGGCTCCTGCATAGTCACCGCCGATCACGGCAACTGCGAGACCATGGTCGAGAACGGCAAGCCCATGACCGCGCATACCACCAACCCCGTCCCCGTGATCTACGTCGCTTCCGACGCGGATGAAGTCATCCTCAAAAAGGGCGGCAAGCTCGGCAATATCGCCCCCACGCTGCTCGAAATGATGGGGCTCCCCAAGCCGAAGGAGATGACGGAGGACAGCCTGATATCAAGAAAGGGGTAAGGATATGTATTGTAAACACTGCGGAGCCGAGCTTAACGAAGGCTCCGCGTTCTGCAAAAGCTGCGGGAAAAAGGCCGCCGAAAAAAGCCGTAAGGGGCTTGTCGCGGCAGTCATCGTATTGAGCGCACTCTGCGCCGTGCTTGCGGTTTTGAATCTGCTCCTCTTTACGGGCGTTATCGCTTCCAATAAGAATAAGCTGGAAGCGGCTTCCGACGCGCTGAGCGACAAGGTCCACGATATCGGCGAAATCATCGACGCCGTTCAGTCCTGGAACGACCCGTTTGCACCCAAGACTCCCACCGTCGAGGAAGCCACCGACAGGGATGCCTATTACGTCACCGTCTACGCACGGGAGGGCACGGTGCTGATCTATGAGACCGCGGACGGCAAAAGGATGGAATCGACGGTGCTGGCTAAGGGCTTCATCAAATACAATGTGCCGGTAGGCGCGCTCGTTCCCCCGGGAGCCGTTCCCGGAGCGATCATCGAAGTCACGCCAAAGGTGTACGTCAAGAACGCCGACGGATCGGAGACGCGCGTCAAGGACATGCCGTCGATAACGATAACCGTGCCGGGAGCTGCTGAATAATCCGGGCAAAATATACCTTCTTTCCGCGAAAAAAACGAGATTTACTCTTGCATTCGCCGTATGAAAGTGTTATAATGTCCGTCGCAGTTGATATTTTGAAAGGAAATAACTATGGATATCTTAGAAATCGTCATCACTTTTCTGCTGCTCATCGCGGCTGTTCTTCTCGTGATCGTGGTCCTTCTTCAGGATTCCAAGAATTCGGGTCTCGGCAGCGCGTTCGGCTCCGAAAGCACCGCTCTCACCACCCGCGGTAAAAAGGCAAGCCGTGAAAAGCAGCTCCAGAAGCTGACTGTTATACTCGCCATCATCGTTGCGGTGCTTGCGATCATCATGCTGCTCATCCCCGCGTTCACCAAGTGGTTCACCCCCAAGACCACCAACGCGATGCTTGACGCGCTTCGCTATTACTTATAATTCGGTAAAGCATAGTATTTCAATGCACAGCGCTCGCAATAAGACTCCGGGCGCTGTGTTTTTTTCCAAATGAAGGAGGCGCTTTTCATGCCGATAAAAAAGGGGATACGCTCCGTCGCCGAAAACCGCAAGGCGAGGCACGATTATTTATGATCCTTCCGCGTTTATCCGCTGCGAGCTGAAGCGAGCCGCGCGGGTCAGCGCGTCCGCGCCGCGACAGGCGCGGAACCTCGATCGAACAAGCAAGGAGTACCGCTCCTGCGAGACAGTTCGAAGAAACTTCCGAATACCTTATCCGGAGTGTAAACGGGAAATGGATAAGCACACTTACCGTGTTTTCAAAGGAGGCAATTAATATGCCGATAAAAAAGGGGATACGCTCCGTCGCCGAAAACCGCAAGGCGAGGCACGATTATTTTATTGAAGATACGTATGAAGCCGGGCTTGCTCTCGTCGGAACGGAGGTCAAATCCATCCGCGCGGGCAAGGTCAATATTAAGGACGCCTACGTAAAGGTCAAAAACGGCGAGGCGATCGTCGTCGGCATGCACGTTTCGCCCTATGAGCAGGGCAATATCTTCAACCGCGACCCGTTCAGGGAAAGGAAGCTCCTCCTCCATAAACGGGAGATAATGAAGCTCAAAGCCCTTTCCGAGGCGGACGGGTACAGCCTCATCCCGCTCAGCCTTTATCTTAAAGACGGGCTCGTCAAGATGCAGCTCGCCGTCGCCAAGGGCAAAAAGCTCTACGATAAAAGGCACGACCTCGCGGAGAAGGACGCCAAAAGGCAGATCGAACAGCGCCGCAAGGAAGACCGTTACAGGGATTGAAAACGAAAAAGGCTTCTCCTACAAGGAGAAGCCTTTTGATCGGCTGCTTTTGCCTTATTTCCCGCAGAAATGCGCTATCGCCTTCGATACGAACTCCGCCGTGCCCTCGCCGCCCGCGGCGTCGATATTCTCCTTAAAGCGCGGGTCCGAAACGTACATCTGCCCGAGCCCGAAGAGTATCTCGTCCGTGCAGGTATAATAGTTTTCGCTTATGTAAGCCTTCAGCTTCGCAGCGCAGCCGCGCGCCTCCGGCCCGTCCGCGGGCAGTTTTTTAAGCTTTCCGAACTCCGCAAAAAGCTCCGTCAGCCCCTCCGCCGCAGCCGCGCCGGGCTTCTTCTTTTCAAATTCCCCGTAAGCGGTGGTGCCGCCCCAGCGCTTTTTCGCCTCCTCGGCGTACTGTTTTTCCTTCGATCCGTCAAACGCGGTAAAATCCATATTGTCTCCTTTCGCCAAAAGGCTGTCGGTAAGGTCTATAAGTCCGTCCAGGCGCTCCCGCCTGAGCTTGAGAAGCGCAAGCTGATCCTTAAGCGCCGCGCTTCTGTCATAGCCCGGCGCGTCGAGTATGCGGGCGATCTCCTTGAGGGGGAACCCGAGCTCGCGAAACAGCAGTATTGATTGAAGTCTCGAAAGCGCCGCCCCGTCATATAGCCGATAGCCCGCCTCCGTAACGCGCGGGGGCTTTAAAAGCCCGATCGCGTCGTAATGATGAAGCGCGCGCACGCTTACGCCTGTAAGCGCGCTCACTTCATGCACCGTCATCACAGTCGATCACCTTCCCTTCGCAGGTATTATAAACTATAACGCAGCGTCAGAGTCAAGAGGTTTTTACAAAAAAGGTTGATTTTATTTCAAGTTGGTGTATAATAAGCAGTACTCCGCCAAGACGGAGGTTTATCAAGGGGGCGTAAATGGTTTCGACGGGGACCGTGGATGCCGGATAAGCGAGCCGAAGCCCCGTGCTTCGTTAAAAACGGGAAACTCTTTAAATATAACTGACAATAACAGCTATATGCCCGTCGCTGCCTAACGGCGCGACTGTCCGCCTTAAGCTTCCCACGGCGTAAGATACGGGCATCATCAATGTGGGGAACCAACCCGGGCGTGCCTCGTCCCGGGCGGGATCAAGGGGCTGCCGGATCCGTAAGCCCGCCGATGGGCGTGCGGTGAAGAAAGACTCAATGCGTCGGCTATGCTCGTAGAAAGTCTTGCAGACAGATCTTCGGACAGGAGTTCGACTCTCCTCGCCTCCACCACGAACCGGGAGGGATACCAACGGGTATCCCTCCCGGTTTGTAATAGAAGCCGTTGTCGTGCTCCTCGAGAATTTGCGGAGCAAATTCTTTAAGCGCTGCGCCGAGGATAAGAACGATAAGAAAAGAGAAATGCGCAGCGCAGGAGTTCCGACTCTCCTCGCCTCCACCAAACAAAAGGACAGGTGAACACCTGTCCTTTTGTTTGCTAAAGGAAAAGCGAGGGGAGTCGAACTGGGCACGGGAGTGAATGACGCCACAGTGTGGCGTCAGAGCCGTGCCCTGACCGAGCCGCAGCGAGAGGAGACTCTCCTCGCCTCCACCAAAGCAGAATCAGACGATCTTTTACTTCTGGACC